>Ga0181535_10006884_pt1 | contig 11584 bp, 6 predicted proteins | sample PEATcosm2014_Bin_44_FD_119774 | JGI IMG/M metagenome (GOLD analysis project Ga0181535, IMG submission 119774) | Peatland microbial communities from MTU Mesocosm Facility, Houghton, MI, USA - PEATcosm2014_Bin17_30_metaG | ecosystem: Environmental > Terrestrial > Soil > Wetlands > Peat | place...
CCGATGCTCGCGAGGCGCTGGCGGATCTGGCGCGGGGAAAATCCGGCGTCCACGAGGATGCGCGCCTCGGCGGTCTCGACGTAGGCGCAATTGCCGGACGAGCCGCTGCCGAGGATGGTGAGTTTGACAGACACGGCTGGAAATTAATGTCGCGGCGGCGGGCGGGCAATTTCTTTCGCACAAGAATTTGGTGATGTAGGATTGCTTTGTTGTTGACAGAAAAACGCAACAAAGCGCGTGCTTTTCGAGCATCAAAAAGATTTTAGAACCATCCGTATTTTACCATTAACCTTGCGGCAATGATGAGCAGAACAATAAAAAGGATTAGAAATCCGGGAGTGCCTTAATTTGGTTTCGGAATCGGTTCCCATTCGTCCCTGGTGGAGAACTGGCCGTCTCGCCATTGACGAGGACGCTTGACGATGTAGTATTTGCCGTCAAAGCAGACCAATTCCCATCCAAACCTCCCAATAACGGTGAGCAGATCGTCAATGTTGACGGCCTGCTGTCCCTTCGCCGTGTATAGGTCGCTTTCGATTTGAATTTTTGTCACAAGTATCTGGCCGGGATGCCCCTCACGGTCGAACCTTTTTTCCGTCCATTCTATCTTGTCGTATTCCCATTGCGGCAATGCTGGGGCGGCACCAGTGGCGGGATTGTCTGATGTGGATTCCGCCGGTGCTGGCATCGGAAGTTGCTGTTGATGCCAGATGAGAAAGAGAAGTCCAGCGTTGGCCAGAAGTGCGGCGAGTTGCAAAAAGGAAACGGTATTTTGAATTTGCGATTTTATATTTGAGAATTCGGGTTGTTTTTGAATGGCTTTGGCCGGTTCGCGGATCGCGGGGACATGCGGCTTGTCGCCAGTGACAAACCGCGTTTCATTGCCGCAATGGGGGCAATAGGTGGTTTTGCCTTCGACTTCGGCCTCAAACAACTTGCCGCAATGCTCGCATTTGACGTTCGTTACCATATATTTGACTTGGTTGGTTTGGAGTGAAGACAAAAACTAACCTGTTCCGGTTGACTGAAAAACAAATATCGGGATTGAGGCCAAGAGTTCGCCATTGGCAAATAAAGAAGCGGAATAAACGCCTGATTTTGGTAGAGAAAAGTTCTCCAATGTGACAACGCCCGTTTCTGCGTTAAATCCATAGATGTTTTTCGTGACAACTTCAAATTCATCCGTCGAAATTGTGGTGATGTTGTTTCCTTGACTGTCTGAAATTTGAAATGTTAATCGGAGTTTAGGTTTGTCATTCGCCTCAAATCTAATTCGATAAGCTAGAAATTTATATTTGAAAAAATAACCGCCTCGTTTGGATTGGAAAATTTCTCCGGTGTCAACAATACACAAGCTTTTGTTCCCCCTGTCGGTAGCGTAATCACAGAGCGTAAAAATTTCAATTTTCATTCGCGCGTTTTGTAAATCAAACGCCTTCCCATCCTTTTTGGCAATACTAATTTTCCCCGCGTCAATTTGTTTCCGACAGCATTTCCTCAATCGTCCAAACGTGATCTGTCAGGTGTGCGGCTTGTGCCGGTGTGCTGTCAACCGCACTGTGGACACGGCAGAAATTAAAGTGCGCGATGAATAGCGCAACCGCATGACGCAATGCGTCCAGCGTCTTTGAATACCCCAAAGTGCAACGGGTGAATCTTCGGGTGAACAGTCGAACGCTTAAATTTGTGCGCTCGCAATGGCAGGTTGTAGCCAATTCCATGCGCGGATTGCCGATGTATCTTTGTTTCCTTATTCCAATCAATTTCATCGGGACAAATCCATTTTTGAATTGCGGCTTCATGGTGTTGAACACCTTTTGTTCTGTCGCATAATCCACATTGTTTCCAAATGCGTGTTGCACCGCCCCGGCATGGCCTTTGTATTGCAGCAAGGCATCCGTCGCCAGTTGGAAACGATTCGGAACACGCTGGCGCAAATCCGTCATAAACGCATTACAGGCTTCCATTGTGCGCTTGTCGGTTCGCCAATTGATAATCAGCTTGGAAAACATATCCACTGATATAAACGTGAAAAACTGGCCATGCTCTAAATCGTTTTCATCCGTGTTCATCTGCTTTGTTTTCACAAAGCAAACCAATTCATCGGCGGAAACGTATTCAGCTTTGACGTTCCTGATTTTGGCGTCCAAAAGCGCAGCGGCTTTTTGTCCCGCGCTGGCGAGGATGTTCATCACCGTTTTCGTGTCCAAGCCGGTGAATCTGGAAATGGCGCGGATGCCCATGCCTTCACAAAGCAAATGCACCACGTTGCAAGCCTGTTTGAAATCCACGCGCACACCGTCCAGCGGTTGAGTTTCACTGAATGTTGTCCCGCAACGCTGGCAGCGATACCGCTGGACAATCCGGTTGACGTTTTGAAACTTGCCAAATTTATTGGTCGAACCACCGCAACATCTACAATTCATCTTGACTCTTTCCGGCCAAGTCTTACAGTGATTTTGTATCGTCGTAGATACCACTGAAGGCTTTGGCCTTTGGTTGTGCCCTGCCAGTGTTAGAAGCACTGGCAGGGCTTTTGTTTTTTGTTTATGTTTTCGCCTTGCGCGGTTTTCGCGCCCCCCCCGGTTTATTCCAACGCGCCATGACAGCGGCGCGAGCCTGTTCGCTTGTCACCTTGCGGGCTTTGGCCTTGCCAGTCCCGGCTTTTCCACCGAGACGGCCAAGCATTTGCGCCGCACGATTTAATTTCTCATTCACGGTTTCAATATACGGCAAGCGGTTGCCGTATGCAAGAAAAATCTGCATTTATTTTTAGTCCCAAAATCCGTTGACAGAAAAGCCCCGTTGTGAGATTTTCACCCCACAACGGGATTGCACCAAACCTGTGACCGTTTTCCGGCTGGCGCGAATTTTGATTTCCGGCCTCACGCGCCAGCCGTTTTCTTTCCTGGGCGATTCGTTTCGGTGTCACGAACCCCGCGCAGTATTATTTTCATGCAGTCTTTTTACCATGTGCGGAGGAATCTGGAATAAGGCTTTATTCACGGCCTAATTGCCTTGTTTGCCTTGATTGCTTAAAGGCAAATAAGCTTTCTGTTGCGTCTTGTTTGCCTTGTGCTTTGATTCGGCCAAGGGGAAATTTAATTCATTGCACATTCTGCGAAGTTGTTTGAATCCATCCGCGCCAACCTTGTCCGGCCAGCCAATTTCTTCCGCAACTTTTCGGATCGGCCATTTGATACCCTTTTTATCGAGCCAGTATTTATGGAACAAAATTTTCGACCGGAAAAGGTCGCCCCGTTTATCTTCAAAGGATTTGAGAAATTTAACCGCATTGGCGATTTCAACTATTTTTTCAAAATCGCGACTGTTGATTGAGTCCATGAAAATCTTAATGAGCGGGGAAGAATGACGCTGGCAAAATTCTTCAAAAAAGTCAGACATGAGTCCGGGCCGCAATGGTTCACCCGGATGTTTCATCGCCTGATATAATTTTAGGTGTTTTTCCAATCTTGATTCTTGTCCGGCAATAAAATTTTGCTGGGCATCATAAAATAGAAAATAGTGATAAAGCATTTCCTCAATTTCCGAGAATTGCCGCCCGCGCCTAGCGAACAGCCACGCCTTTTCCACGTCTTGCAATGCCACCATCCTTATTTGTTTGGCAAGCGTTTGACGCCGCTTAACGGGTTTTGGCAGTTTTTCTTTGATTTCTCAATAGAACGTGGGAAATTGGCAAAAGTCAATGCAACAACAATCTGTTCCTACATGACCAAGAATTTGACCGGTGGCACAAAGTCTGCCTAAATTAGGTGAGATTTACTATTTGAGCTCATCAAGAAATCCCATGACAAGCCGGGCATTGGCTGAAGTTGCCGGGCGATGGTTCATCCGGCTGGCTTTGGCGGCCGCGATGGCGGCGGCGCTTTTTCCTTTCACATCCCGCGCGCAAGGGGTCGGGAAGCAAATCTTGCATGAGCACGTGCCGCCGGCCATTGCGAGTTTTCATTTGCAGCCGACGAGCCGTCTGCCGGCCACGAACCGTATGAATCTGGCGATTGGACTCCCGTTGCGGAATCAGGACGCGCTCAACAAGCTGCTGGCGGAAATTTACGATCCGGCCAGCACGAATTATCATCAATACCTGACGCCGGAACAGTTCGCGGCGCAGTTCGGCCCGACGGAACAGGATTATCAGTCCCTCATCAATTTCGCGAAGACGAACGGCCTGACGGTGACGGCGACATATCCGAACCGGGCCTTGCTGGGCGTGAGCGGAGACGCGGCGACGGTTGAAAAGGTGTTTCACGTGACGTTGAGCGTGTATCAGCATCCGGCGGAGAGCCGAACGTTTTACGCGCCGGACACGGAGCCGTCCGTTGATTTCAGCGTGCCGATTTTGCATGTCAGCGGTCTGGATAATTATTCCATCCCGCGTCCGGCGAGCTTAAAAAAAAATCCCCTGACCAATAGACCGGCGGGCGACGTGCCGGCTGCCGGTTCCGGACCGAGCAGTTCGTATATGGGAAAAGATTTCCGGGCCGCCTATGCTCCCGGCGTGGCGCTAAACGGCGCCGGCCAGCAGGTCGGGTTGTTGGAATTCGACGGCTACTTGAGTTCTGACATCACCAGCTATGAGCATCAGGCCGGCTTACCCAACGTCCCTCTGCTGAATGTTCTGATCAGTGGCAGCGGGACTCCCAGCTCGGACGACACCGAGGTGTGTCTGGACATCGAAATGGCAATTTCCATGGCCACAAATCTGGCCTGCGTGGTCGTTTTCGAAGCCCAATCCTCCTCCGATTTTGACAGTGTTTTGAACAGCATGGCGTCGAGCAACCAGATCAAACAATTCAGCTCGTCCTGGGGATTGCCCGGCAGCAGTCCTGATTTGAACGCCGACCAGATTTTCACGAACATGGCGGTTCAAGGCCAGTCGTTTTTCCAGGCGTCTGGCGATGGAGATGCCTGGGTCAATCCAATATGGGTTCCATCGGCCAGCCCCTACGTCACCAGTGTCGGGGGAACGACATTAACAATGAATGGTTCAGGCGCATCGTATGCTTCGGAGACCGTCTGGAACGCGGGCTACAGCCCGCCCGCGTGGAGTCCGAACGGGAATGGTTATTGGGGAAGCGGCGGCGGAGTCAGCACAAGCTACTCGATTCCAATCTGGCAGCAGGGAATCAACATGGTGACCAATCAAGGCTCGACGACCAAGCGGAACATTCCCGACGTGGCCCTGACAGCGAACAATATTTACGTCCTGGCGAACAACGGCCAGTCCGAACCCGGCGTCAGTGGCACCAGTTGCGCCGCGCCGTTGTGGGCGGGCTTTACCGCGCTCGCCAATCAGCAGGCCGCCGTCCTGGGCAAGCCGGCGGTCGGCTTTCTCAATCCGGCCATCTATGCGATTGGCAGGAGTCCGAACTACGCGGCGGATTTTCACGACATCACCAGCGGAAATAATTTTAGCGCCAGCAGCCCAACTAATTATCCGGCGGTTCCAGGTTACGACCTTTGCACGGGCTGGGGCACGCCGGCCGGGCAGAATTTGATCAACGCGCTGGTTGCGCCGGACACGTTGAGCATTGTGCCGGCAAGCGGTTTTGCTGCCAGCGGTCCCGCGGGCGGCCCGTTCAGCCCGGCGTCACAAAACTATTTCCTGACCAACGCCGGCACCAGCTCGATCAACTGGTCGCTCGTGAACACTTCCGCCTGGCTCAATGCTTCCGCGACTGCCGGCACTTTGGCGGCAGGCAAGACGAACAGTGTCACGATGAGCTTGGCAGCGGCCGCCAGCAGCCTTGGCGTTGGAACTTATGTCGCGACCGTGAATCTGACGAATTGGAACTCGCACGTCGTGCAAAGCCTGCAATTTTTCCTGCTGGCGCAGCAGCCGCTGGTGGTCGCACCGGCGACCGGCTTTACGGCCAGCGCGGTGGGCGGCGGGCCGTTCAGCGTGACGACACAAAACTATTTGCTGACGAATTCCGGAACCATTCCGTTGAACTGGTCACTCATCAACACTTCCGCCTGGCTCACGGCCTCGGGTGGCGGCAAGCTGGCCGCAGGCACCACGACCACGGTGACGGTCAGCTTGAGTTCCGCCGCCACCAATTTGGCAACGGGAACTTACAGCGCCAACATTTGGTTCACCAACCAGACCAGCGGCGGCGCGCAAAGCCTGCAGTTCAATTTGCTGGTGAATCAAGCACTGGTTCAGAATGGCGGGTTTGAAACGGGCGATTGGACCGGCTGGACGTTTAGCAATGACGGCTATAGCTCGGTGGTTGCCTCCGAAACCGGCATCTCACCTCATTCCGGCAGCTATTTTGCGGCGCTGGGGGCGGAACTTTCGCCCGGCTATCTTTCCCAAACGCTGCAAACAACCGCAAATCATTCTTATTTGCTTTCCTTATGGCTTAATAGCCCGACTGTCAGAGGCGGCAATACCCCCAACGAATTTAGTGTCTCTTGGAACGGCAACACGCTTTTTGATCAATCCAATATTTCGCCGATCAGCGGCTGGACCAATCTGCAGTTTATCGTCACCGCCACCAGCAACAGCACCGTTCTACAGTTTGGCGAACGGGATGACCCGTGGTATCTGGGCCTCGATGATGTCAGCGTGACGCCCATTCCGGCGGCAACCTTCCAACCGACGATGGTGGCCAGGACGAACAAAACTCTCCAGTTCGGATGGAACGCGATGACCGGCCTGGTCTATCAGGTCCAATTCAAAACCAATCTACTCCAGACGAACTGGACGGTCTTGAAAAGCATCACGGCGACGAATACCACTGTCACTTTTGTGGACACCAATCCCATCACCGGTTTTCCGCAAAAATTTTACCGGCTGTTGTTGTTGCCGTGAACTGCGCTGCGAATGTTTTCCGCGTTAATTTGACGGATGGCACGAGGTCTGCGAAATTTGAAATCATGAATCACCGGGGTTGCCCCAAATTTGAGCGATGGCGGTTTTGGGCCGGGCTGGTCGCCGCTTTAGGCTGCTGTTTTGCGGCGTCCGCCCAGACAACGGCGAGGCAATTGTTACAGGGCCATGTGCCGGCGGTGGTTTCGCGGCTGGTTCCCAACGGGCGTTTGCCGGCGACGACGAATCTTTTCCTCACCATCGGCTTGCCGTTGCGGAACGAGGCCGCGCTGAATGAATTGCTGCGGCAGTTTTACGATCCGGGCAGCACCAACTTCCATAAATTCCTCACGCCGCCGGAATTCGCGGCGCGCTTCGGGCCGACGGAACAAAATTATCAGGCGGTCATAAAATTTGCGGACGCAAACGGTCTCACCGTCGCCGGCACACATCCGAACCGCGTGGTGCTGGATGTGGAAGGCAGCGCATCCAACATCGAGCAGGCGTTTCAAATCACGTTGCGCACTTACCGGCACCCGACGGAGGCGCGCGATTTTTTTGCGCCGGATGCCGAGCCTTCGGTGCCGGCGAATTTATCCGTGGTGACGGTCGAGGGTTTGAGCGATTACGGACTTCCCAGGCCGTTGTTGCACAAGATGGACGCGTTGAAATTTCAGCCGCTCGGCGGTTCCGGCCCCGGTGGGAATTACGCGGGCAGCGATTTTCGCAACGCCTACGTGCCGGGCACGACGCTCAACGGCGCGGGACAATCGGTGGGTTTGCTGGAGTTCTCCGCTTATTATCCGGCGGACATCACGAAGTATGAGAACACCATCGGCCTGGCCAGTTATGTTCCATTAAAAAATGTTATCATCGGCAGCCGAGCTCCCAGCACGGCCAACAATGACGAGGTCGCCCTGGACATTGAGGTGGCCATCGCCATGGCTCCGGGATTGTCGCAGGTCATCGTTTATGAAACCCGATCCGGCGCCAGTTCGATCTTGAGCCGGATGGCCAATGACAACCTGGCCAAGCAGATGAGTTCCTCCTGGACCTGGGGCGGCGGACCCAGCGCGACGATTGACAATATTTTCAAACAGATGGCCGCGCAGGGACAGTCATATTTTCAGGCATCCGGCGACAGCGACGCCTACACCGGTTCGCAACTTCTGGACGCCGCCAGCCAGGTCAATTCGCCGGTCGGCAGCACCAACATCACCGCCGTGGGCGGAACGACTTTGACGATGAATGGCTCCGGCACGTCGTGGGCCTCCGAGACGGTCTGGAATTGGAGCAGTAAAGGCGGTTCGGATGCGAACGTCGGCTCCAGCGGCGGCGTCAGCACTTATTACAAAATTCCTTGGTGGCAGACGAACATTGACATGACGGCCAATCTGGGTTCGACCACCATGCGCAATGTGCCCGATGTGGCGCTGACGGCGGACAACGTGTTTGTAGATTACAACAATGGCAGCTCCGGCGGCTTCGGCGGCACGAGCTGCGCCGCGCCGTTGTGGGCCGGGTTCACCGCGCTTGTCAACCAGCAGTCTGTCGCGTTCAACGGGACGACGGTTGGTTTTCTGAATCCGGCGCTTTACGCCGTCGGCGCTGGAACCAATTACACCGCCTGTTTTAACGACATCACCACCGGCAACAACATTGGCTCCGGCACGCCGGGACTGTATTACGCGGTCGCCGGCTACGACCTTTGCACCGGCTTGGGCACGCCGAACGGGACGAACCTGATCAATGCCCTTGCGCCGCGCAATGTGCCATACTTCATCACCCAGCCGTTCAGCCAGACCGTGACCAACGCCAGCAGCATCACGTTCAGCGCAACCGTTGGCGGTCCGCCGCCGTTCAGTTATTTCTGGCGGTTCAATGGAACCAATCTGCCCGCCAGCGGAAATATCTCCGGCGCCACCAGCAATATTTTAACCATCGCCGCGGTGACGATCAGCAACGCCGGCAATTACACGCTCCTGGCAACCAACATTTACGGCTCCGCCACCAGCAGCGTCGCTACACTGACCGTGCTGCTGCCGCCGGTCATCACGGCTTCGCTGACAAATCAAACGGTTCAGTGCGGCGGCAACGTCGCGTTCAGCGTTACTGCCACCGGCACGCCGCCATTGAATCACCAATGGAGCTTGGATGGCGGGGCTATCGCGGGCGCGACGAATGCCAGTCTTTCGCTGATCAATGTGCATGGGCCGGACCATTTTGTCGCCGTTCTCGTCACAAACATTTACGGCGGCGCGACTAATTCGGTGACGTTGACCGTGGTGGACACACTCGCACCGGTCATCACTTTGAACGGCGGCAATCCAGCTTACGTCGAACTCGGCGGCACGTTCACCGATCCCGGCGCCACCGCCAGCGACGCCTGTGCCGGCATGGTTCCAATCGCCGTCGCGGGCGCGGTCAACAGCGGCGTGGTCGGCACCTACACGCTGACTTACACCGCTGATGATGGCAATGGCAACACCAATACAGTCGCGCGCTCCGTCATTGTGCGCGACACCACGCCGCCGACGGTTTTGTGGAGCTTCACAAACCTGGTTGAGGCGGCGAATACCAATTGCAGCGCGACAATGCCCGACGTGACTGGAACCAATTTTATTCTGGCCACCGATTTGTCCGAGCCGCTGGCCATTTCACAATACCCGACCAACGGCGCGATTTCACCGCTCGGAACCAACATGGTGGTCATCGCCGTGTCGGATTTTTACAACAATACTTCCTATTCGACCAACACCATCATTGTTCAGGATCAAATCCCGCCGGTCTGTTTGATCCAGCCGCAAAGCCAGACGAACCTCGTCGGCACGACGGCGGCTTTCAGCGCCGCTGCCGAAGCTTGCACGCCAACCGCTTATCAATGGTTTTTCAACAGCGCGATTTTGGCCGTCCAGACGAACAACACGCTGACAATCGCGTCCGTCAGCCCCGCCAGCGCTGGAAATTATTCCGTGATTGCCACCGCGTCCGGCGGCTCCACGACGAGCGCCGTCGCCACGTTGACCGTGAACTTGAATCCCGCAAGCCTCGGCCTGAACTCGTCGGAAAATCCGGCCGGCTTCGGTGATGTTCTGAATTTTACCGCCGTAGCCGCGCCGGCCGGCGCCGGCGGCACGGTGCAATTTTTCACCAATGGCTTTGCGTTCGATACCGAAACTCTGGCCGCTGGACAAGCTGTCAGCACCAACCTCTCCATTCTTCCGCGCGGCACGAATGTCATCGCCGCCATTTATTCGGGTGATGCGAATGATCTGCCCGCCACGAATTCGCTTTCGCAAATTGTCACGAATCATTCGCCAGTCGCCGCAGACGTTTTCTACGACCGCCTGGCAGGATACGCCCTGGACATCGCCGTGGCCGATCTCGCCACCAACTGGAACGACCCCGATGGCGACCCTGTTTCGCTGGCCGGCATCGGCGTCAGCACCGACGGCGTGACCGTGACCAACAATTCCGGCACGCTGGTTTATTTTGACACCAACAACGTGGACGACCAGTTCGTCTGCGCCATCAGCGATGGATGGGGCGGCACGAATTTCCAGAACGTCTATATTGACATCGTGTTGACCAATACCATTCCGAGCATCATCGGCGTGGGGAACGGTTCAAATGGCAACGTGACGTTGACCCTCGGCGGCGCGCCGGGTGACACCTACGTCTTGGAAGCGGCTGCGGATCTGGTTTCGCCGGCCAACTGGCAGCCGCTGGCCACAAACACGCTGGGCACGAATGGCCTCTGGCAGTTCACCGACCCGCAGGTCATTAATTTCCCGCAACGATTTTACCGGCTCAAGCTTGCGCAATAATCCCGCCGCTTGCCCGGCGCGACCAAAAAAAGCAAGATGTGCGCGTGAGCGAATTCCTTCAGCGCGTCGAAGGCGAAATTCAAAACCGCCGCCTATTTCTGCGCGGGCAAAAAATTCTCGTCGCCGTTTCCGGCGGCGTGGATTCAATGGTTCTGCTGCGCGGTCTTTATCTGCTCGCCTCCAAAAATCGCTGGCAGATTTCTGTTGCGCATTTCAACCACCGGCTGCGCGGACGCGCGAGCAACGCGGATGAAAGTCTCGTCCGCAAAACCGCCGCCGCGATGAAGCTGCCGGTGGTTGCCGAAAGCGCGGATGTGAAGACGTTCGCCGCGAAATCGAAGCTGTCCTTGGAAATGGCCGCGCGGCAATTGCGGCACGAATTTCTGGCTCGAGTTGCGCGGGAACATAAAATCAAAACAATTGCGCTCGCGCACCATGCGGACGATCAGGTGGAGCTTTTTTTTCTGCGGCTGCTGCGCGGCGCGGGCGGCGGGGGGCTGGCGGGAATGAAATGGCGCTCGCCGTCGCCCGCCGACAAAACCATTTCGCTTGTCCGCCCGCTGCTGGGATTTTCAAAAAGCGAACTCGCGGGATTTGCCCGCGAAAACAAGGTTCATTTCCGGGACGACGCGACGAATTTTTCCCCCGATTTTCTGCGAAACCGGATTCGCAACGAATTGCTGCCGCTGCTGCGGAAAAATTATCAGCCCGGCCTGGACAAAGCCATTTTGCGGCTGATGGAAATCACCGGCGCGGAATCGGAATTCGTCGGCGAAGTGGCGAGGCTTTGGGCTCGTAGGAGACGAGGTGACGAGTCTCAAATGAAAAGTGGAAAGAAGAAAACCGAAAGAGGAATGAAGCCAGAGACTCCTTACGTCGTCTCCTATAGTTTTGACAAATTGCCAATCGCAATCCAACGCCG
>Ga0181535_10006886_pt1 | contig 11584 bp, 8 predicted proteins | sample PEATcosm2014_Bin_44_FD_119774 | JGI IMG/M metagenome (GOLD analysis project Ga0181535, IMG submission 119774) | Peatland microbial communities from MTU Mesocosm Facility, Houghton, MI, USA - PEATcosm2014_Bin17_30_metaG | ecosystem: Environmental > Terrestrial > Soil > Wetlands > Peat | place...
CCCCGATTGGCGCTGCGAGATGGTCTATTCGGATTCGGGAGTCGCCGAGAAGGACGCGATCTTCCATACCCGCGAGATCCTCGGCATGAGGGCGGTCTGGACCTGCATCACCTACGAGCCGCCGCGCCTTATCGAGTATCTCTTCGTCGTCGGCAAGAGCGGCGTCGTGCGGCTCGCGATACGCCTGGAGGACGCTCCCGGCGGATCGACGCGGGTCGTTTGGTCCATGCGCTTTACCGTGGCCAAGGGAATGTCGGGCTTCGCCTCCAAGGTCACCTCGCGCGAGGGCTTCGACGCGATGCTCGCGACGCGGAGGCGGGAGCTCGAAGAGTATCTTGCCGGAAACCGCGGGCGATGATCAGCCCAGCATGCGCGGAGGCTCCGACTCTCCCTCCGACGCGATCTGAAGCAGCTTGTTCATCGTAGACCAATTCCTGGTGGTCGCCGAGACCTTCAATATCTTCTCGATGAAGTTGTTCGATCTTTTCGAGTTGCCGTAGCCCTCGCCGTAGTAGGAATAGACGGCCCGGTTCCCGACCTCGTGCCTGTCGACGTCGTTCATCGTCTCCATAAGGACCTCGATGTCGGGTTTGGCGGGATCATGCGACAAAAGAGTCACGTAGAGGTTCTTCTCGGGCCCGAGCTCCGCGAGCGGATGCGAGTCGACGATCCGCCTCAGCTCCTCGACGGTCTTCACTATCACGACCACGTCGCGATCGATCTTGCCCTTGATCTCCCCGGCGATCTCGGCTTCCATCTTCCTCTTGTTGGCCTCTTTGCTGTCGAAGACGGCGTTGCCGCTCTGGATATAGGTCCTCACGTTCGAGTAGCCGATGTACTCGAGGACCTGCTTCAGGTCCTCCATCTTGAGGACGACCCCGCCGACGTTGACGCCGCGGACGAAAGCGATATACCTGCTCATGCGTAAGCGCTCATAAGTCCCATATGTCCCGGAAGGCGTGCTCCCGCTCGCAATAGCGGCAGACGAACTTGGCCCTTTCGCCCACGAAAGGACCGTCGGGCGAGCCGACCTCGCTCTTGCGGAGGAACTCGGTGGTGGCGCCCTCGAGGTTCGCGGGCGCCGAGATGCAGAGCTCGTTCTTGCAAGAGATCTCGTCGAAGCCGTAGATGCGCGGAGGCATCGAGAGGCGGTACTTCTTGACCACGCGGTGCTCGTGCACGAGGTTGAGGGTGCAGCCGGGTGCGATGGCGCCGAGCTTCTTGAGCTCGCGGCCGCCGAAGCTCATCACGTCCGGCAGCGAGATGATGCCCTTGTAGGTGCCCCGGTTGTTGTGGAAGACGCCGTGACCGCCGCGCACATCGAGCTTGAGCAGGCGCCGCACGGCGTCGAGATGGCTCCAGATCTCCTCGATCGGCGCGCCGGAGGAGATATGGTCGATGACGAGGCCATCCTCGACGGGCTTGATGCCCACCTTGTACTCGGGCTTCGCGCGTTGGGCGACCGAGACCTCATGGACGAAGTCGTCCTCGAAGGCCTCCGGCGCCTTGGGCTCGCCCTCGAAGTCGGCGCCCAGGAGGCCCGACACCATGGCGATGAGGGCGATACGGGTCCAGTAGCCGTTGGCCGACTGGGAGTCCCAGCCGTTGAGCGGCGTCTCGTCGAGGAAGGTCGGGTTGGTCGGGGCCGTGCGATCGCGCGGCAGGGGATGGTAGAATCGACAGCCTTCCGGGAGGGAGCCGATCATGTCCTTGCGGAAGGTCACCGACCTGCGCAGGGCGGGAGCCTTCTCGAGCACCGACTCGCCCATCCGCTCGAGCTGGAGCCGGGTGAAATACCAGATCGGCGCGACCTTGCCCGAGGCGAGGTACTCGTCGATGGACTCGTACTCCCTGACCAGGAAGCCGTTGTCGCGCATCCTCTGCGCGTAGGCGGGCGGCATCCCCAGGATCTCGGGCGCGACGAGGTCGACCTCGACCTCGCGGAAGAGTCTGAGCCCGTCGGCCTTCGAGTGGACGGTACGGCCGTGGTAGAGGTCCCCCGTGAGCGCGATGCGGATGCGCTCGTCCCGGCCGCCGAGCTGCTCCAGGAAGGAGTATTCGTCGAGGAACTCCTGCGTAGGATGCTCGTGCTTGCCGTCGCCCGCGTTGAGGAAGGAGGGCCTCGGCCTGCCCGAGGCGTCGGCGAAGCGCCCGAGGGCGCCCTCGAGCCAGCGGCATACGCCCTCGAGCTTGGAGCGGATCACGAAGCAGGATTCGTCGGCGTAGCCGACGAGCATTTTGACTGCGTCGGACATCGACTCGTTCTTGTTGAAGGAGGAGGTAGCGGTGTCGAACAGGTTCGTCCGCGCGCCGAGGAACTTGGCCGCGTTGCGGAAGGACTCGCGGGTGCGGGTGGAGTCCTCCATGAAGATCAGGTAGACCGAGTAGTCCTCGTCGTTCAGCCTGTACTCGAGAGCGTCGCCGCCCGCCTGGACCGCGCGCTTGAGCTCGCCCGCCTTGCGGTAGAGGTATCGCTGCTCGTCGAGCGAGAGGTCGTTCACCACCGCGACCGTACGGCCCTTGAAGGGCCCGTTCCTGGAACTCATCTGCTGCCTCACTTCATGCGTATGCTCGAGGATGCGCCGCGGAGGACCCGATGCCTAGCCTCCGCGGCGGCCCTTTCGAAGGCCCTTCGTCATCTCAAGGCTGGAGGTCCTTCACCTTCTCGAGCGTATCGGGCTTGAGGAGGGCGAAGGAGCCGTCCGGCGACTGCGCGGCGATTTCCCCCGACGCCTCGCGGAGGAGCGCGTAGGGGGCAGATGCGTCCTTCGCGCGCGCCTGCTCGGCGAGATCGGCGACCGCGAACCTCGCGACGTAGCACTTCCCGTCCGGCGTCGACGCGAGGGCGTAGATCGAATCGCCCGAGACGAGGACGGCGCTCTCGGGGAACATCTCGGACTTGGTCTCTGCCACGGATTCGAGGCTCGCCTTGTCGAGCTTGACCAGCTTGACCCCTCCGGGCTTGCCCGCCAGCCCCGAGACTGCGACGAAGGCGTCGGGCAGTTCGGCGAGGGAACGGAGGTGGAGCGTATTGATCCTCGAAGAGCGGATCGCGGCCCCCTTGCCCGGATCGACGAGGACGACCTGCGCCAGATGATCGGCGTCGTTCCCGACGCGGATCAGGAAGACTCCGGCCGCAGCTGCCGCGCCCTTCGCGGCGACTTCGGCGGCGATGACCTGCTTCTGGTCGGCCGTGATGTCCTTGCGCTCGGCCGCGGCCTCCGTCTGCTTGGAAGCCACAGCCGCCTCGCCGGCCACCACGTCGGCCTTCTTGGCGGCGACCGCGGCCGTGCCTGCCGCGACCTGGGCCTCCTCGGCTTTGACCGCGGCTTCCTTGGTGCTGAGCTCGGCGCTCGGGGCGGCGCCGCCCGCCGGCGCGCCGGCATTCGTACCGGCTGGAGCCTCCGGCGTCGCGACCGCAGCGGAGGCAGTCGCGGCCGGGTTGGGCGGGGCCGCAGGCGCCGAGGCGGCGGCCGCGGCCTTGGCGGCCTCGAGCGCGGCCCGGTCGGCTTCGGCCTTGGCTTTGTCGTCGGCGAGCTTCTTCTCGGCTGCGGCGAGGGCGGCCTTCTGCTTGTCGAGCTCGGCCTGCTTCTGCGCGGCTTCGCGCTCCTTGACGTCCACGAGGGCTTGCCTCTCGGCTACGCCCTTGTCGGGCTGGGCCTTGAGACTCTCGGTCACCGCCTTGTCGGAGACGGCGCCCGTATCCACCGCGCCGAGCCGGCCCGCCGCGGCGCCGGCGCTCAAGGGGACGACGATACGGCTCTTGCCCGCCCACTCGGCGTAGGATAGAGCCAAACCGGCCGTTTCGGGCGTGAGCTCCCTCTGCACGATCTCCTTGTACTTGGCGGAAAAGTACTTCATATCGCCGCGATGCACGGCGTCGTAGACGGTGATGAAGGTAGCGAGGGTGTAGGCATCCTTTTCGGCGTAGCTCCAGGCCGCGACGAGATAGCCCGCTATGATCCAGCGGAGGTTGCGGATATTGTCGACTTGGGCCCCGGGCCCCAGGATGATGATGTCGGCGTCGAGCCCCGTCTTGACGGAAGGGTCGATCGCCCGGATCACCTGGTAGCGCGCGGCGGAGCCGGAGCGCGTCGCGGCGCCGCCCGCCGGCAGCTCGCGGCCGAGCGCCGCGCCCAGGCCTTTGATGTCCGCGAGACTGTCGATGCGCGGCTCGGGCCCCTCGTAATTGACGAAGACGACGCTCGACGCGCCTACGCTCTCGATCTCGGCCCGGTCCGGGGACAGGGCGCCGGCGACCTGAGCGACGATAGGGGCGGAAGAGAGAGAGAGGAGGAGGGCCGCGAATGCCGGGACGCGAAGCTTCATGTTTTTCTTCTCCTTATCGAGATGCGCCGGAGATCCGCCAGAGGGCGGCCGCGGCCCGATCGCGAACGGCCGGTCCGTAGGGCCTGGCCGCGAGCTTGACGAGGGCGCGAAGTCCGTCCCCGCTCGGCGCCTGCCCCGAGCGCAGCGCCATGCCCTCGATCGCGGCGACTATGACGGCCGCCGTCCTCTCGTCCACCGGACGCGCCGCCGCGGCCAGGAAGGCCGACATGGAGGACCCGTCCGGATCCACGCCGAGCAGGGCGAGGGCCTCGCAGGCCGAGGCCCTCACCGCGGGATCGATATCGGACTCGATCGCCCGAAAGAGCGGCTCGCGATAGGCTGGCGAGCCCAGGCTCCCGAGGAGATAGCAGGCCCGCGACCTCGGCAGGGGATTGCCGCCTCGCCGCCTCTCCTCCTGGGACAGATCGCGATCCAGCGACCTCTCGGCGACTGCCGCGCAGTAGGCCGCGGCATCGACCTCGTCCTTTCCAATAGTACCCGATCGCAGGGATTTTTCAATATCAGCCAGACGCCCCAGCTGGTCGTCGGGATCGGCGGCATAGGGGTCGAAGGCCAGGACCTTCGAGGCCGTGTCGGGCAGGACCGGATAAGGCCGCGGCTCGGCTCGGCGCGGCTGGCCGAGAGGCCTCTCGAAGCGATAGGCGGCGAGGACCCAATCCGAGCCCGACGAAAAGGCGAGGCCCATGGGAGAGACCGCCGGCGTTCCCGAGGCGCCGGGTATTCCCAGCTCGCGGAAGGTCTCCCCACTCAGGGAGAGCGATACCGCCCTCCCCTGCCCGACCGCCACGAGGCGTTCGGAGAAGAGATAGAGCCTCCCCTTCGAGCAACCCGTCTGGATGGCCCACAGGGCCTCTCCCCCGCCGGAGACCGCGAAGGCCTCGCCGGACGCATCCAGCCCGTAGAGGATGGCCCCATCCCAGACGAAGGAAAGAGGAAGGGCTCGAGCGGTGTAGCTCGACAGGATTCCACCGTCGGCCCCGACGAGGAGGACCCGGTCGTCCGAGAGGCCCACCGCCAGGCAGGGCTCCTTTCCGCCGCCTGGAGAAGGAATCACGGGATATAGCAGCGCGGGTACGGCCCCGAGCGGCACGTTCGCGACCGTCTCGCCGTAGGGAGTGGCGATGAGGAGCCTGCCGTCCGCCAGGCCCAGGCAGGGCCGCCCCGAGCCGTCGACGGCGGGGGGGGAGGAGGGCGCGGCCGGCAGAGAGAGGCTCCACAGGCGGAGCCCCGCCGGATTCAGGCATATCAATTTCTTCCCCGAGAGCGCGAAGGCCCTGCCGTCCGAGCCGAAGGCCGGCGGGTAGACGGAGGCGACGCCCGCGACCGGCTCTATCGGGGCTTGCCAGGCTTGGGCGCCCATGCGCGTATAGGCCGAGAGCTTGTCGCCCCCCAACACCACGACGACGCGCCCGAAGGGATCCAGGGCGATGCTCGAGACCGGCCTCTCGGGCAGGCCTATCCGCGCCGCCAAAGTTCCGTTCTCGGTCAGCGCGTAGAGAGAGAGATCCTCCGAAAGCAGCCAGGCCGCGGCGGGGGAAGTGCTCGGGTCGATGATGGGGCCGGCAAGGGCGAGACCTCCGGCCGGAAGCCGGAAGGCGGGATCCAGGGTGGAGACGCCGGCTTTGGCCGCGATATCCTTCGCCGCGCTGTCCTTCGCGACGGGCGCCGCGCTGTCCAGAGCCGCGATGCCGAAGCAGAGCGCCGCTATCAGAGTCGCGCGCTCAGCGCAGGGCAAAACGCGCATTGCACTCCACGTGGCTCGTCTGGGGGTAGAAGTCGAAGGCCTTGAGGCTCTGGAGCGAATATCCGGCCCTGATCAGGTCGCCCGAATCCCTGGCGAGGGTGACCGGATCGCAGGAGAGATAGACTATCGAGCGCGGCCTGGACGAGGCGAGCCATTCGCGCACCGGCGGAGCGAGACCCGTCCGCGGGGGATCGAGGACGACGAGATCGAAAGGCCGCCTCGCCGAATCCGTCCGCACCCAGTCCTCGACGGGCAGGGAGGAGAATTCGTTGCCTGTCCCTGGCACGTTGACCCTGGCCAGCTCGAGGGCGTAGGGATTTTGCTCGACGCAGACGACGCTCGCGAAGGAAGGGGCGAGGAAGCGCCCGAAGAGGCCGACGCCGCAGTAGAGATCCGCCGCCCGGCCTCCAGACAGCCCCGCTACGGCGTCGGGGACGAAGTAGTCCAGGAGGTAAAGGTTGCTCTGGAAGAAACCCCTGACGTGGAATCGGATGGCTTGGCCGGCGACCGATACTTCGACGAGGCCCTTCTCGCCCTCGATCCAGACCTCGTCGCCGTATCCGAAGACGAGGAATCGATCCTTGCCGCGGACGACGGCCTCGAGCTCCTCGTAGGCTTTCGCGCTGCCGGCCCTCTCTTCGATCCAGTCCTGGACCGGACGGAGGGCGACCAGGCAGGTCGGCGCCTCGACTACATCGGTGGAGCCCCGCTTCATGAAGCCGAGACGGTGCGACTTCGTGAAATGGAGCTGAAGCCGGTTTCGGTAGGCGAAGGGCAGCGACGGGACGGCCGCTATCTCGCCGGTCTCCACCCGCGCAGTGCGCGCGAAGGCCTCGGCGACGATGAGAGCCTTCTCCTCGACCTGGCGCGAGTAGGAGAGATGCTGGAGGTTGCAGCCGCCGCACTCGCGGTAGATCGGGCAGGGAGGCTCGACCCTGTGCCGGCTCGGCTCCAGGACCTCGACCAGCTCGGCCTGCGCATAGTCGCGCCTTCCAGTCGAGATCGAGGCGAGGACGGTCTCGCCCGGGAGGGCGAAAGGCACGAAGACCGCCTTCCCGTCGAGGAAGGCCAGCCCGTCTCCCCCGGCGACGAGCTTCTCGATGCGCAGCCTGACCGCGCTCGGGTCCTTCATCCGACGCTAGCTCGGGCGCCCCGCCCTGTAGGCGGGCGCGTACCGCGCGGCGACCATGACGGCCTCCACCATGCTTACCGCGCTCGCCTCCCCCTTCCAGGCTATGTCGAAGGCCGTCCCGTGGTCGACGCTCGTGCGGAGGAAGGGCAGGCCGAGGGTGAGGGAAACGGTCCTCTCGAAATCGAGAGTCTTGCAGGCTATGTGCCCCTGATCGTGGTAGAGCGAAAGCACGGCGGCGTAGCGCCCGGACTTGGCGAGATGGAATACCGAATCGGCCCCAACGGGCCCGGCGACGGCGATCCCCCGCGCTCTGGCCTCGGCGATGGCGGGCGCGATCTCTCGCCCCTCCTCGTCGCCGAAGAGGCCGTGCTCGCCGCAATGCGGGTTGAGGCCGGCGACGACGAGCTCCCCCCCGAGGCCCAGGCTGACGAGGGCGGCGCTGCAGCGCTCGATATAGTCGATAAGGCGGCCCTTCGTGACGAACTCGCAGGCCTTGCGCAGCGAGACGTGCCTCGTGAGGAAGAAGACCCGCAAATCCAGGGTCTCGAACATCGTGAGGGGATCCGCGACGCCCGCTACGGCGCCGAGCATCTCCGTGTGGCCGATGTGGGAGACGCCGGCGGCGGAAACCGACTCCTTGTTCAGAGGCGCCGTGACGACGGCAAGGGCGTCGCCCGCCTGGGCGGCGCGGGCCGCCGCCTCGACATACTCCCAGGCCGCTCGCCCGCAGGCCGCTGAGACCTTTCCCGGCTCGAAGGATGAAGGATCGGCGTTGGCGAGATCGACGATCCTCGCGTCGCCCCAATCGCCGGGATCGACGCCTACTCGCGAAGCCGCCTCGCCCATGACCCGCGCGTCGCAGTAGAGCTCGCAGCGCGCCGCAGCCTGCACGACCTCGTCGGCCAGGGCTCGCGCGCAGATCTCGGGGCCCACACCCGCCGGGTCGCCCATGGTCAGGGCCACCACGGGCCTCCCATCCTTTCCCATATCCTCTCCTTGCCTCTATACTATAGCAGACATCCAAGGAGCGGGAAGATGAAAGCCCTCGTCAAGAAAAGCGCGGAAGTCGGCATCTGGATGGAGGAAGTCCCCATGCCGACGGTCGGCCCCGAGGACGTCCTCATCAAGGTGAGGAAGGTCGCCATCTGCGGGACCGACGTCCATATCTACAAGTGGGACGCCTGGTCGCAGCGCACGATCAGGACGCCGATGACCACGGGCCACGAATTCGTCGGCCGTATCGTCGAGCTCGGCGCCGAAGTGAAGGATTGGAAGGTCGGCGAGCGGGTCTCCGCCGAAGGCCACATCGTCTGCGGCGAGTGCCGCGCTTGTAAGGCCGGCCGGCGTCACCTCTGCCCCAACACCGTCGGCATCGGCGTCAACCGGGACGGCAGCTTCGCGGAATACGTATCGGTCCCCGCTACGAACGTCTGGCGCGTGCATTCCAGCGTCGACGACGACATCGCGGCGATATTCGACCCCTACGGCAACGCCACCCACACGGCTCTCTCCTTCGACATGGTGGGAGAGGACGTGCTGATAACCGGCGCGGGACCCATCGGCTGCATGGCCGCCGCGATCTGCCGCCACAATGGCGCCCGCAATGTGGTCGTGACCGACGTCAACGACTATCGCCTGGCCCTCGCCCAGAGGCTGGGCGCGGACCGGGTCGTGAACGTCGGGCGCGAGGACCTGAAGGAGACGATGGACGAACTCGGCATGGTCGGAGGCTTCGACGTCGGCCTCGAGATGTCGGGAAGCCCCCAGGCCTTCACCCAGATGCTCGACACCATGTATCACGGCGGCCGGGTCGCCCTCCTCGGCCTCATCCCCAACGGCACCGCGATCGATTGGGACAAGGTCATCTTCAAGGGGCTCTTCGTGAAGGGGATCTACGGCCGGGAGATCTTCGAGACCTGGTACAAGATGGAGGCCATGATCCGCTCCCATCTCGACATCGGACCAGTCATCACCCACCGCTTCGCCTTCGACGACTTCCAGAAAGGCTTCGACGCCATGTTGTCGGGCGAGTCGGGAAAAGTGATCCTGAGCTTGTGATCGGGATGCCCGTTCGCGTCGAAGCCCCGCACGGCCCCGACGAAGCGTCTGCGCTTGGCGGGCCATGCTGCCGGGAGAAGCGATCAGAGCTCCTGAAACCGCGCGTATTGTAGGATGATACCCGAGGGTGATATAGTCCTCGTACCGTGAGAAAACGCTCCAGGTCCTCGCAAGAGACCGACGAACCGCGGGCCGTCGAGCCCGCGCGAGAAGAGAGCGGTTCCCCGAGCTCCGACGGTCCGGAAAAGGCAGCTCCCCCTCGTTCCGGGGGCCCCAGAAGACGCCGGTCCAAGCGGAGCGCCGAGAAGGACTCGGCCCAAGGCACTCTCTTCGACGAAACTCCTCCTCCCGCGCCCGCCGGCGAAGACCAGTCCGAGGCGAAGATGAGCCGATCCAAACGGCGTCGAGAAAGGCGCAAAGCGGCCAAGTCGTCGGACGAAGCACAGCCGCGCGCCGCCGCTAACGATACCCCGCGAGGTGGTGGGAACGCGCAGCCCCGGCCCCCGGCGGCGCAGAGGCATCCGATCGTCAAAAGCGCCGCCAAGAAAGAAGCGGCCCGCCCCGACCGGGGAGCGAGTCTCCCCCAGTCCCGGGGCCCGGTTTCCCGCAGCCTTTCCGCGCGCGCGAGGAACGACGAGCGCCGTCCCTCCGGCCCGCGCCGCTCGGATGCCCGTCGCGAGCGACTTCTGTCCGGAGGATCCCACAGGCGCGTCCATCCCGACGGACTCCCCCCTCTCAGCCCCGAGGACCTCGCCGCCGTTTCCGGCTCGGGATACAACGAGGAGGCCATCCCCCGCTACGTCTCGAACGTCCGCGGCCGTGACCGCGGCGCGCCGGCGAAGGCGCCCGATTCCGTTCGCAGGCTCGAGACGCTCTCGCCCTCCTCGGAGAGCATCGCCGCCCTAGCCGCCCTCGAAGGAGTCCTCGACGAGGCCGCGCCCCTCCAATCCAAGCACCGCGCCTCGCTCAAGGGCGATATTCGCAAGCTATGGGAGGAGCTCACCTCGGACCGCGAATCGCGCTCGGCCGATTATCTCGGCTCCCCGCCGGCCCTCTCGGCCTACCTCCGCTACTTCCTCCCCTGGAACGCTTTCCGGCTCGCCGCCCTCCTGACCAATGCGGATTTCTGTCTCCCGGACAACGCGGTCATCGTCGATATGGGCTCGGGCCCGCTGACCTTCCCCATAGCGCTCTGGATCGCGAGACCGGAGCTCCGCGAGGTGCCCTTGACGATATATTGCGTGGACAGGGTGGAGCGCGTCCTCGAGGCCGGCATCAATATCTTCCAGACCCTCTGCATGCGGGCCGGCGGCAGGCTCCCGCCCTGGCGCCTGGAAACGCGCAAAGAGACCTTCGGCAGCCCCCTGCCCGAGCGCGCCCACCTGCTCGCCGCCGCGAACGTCTTCAACGAGTTCTTCTGGAAGGACAGACGCAACCTCGGGGAGCGCGCGCTCGATACGGCGCGGACCCTCCTATCCTATCTCAGGGAGAACGGCAGCCTCTTCGTGATGGAGCCTGGGGACCCTCGCTCCGGCGCCTTCATCTCGGCCCTCCGCGCCGCCCTCCTGGCCGAGGGCGCCCCCCCACTCGGCCCCTGCCCCCACGCCCTTTCCTGCCCCATGCCGGGCATCTTCCGCCACCTCCTCCCGCCCGAGGAGACCAGGACGAAGAAGAGCGACCCCAACGTGGCCCCCTCCCGCTTCGTCCTTCCTCCCGTCGTCATGCCGAAGAAAAGGGACAAGTTCCCCTGGTGCCACTTCGGCGTCGACGCCATCAAGGCGCCCGCCTGGCTCGAGGCCCTCTCCGAGGAGGCTGGACTGCCCAAGGAACGCGCCGTCCTCTCCTATCTCTGGGCGGCTAGGGGGACATTCGCGCGAAACCCGGCAGGCATCCCCGATCCCGTCGACAGTACCGATCGCGAGCGCCGCGCCAGGGTCGGCAGGGGCATCCTCGTCCGCGTGGTCTCCGAATCCTTCGCCCTGCCCGACGGCTCCACCGGTCAATACGCCTGCTCCAGCCTGGGCTACACGATGCTCAAGCGCCCCCGCGGCGAAGAGAGCTTCGGCTCGGGCGATCTCCTCGAGGTCACCTCCTCCCCGCCCAAGCGCAACGACGAGAAGTCGGGCGCGGTAATCCTCCCCACTTGACAGCGGCGGCGCCGCGTCGATATAGTTCCTCTTCGTCGGCAACGACACGGGGGCGTGGCGAAGCTGGTTTATCGCGCCGGCCTGTCAAGCCGGAGATCGCGGGTTCAAGCCCCGTCGCTCCCGCCTATCCCGTCGTACGACGGGATTTTTTTA
>Ga0181535_10006892_pt1 | contig 11579 bp, 12 predicted proteins | sample PEATcosm2014_Bin_44_FD_119774 | JGI IMG/M metagenome (GOLD analysis project Ga0181535, IMG submission 119774) | Peatland microbial communities from MTU Mesocosm Facility, Houghton, MI, USA - PEATcosm2014_Bin17_30_metaG | ecosystem: Environmental > Terrestrial > Soil > Wetlands > Peat | place...
AAGCCCAGGTTCAACCGGCCCACTTCGCCGCGCGCGGCGCGTTGTGCCAGCCGGGCCGCCTCGCCCGCCCGGCGGAGAATCTCCACGGCCTCGCCCCAAAACAGCCTGCCCGCCACCGTCAACTGGACGCTGCGTTTGGTGCGCAACAACAGTTTGACCTCGAGTTCGGCTTCCAGGTCGAGAATGGTCTGGCTGATGGCGGGTTGGGCGACGTGCAAACGACGGGAGGCCTCGCTGAAATTGAGGTGCTCGGCGACGGCGGCGAAGTAGCGGAGATGCCGGAGTTCCATGCCGGAGACATTATCGCAAAATACGATGACAGCAAGCACATCATACGATTTCCGCGATGAGACGGTTTATGCGATAAAGAAGCTGTCAACGGCGGCAGGCCGGCGACGACAACCAAAAATAGAAAATTATGAACACCAAAGATCTCTTCACTCCGTTGCCACTCGGGCCGCTTACTTTGCCCAATCGCCTCCTCATGCCGGCGCTTACCCGGATGCGCGCCCGCATGCCGGGCAACCTTCCCTGGGCACTCAACGCGGAGTATTATCGGCAGCGGGCCTCCGCCGGGCTGATCATCACCGAAGGCACTCCCGTTTCGCCGCGCGGACACGGTTATTACCACACCCCGGGGATCCACACCGAAGCCCAGGCCGAAGGCTGGCAGTTGGTCACTGAAGCCGTCCATGCCGCCGGTGGCCGGATTTTTCTCCAGCTCTGGCACGTGGGCCGGCAGTCCCACAATGACCTGCAGCCCAACGGCGCGGCGCCGGTGGCGCCCAGCGCGATTGCGGGCATTGGGCAGGCCCATGTGGCGCCCGGCGTGCAGAAGGATTATCCGCTGCCGCGCGCGTTGACGACCACTGAGGTGGCCGCCACGGTTGGCGAATTTCGGCGCGGCGCCGAACTCGCCCAGCAGGCAGGCTTTGACGGCGTGGAACTGCACGGGGCGAATGGCTATTTGATCGAACAGTTCTTATCCGACAATTCGAATCACCGAACGGACCAATACGGCGGCAGTCTCGCCAATCGCGTCCGTTTTTTGCTGGAGGTTACCGAGGCGGTCACCTCCGTCTGGCGGGCGGATCAAGTGGGCGTCCGGTTGTCGCCCGCCAACACCTACGGCGGCAGCGAGCCCAGCGACCGGTTGGGCACCTATCGCCACGTCGTGCGCGAATTGAATCATTTCGGCCTCGCTTACCTGCACTTTGTGGAACCGCGCGTTGCCGGCAACCAGGATCTGCTCCATTTCGATGACGCCTTGAGCTCGCGCCATTTCCGCCCGCTGATCACGGGCCAAACGAAGTTGTTTTCGGCTGGCGGCCACAGTTTGGAAAGTGCACGTGCCGCCCTCGTGAGCGGCGAAGCCGATGCCATCGCGTTCGGGCGTGCTTTCATCGCCAACCCGGATCTGGCTTATCGCCTCGCCACCGGCGCACCGCTGAATCGGTATCACCGCGAGACCTTCTATGGCGGCACGGCAGCGGGCTACACGGATTATCCCGCACTTAAACCGGCCGCAGCCGCCGTGCCAGCCTGAGTTGCCTCCGCGAAACCAGCCAGCTTCCGAGGCGCTTGAGACCCGTCGACGGGGAGATTTTGGTCCGGTCGCCCGATGAGAGCTGGTCCCAATTTCAGGGCGGTGCGTGGGGATGGTTTGGGCGCGGTCATTGGCAGGCGCGGCGTGTTCGGAGAACGCGCCCCATCGGAAGGCAATCTTCACTCCGCATGCGCACCATCACAAAAGGGCTTGTTGCCTGACCGGCCGCAACGGCATAAGGTCAATCGATTCCGGATTTCATAGGTCTCCCCGCTGGCGGAGATCACGGGGACGCCGCCGCGAACCCAGATGGGACCACTTACCTTTTTGTCCGGATCCTCGATGAGAACCAGGGACCGCTTGAAATTAGGTTCAATGGGTTTGCCCATTTCCCGATCCCAAGCCACCAGCCGCCCGGCCGGACAATGGCCGGCCTCAAACTCCACCAAACGCCGGGCTTCCGGGTTGTCCGTCTGCTTGACCAGGTTCCAAATGCGGCCTTTCGCATCGCAAAAGCGCGCAAAGGCACAGAGATTTCCCTGGTCGGTGAGCACCATCGTGGGGCCTTCAATGGTCTCTGCTTGTTCCAAATACGGCTCACGACTGGCGGTTTCCGTGCCGTTGAATTTCACGTTTTTGTGCGTGCCGTCGCAGAAAGGTTTGGTGGCGGATTGGCCGCAACGGCAGAGAGCGTATTGGGGCTCCACGGGAAATTTTTTCTCTTCCTGATAGTCCAGTGAATCACCCTCGGCATTGGTGACGATCCGTTCCTGACTGAGTGGCAGGGCGCCGCTAACGAGATAGGGGCCATCCTTGGTGACTTCAATTTTGAAATCCGGGTGGGGGTTCGTTTTCATAATAAGGTGGTATTTAGGATAGCATGATTAAAAATGTTGTCATCCCTCCGGGCCATTTTTTTTCCAAGGAATATGCCGATCGGACGGTTTCCCGGCGCGGGTTGACGTCGGCGGGGACGCGCCCAAACGGCCAGGGCGCGTGGACCCAGCCAGGAAGTTAATCGCGATTATTGATGGGCCGCGGGTGACGGTGTTTTTTTTGCGGACGGTTAGCCTTTCGGCGCGGAAATTTCGCATTGTGGGATGGCAGGCGATCGCCGGCCAACCCATGTCGGAGGCAAGACAGACGAGTAGGATTATCACCAAGAGGCGGCGTTGGGCCGCCGCCGGGCGGCTGGACCGCACCCCGATTTTCCCAGGTTCGACTGCCACCCATGACGAACAAATGAACTGAACAACCAAACCTAACCAGCGAAGAAAGCGAACATACCATGAACCAATACCACAAACTCTATACCCCGGCCGATTCGGTCATCGTATTTATTGACCAACAACCCCAGATGCTGTTTGGCGTGGCGAGTGCCGATCGGGCCACGCTGATCAACAACACCACCCTGATTGCCAAGGTGGCCAAGGAATACAACGTGCCCGCCGTGCTCACAGCGGTGGAGACGGAGTCGTTCAGCGGCTACGTTTGGCCGCAGTTGCTGGATGTGTTCCCGGGCCAGCCCGTCATCGAGCGGACTTCCATGAATTCGTGGGACTCGCCGGAATTCCGGAAAGCCATCGAAGCCACCGGACGGAAAAACATCATCCTGACCGGGCTTTGGACGGAAGTCTGCATCACCTGGCCCACCATTGAAATGCTGGGGGCCGGTTACAATATTTATGTGGTGGAAGATTGCTGCGGCGCGACTTCGGCCGCGGCGCAGGAGGCGGCGCTGTCACGCATGGTCCAGGCCGGAGCGGTGCGGTTGACCACCATTGCGGCCATCCTGGAATGGCAGCGTGATTGGAAGAACAAGGAGCACTACAACGCCTTGATGGGGCTGCTGAAATTCCAGGCCGGCGCTTATGGCATTGGGGTGGAATACGCCTACACGCTGGTGCACCACGCGCCGCAGTCGGCGCAAAAGCCGCAGGTTGTGCCGCAGAAAGTGCATTGAAGCGGGCAAACCAAAACCTATGAACGCTAGAATTCTGGGCGCATGGTTTGCGGTGGCGCTCTGTGCCGCCGGCGCGAACGCGGCTGACGCCAGCGCCGGCCCCACGGAAAATGTTTTTGACGCCCACCCCCTGGGCATCAAGTTGTCGGTGAAAATGATCGGACCGTATACGCAGGCGGCCGATTTGCAGATCATCTGTCTTTTCAAACACAAGGCGGCGGGTGATACCTACGAAGGCGCGGCCAAGGCCACGGATGAGCATCTCGCGGGGATTCTTTCCGCCGTGCGCAATCGGGGTGAGTTCGTGGGTGAACTGGGCGAGACGTTTCTGTTTCATCCACCCAAAGGGGCCATTCCGGCGAAACGGTTCATGGTGATCGGCCTGGGCGAGGAAAAGGATCTTTCGCTGGATTCGTTGCGACTGGTGGGGCGGATCGCGGCGCGTGAAGCGGTGCGCTTGGAGGCGAAGCAGGTGGCCTGGGCGCCGGTCATTCGTGACGAGGGCAATACGAACATTGAAGTGGGAGCGGGAGACCGGGCCTTTGTGGAGCAACTGCTGGCCGCCTACGATACCGAGAAACGCCTGCAGGCGCAGGCGCTGGCCCCGCCCTTCAGTATCGAAGCGGTGGTGATCGAGGCCGGCCCTGCCTACTTCGACAGCGCGGTGAAGCAGGTCGGTGAGGGGATCGCCACCGCCACGGCAGCCTTCGGCCAGCGCGAGGCCCGGCCGTACACCTCAACTGAAAAGCAATAGCCCATGCGCCCTGACTGGCTCATCTCCTTGACCATCGCCACGCCCTTCCTGGCGTCAGCGGATGAGCCGGTCCCGGCCGCGGAAACGCCTGCTCCGCCACCGTCCTATAAAATCCTGCGGTTTGACGAAGATTATGCCTGTCTGGCCAATCCCGCGCTGCGGAGTGATGGGCTGGATCCGCTGAAATATATTCCGCTCTGGACCAACGGGCTGGCGACCTATTTGACCGTGGGCGGAGAGTTGCGCGAACGGTTTGAAGCGGCCAAGGATCCCGGTTTCGGCGTGCAGGGCGATCACGATGCCTATTGGCTGCAGCGGATTACGCTGCTGGGGGACCTGCACGTGGGTGACCGGCTGCGCTTTTATGTGGAGGGGATTTCCGGGTTGGAGGAAGGCGAAGCGCAGCCGGCGCCGCCGCCACAAAACGATCCGCTGGATCTGCAATTCGCTTTTGTGGATGTCGTTCCCTATTTGACCGGCGATGAAAGCCTGACGGTGCGGGCGGGGCGTTTTGGAATGAGCCTCGGCTCCGGCCGGTTGGTGGCGACGCGGGCCGCGCCGAACATCCCCTTCAAGTTCGATGGGGCTGAATTGCTCTACGTGAATCCGGGGTGGACCTGGACGGCGTTCCTCACGCGGCCCGTGCTGGAAGCTCCCAATCAGCTCTCGAATGCGGACAGCGGCACGGCGTTTTGGGGTATTTATGGCACGCACTGGCTCGATCCGGCCCAGCAGCTCGGCTATGACCTCTACTACCTGGGCATCGAGCGTGAACACGGCGACTATGCCTCCGGCACCGGCCGGGAGCTGCGGCATTCCTTTGGCAGCCGTCTGTTTGGGGAACGGAACCACTGGGATTGGAATGCCGAGGCCGTTGCCCAAACCGGAACTTATGGGGATGAGTCCATCCTGGCTTGGACGGCCAGCCTCGACGCCGGTTACACGTTGAAAACCGACTGGGAGCCGAGATTCGGCTTGAAGGCGGATGTGGCCAGCGGCAACACGGGCGATGGCCGGCAGGGGACGTTCGACGCGCTGTACTTTAAATCGGGTTATTTCAATGACGCCAGCCTGTTGCGGCCGGAAAACATCATCGACCTGCATCCGAATGTGGGCTTTGCCCCCGCCCGGTCGGTGTCGGTGGATGGCGGCGTGGATGTCTTCTGGCGTTACTCCAGGAATGATGGGATTTACAGCCCGGCCGGTTTCCTCGAATTACCGGCGAGCAACCATCGCTCGGCCTATGTGGGCACCGCGCTGGACGTGAATCTGGAATGGCGGATTCAGAAGCATATTTCCTTGCTGGCGTCTTACGTTCACTTCGCCACCGGCGATTACATTCAGGCGGCCCGGGGCGGCCAGGTGGACTATGTGTCCACGACCCTCAGTTTCATTTTTTAGGCCAGACGATCATCAACATGAACGAGCCAATCCATGTGGCCATTGTGCGGCGGGTGAAACCGGGCCGCGAGGCCGAGTTCAAACAGGCGTTGCTGGATTTCCTTCAAGCTTCGTTTGCCCACGGCGGTGTGTTGGGGGCGGGCATGGTGGTGCCACCTCCCGGTTCCAATTCCCGTGAGTATGGCGTGTTGCGCACTTTTGCCGGTGAGCAGGAGCGGAATGCCTTTTATGAATCAGCCCTGTACCAGAGCTGGCAGGAGCGTTGCAAAAGCTTGACCGAGGATGAGCCAGTGTGCCGGCAGCTCCACGGACTCGAGGCCTGGTTCCGCAATCCCAGCCAGCCCAATCCGCCGGAATGGAAAATGGCATTGCTCACCTGGATTGCTGTCTGGCCCATCAGCATGGCCGTGCCGGCGGTGCTCACCCCGCTCATTGGCGCCCGCGTATCGAACGTGATTTTCGCCGGGGCGGTCGCCGCCGGGATTGTCCTGGCGCTGACTTGGGGGGCCATGCCCCTCCTGGTGCGCCTCGCCCGGCGCTGGCTGCAATAAATAATCCAACCTAAACCATATCCATGAAACCAACCAAACAAGCCGATCTGATTCTCCACCACGGACGCATCACCACCCTCGACCCGAAACATCCGGAGGCCGCCAACCTGGCCATCAAAAACGGCCGCATTGTGGGGGTGGATGAGGCGGAGGAATATGAGCATGGCCCGGACACCACGATTATCGATTTGCAGGGCCGCCGCGTCATCCCCGGTCTCAATGACTCACACCTGCACGTCATTCGCGGGGGCTTGAATTACAATCTGGAGCTTCGCTGGGATGGCGTGCCCTCGCTGGCCGACGGATTGCGGATGCTCCGGGAACAGGCGCAGCGCACGCCCCCCGGCCAATGGGTGCGCATTGTTGGCGGGTGGTCCGAATTTCAATTTGCCGAGCGGCGCATGCCGACGTTGGCCGAGATCAATGAGGCGGCCCCGGATACACCCGTTTTCATCCTGCATCTGTATTGCCGGGCCTTGCTCAACCAGGCGGCCCTGCGCAGTTGCGGTTATACGAAGGACACGCCCAATCCGCCGGGCGGCGAAATCCAGCGCGACAGTCGGGGCAACCCCACCGGTCTGCTCCTGGCGCGCCCCAATGCCACCATCCTGTACGCCACCCTGGCCAAGGGACCCAAGCTGCCTCCGGAACAGCAACTGAATTCCACGCGCCACTTCATGCGCGAGCTGAACCGCCTGGGCCTCACCAGCATCATCGACGCCGGGGGCGGCTTCCAGAATTATCCCGAGGATTATGCGGTCATCGAGGCGTTGCACCAACGCGGCGAAATGACGCTGCGGATCGCCTACAATCTATTCACCCAAAAGCCGCGGCAGGAAAAGGCGGATTTTGCCCGCTGGATCAAGATGACCGGGCCGGGCCGGGGCGATGACTTTTTCCGCTGCAATGGCGCCGGCGAGATGCTCGTTTTTTCCGCGGCCGATTTTGAGGACTTTCTCGAACCGCGGCCCGATCTCCCCGCGTCGCTGGAGGACGAGTTGAAGGAAGTTGTTTCCCTGCTGGCCGCGAACCGCTGGCCCTTCCGGCTGCATGCCACCTATGACGAAAGCATCACCCGTTTTTTAAATGTGTTTGAGGCGGTCAATCGTGAAGTTCCGCTGGCGGGGCTGAACTGGTTCTTCGATCATTGTGAGACCGTGACCGATGGAAACCTGGAACGCATCAAGGCGTTGGGCGGCGGAATAGCCATTCAACATCGCATGGCATATCAGGGGGAATATTTTATGGAGCGCTATGGCCGGCAGGCGGCGGAACGAACGCCGCCCGTGCGCAAGATGTTGGAGTTGGGCATTCCCGTGGGCGCCGGCACCGATGCCACGCGCGTGGCCAGCTATAATCCGTGGGTTTCGCTCTACTGGCTGGTCACCGGCTGTACCGTTGGCGGCGTGTCGATGTATCCGGAGAAGAATTGTCTCACCCGCGAGGAGGCGTTGCGGCTGTATACGCACGGCAGCAGTTGGTTTTCCAGCGAGAGCGCCAAGAAAGGAATTCTGGCCGATGGCCAACTGGCCGACCTGGCGGTGCTCACCGATGATTATCTCTCGGTGCCGGCGGAGAAGATCAAGGGGCTGGAATCGGTCCTGACCCTCGTTGGCGGGAAGATCGTTCACGCCACCGGGGAATTTTCGCCGCTGGCGCCGCCGGCGGTTCCCGTATTGCCGGAATGGTCGCCCATCAAGGTCTTTGGCGGTTACGGCGCGCCCTTGGATATTCGCAAGGCGGCCCGCCTCGGCGTGCCGGTGCCAACCCAAGCGGGCGCCGCCTGCCATGCCCACGGCTGTCAGCACACGTCCCACGGATCATTTACTGCCGCGGCGCAGGCCCGCAATCCCTATGCCGACTTTTTTGGCAGCGGCTGTGACTGCTTCGCTTTTTGAACCACCGACACTTTTGACGGCCACAATTTGAGTCCGCAACCAAACAAAATGACCGGGAACAAACGACCAATCCAAACCATGAAACCAGTAAAGAGCACCGCGGCTGAACAGCCGAAAATGTACGAAACCGAAAACGACATCGCCGAGAATCGCCGGGCGGAACTGAACGTCCTGCTGAACCTGCGCCTGGCGGATGCGGTGGACCTGCAACTGCAAATGAAGCAGGCCCATTGGAATGTGAAAGGCCCCCATTTCATCGGCCTGCATGAACTATTTGACCAAATTGATGAGGCGGTGGAAGCTTACGTCGATTTGATCGCTGAACGCATTGTGCAACTCGGGGGCATTGCGGAGGGCACGGTCCGTGTGGCCGCCGCCCGCTCCCGGTTGGAGGAATACCCGCTGACGATCGCCGAGGGCCGCGCGCACGTGGAAGCGGTGGCCAAGGCGCTGTCCTCGTTTGGACACGAGGTGCGCCAAACCATCGACCAGGCGGATGAGTTGGGGGACGCCGATACGGCGGACATTTTCACCGAAGTATCGCGGGGCATTGATAAGTGGCTGTGGTTTGTGGAAGCTCATACCCAGGCCGCCCACTAAAAGGCCTCCGCGCGGCGGTTCCGCGGACCGCGCCCGTCCCGGGCGCTGAGGCGCGATTTTGGACCGGGCGTTACCTGACAAACACGCCCCGCAACGCATGGCCGCCCCACCACGCCGCGCTCGGCGCGCCGGCGGCCGCCACATTCGAACGCCTCAGCGCCCGGGACGGGCGCGGTTCAGTCGCGACCGGCGTCCGGGCCGCCGCGCGGAGGCGAACCGGGGAAGACTGTTCCAGCGAGACTGAAAAAGTCGAAAGCGGATTGGCCGATTGGCCTCGAAATTTCGCTTTGTCTTAGTGACGGTAAGGACGCGGCAAAACAAAAACAACAAATCCAATGAGCACTATTACCACTCAAGACGGCACACAAATCTATTACAACGACTGGGGTACGGGACAGCCCGTGGTTTTCAGCCACGGCTGGCCATTGAGCGCGGATGCGTTTGAAGACCAGATGTTCTTCCTGGCTTCGCACGGCTACCGCTGCATCGCGCATGACCGCCGCGGCCATGGTCGCTCGAGCCAGCCGTGGCAGGGCAATGACCTGGACACCTACGCCGATGATCTGGCGGCGCTCGTCAAGCACCTCGACCTGAAAAACGCGATTCATGTCGGCCACTCCACCGGCGGTGGCGAAGTGGTCCGCTACCTCGGCCGGCATGGTTCGGCACGCGTGGCCAAAGCCGTGTTGATCGGCGCCATTCCGCCGCTGATGCTCAAGACGCCGGCCAATCCGGGCGGCTTGCCGATTGAAGTATTTGATGGCATCCGCGGCGGGGTGGCCGCCGATCGCTCCCAGTTTTTCAAGGACCTCACGCTGCCTTTTTACGGGTACAACCGCCCGGGCGCCAAGATCTCGGAAGGCGTGCGCGAGTCATTCTGGCGGCAAGGAATGCAAGCGGGTTTGCCGGCGTGCTACTTTTGCGTCAAGGCCTTTTCCGAGACGGACTTGACCGAGGACCTGAAGAAAATCGACGTGCCCACGCTGATTCTGCATGGCGATGACGATCAGATTGTGCCCATCGCCGACTCCGCGCTGCTGTCCGCCAAGCTGGTGAAGAAGGCCACGCTGAAGATTTATCCGGGCGCGCCGCACGGGATGTGCACCACGCTGAAGGATCAGGTTAACGCCGACCTGCTGGCGTTTATCTAAGTCGGATCCCACCATGATTCGCGGCGCCCGGCACTTGGAAGTGGAAAAGCTGGCCAGCCGCACCCCTGAGCTCTCGAAGGATCGCGAGATTGGCCCGCCCGGAGCGCCGAGCCTTGCTCGGCCCGTGTGCCCACAGCCAACCGAATGCGGAACGCGGAGTGACGGAGCGCCGAGCATTGCTCGGCCCGCCGGAGTCCAAACTAATTTAGTCGCAAAAACGCGCAAAATGGGAAAAAACTACCCGAAACCAATCGAGACATATTTGAAAGGAAAGGTCTCGAAAAACGTTTCAGGCCCACTTTTCATTTTTTCCTAAAGCGCAAGCCATAGTTAGGTCCACTGACGGGGATAGAGGCAGTCTTGCCAATGGTTGCTGCGTCCGCCTGGGAATCAAACCGCGACCTGGCCAAACGGTAAAATACGTTATAGGGAGAACACCCCATGCCGCTCGCCTGCGCCACACAATACACTGGCGTTGATGAGTTGCCAAAGTGTCAATCCCGCAACCAGGAAGATTCCCGAGAAGATCAGGGGAATTACGAATAAACAGCTCACAGGACTTCAAATAATATCGAAACCCCAAACACCGAAAACCCTGTCAGGTTGCTGCAAAAGATAAATTCAAATATATGAAGCACATTATACTCATACCCGTCATCGCCACGCTTGCGCTCAGCTCACTGACGCCGGCCAAGGCAGCCGTCGAGACCTATAACGTTGACCCGGTGCATACTTGGGTGGGCTTCTCCATCGCCCACTTTTTCACCAAGGTGCCTGGTTATTTCAGCAAGGTGAAAGGAACCATTGTGGTGGATCGTGACCACCTCGAAAACAGCACGGTCGAAGCCGTCATTGAAGTGGCCAGCATCACGACCAATACGAAAATGCGCGACGATGATTTGCGATCCACCAATTTCTTCGCGGCCGCCACGTTCCCGGCGATGACTTTCACCAGCAAGTCCTGGAAAAGCACCGGCGGCAATACGTACGACGTGACCGGCGTTCTCACCATGAAGAACGTGGCGAAAGAGGTTGTGCTCAAGGTCAAGTCGCTCGGCTTTGGCCCGGGCATGAGCGGGGCGGCGATTTCCGGCTGGGAGGCCTCGTTGACACTCGACCGGCGCGATTTTGATATCACCGCCGATCAAGGCGCGGTCGGCAACAACGTGGACGTCCTTATCGAGGTTGAAGCTGACCTGCAAAATCCCGCGCCAGCGAAACTGTAAACGACATCCCCATCAGGTTCTGCAGCGTCTTGAACATAGCCCTGTGGCGTCACGCGTGGTTCTTCACTTCGAAGAGTTGAACCGACATCCCTGGATACCGGGGAAGCGCGCGAACAGGCCGATTGGAAAATGAAAACGAGGCGCACCCTTTTCTTTTGCCAGCGGAAATGCAGCGGAGGGGGCGCGCTGGTTGGTTGCGTGCCGCTGTGACCACTATCATCCGTCAAACTCACTTTCGCCTAAAATCGAAGGCGATTTGCCCGCGGGACAGGGGGACATCATGCAGGCGATGATACTGAATAAAATTGGGGCGGCGCTGGAATGGACAGAACTCCCCGATCCGCAGCCTGGGCCGGATGAGATTCGAATAAGAGTCTCTGCCTGCGGCATCTGTCGGACCGACCTGCATGTCGTGGATGGCGAATTGCCAGATTCAGAAGTGCCAATCATCCCGGGACACGAAACCAGGAGACCTCGCCACCCAAGAAT
>Ga0181535_10006894_pt1 | contig 11579 bp, 10 predicted proteins | sample PEATcosm2014_Bin_44_FD_119774 | JGI IMG/M metagenome (GOLD analysis project Ga0181535, IMG submission 119774) | Peatland microbial communities from MTU Mesocosm Facility, Houghton, MI, USA - PEATcosm2014_Bin17_30_metaG | ecosystem: Environmental > Terrestrial > Soil > Wetlands > Peat | place...
CAAACTGAGTGATTCGTGCCCCGCCGAGAATTCCGCATGGCTTCGCAGTAAGTGAACCCGAGGCTCCGGAAGGCCCTCTTTTGGGGATAGGGCAAGGCCTTGGAACGCCGGATGCCGCAACTGGAGTTTTCGTAAGCCGCGCTTTGAAGCCGGTAGTTCGCGCCGAGACGAAGGGTCCAGTCCGCATTTCATCGGGTGTGATGGAGGGAAGCCTGCTCGCCAAGTTCGTGCCTGTGTACCCGGCGATCGCGAAGGCATCGGGCGTTCATGGGACCGTCGTTTTGCAGGCTACGATTTCGAAGAGCGGCACGATCGAAAATCTGCGTGTGATTGGCGGCCCCTTGATGCTGCAACAGGCTGCGTTGGACGCGGTGAAGACGTGGCGCTATCGGCCGTATCTTCTCAACGGCGAGCCCGTGGAAGTGGAGACCACGGTGAACGTGGTCTTCGAAATGGAGCGCTAACTGTCGCCGGCTTGCAGTTTTTCCCTGGTCAGCTCGTTCCATTGAGCGATGGCGTCGGGCATGGGCGGGCTGACGACTCCGGGTGTCACACGCTGCAGTGGTTCCTGTGGGTTGACGCTGCCGCGCGCGTCGCGCAGCATGCCTTTCACCCAGCCGACGGCAGCGAGGCTATCGCGCACGGTGAATCTCTGCTCGATGTAGAACCAGCGATCGTCCCAGCACATCAGCCGCGATGCAATTGTGAAGGCAGAGAACAGAGGCAGCGAACGGCGATAGGTCATCCACACCGCGCCGACGAGGGGTTGCCATCGCGAACGGACGATGTGTTCGAGGAGACGGCCGCGCGCCAGCAGATGCATGCGCGCATAATCCATCACACTCAGGTATCGCGCGTTGTTCATATGCAGATTAAAGTCGATGTCCTGGGGCCACACATGCATCTGAATGCGGTCTTCTTCCAGCACGCCCAACGGCGGGAGGGAGCGGATGTGCTGGCGGATGGCCAGGGCCGGAATGCGGACAAAGCTGATGAAGTGAGACAAGCTTTGCTCCTTCCGTCCAGTTTAGGCGCTGGCGCTGACGGCGCCCTATCGGCGACAATCGCATCTGCTATGGGAAACCAGACTCGCCGTAAATTTCTGAAGTCCTCTTCCGCTGTTGCCGTTGCCAGCGCTGTTTCGCCTGCTCTTTCCGCGCCCCAACTGCAGCGCATCTTCGTCGGATCTGGATCGCAAAACGGAATTCTTGCTTATGACTGGAACCCTTCGACCGGCGAACTGATCGCCGCCGGCGTTGCTGCCCAGGTTTCGACGGTTGATTGGCTGACGTATTCGCCGGGCCACTGGTATCTGTTTGCCGCGTGCGAAGTGGACAGCTTCAACGGCAAGCCCACGGGCGAAGTGGCGAGCTACAAGGTGAGCAAAGGGGAGCTGCATCCGCTCTCGGCGCAGAATTCAGCCGCGAAGGGTACGTGCCATGTCGCGTTGGACCGCACGGGGCGCGTGCTTTTGTCGGCGGACTACGGTGGCGGCGCTGCGGCCAGCTTTCTTGTGACTGAAGGAAAGCTGAGCCCGGCGATCTGGACCGAGCACTACACCGTCCACGGTCCCAACGCCGACCGCCAGGAAGCCGCGCACGCGCACTTCTGTTCGTTTTCGCCGGACAACCGGTTTGCCTATGTCAACGATCTCGGCGGCGACATGATCCACATTTACAAGCTCGACGCGACGACCGCGAAGCTCACGCAAGCCGGGGCCTATCACGCGAAACCGGGAGCAGGACCGCGTACGCTGCACTTCCATCCCAATGGGCACACCGCCTATGGGATGAACGAGCTGACGTCGACGGTGGATGTGCTGGAGTGGCATAAGGCCGACGGAAGTTTGACGCGCGTGACAAGCGTCGATCTTCTGCCGGCGGACTCACATGGGACGGTGGTTTCGACCGGTTGCGACACGGTCATCACGCGCGACGGGCGCTTTGTTTATTTTGCGAATCGCGGCGATGATTTTCTCTATAGCTTCAAGGCCGATCCGAAAACCGGCGCTCTCACACCGATGAAGCGATCCAACTGCGGGGGGAAGACCCCCCGCAACTTTGCGCTCGATCCGACGGAGCGGTGGATGTTGGTGGCGAATCAGAATTCGAATTCGATCAGCGTGTTCGGGCGCAACCCGCAGACCGGCGAGTTGGCGAACGAAGGCAAAAACTTCGATGCGCCGACGCCGATGCGGATTTTGTTTGCCTGATGGATTGCTGTAGCGGAGTGGGACTGGATCAAGCGCCCAGAAAAGCCGGACGCCTCACGGTGACTGCACCTAGATCTTCTTCCTCGGTAGACTGCGCGGCGACCGGCACGCGCGCAAGTTCCCATGCAGAGCGATCCTTGAGCAGCCGGGATACCAGCGCCGTGTGCATGGCGTGACCCGCGCGCTCGGCCACAACATGGCCCTCGATCCGCCGCCCGGCCAGTGCCAGGTCGCCGATGAGATCGAGCACTTTGTGGCGCACATATTCGTCCTTGAAGCGCAGCGGACCGTTCTCCGGACCTTTCGGTCCCAGGACGATTGCATTTTCACGGCTCGCGCCGCGAATCAGACCCATGTCGCGCAGGCGCATCTCATCCGCCTTGTAGCCAAAGGTGCGGGCCCCGGCAATCAAAGTGCCGTAGGTTTCCGCAGCCAGGTCGACGCTGGTCTTCTGCTGGCCGATGGGGGCGGGGAAGTCGATGGTGTACTGAATGCGGTAGCCGGATCCTGGATAAACGCCGATGAACTTGTTTCCTTCGCGCACCTCGACCGGCTTGAGTACGCGCATGTATTCACGGCGGCGGCGCTGGGTGCGGATTCCCTGGTTGCGAATGGCATCGACGTAAGGCAGCGCGCTGCCGTCGAGGATGGGCAGTTCCAGGTTGTCGAGTTCTACGATCACGTTATCGACGCCCATGCCGATGAGGGCAGAGAGCAAATGCTCCGTGGTCGAGATCAGGACTCCCTGGCGCATAAGGCTGGTGGCATAGCTGACTTTGGCGACGTTGCGCCCGATGGCTGCGATTTCGAAGTCGTCGAGATCGGTGCGGCGAAAGACGATTCCCGAACCTGCGGGCGCAGGCAAAAGGCGCATGGTGACGGCAGCGCCGGAATGGAGGCCTACCCCTGTAAATTCGAGGGGCTCAGCGATCGTCTGCTCCAGGTGCTCAGAGGGCGACAGAAAGTACTCTCCGGTTGTGGAAAACTTATGCAAGCGATAGATTAGACGCGAAATCCCAAAAGCATCTGTGGCATTTTCGACACACTTTTCGATCAGAAGCACCGTATTTGCCACAGTTTCGACCAAAATCCAAGTGAGATCAGACCGATGCAATTCTGGAGTTCGCCCGGAAATCTGGAACAAAACCCCAGGGATTTGCCTCGGATTTTCTGATGAGGGAGCTGACGCCGCAGAAAAAGGCCACGCGGGCAGGATCTGAATCGCGTCTGATCGGTCTCTCAGCGCGTCGTAGAATCGGGGAGGCCGTCGAAGAACTCAAGGCTAACCAATGATGCCTGCTTCATCCGATCCGTCGATTCCGATGCGGGCGTTGTTGGCGGGCGCCCGCCGCAAGGAGCGCGCGCTAATCGATCTCACGCAGAAACTTGTCCGAGTGGAATCGCCTTCAGACGATAAGGCCGCTGTGTATGCTTGTGTTGCGCTCGTGGCCGCCCACGCGAGAGGCCTCGGTGGACGGGTCCGATTGCACCGGCAGAAGGGATTCGGGGATGTGCTGGAGGCGCGCTTCGGGCGGCGAAATACGGATGCAGCCACGAAACCAATCCTGTTGCTTGGACATTTGGATACCGTTTGGCCTTTGGGCACGCTGAAGCGGATGCCGTGCCGCGTCGACGAGGGGCGGCTTTGGGGTCCCGGCACGCTGGATATGAAAGCCGGCGTTGCGATGGCGCTCACAGCGATCGAAATGCTGGGCGAAGCTGAACTCCTCGAACGCGAGATTGTGCTGCTACTGAACAGCGACGAAGAGATTGGCAGCCCGGTGTCGCGGCCGATCACGGAGCGGCTGGCGGCCGAGTGTGGCGCTGTTTTTGTTCTGGAGCCCGCACAGGGATTGGCGTACAAAACGGCACGCAAAGGCACCGGCAACTGGCGACTCGAAGTCAAAGGCATCGCCGCGCACGCGGGTGTGGATTTTCAAAAGGGTGCGAGCGCCTTGCTGGAATTGGCACGCGCGATGGAGACCGTGAGTGGCTGGACCGACCTGAAGAAGGGATTGACGGTGAGCGTAGGGACAGCCGGTGGCGGCACCAAGACCAACGTTATTCCTGCAGAAGCCTGGGCGGAGGTGGATGTGCGGATTGCGCGCAAGGCCGATGGGCCCCGCATCGAGCGCAGATTCGCGCGTCTGAAAGCGGCCGATAAGCGATGCTCCGTGGGCGTGACGGGCGGAATCAATCGGCCGCCGATGGAGCGAACCGCAGGCACAGTCAAGCTCTATCGGAAGGCGCGGGAACTGGCCGCGGAGCTGGGATTCGTGCTCGATGAAGCTGCAACCGGAGGCGCCTCTGACGGAAATTTTACTTCCGCACTTGGCATTCCAACGCTCGATGGCATGGGCGCTGTGGGCGAGGGCGCTCATGCCGTGCATGAGTCGATTGTGATCGAGCACCTGGCGCCGAGGACGGCGCTTCTTGCGGGGATGTTGGCGCGAGGGTGAGAACCCAGAATTGCGAGGGGGCCAAAATCGGTCCCTCAGGGGGTAAAGCCCGCAACTTTATTGCCTGATACGTGCGGCGCGACTGAAGTCGTGCCCTGTTACAAAGCGATCACGATTTCTGGGCACAACAGCTCCTTCGCCGCTCGGCGATAGAGCAAGGATGAACTGCTCCGTCGCTAGGGGTGGTGCAGATAGTTCGCCAGGAAGAAGTATCCTGCGGTGACGAAGCCGATGATCGCGACGGTCCAACGCATCGCGCGCTGATTGATCTTGCGGCTGTAATGAGCGCCGAAGTAGCCGCCGAGGCCGGCGAGGATCGCCATCTCGAGACAGAAGCGCCATTGCACACGGCCAGCAAGAATGAAGTTGACCGAAGGAATGCCGATGGACACGACCGCCGTGACCACTTTCAGCGCGTTCATCTCGTGGATGTCGTGGACTCCGCAGATGCCGAAGAGCGCCATGACCAGGAATCCGCCGCCCGCACCGAAGTAGCCTACGTAAATGCTCACGACCACCATGCCGATCAGCAACCAGGTGTTGTAGCGCTTGCCGCCGGAGAGCGATTGGAGCCAGCGGCCCAGCGGAAAGCTGAGCACAAACATGACTGCAGCAAAGAGCAGAAGCCACGGCAGCATTTCGCGAAACATCTTGTTGCCGGTTTTGAGAAGCAACACGCCGCCGAGCCATCCACCGATGCCGGATGCGACGGCGAGCGGCACGAGCTTCCAGCTGTATTCGCGCAGGAGCTGGCGAAAAGCCACGAGCGAAGTCAGCTGCCCAGGCCAAAGGGCGACGGTGTTGGTCGCCTGCGCCGTCACGGCTCCTACACCTATGGCGGAGGTGCTGGCGATGAGCGCAGGGAGCGATAAGAACGAGCCGCCGCCGGCAATGGCGTTGAGTACGCCGGCGAAAAATGAGGCCACGGGGAGCCAAAGAATATGAAAAAGATGAGATGTTGCGACGGGCATTCCCTTACTTTAAGGGTGAGTTGCATAAAGACTCATAAGGCTTTGCCGATTGAACGGCGGGTGGGCAGCGCGCCGCAGAAAGTGAACCAGGCAGCGCCTGATAAACTCCCAGAAGAATCAAGCTGGAGTTATTGCATTCGATGAAGCATCTCTTTCTCTGTTCGATTTTCGTATCCGCTGCCGTCCAAATTTCCGTTGCACAAACCGCGCCGAAGCCAGCGACTGCTGGCAAATCTGCCTCGACTTCCGCGAGCGCTATCGCTCCCTGGATCAAGCTGCCGCCCGGTGTTCCTCGCGCACGCGGGGTCGTCAAGGTTGCATTTGCGCTTCGCTACCAGGACGTGAAGGTGGGTACGGGCGCCGACGCGGAGCCCAACAAGATCTATAAAGTCCTGTACACCGGATGGCTCGCCGCGGATGGGCACAAGTTCGATTCTTCAGAGGATCATCGGCTTCCGCTGAAGGACAAAGACGGGAAGCCGGTGATGGGAGACGATGGGAAGCCGAAGCTGGGCGAGGTGCAGCCGATCAGTTTTCCGCAGGGGTTCGGTCGCGTGATTCCGGGCTTTGACCAGGGATTCACTGGAATGAAAGTCGGAGGCAAACGCCGCCTGTTTATTCCCTGGCAACTGGCTTACGGTGCGCGGGGACGCCCGGGACCTGATCCCGCGCATCCGGGAATTCCGCCCAAGGCTGACCTGATTTTCGACATCGAACTCGTGGACGTTGCGGAGATGCAGATGCCGGCGAATCATCCGGGCATGATGCCGGTCCGGCCTGGTATGACAATTCCGCCAGGGCACCTGCCGCTGAATGCGCCACCATCCGGTTCACCTGGAGCGGCAACGAAACCAGGGCCGACTGCCACCCCGCCTGCATCTGCGGCTTCGGCGGGAACTCCTGCGACATCGACTCCACCGCCGGCCACGAAACCTGCGACTCCGGCACCGACGACGGCCCCGACGACGCAGCCTCAGTCACAACCACAAACGAAGTAGGGATTCTTCACGAAGTGGGAATTCTTTGTGCTCTTCAAGCTACGCCGGCAGGCAACTCCGGCGTGGCCGCGAGTAGTTGGCGTGTGTATGCCTCGCGCGGGGAGTTGCACAACGACTCCGCCTAGCCTGTTTCCACCTGGCGGCCGTGCTCCATGACAGCGATGCGCCTGCTGATAACGCACCAGCGTTGGCACTGCGTCGGCGATCATCATGGTTTCACAGAACGCGGGATATAATCCCCGAAACGCCGATGACTGCGGCGAAATTGCGTGCTTCGATTCGCTGGAATAAAGAAATCTCAAAATTACGCGAGGACCCTCCCCATGCCTACCAACGCATTCAGTTTTGCGAATCCGACTTATTCCGCAGATAACTTCTTCACCTATAGCGCCGGGGATATTGAGGCGGACGCGCAGCTCAAGGAAGAGCAGGTGAATGAACCTATCCCCGCGCCGCGCGTGCAACCGCCGGTGTTCGATTTGAGCGCCGTGTTGCCTGCATCTGCGCTGGCCCAGATACAAGCCGCGGGTCAGATGGTTTTTCACTCCGTAGGCGACACTGGCGGGGTAGTCAAAGCGGAGGCGCAACTTGCTGTCGCCGATGCCATGGCGGCCGACTTAGCCAAGAAAACTTATGCCTCGGGGTTGCCTGCCTTCTTTTTTCATCTCGGCGATGTTGTCTACTACTTCGGACAGGAGCAGTACTATCCCGAGCAGTTTTACGATCCTTATCGCAATTACAACGCGCCCATCTTCGCGATCCCCGGCAATCACGACGGCGTGATGTTCAAGAACGAACCGGAGAGCTATTCTCTCGAAGCATTCATCGACAATTTCTGCGCAGCCTCGCCGGCGATTGGCATTTCCGGATTTGCACGCTCGACTATGGTTCAGCCTGGCGCCTATTTTGTTTTGACCGCGCCATTCACGCGTTTCATCGGACTCTATTCGAACACCGGAGAAAGTGTCGGCGTGCTGAGCGGCGGCGTCATCGGGAACGACCAGGTCGCCTTCCTCCAGCAACAACTGGCGGCAGCTTTGGCTGCGCGGAAAGCTGACACACAGAGCAAGAATCCGGAGGCCTTGATTCTCGCCGTGCATCATCCACCATTCACAGGGGCGAGCGATCACTCTCCGAGCGCGTCCATGCTGCAGGAGATCGATACGTGTTGCCAGGAGGCCGGCATTTGGCCGGATCTTGTGCTGTCGGGACACGCGCATTTGTATGAGCATTACACGCGCACAATGAAAGCCGATGGCCGCCAGATTCCTTACCTGGTTGCGGGCAATGGAGGCTACTATAACCTCTCCAAGCTCAAGACCAATTCGGCAGGCAAGAAGCCGACACCAGGGAAACAAACCGAGCCGGACGGCCAAGGCAACACGATCACACTCGAGCAATACAACGATACGAATTTCGGTTTCTTGCGGATCACTGTCAGTGCAACAGCGATCCTGGTGGAAGCGCTGACGGTGAGTTCCACGCAGATCACGACCACACCATCGGCGCCGGTCCCAGCCCCGGTGGTCATCGACCGGTTCACCGTGAATCTTTCGTCGCACACGGTTACAAGTTCCGCGGCAACGAAGACCCCGAAGAAGACGAGTAGTGGGACAAAACCGACCTCGACAAAAAAGCGCTGAGCGAAGAATCAGACCCATAAACACTGGGCGCGACGGTGCATCAAGGCGCCGTCAGTCCAGCTTCGGATGCTGTTTGTGGAAATCGGTTGCCTGTTGATAGGCGCGGCCAAAGGCGGCCAGTTCCGCGTCTCGATAGTGGCCTGCGAGAAAGGTCAGAGAAACCGGAGTGCCTGGGCCGCCGATGTCATCGTTGTCGCCGTCATCGATTTTCGGTGGCTTGGGCGCATCGGCGCCGCGAAATCCGTTAGGCACGATGAGAGCTGGATGACCGGTGAGATTTGTGGCCACGAGCTGCTGGCCCGTCGTTGCCGTAACGATGATGTCCAACTCATTGAAAAGCGCAGATACCTGTTGGATAGCCAGAGTTCGTGCGCGGTTGGCCTGAATGTATTCGACCGCGGGGTAGAAGCGGGCGATACGAAATGAGTTGGGCCAATCTTCCGGACCCTGCGCGGTGAGAAGTTTATCGCGGCCCGACAGGGTGAGATCGTCGAAGGCCGCAGCGGCTTCCGCGCTGAGCAGCGCGGTCATCGCGCCATAGGGCAGTTTTGGCAACTGGACAGGAGTAAGTTGTACTCCCATGCTGCGTAACTTATCAAGAGCGGCGAGATCGTAGCGCTGATCGTAGGCGCGGCGCGCATGAGACGCGGTCTGCTCGGCGTTGCGCTTCTCGCGGTTCTTCTTCTGTTCTGGAGTTTCGCCGGCTTCGGGTTCGTCCAGCTTCAATGGCTGCAGCGGATCGAATTCGCTCTTCAAGTAGCCGACGCGCAACGAATGCCAATCGCCAACGCTTGCCCAATTGAATGTTGCCGGCGCGACCGAGGCGTCTCTTCCATCGGGACCACAGATCGCCTGCAGCACCAGCGCACAATCTTCGGCGGAGCGCGCGATGGGGCCGAGTTTGTCCATCGTCCAGCTCAAGGCCATGGCGCCGGTGCGAGGGACAAATCCGAAGGTAGGGCGCAGGCCCGTCGTTCCGCAGCGCGTAGAGGGGGAACTGATCGAGCCTAGTGTTTCTGACCCAATTGCGAAGCCCACGCAGCCCGCTGCGACCGCGCTCGCGGGGCCAGCAGAAGAACCGCTCGATCCTTGGGTTGGATTCCAGGGGTTGCGTGTGCGGCCCCCGTACCAAACATCGCCCATGGCCAGCGCGCCCAGCGTGAGCTTGGCCACGAGCACAGCGCCAGCCGCATCGAGACGCTCGACGACTGTCGCATCTTCATCGATGATCTGATGCTCGAAGCCTGCCGCGCCCCAGGTCGTGGGATAGCCCTTCACCGCGAGCAGATCTTTTGCGCCCCACGGAATGCCATGCAGCGGACCGCGGTATTTGCCTGCGGCGATCTCGGCATCGGCGGCCTTGGCCTGCGTAAGCGCGCGATCTTCGGTGAGATTGGTGATGAAGCGAAGCGTAGAGTCGCAATGCTTCAGCCGGTCGAGGTACATCTTTGTGAGTGCGATCGACGTTATCTTTCGTTCACGGAGTAGTCCGCTCAGTTCGGCGACAGTCACGAAGGCGAGATCCTCGATGCGTGCCGGCGCATCGGGCACAATTGCGATCGGGACGAAGGAAATGATGTTCTGGTTCCCGCTGGGGAGCGATGCGCCGGCAGGCAATGGATGAAACACGTACGCCGGCGCGACTGAATTCGGCAGCTTGAGCTTACGAATCGCTTTGATTGAACCGTTGTTGTCGATGAGGCCGTCGAGCATCATCTGCTTCTGCTCGGCGGTAAATGGAGCAATGCCGGCCAATACCGCGGCTGCGTCGATCATTTCCGGCGTGATCTTCGGCGGCTTCGATTGATCGGTGTTCTCCGAGGACTGTGCCTGCGCTGCGAGCGTGTAGAGAATGCCGGGGAACAATGGAGAGGCAATGCCCATGCGAGTGCAGGCAGAGAGAAAGCCGCGGCGATCCAGCGTCATTTGGTCGGGGTCCTTTGGGTAGGGAGTGCCTTCTCGACCACTATAGAGGAGTCGGCTGCTGCGATTGTCTTGGGCTACGTCGTCAACCGGTCTGGAGAGATGGTCTCGAGCGGCCAATGCGAGAGCGAAATGTTCTTGGCTCCAGTGCATGAGAATTCGAACGCCGATTCACCAGGCTGGAGTGCATAGACACGGCTGACCATTGCTTCTCTACCGCCGATGAACGACTCGATTACGGACCCATCGAGAAACAAATGGAGGGAAGGACGTGGCCAGGGAAGAGACGGCAACGGAAACGTTACATCGCCACAGCGTATCGAGTTTCCGGCAACATCGACAGCCAATTCCCACACTTTGACGCCGCTCGTGTGGAGGCGCACGGTGACGACGCCGGTCGAGAACCCGATGGGCAGATGGATCTCGCGACGTAGCGTGTCCAACTTCAGGCGGAAGGGTTGGCCCATCGTAACCGTGACGTGCTCGGCTTTTCCGCGAAGGCTTTCGACCTCGGCCGCGACGGCGAATTCAAGCTGACCTTGCTTGCCGACGGTGAGGACGCGCGGCAGCGCCATTGCGCCAGCCCATCCCGCAGCAGCGTACTCCGCTTGGGGCCGCGTCTCCTCGATCCATCCCCACAGAATGCGGCGACCGTCAGGTGCGAGAAAGCTTTTCGGCGCGTAGTAGGCTCCATGGTCGAGGACACCCTGACGCTTCTGCGTGTATACGTGTTCGTGCGGGTCATACGCACCGGTAGACCAGATGACTTTGCCTTCGGTGGAGTAGAGCAGACAATGCGTGCCGTTCAATTCAAAGGAATCGGGGCACTCCCACATTTCGCCGCTGTCGCAGGGATTGGCGGCCTGCTTGCCGTTCGGCTTTCCTTCGGCGAGTTTGTGCAGATACTCCCAATGGCGCAGATCGCGCGAGCGATAGAGGAGAACGCAGCCGCCTTTGCCGCGTTCACCTGAGCCGATGCCGAGGTACCAGTCGTCGCCCTCTCGCCACGGGCATGGATCGCGAAAACCCGTGACTGCGACTCCAGGGGGCGGTGCTCCGATGACGGGCTGGGGCAGCTTCTTCCAGCGGAGCAATTCGTCGTCCTCGGCCGTGGCGAGCAATTGTGTCTCGCGCAACTTGTCGCTGCCGTCGTGGAGCGTCACTTGATCGGGCGGAGCGTTTTGCACGCCGGTATAGATGAAGGTCGGGACGCCATCCATCACGACCGCCGAGCCGCTGAAACAGCCTTCGCTGTCGGGACCGCCGGGAGTTGGCGCAAGCGCGACGGGCTCGTGATGCCAATGCACCATGTCCTTGCTGACCGCATGGCCCCAGTGCATATCGCCCCAGACCGCAGCGTGAGGATTGAGCTG
>Ga0181535_10006895_pt1 | contig 11578 bp, 8 predicted proteins | sample PEATcosm2014_Bin_44_FD_119774 | JGI IMG/M metagenome (GOLD analysis project Ga0181535, IMG submission 119774) | Peatland microbial communities from MTU Mesocosm Facility, Houghton, MI, USA - PEATcosm2014_Bin17_30_metaG | ecosystem: Environmental > Terrestrial > Soil > Wetlands > Peat | place...
GGTCACGATCCCGGAGACCGCGAGTTTCTGGCGCATCTTCAAGGCATCGTCGCTCGCCGGAACAAGGCTATTGCCGTCCTTGCAGAGACGCCCGCTCGGCACCTCGCCAATGATCCCGGCGGCCCCCGGCGCGAGCAGCACGATGTCCCCGTTGCGCGCGCCGATGACGTGCCGCGCGCCATGCAATTTGGCGAAAGCCGCATGTTCGGCGAGATGAATGTCCTCGCCATGCGCGGGAATCGCGATGTCCGGTTTGATCCAGCCGTAAAGCTGTGCCACCTCGCCACGGCGCGGATGACCTGACGCGTGAACAAGGGCTATACGATCCGTAATGACTTCGATGCCAGACCGGATGAGATTGTTGATGATGCGCCCGACCTCCCTTTCATTTCCGGGAATCGTTCGCGAGGAAAAGATCACTTGATCGCCAGGATTGAGCGCGACCACGGGGTGCGTGCCCTCGGACATGCGGGCGATCGCGGCGCGGCATTCACCCTGGCTTCCGGTTGCCAATAGGACAAGCTTGTCGCGGGGAATGTGTGGAAAAGCGTCCTGCGTCAAAAAATCCGGAATGCCATCGAGATATCCGCATTCGCGGGCAACGGCGGTCACCCGCTCCATCGCGCGTCCGGCCATCACGACCTGGCGGCCGGCTGCCGCCGCCGCCTCGGCGACGGCGCGAATGCGCGCGACATTGGAGGCGAAAGTGGTCACGACGACACGCCCGGTTGCCTTACCGATGATCTCGTGCATGGTCTTGGCGACGTCGGCTTCCGAGGGGCTCACGCCCTCGCGCAAAATATTGGTCGAATCGGAGACGAGCGCCAGAACGCCCTCCGCGCCGATCGCGGCGAGACGTTTTGCGTCCGTGGGCTTGCCTATTCCCGGCGCCGCATCGATTTTCCAATCGCCCGAATGAAGGACCGTGCCGAGCTTTGTGCGGATGGCAAGCGCGCAACTTTCCGGGATCGAATGCGCCATGGCGATAAATTCGACCGCGAAAGGCCCGATCGCCACTGACGCTCCCTGCGCGACGATGGTGATTGGAACCTCCGGCGCACCGGGCTCGGCGAGGCGTTTGGCTTCGAGAAGCGAAGCGGCGAAGCGCGTCGCGTAGAGGTTGCATTCAAGCCTCGGCCACAGATCGGCGACCGCGCCAATGTGGTCCTCATGCGCATGGGTGATGACGAGGCCTACCAAATCACCCCGAATCTTCTCAATGTAACTAATATCGGGAACGATGAGGTCGATTCCCGGGAGATCGGGGCCCGCGAAAGCCACGCCGCAATCGACCATCAACCATTTCATGCGCCCTTTGCGGCCGAAGCCATAAAGGGCGAGGTTCATGCCGATCTCGCCGAGGCCTCCGAGCGGCACAAAGACGAGCTCGTCACTTCCATCGTTCATTTGCACAAACCTCTCCTCGACCATGATGCTTCACACCGAATCGCTCATGGTCTCCATCTCGTTGTTTTGTCGCACGACCCAATTCAAAAAGTCCGCAACTTTTCTGCAGATCATGCTCTTCCCGGCAAGCAGCAACCAGTTCGCGCAGAAAAACTCCGGCGCAGCATAGACGCGGTCATTCGCGCGCGAACAAGCCTTTATCTTGCAGCCGCGGCGGCTAGGCTGCTCGGCGGATCAAAAAAAACATCGCCCGCCTCAATCGCCACCTCGCCGGATCCCTGTCTAAGAATGAGCCGCCCGTTTGCATCGATCGTCTGAAACACACCTTCAAGGGTTTGCGAGGGCCGCGCCACGCGGATCCATGCGCCAAGACCGGCGGCAAGCAAGAGCCATTCGGCGCGAATCGCCTCGAAACCTGCCCCTCCCGCCCAAACGTCAAGCCAAAAGTCCATCGCTGCCGAAAGCGGCTCGAACACGCGTTCGGGCGTGACGGGCTCACCGGTGATCGCCGTGAGGCCGGTTGCCTTATAGGGCGTATCGACGGGATGCATGCCGCAGTTCACGCCTATGCCGGCGACGCAGGCCAGGCGGCCGTCCAGCAGACTGGCGCTCTCCAATAAAATTCCAGCCAGTTTGGCGCCAGCGTAGAGAATATCGTTCGGCCACTTGAGCGCGAAGCTTTGATCCCCGGGAAGGATTTCGCGCATCGCATGGAGCGCCGCGATACCGGTGACAAAGCCCAGTTCCGCTGCCTTATGCGCGGGCGCCGGATCGATCAGCAGCAGGCTTGCATGAAGATTACCGCGCGGCGATACCCAAAGCCGGCCATGGCGGCCCCGGCCCTTACTCTGCGCGGAAGCGACAATCCAAAGCCGTCCGGCATCTCCAAGGCGGGCGTGCGCCAAGGCTTCGTCGTTGGTCGAAGTGAGCTGGTCATGGTGGACCAGACGGAATGCTTTATCTTGGGCCGCTCCAGAAAGACGAAACAGGGCAAAACACCATAGGCTGAAATTCAAAACAAAGATTGCGCCGCCGCCGTGGTGGCGTCAATGAAGACACCCGGATAAACGAACAAAAACAAGACAAGGATGCCGCTAACCGCGAGCACAGCGCGCGGCGCCGCCGCGGATCTGTCGAAAGCGGGCGCGGCTTCGTCGAAATACATGACCTTGACGATCCGCAGATAATAGAAGGCGGCAACCGCGCTCGACAAAACGCCGATAACAGACAGCCAATAGAGCCCTGCCTGGATCGCCGCGTTGAACACATACCATTTTGCGAAAAAGCCCGCGAGCGGCGGAATCCCCGCCAGGGAAAACATCATCATCGCGAGAAAGAACGCCATCACGCCGTCGGTTTTGGCTAACCCAGAGAGATCGGAAATATTCTCGACGCCTTGGCCGTTGATTCGCATCGAGAGGATACCGGCAAAGGTGCCAAGCGTCATGACGAGATAGATCGCCATATAGGCGAGCACGCCGCTAACGCCGGCTTCGCCGCCCGCGGCAAGACCGACGAGCGCGAAGCCAATGTGGCCGATCGCGGAATAGGCCATGAGGCGCTTGATGTTGGTCTGGCCGATCGCGGCGAAGGCGCCGAGCACCATCGAAAGGAGAGAAATGAAAATCACGATCTGCCGCCATTGCGAGGCAATGCCCGGGAAGGCGGTGAAGACCACCCTGACCGTGATGGCAACGGCGGCCATCTTCACCGCCGAGGCAAAGAACGCGGTCACCGGGGTTGGCGCGCCTTCATAGACATCCGGCGTCCACATGTGGAACGGCACCGCCGACATTTTGAAGGCAAGCCCAGCCATGAGAAACACAAGGCCAAAGACAGCGCCAAGCGAAACCTTTCCGTTGATGGTTTCGGCGATGCCCGCGAAGGACACCGTGCCCGCAAAGCCGTAGAGAAGGGAAGCGCCATAGAGCAGCATGCCAGACGAGAGCGCGCCAAGCACGAAATATTTGAGACCGGCCTCGGACGCCCGCAGATTGTCGCGATGAAAGGCGGCAATGACATAAAGAGAAAGCGACATCAATTCGAGCCCGAGATAAAGCGCGATGAGACCAGCCGCCGAAATCAGCATCAGCATCCCGAGCGTCGACAAAAGGATCAGGATCGGGAACTCGAATTTGTCGATTTTCTCGCGGGCAAGGAAATCCTGGCTCATTAGCAAGGTGACAAGCGATCCGGCAAGCGTCAGCACTTTCATGAAGCGGCCGAAGCCATCATCGATGAAGGCGCCGTTGAAGACAATTGCCGTGCCCTTGCCGCCGAGGAAAATGACCACGATCGCGAGGCCGAGAAGACCAATGGCGATCTCGGTCACCAACCCGCCCGTCTCCTTGCCGCGCAGTGCCCCAAGCAGCACCAGGACGAGGATGCCAAAAGCCAAAATGAGCTCCGGCAAGCAATGGGCGAGGGCGGCTGACAAATGCGACATGCTAGAAGCCTTTAGTGGAATGCCAGAGCCGCCGTCTTGGTCACGGCAAGGGCTGTGTCATAGCCTTTGATGAGGGCGTTGATCGAAGCGGCCGAGCTATCCAAGACTGGGGCCGGGTAGAAGCCGTAGAGAATGGTTAGAAAGACAAGCGGCGTGAACAGCGCGACCTCGCGCCACGAGAGATCGAGAATCGACGCAAGGCTCGGCTTGTCGAGAACGCCGAAAATGATGCGGCGGTAGAGATAGAGCGCGTAGGCGGCCGACAAGATCGTGCCGGTGGTAGCGAGAAACGCAACCCAGCTGTTGATTCTGAAAGCGCCAAGCAAAGTCAGAAACTCGCCGATGAATCCCGATGTGCCGGGCAGGCCGACATTAGCGAGCGTGAAGATCATGAAAACCACCGCATAGAGCGGCATGCGCGCGGCAAGACCGCCATAGGCCGATATCTCGCGGGTATGCATACGATCGTAGACGACACCGACGCAGAGGAACAAAGCGCCGGAGACGAGGCCATGCGAGATCATCTGAAAGACGGCGCCTTGCACGCCTTGCGAAGTCATGCTGAAGAGGCCCATCGTCACGAAGCCCATATGAGCCACCGAGGAATAGGCGATGAGCTTCTTCATATCCTCCTGCACCAAGGCGACGAGCGAGGTATAGATGATCGCGATGATCGACAAGGCAAAAACCAGTGGCGCGAAATAGGCGGAAGCCTCCGGGAACATCGGCAGCGAGAAACGGATGAAGCCGTAGCCGCCCATTTTAAGGAGGACGCCGGCAAGGATGACGGACCCTGCCGTTGGTGCCTCGACATGCGCGTCGGGAAGCCACGTGTGGACCGGCCACATCGGCATCTTAACCGCGAGCGAGGCAAAAAACGCCAGCCACAGCCATTTCTGCATGGACGAGGGGAAGTGCGTCTGAAGCAAAGTCACGATGTCGGTTGTCCCCGCCACGCCATACATCGCCATGATGGCAAGCAGCATCAGCAAAGAACCGGCGAGCGTATAAAGAAAGAATTTGAAACTCGCGTAGACCCGCCGCTTGCCGCCCCAGATTCCGATAATGAGAAACATCGGGATGAGGCCGCCCTCGAAGAAAAGATAAAACAGCACGAGATCGAGGGCGCAGAAAACCCCCGACATCAAGGTTTCGAGGACGAGGAAGGCAATAAAATACTCCTTGACGCGGGTCTGAATCGATTTCCAGGACGCAAGTATGCAGATCGGCATCAAGAACGTCGTCAAAAGGAGAAACGGAAACGAGATTCCGTCGACCCCCATTTTGTAGATGAGACCCTGGCCGAACCAGCCCTTTTCCTCGACCAATTGAAAGGCCGAGGAAGTCGGATCGAACTTCGCATAGGCATAAAGCGACAGCAGGAAAACGATCAGTGTCGTGCCGAGCGCGGCGCGGCGCGCGTTTTCCAATGTCGCCTCGTCATCGCCGCGCAGGGCAAGGATAAAGCCCGCGCCGACAAGCGGCAGAAAGACGATGCAGGACAAAATGCCAAAGCCAAACATTAGCGGATCCCCGAGGCCACATACCAGGTGATGACGGCGGCAAGGCCGACGAGCATGGCAAAGGCGTAATGATAGATATAGCCGCTCTGGAGCTTGACGACGCGCCCCGTCACATCGACGACGCGGGCGGCGACGCCGTCGGGCCCGAGCCGGTCGATGATGGCGCCATCGCCGCCCTTCCAGAACACACGGCCGAGCCAAAAGGCCGGGCGCACGAAAATCAAATCATAGAGTTCGTCGAAGTACCATTTGTTGAGCAGAAACTCATAGAGCGGCTTCAAGGCCTGGGCGAGCCGTACGGGAATCGACGGCGCCACAAGATAAAACAGAGCCGCAATGAAAAAGCCGAAGACCATCAATAGCGTGGGCAGCTGTTTCGTAAAACCCGGAATGGCTTCCCGGGCTTCAAGCGCCTCATTGCCTGGCTCAAGAAACAAGGCGCCCTTCCAGAATTCACCGGCGCCCTCGCCGATGAAATTATGCGAGAAGACAAGACCCGCAAATAAGGCGCCAACGGCCAGGACGCCCAAGGGAATGAGCATGGGAAGCGGTGATTCATGCGGGTCGAGCGCGTGGCCATGTGAGCGGTGCGCATCATGGCCATCATGCGCATCGTGGTCATGCGCCGTGTCATCGTGTGCCTCGTGGGCGTGTGCGGCATGATCATGTCCGGCGGCGGCCCAGCGCGGCGTCCCAAAAAATGTCAGAAAGACCAGCCGCCAGGAATAGAAGGAGGTAAGGCCCGCCGCCAATGTCGTCAGCAAAAACCCGTAGTACGCGCCTCCCCTGTCCGAGGCGTAGGCCGCTTCGATGATCGCATCCTTGGAAAAATAACCGGCGGTGAAAGGAAAGCCGGTGAGCGCCAAAGTGCCGACCGTCATCATGGCGAAGGTGAAAGGAATCTTCCGCCATAGGCCGCCCATATTGCGCATGTCCTGCTCGTGATGCATCGCGATGATGACGGACCCGGCGCCGAGGAACAAAAGCGCCTTGAAGAAGGCATGCGTGAACAGATGGAAGATGCCGAGCGAATAGCCGCCAACACCAAGACCGACGAACATATAGCCAAGCTGAGAGCAGGTCGAATAGGCGATAACCCTTTTGATATCGTTTTGAACAAGACCAATCGTTGCAGCAAAGAACGCCGTCGTCGCCCCGATGATGGTCACGAAAGTAAGCGCCGCTGGGGCTTGTTCGAAAAGCGGCGAGAGCCGCGCGACCATGAAGACGCCCGCGGTCACCATGGTTGCCGCATGAATGAGTGCCGACACGGGAGTTGGCCCCTCCATGGCATCGGGCAGCCAGGTGTGCAGCAGAAACTGCGCCGATTTCCCCATCGCTCCCATGAACAGAAGGAGGCAGGCGATCGTCAGCGCGTCCGTGTCGAGGCCAAAAATGTGGATTCTCTGATGGGCAAGGCCCGGCGCCGCCGCGAAGATCTGATCAAAGCTCACCGACTGGGTCAGCACGAACACCAAGAATATGCCAAGCGAAAAGCCGAAATCGCCGACTCGGTTGACGACGAAAGCCTTAATCGCGGCGGCATTGGCGGAAGGCTTTTCATACCAGAAGCCGATCAGAAGGTAGGACGCGAGGCCAACCCCCTCCCAGCCGAAAAACATTTGGACCAGATTGTCGGCCGTCACCAGCATCAGCATGGCGAAGGTAAACAGCGACAGATAGGAAAAGAAACGCGGCCGACAGGGATCCTCGGCCATATAACCCATCGAATAAAGATGCACGAGCGAGGAGACCGTGGTGACGACGACGAGCATCACAGCCGTGAGGGAATCGATCTTGAGCGACCAATCGACTTTGAGCGTGCCCGAGGTGAACCAATTGCCGAGAACCGAAACGCTCGCGGGCGCGGTTCCGAGCGCGACTTGGAAAAAAACGATCCAGGACAAGAGAGCCACGGCAAACAGCAAGCTTGTGGTGACGATTTCGGAAGGGCGGTCGCCAATCCACCTGCCGAAAGGCCCGACGATCAGAAATCCCAAAAGGGGCAAGAAGACGATGGCTGCATACATAGCGTGGCTCAGCCCTTCATCATGTTGATGTCGTCGATCGCGATCGATCCGCGGTTGCGATAATAGCAAACGAGGATGGCCAGGCCGATCGCCGCCTCGGCCGCCGCCACGGTGAGAATAAAGAGCGCGAAAACCTGGCCGGTGAGATCGCCGAGAAAGGCCGAGAAAGCCACGAGATTGATATTGACCGAAAGCAAGATCAGCTCGACCGACATCAACACGATGATGATGTTCTTATGGTTCATGACGATGCCCGCCACCCCGAGCGTGAACAGGATGGCGGCAACAATCAAGAATTGAGAGAGCGAAATCGTCAGCATGATTTTCCTTCCGCCGCCGCGTGCGCGCGCAAGCCCAAAATGTCCCGGTTCAAATTCCCTGCCTCGAAGCGACCTTGCGGAGGTGGACCGCCTCGGCCGGCGTCCGCGCGTTCTGCACCGCGACGTTCTGGCGCTTCACCCCAACCTTGTGCCGCAAGGTCAAGACGATGGCGCCGATCATCGCGGTCAGCAGAATTAAGCCGGCGGCCTGGAAGAAATAGAGATATTGGGTGTAAAGCACCCGCCCGAGCGCCATGGTATTGGTCATGCCAGGCGCCAGCGGCGTCGCGACATTGGCGATTGAGACGGGTCCCACGCTCCAGGCGCCAACCGACAAAGCAACCTCGATGAGAACCACGAGGACGAGGGTTCCGCCGACCGGCAGATATTGCCAAAATCCCTTTTCCAATTCCGCGAAGTCAACATCGAGCATCATGACGACGAAAAGGAACAAGACCGCGACCGCGCCGACATAGACGACGACGAGGATCATCGCCAGAAATTCCGCGCCGAGCAGGATGAACAGACCGGCGGCGTTAAAAAAGGCGAGGATCAGAAAAAGCACGGAATGAACCGGATTGCGTGAAGAAATCACCAGAACGGCGGCGCCGATCAAGACCGCCGAGAACAGATAAAAGAAAAACGCAGCGCTATTCATCAAGGATCCCCGTTTGTCCCGTTCCGCGCCGGCTGGAACGGCTTTGCTGTTTTGATCGAATGGTCCAAGGGCTACCGGTATGGCGCATCGAGCGCGAGATTGCGAGCGATCTCGCGCTCCCACCGGTCGCCGTTCTCCAGGAGACGGTTTTTGTCGTAGTAGAGTTCCTCGCGGGTCTCGACGGCAAATTCCGCGTTCGGCCCCTCGACAATGGCATCGACCGGACAGGCTTCCTGGCAGAAGCCGCAGTAGATGCATTTGACCATGTCGATGTCGTAGCGCGTCGTGCGGCGGGTGCCGTCGTTGCGCCGCGGCCCGGCTTCAATCGTAATGGCCTGGGCCGGGCAGATCGCCTCGCAGAGCTTGCAAGCGATACAACGCTCCTCGCCGTTCGGATAGCGCCGCTGGGCATGTTCGCCGCGATAGCGCGGTGATTGCGGGTTTTTCTCGTGCGGATAATTGAGCGTCGGCTTCGGCTTGAAGAAATAGCGCATCGACAAAAAGAAAGCGCCGACGAATTCGCTCAAGAAAACCGCTTTGGCTGTCTGGTCGAGTTTCATTTTCGATTGTCCTTGCAAGACAAGCTCATTGCCAGCTGCATGTCCAGCTTCATTGCCCCATGCCCGCGCCCCAGCCGGTAAATTGGAGAACCCCGGCGACGAGGACGACCATGCCAAGCGAGATCGGCAAAAATACTTTCCAGCCAAGCCGCATCAGCTGATCATAGCGGTATCTTGGCACGAAGGCTTTCACCATGGCGAACATGAAGAAGACTGCGCAAACCTTCAAAATAAACCATACCGCGCCGGGGACTGCGGTGAAAGGAGAAAAAGGGATGGGCGACAGCCAGCCACCGAGGAACAGAATCGTCGTCAGCGCGCACATGGTGATGATCGCCACATATTCAGCGAGCATGAAGACCATATAGGGCGTCGAGGAATATTCGACCATGAACCCCGCGACAAGCTCGGACTCCGCCTCGACGAGGTCGAAGGGCGGCCGGTTCGTCTCGGCGAGCGCGGAAATGAAAAAGATCACGAACATCGGAAACAGCGGCAGCCAGTACCAGCCCAAAAGCCCAAACCGCGTGTCCTGCGCGGCGACGATGTCGCCAAGATTGAGCGAACCCGCGCACAAAAGCACGGTAATGATGACGAAGCCGATCGAGACTTCATAGGAGATCATTTGCGCCGCCGAGCGCAGCGCCGATAGAAACGGATATTTCGAGTTCGATGCCCAGCCGCCCATGATGATGCCATAGACGCTGAGCGAGGAGATCGCGAAAATATAGAGAATGCCGACATTGAGATCGGCAATCGCCCAGCCGTCGCTTATCGGAATAACCGCCCAGGCCGAAAGCGCGAGCATCCCCATGACGAAGGGCGCCAGCAAAAACACGCCCTTGTTGGCGCCGTCAGGGATGACCGGCTCCTTGAAGACGAATTTCAGCATGTCGGCGAAGCTTTGCCAAATCCCAAAGGGTCCGACCACATTGGGACCGCGCCGCAGCTGGACGGCGGCCCAGATCTTGCGATCCGCATAAAGGACATAGGCGATAAAGATCAACAGCACGACGAGAAGCGCGACACTTTTTATGAGCGTGAGCAGCAAAGGCCAGGTTGCGGCGAAAGATGTCATCAGCCTTACTCCGCAGCTTCGCGGGCAAACCCTTGCGCGACGGCGGAACATTCCGCCATCACCGAAGAGGCGCGCGCGATAGGATTGGTCAAATAGAAATCGGCGACCGCCGGCACAAACGGCGTGCTTGCGAACAAGGCTGCGTCCGCGGCGAGGGCCGCAGCATCAAAAGGCGGGGCCGGACTGATTTCGTCAAGTGCCGCGAAATGCGGGTGGCTCGCATACAGGTGATCGCGCAAGGCGCGCAGCGAGTCGAACGGCAATTTATGTCCGAGCACATCGGAAAGAGCGCGGAGAATGGCCCAATCCTCGCGCGCGGCACCGGGCGGGAAGTTGGCGCGATCCGCCAATTGCACGCGGCCCTCCGTGTTGACATAGGTGCCGGATTTTTCACTATAGGCGGCGCCCGGCAAGATAACATCGGCACGCGCGGCGCCGCGATCGCCATGGGTGCCTTGATAGATCACGAAAGCCCCCGGTTCCACCGCGACCTCATCGGCGCCAAGCAGATAGAGAACATCGAGCCAGCCGGTTTTCGCCATGGCTTTCGCATCAAGCCCGCCCTGCCCCGGGACGAAGCCGAGATCGAGGCCGCCGACTCGCGCCGCCGCCGTATGCAGGATCGAAAAGCCGTTCCAGCCCTCCTTGACGGCCCCGAGCGCCACAGCGGCCTTGGCCGCAAGCGCCAGGATGGAATGCCCATCCTCGCGGGCCAGCGCCCCTTGACCGATCAGGACCAGCGGTTTTTCCGCTTGTCCGGGCGCGTGGCCGGTGATGCTTGCAAGGGTTTCCGGGCCGGCCCCAAGGTAAGTGTATTCATAGGTGAGATCGGCGCGTTCGCCGATGACGGCGACCGGGAAGCCGCCCCTCAACCAGCGCTTGCGGATACGCGCGTTCAAGACCGGCGATTCCTTGCGCGGGTTGGAGCCAATGATGAGCAGGCTATCCGCCTGCTCGATGCCCGCGACCGTGGGATTGAAGAGATAGCTTGCCCGGCCGAACGCAGGATCAAGTTTGGCGCCATCCTGCCGGCAATCGAGCGACATGACGCCGAGGCTTTGCATCAAGAGCTGCAGCGCGAAGATTTCCTCGACGGTGGAAAGGTCGCCGGCGATCGCCCCGATCCGGCCGGGCGGCGCCTGCTTGATTTTGGCTGCGATGGCCGCGAACGCCTCCGGCCAGGACGCCTCGCGTAATTTGCCGTTCTCACGCAGGAAGGGGCGGTCCAGCCGCTTGGTCTTCAGGCCATCGACAATCTGACGGCTCTTGTCGGAAATCCATTCCTCGTTCACGGCATCGTTGAGGCGCGGTAAGATACGCATCACCTCGCGCCCGCGCGTGTCGATGCGGATCGCCGAGCCGAGCGCGTCCATGACGTCGATCGACGGTGTCTTGACAAGTTCCCAGGACCGCGCCTTGAACGAATAGGGTTTCGGCAAGAGCGCGCCGACCGGGCAAAGATCGGCGATATTGCCCTGCAACTCGGACCGCATCGCGGTCTCGAGATAGGTCGTGATTTCCATGTCCTCGCCGCGTCCGGTCGCGCCCATGTCACC
>Ga0181535_10006898_pt1 | contig 11576 bp, 15 predicted proteins | sample PEATcosm2014_Bin_44_FD_119774 | JGI IMG/M metagenome (GOLD analysis project Ga0181535, IMG submission 119774) | Peatland microbial communities from MTU Mesocosm Facility, Houghton, MI, USA - PEATcosm2014_Bin17_30_metaG | ecosystem: Environmental > Terrestrial > Soil > Wetlands > Peat | place...
CCTGCAAACTAATGGGCGCTTTTGTCATCTCACCCTTGCCTCCCTTATGTTGGAGCCACTACAAACAGCAGGGCCTCTTTGCTCCACGGACATTACTCCGCTTCGTCGCTACTACAGACCCGGCCGAGTCCCTCTCGCCTTCCACCGACTTCCCGGGGTCACCGGTTATACGGCTTCCTGCTCCGCCGATTTCGCGACGGGGCGAGGAGGGCTTCTCCAGTTGCTTAGCATGACCTTGCCACCGTGCCGTCCCTACCAACCCCGCCGAAGTGTTGCGCCGCATCAGTCCATGCGTCACTCCATGCTGCCTTCGCCCGAAATGTGAGGGCTCGGCCTTCGGGTTGCAGTACTTTCGAGGCCATATGAGTTCACTTGCGTTACGGCCCGGTGACTCGCTCACCATCCTGAAAGATGGCTTCGTCAATAGGCTTCAGAATGGGAAGTTTCCTCCCCACCCTGCTATTCAGGCTACGGGGCTTGGACTCTTACCCCGGTGGGACTCTCACCCACTGGTTCATGCCAGCCTTCGCTGGACGCACACATCCCGGTACTAATCCGGGTTCGCTGAGCGAGCTGGCGATTCCCCGCCCGGCGAGAGTCGAGAATGCGAACGTTGAGCTTCTCCGTAGCGACTCCACTGCCAGGTGCAACCTCTCTAGACAAGGGCTTCGAATGCCGCCACGAAGACCTCTTCGGAAATGAGTCCAGGGGTCTGAAAGTATGTGAAAATCAATCCCGATGTCAGCGCGTCCAGTACCCGGACAAAGCGTTCGGCAGGCATTGGCAAATCTTTCTCCGGGATTATCTTCCGCACCCCCGTTGCAAGCTTTCGATAGATTGCTGCATTTTTGCGGCTGATCTGTGACCGCATGTCCGCATGAGTCAGCAGGTAGAGCTGAAATGCGGTCGCGGCCGCCGCCATGTGCCGTCGCGCGCGCGCTTCGCGAGCCACCGTCTGGCCGAGGACGCGCATCTGCTGCTTCAGGTCCATCGATGGATGCACCGGTGGAAGGATAGGCTTCCAGAACTCACCCACGAGGGCTAAGAAGAGCTGCTCTTTGTTGCGGAAGTTGCCATAGACGGCACCCCGTGTCATGCCTGCGCGTGCGGCGATCTCGGCCAGCGATGCGCGATCGAAGCCTTTCTCGCCGATCACAGCGGCCGCGGCCTCAATCAACTTTGCTTTTGTGCGCGACCTTTTCCCCCCGGCTGCCGACACGGATCTGTCTTTATCTTCCGCTGCCCTCATCGTTCATCTCTCATCTGGAATATACAATGTTGCATCTTATACAACAATGTATTATTTTGCAAGACATGACAATTGCGCAGATCATGGCGTGCACCTGTCTGATTGGCCTTTTGCTTTTAGCGGGCGCTTTCACATATGAGCACATCGCAGAACGCAGGGATGCGACGCAACATCCTGCTCCCGGCCGATTGATCCAGGTTGGCGACCATCGCCTGCATCTTTTCTGCCAAGGCAGCAACAGTCCCACCGTAGTCATCGAGCAGGGAGCAGGTTCGCCTTCGCCGCTCTGGTGGCCGGTGCAGGAGAAAATCGCTTCATTCGCTCATGTGTGCACCTATGACCGCGCCGGATACCTCTGGAGTGAGCCCGTACGCCGGCCCAGGTCAGTGCGCGAACGATCCGAGGAGCTGCACGCGCTGCTCACACACGCCGGTGTTCCCGGACCTTATCTGCTGGTGGCACACTCGTACGGCGGATTGATCATTCGGGAGTTTGCTCTCCTCTATCCTGCCGAGACGGCGGGCCTAGTGCTCGTCGATACCCCTGACGAACCAGCGCTCTGCCGGCCGGAAGTGCAAAAGTTTTACGAACGCATGAGGATTTTTGTGAAAATTCAGGAAGCAGCGTCGCGGTTCGGCTTGCCGCGGCTTCTGAGGAAGATTCCATCTATGCAAGAAGCACTGTGGTTTGTTCGCCCGGACGATTATGCAGCCGCCGCAGATGATCTTCTCTCCCTGAGGAGCCTGGACTGCTCATCGCCCGCGCCCGGCCAGCTCAAAGATCTGCCTCTCGCCGTTCTTACCCATGGACGGCCTTTCCCCGGGCCATTCGCTCTTTTGGAAGAGGGCTGGCTGGCGGCGCAGCATCGTCTGGCCGCACTTTCCGGTCGGTCCACTCTTACTACGGCCGACAGCAGCAATCACATGATTCACCTTGACCAACCCGAGCTGGTGATCGACTTAGTGCGGCAGATGCATGGCGTTGTTTCCCAGAAAAGCATTGATTCCGCCCAGTTGGCTTGAAGAACTCAGCCATTGTGCGCTGACAGCTTCAGGGCAATTCGATCCAGAATGTCTTCCGCGTCAAATAAACAATAGGTATTGGGAAACGCCCCAGGGTGCGGGAGCCTGCTCGGCTCTCAGCCCGACGGCATGGCGCAGGATTCCAGTCGCCATGCCGACTTCAGGTCACCGATACCGCTGAAGGAGCGCATTGGCGGATTTATCGCCATCCGAGCGCTGAAGATCGGCCTCGGGAAGGCGAGTTTTCATCAAGCAGTAGGCTACTCGTCCTCCCCTGCCTGAGAAACATTGCACCGGGCGTGCACAAACACTAGTAGATTCCGGGAATCAGGCGCTTTGTGCAACGACTGTAGTCTTCGTAGTCGGCGCCGAAGGCCAGGCGGAGAGCCGATTCCTCGACGTGGATGCGATAAAGCACGGCGAGCGTGGGTGGGATGAGCACAACAGCAAGACAGGCCCATGTGCGTGAGTGAAGCGCGAACGCCAGAAACACAATTTCCAAGCCGAGGTACGAGGGATGTCGGACGACGCTGTAGAGACCGCCTCGGTTGAGTGTTTGTCCCGCGCGGAGTGCGACATTCGCACTGAAGGCCCGTCCTAGCGTAACGATTGCTGCGGCACGGATCCCCAACCCGATGACCAGCGTCCAAAGGGCTATTGGCGGTAGCCAGCTATGGCTTCCTGGCATGTCAACCTGCAGATATGCGTGCATCCATTCGTCTGCCTTGAAGGACGCGATAATCACGATCCACAGAATGATCTGCGTGCCGCGATCCCGTACCTTGCCCTGTCGCCAACCCGTGGTGGTGATAAGGGCAATGACGACCTCTCCTATGGCCCATACGCCTGTGAGTGCATGAAATATGGATTCCAGGTTCATCGACGTTCTGCGTAGCCTCCTGATTCTCTGCCTGACATTGTGCGCGTCTGGTAAAACGTTGTGGCGCGACCCCAAGGGAAGCATGCGCCGAAGGGTCATTAGAAAACAGTAGCCGGCGTCATGGATGAGGGATGACAAATGTCATATCTCCGGTATGACAGCGTCGGGTATCGCGAAAGTCTACGGGGTGGGATGATGAAAATATGAACGAACAGCAAACCGCGTGGGGCCTCCTGGCTTCGAAACGAGAGTTTTTCAGCGGGCGCTGGGTCGTGCGATCGGCTGCTCTGTTGTACTCCGCATATTTGTTTGTCGTGCCAGCTTACGGGCACTCGCCGACAGTCTGGCTTGGATTCGCGTCCTTTTACGCAATCTTCCTAGTGGTTTATTACCTCGTTGGCGAACTCACGGGACCGCAGCAGGCGGGGGCATTTGGGTTGTTCTTTGTCATTGCATTTGCCTATTACCCGCTGAACCCGGGAGGGTACGCGATCTTTATCTATCCCTTCGCCACACTCTGCCTTTTCCTCCATCGCCTGCGAACGGTGTTTCTTGTACTGCTCGCGATGATGGCCGGAGTGGTCGTGGAGACGCGATCTGTGGGTCACGGGTTTGACACCGTTGAGAACGTTTTGCTCTTCTGCGTCATTCTCGGACTGAGCAACTTTGCGTTTGCCCGGCAAGCGCGAACCAACTCACTGTTGGAGCGTGCGAATGCGGAGATTGAACGGCTCGCGCAGGAAGCCGAGCGCGAGCGTATTGCGCGTGACTTGCACGACCTGCTTGGACATACCCTGACGGCGATTACAGTGAAGCTCGACCTGGCGAGACGGCTTCTGTCGGACGATGGGGCGCGGGCGCGGAACGAAGTTGTGGAGGCAGAACAGATAGCCCGGAGTGCATTGGCGGAGGTGAGAGAGGCTGTTGCGGGCTATAGGGCCGAAGGACTGGATGCAGAGATATGCCGAGCACGGCACAGTTTGTTTGCCGCAAATGTGAATCTGACGACGAGCATCGCTGTGGCACCTCTCACGCCGAGCCAGGTGAATGTGCTTTGCCTGGCGCTGCGTGAGGCGGTGACGAATATCGTGCGGCATGCGCACTCATCGGAGTGTTATGTGAGGCTTGCAGGGAAAGATGGGATGATTCACTTCGCGGTTGAAGACAACGGGCGAGGCGGGGTGATTCGCGAAGGCAACGGGCTGCGCGGCATGCGGGAGCGGGTGCAATCGATCGCCGGTACTGTGATTGTGACGGCCTCGGAAAGCGGAGGGACGAGAGTTGAGATTCAGCTACCCGAAGAAAGCGATGCGCCGATGGCATCCTGGGTAGTAAGGGGAGCGGACGCACCGTGACACAGAAGATTCGAGTGGTGTTGGCGGAGGATCAGAGTATGCTGAGGGGCGCGCTCGCAGCACTGCTCTCGATAGAGGCCGATATCGAAGTACTGGGTTCGCTTGCCGATGGGGAGCAGGCACTCCAGGCCGTAGCAAAGCATCGGCCAGAGGTGCTGGTGGCGGACGTCGAAATGCCGAAGATGACGGGACTGGAGTTGACTGCGCGCGTCAGAGAGTTGTATCCGGAGACGCGGGTGCTGATCCTGACGACATTTGCGCGGCCTGGATATCTGCGGCGCGCGCTGGACGCTGGAGCCAGTGGATACCTTTTGAAGGACCGGCCATCGGAGGAACTGGCACAGGCAGTGCGGAGTGTGAGCCGAGGGGCTCGCGCTTTGGATCCGCAACTGGCGTCGGATATTTGGAGCGCAGAGAAGGATCCCTTGACCGATCGAGAGCGGTTGATCTTGCGGCGGGCAGGTGATGGAGAGTCGACTGCAGAGCTGGCGCGTTCACTGCGGTTGACAGATGGAACAGTGCGGAACTATCTCTCGGAAGCCATTTCCAAATTGCATGCTTCTAACCGGTTTGAAGCGGCCCGAATCGCTCGCAATAAGGGATGGCTCTGAATGAATGAAGAACACTCGCGCGCCTAGATGCCGGTGGTGGAATGTTGCCAACATAAATCACTCTGTGAGAGCGGGTTGCTGGCTCGATTCAGGATAGAAACCCGAAAACGCAGTAGGGACCTTCGATCCCACACTGATGTTCCTCGAATTCTGCTAAGTAGTCAGGCGATTAGCGAGATCGATAAATGTCATTCCTGATCTCAACTGGATCGCTGCGCATGAACGCTTTTGGTACAGCGTGATATTGCCCGTTATCGGGGGGAATCCTGGTGTCGCGCCCGGATACACCGCGGGAGCCGCCAAAGCAGCTTGTCTATCCAATCCGATCAGAGTTGAGCTCATCAGCCACTGCGGTTTGATTCAATCTCCTGCGCCGCAACCCTCTAATTTCTTGCCTCGCGAAGACTGCCTCCCGAGCGCTCGCCTCCGTCGACCTCATATTGTCTAGGCTCGCAGCTCGAGCGAGGCATGAAGCCACGAACGGCTCTTTTTTCGAGGCAGGTGCCGTGGCCAGCACCTTGAGGGCTGATGGACTTCTTGTATGCCGCCACGTCACAGATTTGGGCGCAGTTGCGAAAGTTGAACGGCTGCGCGCCGTGAAAATGGTGATATCGAGCCTCATGAGTGAGAATGTGGCATTCTCATTCGCCAGCGAGTTGCACTGGCCTCAATCGGACTGAACTCTGCGAAAGGGCCCGGAGGAAAGTGGGGTTCGTGATGATGGACAAGGCGCATCCCTATAGGCACTTGAAGCGCTCCGAGGAACAGAACTGTCCATAGGTGACACGGCGACCATTAGTCCATACCCTCTCATAAAAGCGAGAAGCGGCTGTCAGCATCGGCCCCCCAATTGGGTGTGGACGGATGCGGGACAAGCATCGCCAATTCCGTCCACTTTTCAAAAAGTGTCCACAGCCGCCTGGCCGCATAAGACACACTCGATATCCAAGTGCTGAAGGCCTTTTAGCCCTAAAACCGCGGACTTATGGCTAACAGAACTCTCCGACCTGTTGTAAGGGGGGGTGCCATCCGGGAATGGCCCCTACACTTGTGAACGCGAACCGCGCGGAGATTCCTTTCGCGAACTCGAATCGCACTATGGGTCACCACACTTTTCAACGGCTGATGCCGCCGCTTATCGCATTCTATACATTTAACCGTTCTGCGGGCACAAAGGTCACCGCTACGCGGCGGGTGGGCGTCAAGGTGACACTGTGAGCGTCCCTCGCGGGCGTAGACTCGGAGGTGGAGGCCCTCCATGGAATTCGAAAGCAACCGCCGCAACCGCACGATACGGAGTGACTACCAGTACATCCCCGGCGCAACGTCCTTTACTATCCGCCAAGGTGCGGCATCCTTCACCACGGCAATCCCCAACCGGACGCTGTGCAAGGACCCCGGAGGCGTGGACTCCTTTATCCATGAACTTGACCGGGGACTAGACCGGGTGATAGCACTCACACTCACCACGCCGGGGTTCCATTGTAGGGCTGCTTGCGGCCTGAGAGCATAGATGGAATGAAGAGAAGCATAGGGATATTCGCAACAATTATTCTCGTTTTGGCGTTCTGCGCTATTAAGTTCTCACACCATCCCATTGCCTGGGTTATCGGTCTAACTGCGTCCATTCCGATCTACGCTGCCATTGCTGGAGCATTCTGTGATCAAAATTCAAACTGACCCACTACCCAATTCCTACATCGATCTTTTTCTTATCTTCGTTCTCTTTATCGAATGGTCCGTGGTCCGCGTTTTCCCACATTGCTTATCCTCCGTTGGACTTCAGCCCAAACCGGGCTGCCGCCCGCTGGACAATACTACTTCTCTTCGATCCTTACCGGCACCTTAAAGGTCCTCCACTTGTGACACACGATACAGCGCCGCCCATGGGCCTCTGCTATGACGAATGCGACATATCCGAGGCCCTACATATGGCAGTACGGTGCTTCAGGCTGAAGGGCTCAGACCCGCCCGTGTGCGGCGTGCATAACGTCGAGCTGGTACTGTCCAAAATCCCGCTTCACCCCCATCTCGCTCCTAATTTCGGACTTGCCACCTGCCTCATATGTCCGGTGAGTCAATTTGTAGTCGATTAAAGCTCTCCCCTGGGGTCCTTCAAGATTCAGACCCGCCCCAGGGGGTGGCGAAGGTTCTTGGCCTATTCTTCTCCCGAGGAACTCTCGGCGATGTATCCTTCTTCAGATTCGGGAGCGCCCATCGTTTTCTCCAGCGGCGAAGCTGCTGGAACACCAATGTTCCTGAGCCACAATCTCACGTGCGGCCTTCGGGTTCTTGCATTCGCATCCCACATCCCGCAGTACAGCGGGCAGCCGACGCGATGGTCCGGCCCTTTCTGCCGCATAACTTGATCGCGGCGAAGACTAGCCTTGTGTGCACATTGCACCAGGAGAGTGCAGGTGACCGGGCTCTCCTGTCTTCGCCTCAACTAGATAGCGAAAAAACAAATGCGAAACGCGAATGGAGGAAAGAACATGGCAAATCCGACGTATGAGGTCCACGCCAACGACGCCGCCAGAGAGGCGAGCGTGGCGTAGTTCAACGTCGACCGCACCTATCCGGGGCGGTGGACGATCACCTTCAACAACCCGCCGATCAACATGTTTGTTCCCTCAACAATCGTCGAATTGGGAGCGCTGATGACCGACCTCGAGGCGGACCGGTCCGTGAAGGTCGTAGTGTTCCAGTCGGCGAATCCCGAGTTTTTTATCGCCCATCTCGACGTGGCCAAGGCAGCTGCACGCCCAGAGGTGCTGGGCCTTTGGCGCGAATTTGTGCTGCACCTCTCGTCCACGCCAGTCGTGAGCATCTCCAAGATTCGCGGCCGCACGCGCGGCATCGGTAACGAGTTCGTGCTGGCCTGCGACATGCGCTTTGCCAGCCGGCAAAACGCCCTATTCGGTAACCCCGAGGTCGGCGTCGGACTGGTCCCGGGCGGCGGCGCGCTGGAATGGCTGCCGCGCTTGGTCGGCCGCTCGCGCGCGCTTGAGATCTAACCCTCAAGGAAATGGAGAGGCTTCACATTGTCGAGGTGCTCGAATCGGAGGATGGCAGCGTGACCAGAACGGCGAAGCGCCTGGGCGTATCGAGGAGCTCCCTTTATGCAAAGATTCGCGAGTACGGGCTGTAGTACCTCTGGCTTTCACGTGGCACGTTGTCAATACATCGACTAGAGTTGCGCTTGTTTTCACCAACACATGGCGCGGCGCAGGAAGATAGTACGAGCCCTTTTCAAAACCAGTGCTACCCAAACTCCGGGCGAGCGTGATCGTTCCCCTACATCTCTCAGTGCAATTCGCCTCCTGCATTTCGCAACGAGAACGTACCCTCATGCGGGATCGACGTAGACAGAAGTTTATCGACCAGTTCGGCGGCCGTTACGGGTTTGCTGAAATAATATCCTTGAATCTCGTCGCATCCGTGTTCACGAAGGAACGACAATTGTGCCTCGTCTTCAACGCCTTCGGCAATTACTTTCAAACTCAAACTCTTCGCCACGCTGATGATTGCCGTCGTTATCGCTGCGTCATCGCAGTCTATCGCAATGTCCCGGATAAAGGAGCGGTCAATCTTGAGCTTATTGACCCTAAATTGCTTCAGGTAGCTTAGGCTCGAATAGCCGGTCCCGAAGTCATCAATTGCCGTTTTCACTCCCATCTGCCTCAATTCTCCCAACACCGCGACCATCACGTCCTTGTTGGAGATCAGAAGGCTTTCCGTGAGTTCGAGTTCCAGATTTTGAGAGCAAAGTCCCGTTTCCTGAAGTACCCTCTTGACCAGTGCGCAAAAGCCTGCCTGTCTAAACTGGACCGCGGATACGTTTACCGCCATTGCCGCGACAGGAACGCCGGCGTCCAGCCACTCTTTTGCCTGTGCGCAGGCAGTCCGGAGAACCCATTCACCGATACGGAGGATAAGACCGTTATCCTCTGCGATCGGTATGAACCTGTCAGGAGGTACGAGACCGAACTTGGGGTGCCGCCAGCGAATGAGAGCCTCAAACCCAGAAATCATTCCCGTGGCGATCTCCATCTGTGGTTGGTACACGAGAAAGAATTCCTCCCTGTCGAGGGCTAAATGCAGGTCGTTCTCCAAGGCCAGTCGGTGCGCCGCGTCCGCGTTCATCTCAGTCGCAAAGAAGCGTACGTTGTTGCGCCCTGCTTCCTTTGCCGAAAGCATAGCTGATTCGGCATTCTTAATCAGTGCATCTCCATCTAAACCTTGTTCCGGGAAGACGCTAATGCCGATGCTGCAGCTCATCCTCAGAGTGTGGCCATCAACGACGAACTCCGCCTTCATCGCGTTCATAACGCGATCGGCAGCCATCGCTACGTCGGCTACGTCCTTCACAGCGCTCAGCATGATCAGGAACTCATCGCCTTCTATCCGAGCCAATGTGTCCTGTTCTCGTGAACATCCGTTCAGGCGCTTAGCGACGGTCTTCAGCGCGTCATCTCCAAATGAACGACCAAACGTGTCATTGACGGACTTGAATCTATCTATATCGAGGAATAATAGAGCGACTTTCTCGTTTCTGCGCCGGGCGTCGGCGACGGCAATTCCCAAACGATCCTGCAGGAGAGCTCTGTTGGGCAATTCGGTAAGGGAATCGAAGTAAGCGAGGAACTGAACACGTTGTTCGGCTGCCTTGCGCTCAGTAATGTCCTCAATTGTGCCTTCGTAATGCAGAATGTCATTGTTCGCATCGCGAACCGCACGTTGATTCACCCGCACCCACTTCTTGCCATGATCCTTGCAATAGACTTCAACTTCGACGTCACGTGCCACATCCTCCCTGTCTGCTGTTTGTGCTACCTCGATCATCCGCCCGGGGTCGACAAACAGTTGCTCCGGTACGTTATGAACCTCAGCCATAAATTGTGCAGGAGTACTATAGCCGTGCAACCGTGCCAACTCGCGGTTGATACTGACAGGGCGTCCTTCGGGAGTGATTTGAAAGATGCCAATCACAGAGTCTTCGAAGATTGCCCGATACTTCTCCTCCGCCTTCCGAAGCGCAGATTCCGCCAGCTTTTGCTCGGTAATGTCGCGAAAATACCAGATTCGTCCGCGGCCCATCCCTGTTGAATCGGCAAGAGGAGCAGAGTGCCGGTCAAATGTCCTTCCGTCTTTGAGTTTGATCTCGTCTTTGCTCTTTTCATCCGGATGCGCGTAAAGAGACTTTACCTTCCCTATGAAAGAATCGGGATTCTCCATCTGTTCCGCGACGTAGTTGAGCACCGCATGATCATCTCGCGAGGCGATCATGTTGTCCGGAATTCGGAAGTGAAGCCCAAATTGTTTATTGACGAGAATGATATGCTCGGACTCGTCGACGGCAAGGATACCGTCGATTGTTGTCTCTGATTGCGCCTCCAACAGCGCAGCTTTAATTGAAAGCGCCTCCTCGGCCTGCTTGCGACCGGTGATGTCGCGGACCGTGGCCATCAGCATTGGTCGCCCACCCAGCGTCAAAGCCGACAAACATACATCGGCTGGAAAAACTTCTCCGTTTTTACGCTGATGCACCCACTCAAAGCTCTCCTTGCCATTGAGAAGTGCCGCGGCGATCTTTCTTTGGGCTGCCGTATGCGAAGACGTACCGTCGGGCTGATTGGGAGGAGAGACGTCGGCCGGATGTTTGAACTCTGACTTGTTCGAGAATCCGAACATCTTGAGCGCTGCCGAATTGCAGTCGACAAAACCTTTTTCATCCATCAACCAATAGGCATCGGCTGAATCCTCGAACAGCACATGGTACTTGTTTTCGCTGTCCTCGAGGAGCTGTCGTGCACGGTTACCTTCGGAAACGTCGCGTGCGGCCACGAACATTGCATCGGCTTTCTGGAAGTCCATTTGGATGACGCCGTGCGCTAATCGAGTTCCTGCGGCGGCAATGTCTTTCCGGGTTCATTTTGGTGAATTGCGACCAGATCGGCCATATGCTCAACGGCCGCCAGTCGCACCATTGAACTCCAATGGACCACGACTTTTTCCGGTACCTCACCGAACTCAAATTCGAGGCCGGGAAGATGCTGCTTCTCGAATTGATGGAGTATTTGCACCCCTTCTGCGGCTAAATCCTCAAACGATGCCGTTCCAAATAATTTCATTGCCCGCCTTTCCGATTGTCTTCATATTTGCGCCCGGTGGTGAACAACGGTATGTGACGCCCATCACTGACGGCTTCCAACCCTCAGCGAGCTTGGTATGGACCCCTAACAGCAAGATCATGTTCACGCGGAGGCATTCTTTCGTCATGTTTCGGTTTTGGAACTCCGAACGCCCTGGATACTTAGAAGACGAAGCATCGCAGCAGATTGTGCTTCTAGATTGGCGATTCGGACAGGGAGGATGCGCTTGAACTCGGCCTGCAAGGGAGTGTCGATTTCAGCGGTTGGGTTGAGCTCGAGCCTCTGTAGGGTGCCACGAAGGACCGCA
>Ga0181535_10006901_pt1 | contig 11575 bp, 10 predicted proteins | sample PEATcosm2014_Bin_44_FD_119774 | JGI IMG/M metagenome (GOLD analysis project Ga0181535, IMG submission 119774) | Peatland microbial communities from MTU Mesocosm Facility, Houghton, MI, USA - PEATcosm2014_Bin17_30_metaG | ecosystem: Environmental > Terrestrial > Soil > Wetlands > Peat | place...
TCCAGGAAACCCAGTCAGGCCGAAAGGGATTCACTGGCCCCAAACTCCTCAGCCCTGCGCTGGAATCCCGGCCGGCCTATACCGCCGGTTACCCACACGAAATAGCGACGGACCACTATTTCTTTGTTCAGCTTGCTCATGTCTGCCTCGATAGGCCCGGATGGGCCTCGATAGACAAAATAGGATTTAGCCAGCACGCACGCAACATGTAAACGCTGAAATCGTTTTGTTTAAACGCAATTATATAAAAACAAAGATTAAATTAATCAACAGGATTAGGAGAAGGTTCAGGGGCACCTGAGATCTCTGTGATTCTGACGTATTCGAAGGCTTCCTCGCGCAAACAAACCAGACGGGCGGCCTTGGTGCTTTCACCGCTTGGAAGAGGCTGGCCCGCGGCGGCACATAGCAAGCCACCAAGTTTGGCCACATTGGCGCTTTCATCCTTCTTGGCGGTGCTGCTGGAACCTGTTGTGGATTTGATACCCCAGTGATTCAAGATTTTCTTGGCCGAATGGTGTATTGAAATAACGAATTCTGAGAGCGGTTTTCTGCCTTTGCCAGATGAATTATTAGGTACAATCTGGAAGATCTTTTTATTATCACCTTTACCAATTTGATAGATTTTCACTGGTTTTTTCTGCACCTCTAAGCAGGTAAGGGACTTAACTTCATCCATAAACCTTCCTGTGTTTTTCAAGCTAGTGAAATTTTGGAATTCACGTTCGAAGCGTTTGGGATCAGTCTGTTTCTGACATATGTTATGCTCAATCCCTTTATCGATTATCTCCAGGGCCTTCAACATTGTTGTAGCGGCTTCCCGGATACTCTCCTGGGCGGCCCTTTTATTTACTTCCCAGTCCGCTACCATTTGGTCAACTTTTGCCTGTTCCACACATGCGCTGACCCATTCTCGAATTCCAATATCAGTTTGAACCTCGGGATCAGGCGCCACCCTCCGAAGAAAGGCAATTATTTCCTTGATGGCATTTTCTGTTGATTCCATGCGCACCCCGCCCATGCATCCCGCTAAAGGCGGCGCGGCGTTCCGGTGCGGGAACCGGTTTTCGGGCCGTCGCCCTGAGCCGCGCCGATGTAAGTCTTACTCCTCAGCCGGCTTCGCGCCAGTCCGGCCCTTCATGTCATGACGTGCCTGACCAAGGGCTTGCTTCCAGACTCTGCGCAGGGCCGCCTAGTGGTGGGACGGCACCTACGCAGGCAAGCCGCTCCATCTGGCCGCCCCGCCCTTTCCAACCCATCGCTTGGGTGAGGGCGGCGCGGGCTACCGGCGCGCTATGCGGTTTTGTTGCGATGACTGGCGAGCCTACCGGGGTTGCCCCCAGGGCATCGGGCCTTGAGGGTGACGATTTACCAGACCAGGGGGGGATTGCACATCGATCAAATAGCAATGGGATGAGTGGTGAAATTATTTGATTTGATCATTGATTAAATTATAAGTTCTTCCATCAAGATGTTTCCGAAACAACCCAACGCTGGAAAACTCTGGGCTTTGCAGAATACGAATAATTGAAGAAACTTTTTCGGGATCGAATTTGCTTCCTAAATAAATATTTCTCAATTGTTGTAATGGAAAATCTAAGAAAAGTGCTGGCTTTTCTTTGATGAATCCTGGTTTCAATTCTTCTTTTCGATAAAATATTCTCCATTCCTGTTCGTAGCACCATTCCGCATCCTTCTGGGTTAAAAAATGCGCAACTGAATCATCGAAGGAAATTCGTGGACGATTATTTGTATAAATTACTTTAAAAATTCTAGTGGAGTTAATCAGATCATCAGGCTTGCCTATCTCATATAGCCCGTTTGTTTCAAGCTCAATCAGAAAGCCAGTGTGATTTTTGGAATAATGTGACCACATCAAATGGTTATCCACTTTTTCTGAAAGGCATAATACCCCAATATTATTCCTCGACTGAATCAGAAGCTCGTCCTGAAGCCCTGATTTCAGAGTTTCATCGAAAGCAATATCGAAGTCCTTTGGTGGATTTCTTGCTAAAGGACTTGATCTACGGAATATTTTTTGCCTGAGTGCCTCCCTGGATGAGGGCGTGTCCACGTCTACCCATGGGAGGCAATCGAAGGGATCGTTAAAGTCGGCAGGAGTCGGTATTTTGATTCGCTTCTCTTCGAGAATCTTGATCCCTTCTGCATCGCAGTACTTATATAGCAACATCGAACCCTCCCGCTTTAAAGCTGGCAGAACCCTATTTTACCTGCGTCCAAGGGCAAACCCAAAATTCAACCCGCCCCGCCGACCTTCAATGGTTCCACCCTGGGCTCATACACGAAGCCCCGGCGGGGCCTAGCTTTCCTGCCCAGAGCGCAAAGGGTACCCTACCCTTCGCCTTGGCAACGGCCAGGCCTGCCCGGGTGCGCTCTTGGATGAGTTCACGTTCCATCTACGCCAGCGAGGCCATGACGTGGAAGAAGAACCGTCTGCAGGTTCGGCTCCATCCTCCTTGGGCCTCCATGTTGGCGTCGGCCTCCTGGGCGATCTCCTGGGCCGCGGACGGCATGGTGGCCTGCGGTTCAAGCACCCTTCACCGTGCGGCGAGCCTGGGCCTCTTCTTTGTTCACCTTAGTTTCGGCTTCCAGATCCACATTCCCATCCAGCAAGGCGGCCATCCTTGCACCAATGGCTTCCACCACATCCCGCAAGGGATCGGCGCCCAGGCGGGCATACCCGGCGGTAACGCTCCCGGCGGCATGGCCCAGCAAGGCGGCCACGATCAATTCCGGGTAGCCCATGCGGGCGGCCAGACTGGCGAAGGATCGGCGCAGATCGTGGATCGTCACGTCCGACAGATCCACCCGGGCTTTCTTGGGCACCTTGGCTTTCTCTTGCAGGGCAGGCACCGCCTCCCGCACCCGTTCCCACACCCCTTGAAGATCCTGCAATGGTTCGCCAATCCGGCGGCCTGGGATCACATAGGGATTCCCGAGCACCCTCGGCAGGTGTTCCAGCAGATCCACCGCAGCCGGGCAAAGGGATATGATCCGGGCGCCGGTGCGCTTCGAAGTTTTGTGGTGCTCAAGGCGGATCGTCCCGGCATCCAGGTCCACATCGGACCAGAGTAGCGCCGGAATTTCGCGCCGGGCGTCACCGATGATTTCCGATTTCCGCATACCCGTGAGCAGGGACAGGCGCAGGGCCGCCAGGGCATGGGTTTCCTCTGCGGGCAGGGCGCCCTCTTGTCGCACTTCACCAGCAGGCTCGGGCGCCAGATGCCGAAGGGCTGCGCCCAGGGCCAGAAGTTCCTTATCAGACAGGTGCCGATCCTTCTTTGTCTCTGCAGCCCGGGCCTGCCCATGGGCAGGGTTCAGGCCATCAGCCCGAAGGCCCCATAGGCTGGCAAGGGAAAACATCTTGGACAACGTGGCCCGGGTGCGGTTGGCTTCAATCCCCTTGGGTGTGCGACTTCGGATCTTGGAAAGGAAGGCGGCCACATCCGAAGGTTGGACATCCTTCACCCGCTGGGAACCCAGGCCCGGCAGGATCACGTTATCCAACAGGCGCTCGTATTCCTTTCGGGTGCTTGGCTTCAAGGTGGGTAGGTGCTCTTTCTTGAACCGCTTCACCAGTTCGGCCACGGTTTCCGCTTCCCGCTCGGCCCTGCGGGTAGCAGCGGGATCTTCGCCCTGGGAAATTTTGGCCTGAATCTCAAGGGCGAGCTTTCGGGCCAGGGCTACCGTCAATTCCGGCCACCTGCCCACCTTGTGGGTTTTCTCGTGGCCATGCACCCGGAACCGCAGAACCCAGGAAAGCACCCCGCCCGGCGTAACCTGAATGAACAGGCCCCGCACCTGGGCATCCGGCACTCGGTAGAGGGTTTCCCTTACTTCCAGTGCCTCGATTACCGATTTCGTGAGATTCACACCCGCCGCGTGACCCATCCAATCACCCCCGTTTGCGGGGTTGAGCATAGCGTCGTTACCACATCATTACCACATCCTGGGCCGAAATTCACCCTGTTAGGTCCAAAGACAGCCCATGTTGAATTGTTTTAAATTACCTGTTTCCATATCTTGAACCAATTTCGCCCAAACAGGCCCAACCTATGACAACAGATTCTGATTCTGTCAGGTGAGGGTTCAAATCCTTCCTCCCCAACCAACAAGCAGTAGGACTCGCAGCCATCTTCACGGGTGGCTGCTTTTTTCGTTACCGCATCCTGGCGAAAACCCAGGCCCGCGGGAAGCGCCGCCGGATGCCCGAGTGGCATGCTGCCCGCCGCAACCGGGAACCAGACCGCGGAGGAGGTTTCCCAGTGAACAAGCTACCCTCATTGCAACTGAGACTATATTTGACCTAAGTACTGCCCATTATGAGCCTCACATTCAAACCCTTTCCACACTGGCCGTTCTATCAACAGACCGAGTCCGCCGATGGGTCCCTCCCTGGGGTACCGGAGGACCAGATCCGGAGCAGCCGGATACGGACCGCCCTGAGCCTGCTGCTGGTGCCACTCATGGATGGCGGATCATGACCCTCGAGGAGCAGGGAAGCGCTTACCTCAAGTCGCTGCACCTGCTCTATGTGGAGGACGACCCTGACACCCGGGAGCAGATGGCGCTACTCCTCGCGCGCTGGGTCGGGAAGGTCGTCATCGCCACCGACGGGGCGGAAGGGCTGGCCGCCTTCAGGGCGCAACCAGCCCAGGTGGTCATCACCGATATCTGGATGCCCCGCATGGACGGCCTCGTCATGTCCCAGGAGATCCGCAAACTGGACCCGGACGTGTTCATCATCGTCACCACCTGCTTCGACGACCGGGATAGCCTGACCCGTTCCATCGCCACCGAGGTGGATCAGTATGTCCTGAAGCCCATCAAGCGGACCCAGTTGGAATTCGCCCTGCTTAGCAGCGCGCGCCGCCAGCGGAACCTCGCTCCGGTCCGGACCGCCGCGAACGCGCTCGACGCCGATGCCGTGAGCCGCCTGGACCGGCTCACGGCGCGAGAACGGGAGGTCTTGGCCCGCATCGGCCGCGGCCATTCTTCCCGGGAGATCGGCCTGGACCTGGGCATCAGCGTCAAGACCGTGCAGGCCCACCAGGCCAATCTCATGCTCAAACTCGGGCTGCACAAGAGCACGGCCTTGACCGCCCTGGCGATCCGGGCCGGAATCTTCTGACCGCCGAGCTGGGTAGGGAAATTACCCTAGGCCGAATTACTTATGCTAACTTTAATAATTTAAACTATTTACACGATCTTGGGATAGCCGTAGCATGGGGCATCCAAACGCCAAAGCTCTTTCATTCAGGAAAAGGAACCCTCGTATCAAGGTGTGCGCAGTCCAGTTCTTTATGCGTGCCCTTTTTTCCTCAGACAGCGAACTCATTATGATTTGTATATTGAAACCGTGGGCGCGCCCTTCCCCTAGAGCGTCGATCTCGACTGGCTTGGCTTGGGCATCCGTGCCGTCGTGGACCGGAGCGCGGCCAGCCCCACTGAATCCGAGACCACCTTCTTCTGAGAGGCTCCATGGTCAAGACCATCATGATCATCGATGACTCGGTCAGCCTGAGGCAGGTGGTAGCCATCGCCCTGACCTCGGCCGGCTATGAGGTCATTGAGGCATGCGATGGCCAGGACGCCTTGGCCAAACTCACCGGACGGAAGGTCCACCTCATGATCTGCGATGTGAACATGCCGAACCTGGATGGCATCGGCTTCCTGCTGGCGCTCCGGCAGCTTCCCGAGCGCAAGTTCACCCCGGTCATCATGCTCACCACCGAAGCCGGCGAGGGCCGGAAACGCCAGGGCCAGGCCGCCGGCGCCCGGGCCTGGGTGGTGAAACCCTTCAAGCCGGAACAGCTGCTGGCGGCCGTCGCAAAGCTGGTCCTGCCCTGACCCACTGCACTGCTGTATCCCATTGAATATTTCGACCTGATCCAGGCCTCCGGGCCAGGGGGATGTTATGTTCCGAATCGAACCTTCAAGCCAAGCGAACGAGCCGTGCCTGCGGCTGCACGGGGAATTGACCATCTACGCTATGACCGAAGCCCGGCAGCAGCTCAGCGCCGCCCTGGACCAGCAGCCCTCGCTCACGCTGAACCTGGCGGGGGTGGAGGAACTGGACACGGCCGGGGTCCAACTGCTGGCCTGGCTAAAGCAGGAGGCAGCGCGGCGCGGCAGGACCCTGACCTATTCGGGCCACAGTCCGGCCGTCCTGGAGGTCATGGATCTCCTGCAGGTGGCCGCCTTGTTCGGCGACCCGATGCTCATCGCTCCATCCGTCTCGTAGAGGCATGGCCATGTACCTGGATCAGGCAAGACAGACTTACATCATCGAAGCCAGGGAGCTGCTCGAATCCATGGAGGAGGCCCTGCTTTCGCTGGAAGCGCCGGGCGACCCGCAGGAGGCCATCAACGCCATGTTCCGGGCGGTCCACACCATCAAGGGGTCGGCGGGGCTGTTCGGCCTGGATGGGATCGTCCAGTTCGCCCACACCGTGGAGAGCGCCCTGGACCAGGTGCGCCGCCACCCGGTGCGGCCGGACCCGGAATGGGTCGGCATCCTGCTGGAATGCCACGATCACCTGGCCCAGCTGATCGCGGGCCTCCAGGCGGGGCTGCCGGAGACCGCCGAGGGCCGGCTGGACGGCGAACGGATCCTCGCCCGGCTCGCGCCGCAGGAAGCCGGGCTGGCCAAGACGGAGCGGGCCGTTCCCTGCCAGGACCCGCCCGGGCGGGACTGCTGGCACCTCTCCATCCGGTTCTGCCCGGACGTCCTGCGCAATGGCATGGAACCGCTCTCGTTCGTGCGCTACCTGGGCACCCTGGGCGAGGTCGTCCACCTGGCCTCCATCCTCAACCACCTGCCCGAAGGGGATGCCTTCAACCCCGAGGACTGCCGGCTCGGGCTGGAAATCGATTTGGACACCCGGGCCGACCGCAGGACCCTCGAAGACGTGTTCGAATTCGTCCGGGAGGGCAGCCAGATCCGCCTCATCCCGCCGCACGCGAAGATCGAGGAATACCTTCAGCTCATCCGGGAACTGCCCGAGGAGCCCAGCTTCCTGGGCGAGATCCTGGTGGCCGGAGGCTGCCTGACCGAGCGCGAGCTGGAGGCGGCGCTCGAGATCCAACACCAGGAGAGCCGCACGGTGCCGGGGCGCAGGCTTGGCGCCATCGTCATCCAGGAGAACGCCGTGCCTCCGCCGGTAGTGGCCGCCGCCCTGGAAAAGCAGAAGATCGGCCGGGAGCACCAGAACCAGGACCTGAAGGTGGTGAAGGTCTCAGCGGAAAAGCTGGACCGGCTGGTGGACCTGGTGGGCGAACTGGTGATCGCCGGCGCCGCAGCCCATGTGCAGGCCGGCGCCAGCGCCAACGGCAGACTGCTCGAAGCCAGTGTCACCGTGAACAAACTGGTGGAGGAGATCCGGGACATCGCCCTGGGCCTGCGCATGGTGCAGATCGGCGACTGCTTCAGCCGGTTCCGGCGCATCGTGCGGGACGTGTCCAAGGAGCTGGGCAAGGCCATCGACCTGGAGATCCACGGGGCGGACACGGAGCTGGACAAGAGCATCGTCGAAAAGCTCAGCGACCCTTTGATGCACATCGTGCGCAACGCCGTCGACCATGGCATCGAGCCCGCGGAGCTTCGGCGCGCCAGGGGCAAGCCGGCCTCGGGCACCCTGACCCTGCAGGCCGCCCACGAGTCCGGCAGCATCGTCATTGAGGTGAGCGACGATGGCGGCGGACTGGACAAGGCCGCCATCCTGGCCAAGGCCATCGAGCGTGGCATGGTCAAGGAGGATGCCCGCCCCACCGACCAGGAGATCATCAACCTGATCTTCGAGCCGGGCTTCTCCACCGCGGCAACCGTGAGCAACCTCTCCGGCCGGGGCGTGGGCATGGATGTGGTGCGGCGCAACCTCGACGAGCTGCGCGGCGTCATCGAGGTGGAGACCGAGCCGGGCTTTGGCACCACCTTCCGCCTGAGGCTGCCGCTCACCCTCGCCATCATCGACGGCTTCCGGGTGGAGGTCGCCGGCGCCGCCTATGTGGTGCCCCTGGACCTGGTCATCGAATGCCTGGACCTGGCCCCCTTCCTGGAATCCGAAGCGAACCACCTGGTCAACCTGAGGGGCGAAGTGCTGCCTTTCCTCAGGCTACGGGAGGCGTTCGGCATGGCCGGCGCGCCGCCGTCCCGGGAGCGGGTGGTGGTGGTCCAGTGCGGCGATATCCGGGCCGGTATCGTGGTGGACCGCCTCCTGGGCGAATTCCAGACCGTCATCAAGCCCCTGGGCGGACTGTTCCGCAACCTCAGAGGGGTGGGCGGATCCACCATCCTCGGCTCCGGGGAAGTGGCGTTGATTCTTGATGTGCCCCAGCTGGTGCAGTTGGCCGGAGCCGGACGATCCCGGTGCCTGACCGCGCCGCTGTGACCGGCTGGCCGCCTTTCCCCACCCCCTTTCCATCCCATTCCTGGAGGTCCCATGCTTGACAACCTTTCCTTCAAATCCAAGTTGGGCTGCGGCTTCGCCCTGATCTGCGGCCTGATGGTCATCCAGGCCGGCATCACCTACACGAAGGTCAACATCATGAGCGGGGCGTCGAAGGTCATCCTCGATGACCGCCTGCCCAAATTGGTGCTGGGCGATGAGGTGACCAAGAACGCCCTGGAGAACGGCATTCTGGTGCGCAAGCTGCTGCTGGTCGATGCCGCCGGGCTGGACGAGGTCAAGCAGGAGATCGAAGCCAACCGGGCCAAGGACAATGATCTACTGAACCAATTCGAAAAGGAACTGAACACCGAAAAGGGACGCAACCTGTTTGCCGCCCTCAAGGCCGCCCGGGCCAACCTCAACTACGGCCATCTCTACCAGCTCGCCTACAGCGACCGCAAGGCCGCCACCAGCTATGTTCTGACCGAGTACGCCAAGGACAACGCAGCCTTGATATCGGCCCTGGGCAACACGACGGCCTACCTGGAGGAGATCATGCACACCTCCGGCGATATGGCCAAGCAGGCGTCCGAATCCGCCATCACGACCACGGTGGCCGTCACCCTGGTCGCGCTCGGGGTGTCGCTGGTCGTGGCGCTCTGGTTGATCAGGAACCTCCTGGGCGAGCTCGGCGGCGAGCCCAAGCTGGCCCAGGAAGTCGCCCAGCAGGTGGCGCACGGTGACCTGAAGGTGGACATCAAGCTCAAAGCAGGGGACACCACCAGCCTGATGGCCGCCATCAAGAACATGGTGGAAAAAATCACCGGTGTGGTGGGACAGGTGCAGCAGGCCTCCGGCAACTTGGTGGGGGCCTCGGAGCAGCTCAGCACCACCGCCCAGGCCCTGAGCCAAGGCGCCAGCGAACAGTCCGCCAGCGTGGAAGAGACCAGCGCCTCCATGGAACAGATCAGCGCCTCCATCGCCCAGAACAACGAGAACGCCAAGGTGACCGGGGACATCGCCACCCGCACCGCCAAGGAGACCGTGGTGGGCGGCGGGGCGGTGCAGGAGACCGTGGGCGCCATGAAGCAAATCGCCCAGAAGATCGCCATCATCGACGACATCGCCTACCAGACCAACCTGCTGGCTCTGAACGCCGCCATCGAGGCGGGCCGGGCCGGGGAGCATGGCAAGGGGTTCGCGGTGGTGGCCGCCGAGGTGCGCAAGCTCGCCGAACGCAGCCAGGTGGCCGCCGAGGAGATCAGCCGGCTGGCCGGCAGCAGCGTGGAACTGGCGGAGAAGGCCGGCACCCTCCTGGGCACGATCGTCCCTTCCATCCAGAAGACGGCCGATCTGGTCCAGGAAATCTCGGCCGCCTCCTCTGAACAGAATGCGGGAGTGGGCCAGATCAACAGCGCCATCAGCCAGATCAGTCAAGCGGTCCAGCAGAATGCCGCCGCCTCGGAGGAACTCGCCTCCACCTCGGAGGAAATGAGCGCCCAGGCGATGGAGCTGCAATCGGCAATGGCCTTCTTCTCCATCGCGGACAACGGCCAGGCCGGGCACGGGAGCGAGGCCCAGCGTCGTCCGGCCCGGACCACGCCCAAGCGGCCCGGAGCGCCCCAGGGGCTGCGCCTGACGGAACTGGCCGAGGGGACCTTCACCAAATTTTGAAGTTTAGGAGTAAGCCATGGCGGAATTGATCAAGTTCAGCAAACGCCAGACCCAGGCCCTTGCCACGGCTCCCGTGGAAAGCCGGGAACAATACCTGGCCTTCACTCTGGGGGGTGAAACCTTTGCCATGGATATCCGCGCCATCCGGGAAGTGATCCAGTTCGGCAGTCTCACCCAGGTGCCTCTCATGCCCCCTTTCATCCGGGGGGTGATCAACCTGAGGGGCTCGGTGGTCCCGGTGATCGACCTGTTCGTGCGCTTCGACCGCCCCCCGACCGCGGTGAGCCACCGGACCTGCATCGTGATCCTGGAGCTTGCCCAGGGGGAACAGTCCGCGGAGTTGGGGGTGATGGTGGACAACGTGAGCGAAGTCCTGTCCATCGGCGCCAGCGAGATCGAACCGGCCCCCGCCTTCGGCAGCGACCTCCGCTCTGAATTCATCGCCGGCGTGGCCAGGGTGAAGGACCGGTTTGTCATCCTCCTGGACGTGAACCACGTCCTGTCCATCGAGGAACTGGCCGGCCTTGCCGGCGGGCCGGGCTCCGCCTCATGATCCTCGCGGGGCCACCGGGAACGCTCCTGCTCCTGGCCCTGGGCGGAGCCGCGGCCCTGGCCTGGCACCGGAGGGCCATGGCCAGGCTCCGGACCGGCTGCCGCCGGATCAGGGCCGAAAACCGGCTCCTGGCCCAGCTGGCCAATGCCATCATCCTGACCGTGGATGAGGCGGACCATCTGCGCGACTGCAACGACCGGGCCCTGGACGCCTATGGCTACAGCCGGACCGAGCTGCTGGCCCTCACCTGGAACGACCTCAGGGCCCCGGAAGCGGAAGCAGACATGGCCAGCCCATGCGCCAGGGTGAGCCGGGAGGGGGCGGCCAGGTTCGAAACGATCCACCGGCGGAAAGATGGTTCGACCTTTCCGGTGGAAGTCGGCTGCGCGACCTTCCAGGCAAATGGGCAGCCATGGGTGCAGAGCATTCTCCGGGACATCAGCGAACGCAAGGGCACGGACATCACCGAGCAGAAGCGGGTGGAAGCGGAACTGCGCGAAAACACGGCCCAGAAATTGGCCATCATCAGGGCGATTCCAGATCTCGTCTTCACCTTCAGCCGGGACGGGACCTACACCGCCATCTATGCCTCCGACCCGAGCCTGCTCTATATGCCCATGGAGCGCCTGCTCCATCGGAATGTCGCAGCGGTGCTGCCCGGGCCGGTGGCCGATCTGTTCCGCCGGGGCATCGGCGCTGCGCTGGATTTCAATGCCGTCCAGGAGCTGGACTACCAGCTTGCGGTCGACGGGGAAGACAAGTTCTTCGAGGGCAGAGTGGCGCCCTTCACCAGGGACTCCGTCGTGGCCATCGTGCGCGATGTGACCGAGCGCAAGCACGCGGAGCAAAGGCAGCGTGATCTCAGGATCCAGTTCAACCAGGCCCAGAAGATGGAAAGCCTGGGCAGTCTGGCGGGAGGCATCGCCCACGACATGAA
>Ga0181535_10006906_pt1 | contig 11564 bp, 10 predicted proteins | sample PEATcosm2014_Bin_44_FD_119774 | JGI IMG/M metagenome (GOLD analysis project Ga0181535, IMG submission 119774) | Peatland microbial communities from MTU Mesocosm Facility, Houghton, MI, USA - PEATcosm2014_Bin17_30_metaG | ecosystem: Environmental > Terrestrial > Soil > Wetlands > Peat | place...
CCGTTGCGGCATTGACACCCCAGAAGGGTTTTCGTACAAGCATTCGCGTCGGGCGGATGTGCGCGCCTGGCGGCGAAACTGGACTTGTGTGACGGGAGGTTGCAAATGGACAACGAGACGATCTCATCGGGAAAAGGAACCGCTGTATTCAGCGTCCGGTTGGGCGACTGGCTGCTTAGCTGGGTCAAATCGGTTCTTACACCTGCACGGTTTGAAGTTGCGTCAACACGTCTTGAAGAAGCCGGGCACGGGGCTTTGGTTGCTGCTGCCGCGGCAGGCCTGCTCTATGCGATCATCGAGAGTATCAAAACGAACACGCTTTCGGATTTTCTAATGGGAATCGGGTGGGTCCTTTTAGTCGCCCTCGCCCAATATGTTGCAGGCAAATTGTCAGCAGTCGAGCGCATGCTGATCAAGACATCGCCCAGCGAATTATCGTCCACCGCCTTTCTGTCCTGCGTCGCGCTTTTGAATCTCGTGGCAGGGATACTGGCGTTGACGGGCTTTACCGTCATGGCGCTCAGGGTCGAAGAATGGGGATTATTCGGCGAGGGTGTCGGTATCTTCGTGCTGTGCGAGCTGGTTGTCTGTCTGTGTCTGAATCCGGAGATGATCAACATGACAATATCTTCATCGTCCAACCCCGGGCAGGAAGCGATAGGCGTGTTGACGTTTGCCATGAAGAGCTTGTTGCGGCTGGTCCCGATTGCGTTTGGCGTCGGGACAATCTGTGGCGCAGTTGGCATGATGTGGATGGTTGTGCAGGCGTTGAGGGGCGAGATGTTGTCATCACTGGCCGAAGTGCCGGCGGCCTCATTGGTGCTCGCCTCGGCGGCCCTGCCTCTCGTCAGCTATTTGCTCTATATTTTGTGGTACCTTGGCATTGACCTGATGCGTTCCCTCCTCATTCTGCCCGGGAAAGTGGACGCGCTGAAAGACACCAACAAGCAGAGCAAGTGAAAATGAATGGAACCGAAATAAGAACACGAATTGCGCCTTCACCAACGGGACGACCCCACATTGGCACCGCCTACATAGCGCTGTTCAACTACGCCTTCGCGAAAAGCAACGGCGGCAAATTCATTCTGCGCATCGAAGACACCGACCGGGCTCGCTCGACCCGTGAATCGGAAGATGCCATCTATGACGCGCTGAAATGGGTCGGCATTCCCTGGGACGAAGGGCCGGACATCGGCGGGCCCTTCGGGTCTTACCGCCAGAGCGAGCGGCTGGACATTTACAAGCGGCATTGCGCCGAACTGGTCGAAAAAGGGCATGCATATCCCTGCTTCTGCACCGCCGAGCGTCTGACCGAGCTTCGGAAACAGCAGAGCGCCGCAAAGATCCCGAATCCCGGCTATGACGGCCTCTGCGCCGGCATTTCAAAGGAAGAAGCCAACCGGCGGATTGCCGCGGGTGAGCCGCATGTCATCCGCATGAAAGTGCCGCGCGAAGGCGAATGCGTGTTCAAAGATCGCATTCGTGGCGAGGTCAAAATTCCGTGGGCACAAGTTGATCAGCAGGTTTTGCTGAAAACCGATGGTTTCCCAACATATCATCTGGCGGTTGTCGTAGATGACCACCTGATGAGGATAACGCATGTGATTCGCGGAGAAGAGTGGATCAGTTCAACCCCGAAACATGTCCTCTTATATGAATACTTCAGCTGGCAGCCGCCGGAGTTCGTCCATCTTCCGCTGCTGAGGAATCCTGATAAATCGAAATTGTCGAAACGCAAGAATCCGACCAGCGTCATCTACTACCGCGATTCGGGCTTCCTTTCGGAGGCGCTGGTGAACTATCTCGGCTTGATGGCCTATAGTTTGCCGGATGGCAGGGAGATCTTCTCGCTAAACGATATGATCGACTCCTTCGACATTGGACGCATCAGCATGGGCGGCCCGATTTTCGATCTCATCAAGCTGACCAATTTCAACGGCCAATACATGCGCAAGATGACGCCAGCCCAGTTGATGGAGCGAGCCAGGGCTTGGAAGGTAAACGACGATGCGTGGCTGAAGATACTTCCTCTTGCCCAGCCGCGTCTGAATCGTCTGACAGATCTGGTTCCGATGGCCGCATTCATCTTTGCTGATAAGATGGAGTATGCTCCGACAGCTTTGATATCGAGTGAACTGGATGGCGAAAAGACCGTGAGGCTTTTGAAGATCGCCCAGTGGGAATTTGAAAAGTTGCCGGCGTGGAATTTGGAAGCGATCAAGTCGGCGTTCGCAAAGATATCTGAAAAGGAAGTTCTGAAATTGAAGAGTTTGATGACGCCGTTCTTTGTGGCCCTCTCAGGTTCGTCCGTATCGCTGCCCGCCTTCGAGAGCATGGAGATTATCGGGCGCGACATGGTGTTGAGGCGCATCCAATACGCGATCGAAGCGCTGGCAACGGCAGCTTTTGAACTGAAAGGCAAGTCCTTGAAGGAACTAGAGTCACATTACGAGACGACATACCGGTAGATTCGAAGCAGAAGAGAAACTACGAAATGCGCGAAAAGCGCGAAAAGGGAAGATGATCTTTCGCGTGTTTCGCGTCTTTCGTAGTTAAAAGAATTCACGGAGTAATTACTTATGAGCGAACAGGACACAGGAAGCGGTAATTTTATCCGCAAAATAATAGACGACGATCTGGCTACGAACAAGTATGGCGGGCGGGTCGTGACCCGCTTTCCGCCGGAACCCAACGGTTACCTGCACATCGGGCACGCGAAATCCATCTGCCTGAATTTCGGGATCGCGGCGGATTATCCGGGCGGCAAATGCCATCTGCGCTTCGACGACACAAATCCGAGTGCCGAGGATGTGGAATATGTGGATTCCATCATGCACGATGTACGCTGGCTGGGTTTCGATTGGGGCGCGAACTTGTTCTATGCTTCCGACTACTATCAGAAGACTTATGAACTGGCGGAAGAACTGATCAAGAAGGACAAAGCCTATGTCTGCACGCTTGGCACCGAGGAATTCAAGGCGTATCGCGGAATTCCGACCGAGCCGGGCAAGCCAAGCCCTTCGCGAAATCGCCCGATTGATGAAAGCCTGGATCTGTTCCGGCGCATGAAGGCCGGAGAATTCGAAGAGGGCAAGTATGTCGTCAGGGCGAAGATCGACATGTCATCGCCGAACATTCACATGCGCGATCCGGTGATTTACCGGATCAAGAAAGCGCGGCATCACAGGACCGGCGACAAGTGGTGCGTGTATCCGATGTATGATTTTGCACACTGCATTTCCGATTCCATAGAAAAGATTACTCACTCGATCTGCACACTTGAGTTCGAGGTTCATCGTCCGCTGTACGACTGGTTCCTCGATCAACTCGGCATGTATCGGCCCCAGCAGATCGAATTCGCACGGCTGAACCTGACTTATACTGTGATGAGCAAGCGGATACTCCAGCAGCTTGTCATGGAAAAACTCGTGGCGGGTTGGGACGATCCAAGACTGCCGACGATCGCGGGCTTGCGACGGCGTGGCTACACGCCGGAAGCGATCCGTAATTTTTGCGCAAAGGTCGGCGTCACAAAAGTGGAAAGTCTCTCCGACGTTGCGCTGCTGGAACACTGCCTCCGCGAGGACCTGAACAAGCGCGCACAGCGCGTTATGGCTGTTCTTCATCCGCTCAAGGTGGTGATCGAAAACTATCCCGAAGGCACGGAAGAAGAGATGGACGCAGTCAACAATCCGGAAGATCCCGCCATGGGTACAAGGAAAGTTCCGTTCTCAAAGGTGCTATATATAGAAAAGGACGATTTTCGTGAAGTTCCGCCGAAGAAGTTCTTTAGGCTCGCGCCGGGCCAGGAAGTGCGCCTGCGCTACGCATATCTGGTCAGATGCACGAGCGTTGTAAAAGACGAAAAAGGCGAAGTTGTCGAGGTGCGCTGTACCTACGATCCTGCCACGCGCGGCGGCAATACACCAGATGGCCGCAAGGTCAAAAGCACAATTCACTGGGTCTCGGCGAAACATTGCGCCGAAGCGGAAGCGCGGCTTTATGATCGGCTGTTCACGAAAGAGAACCCCATGGATAATCCGGACGGCGGCGATTTCAAATCCTGCATGAATCCGAATTCATGCGAGACGGTGAAATGCCTGATTGAGCCGGGCCTTATCAAAGCCACAGCGGAAGCGCGGTATCAGTTCGAGCGAGTCGGTTATTTCTGTCTCGACGCGGATTCAGAACCCGGCAAACCCGTCTTCAACCGCACAGTGACCCTGAAAGACACTTGGGCGAAAATCGAAAAGGCGCAGTGATTCCCGATTCACCAAGATGTTCAGCTTCTAGTATTGGACGATACAGATGAAGACCAAGTCAATGATAGCAAAGACCGTGTTAATCACCTTAAATGTACTTTTTGCTTACTGTATCTTGTTTGAAGGTTTCATGTCCTTCGCAAAGTCTGATAATTCTGGCGCCAGTTTTGCTCTTCGCAATCTTAAGGAATCTGGGGCTGTTGATACAAATGGTCTCGCGGCGTATATGCGGGAGCACTACGCCCTTTCAACCTATGAGAGCCCGATGGAGTGCATGGCCAGAAGAGTAGACCTGACTGGCGATATTCTCAAAATCTTCATACTTCCATCCCTCTGTCTCCTGCTTCTCAACGTAGTATTAATGGGTGCATGCTGGAAGCGACCAAAACCCGAAGGCGACGGCACAAAGACATCACCTTAGCACTTTTGCTGTGCATGAAACATGGAACTAGGTCTGTGAATAGCGTACATTGGGAACCAATGAAGAACAAATATGACTGAAGAAAATGACAATACTCCAAAGCGCCGCACGGTGGTGATCGTGGGGCGGCCGAATGTCGGAAAGTCGGCGCTCTTCAACAGGCTCGCGGGAGCGAAGATCGCGATTGTGAGGCAGGACTTTTCGTTTTCCGTGTTTGCATGGCTATGATACTGTGGTATCCTTTCAGCATTGAACTGAGAGAACTTTGATTATTCAGAATATGGCTTTGCAAGGAGGATAGAGCATGACGACCGTTACACTGGAACTTGAAGAGGATGTCCTCTCTGCGACACGTTGCAGTCCCAAAGAGTTCACTCAGGAAATGAAACTGGCTGCGGCAATGGCATGGTATCGCGAAGGCCGCCTTTCCCAGGAAATTGCGGCTAACATGTGCGGTCTCGATCGCACTGACTTTTTGCTGGAACTTGCCAAGCATGGTGTAGATTCGTTTCATGTGGACTTCAACGAACTGGATGAGGAGTTGAATCGTGGTTAAAGCTGCGGTTATCAACGCTTCCCCATTGATCTTCCTTTCCCGAAGCAACCACTCCAATCTGCTTCAGCTTGTGGCTGAGCGATTGATGGTTCCTTCGCCGGTAGCCGATGAGATTCGTCGGCGAGGTCCAACCGACACAACTGCCACACTGTTGCGGACAGCGAAATGGATAGAGACTGTTGCAGGCGTGACTGTGCCGCCCATGATTCTGAAGTGGGGATTGGGGGCCGGTGAGTCTGCTGTTCTTGCGCATGCTCACGCCAACGCCGGGATGGAAGCGATTATTGACGATCTGATGGGTAGGAAGTGTGCCAGAGTTCTTGGCATTCCGGTTCGAGGCACTTTGGGAATCGTGCTGCAAGCGAAACGAGATGGTCATATTCCGAATGCGCGGCGGGTCATCGAAGAACTCATATCGGGAGGAATGTACCTGTCTCGGTCGGTTATTGACGAGGCTCTCAAGCGAGTCAATGAATAGACTTCTCCCACGGTCGCGGCGTGAAGCCGCTCCTACAATTGAAGATCAATTAATTTGAGATTTACTGACCATGACTGAAGAAATTGACAAGCATGAAAAACGCCGCACGGTGGTGATCGTGGGGCGGCCGAATGTCGGAAAGTCGGCGCTCTTCAACAGGCTCGCGGGGGCGAAGATCGCGATTGTGCATCCGGAAAGTGGCGTTACGCGCGACCGGCTTATGCGTGAAGTCGTCTGGGAAGGCCAGCGCTTCGAAATCATAGACACCGGCGGACTGTGCAACGTTGACAAAGCCAAAACGCGCGATGCGATTGATGCTGGCATCAAGATGCAGGTTGAAGCGGCGCTCGCCGACGCGTCAGCGGCGATACTCGTGACGGATTTGGACGCGGGCATCCATCCGATGGATCAGGAAGTCGCGCGGATGCTCAAGCAAAGCGGTTGCTTCGCCGTCATCGCCGCGAACAAGGCGGACAATCCGGAAAGGGACGATGCGGCTTCGGATTTTGAGCGGCTCGGTTTTCCGGTGTTCCCGGTCTCCGCCTTGCACAACAGAGGCTTCGAACCGATGATGAAGGCGGTGCTCGAGGCGCTGCCGCCGCTCGTAAATTCCACCGTCGAGAATCCTTTACGAGTTGTGGTTGTCGGCAAACCCAATGCGGGCAAATCCTCGTACATCAACCGGCTTCTGCACAGCGACCGGCTGATCGTGTCCAGCGTTCCGGGCACGACGCGCGACAGCATTGACGTTCCTTTCGCGATAGGAACCGGAGTATCGGCCAGGCACTATGTTCTGATAGACACCGCCGGTCTGCGGCACGCAGGCAGCGTTGACTCGATGGTTGAAAAATACAGCCGAGTTAGAGCAGAGGAGAGCATTGCCGCTTCCGACATCGCACTCCTGATGATTGACGGCACTGCGCGGCCGACCACGCAGGACAAGAAGATCGCCGGCATCATAGAGGAGAAAGGCAAAGGCTGCGTTATCCTCGTGAACAAGTGGGACATTGCCGAGAACACGCAGCACGAATACGAAACGGATTTGCGCTGGCAGATGCCGTTCATGGCGTACTGCCCGCTCGTGTTTGTCTCCGCAAAGACCGGATATGACGTGAGACGAACGATAGAGATGGTGGATCATGTGGCGTCGCAAGTGCGGATCACCCTGCCGACTGGTATTCTGAACAGAACCATTCTTGACGCGTACGAAAAAGTTCAACCGCCAACCGTCAACGGCAAGAGGCTCAATATCTTCTACTGTACTCAGGTTGGGATCGGTCCGGTCAGGATCAGGCTGTTCGTCAACGATCCGAGAGCGGTGGCGGAGGCATACAAAAGCTATCTCATTAGAACACTCCGTGCACGATTCGGGCTCGACGGCGCGCCTGTCATTTTGCAGTTCAGATCCAGAAGCGAAAAACAACAACGCAGTTAAGCGCGGTCTATGACCATTTAGCATTACGCGTCTGTTCGCAGTTGCCGGGCAATGTGCGGTTGGATACACTTCGATCGCTTATTCATTTGGAGGAAACAGCGTTATGCCAATCTACGAATATCAGGCAAAAAGCGCCGAGAAAAGCTGCGAGTATTGTTCAGAGGTGTTTGAACAGATACAGAAGATGTCGGATCCACCGCTTGGCATGTGCCCGAAATGCGGGGCCCAGCTTGTAAAACTGATCTCGGCCCCGTCTGTGGGTCATTCCGCCAGCGGACTCGATCAGCGCGCCAAAGCTGCGGGTTTCCACAAGCTGCAAAGGCTCGGCAAAGGGGAATACGAGAAGAAGTATTAAGGGAAGGTTTCAGTGTTCAGTGGTCAGCAACAAACTGTCCAATGTCGAATATCCAACGTCCGATATTGATATTCCACTTTTCTCTCATCAGGGCACCAGCACTTTCAGCGCCTTTGGCAGGACATGCACGTTCAACTCCGTTGGCATGTCTATCAAATCGCCGTCGATCTGGATCTCCGCATGAGTCTGGCGTCTGACCGTCATGGTCTTGAATCTGCGCGTGATCACCTGCGGAAGCGTGTCAAGCGATCCGTCGAAAAGGCGGCGCAGATTGGCTATCAACATGGGCACATCCTGGTGCAGCGCCACGACAAGCTCGAGATAACCGTCGTCTTCCTTCGCCTGCGGCGCAATCTTTGCGCCGCCGCCATACTGCGTCATATTCGCGACCGTGAATACCAGCACGTTCTGAAAACAAAATTCCTCATTGGAATCCAGGCTGACGCAAATCTCCTGCGGCTTGTATTGAAAGAACTCATTCACGCCTGCGAACACGTAGGGAAGTACCCCGCGGACCGGCGATTTCTGAAACGAACGGACAAAAGCGGCATCCCATGCCATGCTGCATGTCACAAAAAATGTTTCGTCGTTGGCGACTCCGACATCGATCAGTTTCGTTTCCGCACTTGCCAGGGCTTGAGCGGCTTTGGCGGGAGAAAGTGGAATTTCAAAATGCCTGGCGAATCCGTTCCCGCTGCCGGTCGGTAGAACGCCCAGCGATACGTCCGTGCCAACAAGGACCTTTCCCACGGCGTTGATCGTGCCATCGCCGCCTGCGACCAGGATTGTGTCAACGCCGTCCAGGACGGCTCTCGCGGCCTTGGCTGAACCATCAGCGATGCTCTGCAGGAACTGATATGTGAGTTCAGTACCGGGAAGATCCCAATACTGCTCCAATGCCTGTCGCAATGCGGTGAAGGATTGCGGAAGCCCCGACTTCGGATTCACCATGACTCTGATCTTTCTGGATGCTCTGGAATTCATGCGTCTAACAATAGGGGAACCTCCGCGTCTTCGCAACGATCTTGATATGCGCGCAGTTTCGACCTAACATACGTTCCGGTGTGACGGTGGGTTCCAAGGAATGAAGAAAATATTCATGCTTGCCCTGATTGTGTCTTTGCCGCTTTTCGCCTGCTCGGAGAGCCTTCCATCAGCTGGCAACGTCGTTCCCACAAACGACCTGACGGTTCGCTGTGGCACTGCGACCGATTTGGGATGGGCCAAACCCAACCAGCAGTATTATTGCCTGGGACGGACAAAGGCCGGTTACAGCGTCTTGGCTCAGGCGGATGGTAAACCGGAGGTCGGTTTCATTCCGTTACGCGATGAATGGGGACACATTACTGCCATAACATGGGAACATGTCCCGGCGCTTCGGGAGAACATGCTTCTGATCAGGACTCCGCTAAAGATCGAACCCGGTTGTATCGTGCTTGAAAAAGCGAAACAATATCCCATTGTCGCAGCGGAAAAGGATACTTTCGCAGTCCGTTACGGAAAGGACGGATTCTGCGCAACGGTTACCGTCAGCCGCGCTGAAGTCAATTTTGTTGCGGTGGATACCGTGGCGGCGCCGCTCGCGCAAAACTCTGAAAATACAAGGGCTGCCACTCAAGATCTTCAGGCTGTCCGGACTGAAGCGGCAAAACCGATCGAGACGCAGCCTGAATCGGATTGGAAGGAAGCAGCCAAAGCGGAGGAAAAGAAAACGTCCGCAGCACGACCCGAAGCCGCCATGGAAATTTCGAAGATCAAGCATGCTGCGGTTGGCGCGAAGGTGACGGTCTCGTCTACCCACGCTGGAGAGACTGGCGAAGGACCTGCTGAAGCGCTCGTGGATGGCGATCTCCAGACACGTTGGAGCAGTGAGTATTCCGAACCGCAGGAAGTCGTTGTTGAACTCGACAAGGAACAGAAACTGGGCAAGTTGCGCCTGTATTGGGAAGTGGCGGCAGCCGTCAACTACAACGCTTTTGTGTCGGCTGACGGACGTGAATGGATCAAGACACAAAGCATGACCGACGGGAAAATCGGGCCGAGAGTCGATGAGCTGGACATGAAGAACACGCCAGCAAAGTTCATCAAGCTGGAGCTTCTTAATCGCATCCACGATACATGGGGTTTTTCGCTCTACGAGATCGAGGTCGTTGGACAGGAATAGTGCGGAATTATTTACTGCGGATTACACGGGAAGCAAAGACGCACGAGAGAACATCAAGATCTTCCGGCCTCTGATTTCTGGCCTGAACACTGAAACCTGAAGACTGACCACTTATTCTTTCTTGGTCTCTTCCAGCGCGAGGCCGGCTTTCTCCCAATTGGAAGTTTCGATGTGGAGTTCGGCTTCGATTTCCGACAGGCGTTTATTGATGCGGGCGTAGTCTTTGACTTCTTCCGATGCGCAAAGGATGTCCGCCAATTCCTTCTGCTCCTTTTCGAGGGCGGCAATGCGTTGTTCGGCTGCGCGAATCTTGCGTTCGAGGGGAATCTGAAGGTTGCGAACATCTTTGCGCTGCATCGCCCGCTCACGGCGCATATCCTTGCGGCTGGGGCCCCGGTTGGGATCGTCTGACTTCTTGGGCGCACTTGCGTCCGCCACCGCCTGCTCATGTGTCATCTTCTCGTGGTAATAATCATAGCCGCCGCAGTAGCGGGTAATACCGGGCGGCGTCATGCCTATTATTTCCGTCGCCACATGCCGGACGAATTCAATGTCATGGCTTACAACGCAAAGCGTGCCTTCGTAATCCTGAAGCGCCCGTTCGAGCATTTCTCGTGAGCCGATGTCCAGATGCGTAGTGGGCTCATCGAGTAAAAGGAAATTGGGCGGATTCATGAGAAGCCGGGCGAATGCGATCCGCATCTTTTCGCCGCCACTGAGTACTCCCACTGTCTTAAAGATATCGTCGCCGGAAAATAAAAAACTGCCGAGCAGGCCGCGTATGCTTTGCTCCGTCGAAGAGGGGGCGGCCGACTTGAGCGTTTCCAAGAGTGTCTTCGCCGGGTCCATGGTTTCGGAGAAATCCTGCGCCTGGTAGCCGGGCACAACCTTGTGGCCCAATATGCGGCGTCCTTCAGTTGGCGGCAGAACCCCCGCCAGCATGCGGAGCAGTGTCGTCTTGCCCATTCCGTTCAGCCCGACGAGGCCGATCTTTTCGCCCCGCTGAATACGGAGATCAACATGGCGAAGCACCCAATTGGTTCCGTCGTACGTCTTGCCCGCGTCTTCCAGGCGCATGACTTCAACTCCGGAGCGGGACGGTGAGGCAACGCGAATGCGGGCCTGCGGCAATGCGATTGTCGGCACCTCGATCTCTTCCATCTTCTCAAGTTGTTTGACGCGGCTCTGGACAAGCGCGGCCTTCGTGTTCTTCGCGCGGAACCGCTCGATAAAGCGCTCCACCTGCGCGCGCTGGCGATCCTGGTTCTTCCGGGCGGCCAGAAGTGTTTCGTGGCGCTTGACTCGTTCACGGGCATAGTACTCATAGTTGCCGCCGTATCGCGTCAATTTGCCGCCGGCGACTTCGTAGGTGAAGTTTGTCAGCGTATTGAGCATGAAGCGGTCATGCGAAATAAGGAGGAGAGTGCCCGGAAATTCGCGAAGGAATTTCTGCAACCATTCGACGGCGGGAATGTCGAGGAAGTTGGTAGGCTCGTCGAGCAGCAGAAGATCGGGATTGGCAACCAGAGCCCGCGCAAGCTCGACGCGCATCTGCCAGCCGCCGCTGAACGAATTGAAGGGCCTGTGCTGTGCAATGTGATCGAAACCGAGACCGCCGAGCGCGGTCTTGGCGCGCGTGCTTAATTCGTAGCCGCCGGAATTTTCGAACTCTGTCTGCAAGTCGCCCAGAGTCCGTAGCGAGCGTTCACGTTCCTTGTCGACTTGCGTTGGAATCGCGGCTTCGAGCGCATCGATTTGGTGCTCGATATTGCGCAGGGCCGGAAGCGCGTTTTCCGCGTAGTCCAGCAGGCTGTCCTCAATGTCGGCGCCTTTCAGTTGCTGGCGCAGATAGCCAATTCTGATTCCCTTCTGGATAGAGACGTTGCCGCGGTC
>Ga0181535_10006907_pt1 | contig 11564 bp, 8 predicted proteins | sample PEATcosm2014_Bin_44_FD_119774 | JGI IMG/M metagenome (GOLD analysis project Ga0181535, IMG submission 119774) | Peatland microbial communities from MTU Mesocosm Facility, Houghton, MI, USA - PEATcosm2014_Bin17_30_metaG | ecosystem: Environmental > Terrestrial > Soil > Wetlands > Peat | place...
ACCGCGAGCCCGAGCCCGGTCAGCCGGTCGGTCTGCACCCACACCCGCATGGCATAGTCCTGCGGGCCGAACAGGTTGGCCTGGCCGACGCCGGGCGTGCTCTTGACCGCGTCCAGCGCGGTGATGGTGACGAAATTGCTGAGGAACAGCGAATCGTGGCTGTGCTTCGGCGAGGTGAAGGCAATCATGGCGAGCAGCGCCGCCGACTTCTTCTCGACCGTCACGCCCTGCTGGCGGACATCCTGCGGCAGCTTGGACAGCGCCGCCTGCACCCGGTTGTTGACGTTGACGGTATCGATGTCCGGGTCGGTGCCGAGTTCGAAGGACAGCGTCAGCGTGTAGCTGCCATCGTTGCCGCTGACGCTCTTCATGTACATCAGCTTGTCGACGCCGACGATCTGCGCCTCGACGGGCTGCGCGACCGTGGCCTCGACCACGGCGGCGGAAGCGCCAGGGTAGTATGTGCTGACCGTGACCTGGGGCGGCACGATATCGGGGTATTGCGCCACCGGGATGGTCAGCAGCGACAGCAGCCCGGCGATCGTCATGACGATCGAGATCACCGCCGCGAAGCGCGGCCGATCGACGAACAGCGCCGAGATCATGGGTCAGATTCCCTTGGCGGGGGAGGCCAGTACCGCAGCCCCGGCCCGCAACGCCATCAGGCCCTCGACCACTACCTGCTCGCCTTCGCGCAGCCCCTCCTGGACGACGACGTCGCGGCCGACGTCCGCACCGGTCGTGAGCCGACGCGCGACCGCATGGCCGTTCTCGACGACGAAGACATAGGAGCCCTGCTGGTCGGTCAGCAGAGCGGCCTGCGGCACCAGCAGCGCCTGCTCGGGCTCGACTCCCTGGACGCGCACCCGCACGAACTGGCCGTCGACCAACACGCCGTCGGGGTTGGGCACCTGCGCGCGCGCCGTTATCGTATCGGTGCCGCGGTCGACGCTGGTGTCGAGGAAGTCGAGGTGGCCGACCTGGTTGTAGAGCGAGCCATCGGCGAAGCGCAGCCGCACCACCAAGCTGGCGGCGGCGGCGGCGCGGTTGCCCTCGCGGCGGTAATGCAGCAGATCGCGCTCGCTGACCGGGAAGGTGAGGTAGACCGGGTCGAGGCTGACGATGGTGGCCAGCACGCCGGACTGCGGGCTGACTACGTTGCCCTTGGTGAGCGCGGTGCGGCCGATCCTGCCGGAGATCGGCGCGGTGATGATGGTGTAGCCCAGGTTGATCGTGGCCGTGCGCAGGTCGGCGTCGGCGCTCATGGCGGCGCCCTGGGCCGACAGTTGCGCGGCCTGCCGGTCATCGCGCGTCGCCACCGAGCCGGCGCTGGTGCGCATCAGTTCCTGGGCTCGCTGGAGCTGGACGGTCGCGTTGGCGAGCTGGGACTGGGCCTGCATCAGGGAGCCGCGCGCCTGCATCTGGGCGGCGACGAACGGTTCCCGCTCGATATGGAACAGCGTGTCGCCTTCCTTGACGAGGCGGCCTTCCTGGAAATCGACGGATTCCAGGAAGCCGGTCACCCGCGCCCGCAGATCCACCTTCTGCATGGCCTCCACCCGGCCGACGAAATCGGTGCCTGCGTTGACCGGGTGACGGGCGATGGTGACGACCCCGACCGGGATCGCCTGGGGGGCCGGCTGGGCGAGGGCCGCCGCCGGAAGCAGCAGGATCAGGGCGAGGGCGATGCGACGCATGATCGGTCCTTTCGCCGGATTGTGGTCGTATCGCTACCGGCTTGGCGGCGCGGAATCAATCCACGGCGATGGTCCGTTCAGCCCACCCACCACTTGCCGCCGAGCACGATGCCTCGGCAGACCAGTTTTTCGGCGGCCTCGATGGTCTCGCCAACCACGTCCGTCAACGTGAAGCGGCCGGCCTCAAGGCTCAGCACGGTCGCGTCTCCCAGCAGGCCCGGCTTCAGCGTGCCGCGGTCCTCGCGCCGCACCGCGCGGGCCGCGTTGATCGTACTCATCCGCACCACCTCGTTGAGCGGCACGCCGAGGGCCAGAAACTTCGAGAGAGTCACCAGCAGATCGTACGCCGGCCCGCCGATGCTGGTCAGGTGGACGTCCGAACTGATCACGTCGGGCGGAAAGCCGGATTTCAGCATCTGCCGGGCGGTGGCGAAGCCAAAGCTGCCGCGGCCGTGGCCGATGTCGAAAATCACGCCGCGGGCGCGCGCCGCCAGCGCGTCCGTCTCCACCCCGCCGTCCGCCGCCGCCGGCGCGTTGGGGAAGGGGCGGAAGCAGTGCGTCAGGATGTCGCCCCGGCGCAGCATGCCCAGCACGTCGGCACGCGAGGGCGGCGGCGAGTCGAGGTGGGTCATCAGCGGCAGACCCGCGTGCTCGGCCGCTTCCATCGCGATCCGCACCGGCATGGCCCCCAGCACGCCCGAGGTGTGGATGCCCACGCGCACCTTGATGCCCACCACCAGATCGGCCTGCTCGCGCGCCACCCGCAGGCACACCGTCGGATTCAGCAGATCGGGGTTGGTGCACTCGCCGACGCTGACGTCCCAATGGAAGCCGAAGATGCCGGCGAACGAGATGTTCAGGAACGGCAGGATGCGCACTTCCGCCCGCTCGATGACGTGGCGACGGAAGCCGTGGATGTTGCCCGGGCCGGCCGAGCCGGCGTCGATCAGCGTCGTGCAGCCGCAGGACCGGGCGTAGGCGTCCGGATCGACGCCGAGCGAGGTGCCGCCCCAATATACATGCGTATGCAGATCGATCAGCCCCGGGGTGACGATGCAGCCGCCGACGTCGCGGCTCACGGCGGCCTCCCCGAGGTCCGTGCCGAGGGCTGCCACGCGGCCGTCGGCGAAGCCCACGTCCAGCACCGCGTCGATGCCCTGCGCGGGGTCGACCACCCGCCCGCCCTTCAGTACCAGATCGAACATCCGCTTCAACCCCACACCATGACCGGCTGGATGGTCCGGCCGGCGGAAGATTTTCGCAACCCCTTCCGAACCACGGCGGCGCGGGTCATGATGCGGGCCACGATATTCCAGGAGCAAGACAGATGACCCAAGCCGGCGAGGTCACGGGTGGAACGAATTCGCGCATCGTCGCGGCCTACCGCGAGCGCACCGCGCGCTCCGGCGCCCTGGCGGCCGAGGCGGCGAGCCTGCTGCCGAACGGCATCACCCACGACGCGCGCTATCTCGACCCCTACAGCGTCTTCATCGCGCGTGCCGCCGGCCCGCACAAATGGGACGTGGACGGCAACCGCTACATCGACTTCTTCGGCGGGCACGGCGCGCTGATCCTGGGCCACTGCCATCCCAAGGTCACCGCGGCGGTGGCCGCGGCGGTGGCGGAGGGCTCGCAGTTCGGCGCCAGCCACCCGCGCGAGATCGCCTGGGCGCGCGCCATCCAGCGCCTGGTGCCGTCGGCCGAGCGGCTGCGCTTCACCTCCTCGGGCACCGAGGCGACGCTGATGGCGGTACGGCTGGCGCGCGCCTTCACCGGCCGCGACACGCTGCTGCGCTTTGCCGGCCATTTCCACGGCTGGCACGACCACATGACACATGGCTACACCAACCACTTCGACGGCACCCACACGCCCGGCGTGCTGGCCGACGTGGCGGCGAAGTCCATCCTCGCCCCGCCCGGCGACCTCGACGCGGTGGCCGCCATCCTGCGCGACAACCGCGACATCGCCGCCATCATCCTGGAGCCGACCGGCGCGGCGTTCGGCCAGGTGCCGGTGAGCGGCGACTTCGTGCGCGGTCTGCGCGGCCTGACCGAGCAGGCCGGCGCGCTGCTGATCCTCGACGAGGTGGTGACCGGGTTCCGTTCCTCGCGCGGCGGCGCGCAGGCGCTGTTCGGCGTGCGGCCGGATCTGTCGACCTTCGCCAAGATCGTCGCCGGCGGCATGCCGGGCGCGGCGGTGGCAGGGCGGCGTGAGATCATCGACCTGCTCGACTTCGAGGCCGCGCCGGCGGCGGGGTGGGAAAAGATTGGCCATCCCGGCACCTTCAACGCCAATCCGATTTCGGCCGCCGCCGGCATCGCCTGCCTGACCGTGCTGGCCGAGACCGACGCCAACGACGTCGCCGACGCCCAGGCCGCGGCGCTGCGGGCGGGGCTGAACGAGATGCTGGCTGAGGAGGGGCTGCCCTGGGCGGTCTATGGCACCAGTTCGGGGTTCCACCTGTTCACCAACCCGGCCCGGCGCGCCGGCGTCCGGCCCGACCGCTTCGATCCGTATGCGTGCAGCCTCGAGGAACTCAAGGGGTCGGACAAGCACCTGGTCGGCCGCATGCGGCTGGCCCTGCTGATCAACGGAGTGGATTCCAATCCGCGGCTGGGCGGCTTCACCTCCGCCACCCACACCGCCACCGATGTGGCCGACACGGTGGCCGCCTATCGCGCCGCGATCGCGATGCTGCGGGCCGAGAACGAACTGCCGGTCTGACAAAACGGGGGCGCGGCCATGACCGACGAAGACCTGTGCTTCCTGCCGGCGAGCGAGGCCGCCGCCCTGATCCGGGCCAAGACCGTCTCGCCGGTCGAGCTTGTGGCAGCTGTGATCCGGCGCATCGAGCGGCTCGAGCCGCGGATCAACGCGTTCGCCCATTTCGCTCCTGAACAGGCCCTGCAGGCCGCCCGGACGGCGGAGACGGCGGTGATGCGGGGCGGGCCGCTGGGCCCGCTGCACGGGCTGACCGCGACGATCAAGGACCTGTGCTGGACAAAGGACTTCCCCACCCAGTTCGGCTCGAAGATCTTCGCCGGCCACCGCACGCCCACGGACAACCCGACGGCGGCGCGGCTGAAGGCGGCCGGCGCCATCCTGCTGGGCAAGACCACCACCTCGGAGTTCGGCTGGACCGGGGTCTCGCGCAGCCCGCTCACCGGCATCACCCACAACCCGTGGCACTACGGCTACAACGCCGGCGCTTCCTCGGCCGGGGCGGCGGCGGGGGCGGCGGCGGGTTACGGCGCGCTGCACCAGGGTACCGACGGCGCCGGTTCGATCCGTATGCCGGCGCATTTCTGCGGCGTCTTCGGCCTCAAGCCGAGCTTCGGGCGGGTGCCCTACGCCCCGGTCGGCGCCGGCGATTACACCTCGCACATGGGGCCGATCAGCCGCACCGTGGCCGACTCGGCGCTGATGCTGGAGGTGATGGCGGGGCCGCACCCGCGCGACCACACCACGCTGGAGGCCTGGCCGGCGCCCTACCTGCGCCGCCTGCACGAGGGCATCGCGGGCCGGCGGATGGCCTACAGCGCCGATCTCGGCCATGCTCGGGTCGATCCGGAAGTGGCCGAACTGGTGCGCGCCGCCGCCGGCCGCTTCGCCGCCGCCGCCGGCGCGGAACTGGAGGAAGTGACGCCGCCCTGGGGTCCGGCCGGCCCGGAGCTGGGCCGCAAATTCTGGTCGGCACACGAGACCCGGCTGACCCGCCACTTTCCGAAATGGGAAGCCGAAATGGACCCCGGCCTGGTCGCCTGCATCCGCGCCGGCAATCAAATTTCCATTTCCGACTACCAGGACCTGCGCGAGCGGAAATACGCCTATGTCGCGCAGATCCATGCCTGGTTCGAGGACTGGGATTTTCTCATCACCCCCACCGTGTCGGTCGCCGCCTTCCCGGCCGACCGGCTGATGCCCGAGCACTGGCCGCAGCATCCCTGGGACTGGATGAGCTGGGCCGAGTTCTCGCATCCGTTCAACATGTCCTGGAACCCGGCGGCGACGGTTCCCTGCGGCTTCACCCGCGCGGGTCTGCCGGTCGGGCTACAGATCGTCGGCCGGCGGTTCAACGACCTTGGCGTGCTGCAGGCCTCGGCGGCTTTCGAGCGGGCGCTGCCCTGGGCGGACAAACGGCCGGCGCTGGACGGTGCGACGGCACGCAATGCTGGGCAGGAGCAACAATAGTTAATATACGATCGATCCATGGAACCGTTCCTCATGCTCGAGTCGCTTGCCCTTCGGCCCGAGGAGCGGCCGCGCGCCGCCGCCGACTGCATGCGCGTGATCTAGGAGAGCGGCGGCATGGCGCCGAAGTCTCGTTTTCTGGCCGGCCGTGGCCCTGCTTGGCTGCGCGGTCCCGCGTTCTCCAATACCGCGGGGGCGCTGTTCGCGCTCGATGTGCTGATCAGTGCGCCGGCCTGGACCCTGGCGGCGCTGCGGGTGGAGCCGGGGCCCCATGTCAGCGGCCAGGCCGGTTACCTGGTTTGCGCGCTGACCGCGTTCCTGGGCTGGCTGTTGTTCCTGTATGCGCTCGGCCTGTACCGGCGCGACGCCATGCTGGAGCTGCGCCGCTCGATCGCGCGCACGCCGCTGGCGGCGGGGCTGGCCGGGGTCGCGTCCTGGGCGGCGGCGGCGGCGATCTGCTTCGTCTTCAGCATCCCCCGCCCGCCCGGCGCTCCCTGGCAGGGGGCCCTGTTCGCCGTCTCGGTCGTCTGCTTCGTGGCCTGCGCCACCGTGGCGCGGCTCGGCTTCGCGGTGCTGGTCGAGGCCGGCGCCTTCCACCGCCGCCTGCTGGTGGTCGGGGCCGGCTATCGTGCGCAGGACCTGATCGACCACATCCGCGCCGAGAGCAGCAGCTTTCAGGACGAGATGATCTTTGTGCACCACCCCATGCTGGGCGAACGCCTGAACCTGCAGGAGGGCACGCCCGGCTGTTCGGTGGTGGACGCGCCGGATTTCAACGTCCTGCAGATCGCGGTCCAGTACGACGTCCATCAGATCGTCATCGCGCCGGACGAGCGTCGTGGCATGCCGCTGGAGAACCTGCTGGAGTGCAAGAAGGCGGGGTTCCCAATCGTGGAGTATCTCAGCTTCATCGAGCGCGAGACGCGGCGCATCGACCTGGCCCGCCTCGAGCTGGGCTGGGTGCTGTATTCCGACGGATTCACCTTCGGCCTGCTCGACCGGATGCTGAAGCGCGTGATCGATCTGCTGACCAGCCTGATCATTCTCGTGCTGACCGCGCCGTTCATCGCGCTGGCCATGCTGGCGATCCGGCTGGAGGGGCGGGGACCGTTGCTGTACCGCCAGCAGCGGGTCACCCGCGATGGCCAGGTGTTCAACATCCTCAAGCTGCGCACCATGCAGGTGGACGCCGAGGCCAACGGAGCGGTGTGGGCCGAGGTCAACGATGCGCGGGTGACCCGGGTGGGGCGGATCCTCCGGCGTTCGCGCCTCGACGAGTTGCCGCAACTGTTCAACGTCGTGCGCGGCGACATGTCGATTGTCGGCCCGCGCCCCGAGCGGCCGATGTTCGTGGCCGACCTCGCGCGTGAGATCCCGCTGTACAACGAACGCCACATGGTGAAGGCCGGGCTGACCGGCTGGGCGCAGGTGAACTATCCGTACGGGGCCTCGGTGGAGGATGCCCGCCGCAAGCTCAGCTACGATTTGTACTACGTGAAGAACTTTTCCATTCTTCTGGATATACTCATTCTCGCCCAGACCATCCGGGTTTTGTTCTGGCCGGGCGGAGTGCGATAGAGACTGATCTATTGAGGCGGCCAACGTCAGGGATGAACCATGAAAATAACCAGTGTCCGCGCCCACGTGCTCGAGGCCGCGTTGTCGCAGCCTTTCGCCAATTCCCAGGCCTGGAAAGACACCCGAACCGCCTTGATCGTCGAGATCGCAACCGACGACGGCCTGATCGGATGGGGCGAAAGCTACGGGCCGGCCGGGATGATCGCCGCCGCCGTCAAGGCGATCGCGCCGCGGCTCATCGGCCAGGACCCGCTGTGCACCGAGCGGTTGTGGCAGGAGATCTATTCGGGGCTGCGCGGCCATGGCCGCAAGGGTGTCGTCGTCGACGCCCTGAGCGGCATCGACATCGCGCTCTGGGATATCAAGGGCAAGCATTTGGGGCTGCCGGTGCACCGCCTCATGGGCGGACCCCTGCGCGAAACGGTGCAGGCCTATGCGACCGGCCTCTATCGGTTCAAATCGGGCGACCCGGTTGAATATCTGGCAGACGAGGCGGCGGGCTACGTCGCCGAGGGGTTCAAGGCGATCAAGCTCAAGATCGGCTTCGGCATCGAGGCGGATGTGCGCGCCACTCGCGCCGTGCGGCGGGCGATCGGCGACGACGTCACCCTGATGGTGGATGCGAACGAGGCCTACGACGCCGTCGCGGCGATCCGGCTGGGCCGGATGATCGAGGAATACGACATCGCCTGGTTCGAAGAGCCGGTGGCGCCGGAGGACCTGGATGGCTACCTCGCGGTGAAGGCGGCGCTCTCGATTCCGATCGCCGGCGGGGAATGCGAATTCACCCGCTACGGCTTCCGCGACCTGTTGGTGACCCACGCGCTGGACATCATCCAGCCCGACACCTGCGGCGCCGGCGGGCTCACCGAGTGCAAGAAGATCGCCGACATGGCGCTGGCCTTCGGGGTGCGCTGCAACCCGCATATCTGGGGCACCGGCGTCGCCATGGCGGCCACCTTGCAACTGCTCGCTGTGCTGGCGCCCCATACGCCGCCCGGGCTCACGGACATCGAACCGATGCTCGAGTTCGACCGCACCGAGCATCCGATCCGCCGGGCCGTGCTGACCGCGCCGATCGAGCATGCCGGAGGCGTTGTCCGGGTGCCGGACGGGCCGGGTCTCGGCATCGACGTCGATCGCGACGCGCTCGCCCGATTCGCCGTCCATTGATCCGATCCGCACGGCCAGGTTGACCTGGATCAATGCCGGTGTGCCGGGCAGTTGCGAACAATGACGCACCCGTCGGTTATATTGCGTTCGCGGAATCGTTGCGGACGAAAGTGTCTCCGCCGCTGTTTTCGGGCTTATCCGCCGGTCTACGAACAAGAAAAGGAAACGCCATCATGTCTTTGACGCGTCGCGGTGTGCTTTGCGGTTCGCTCGGCGCGGCCGCGGCCGGCCTGACGGCCCGGCGGGCGGCGGCGGCCGAACCGATTCGTTTCGGTTGGTTGACGGCTCTCACCGGGCCGAATTCGGCCCCCGGCATCGGATTTAACCGCGGCGTCGTCTACGCCGTGGACAAGATCAACGCCGCCGGCGGCATCAATGGCCGCATGGTCGAGATCGTTACCCGCGACACCCAGGGCGATCCCGCGAAGGCGGTGAATGCCGCCGTGGAACTCGCTTCCAACATCAAGGTGCATGCCACCTTCGGTCCCACCAACTCCGGCGAGTCGCTGGCCACCACGCCGATTCTCGCCCGCTCGAAGGTGCCCAGCCTGCAGGTGGTCCAGCTCGACCAGCTGATCGATCCGGCGAAGTATCCTAACGCCTTCCGCTTCGCGCCCAACAATTCGCAGTGGGACGATGCCAACCGGCACTACATCACCGACGTCCTGAGGGCGAAGAAGGTCGCGGTGATCGGCGACAACACGGGCTACGGCACCACGGCGACCGCCGTCTCGGTCGCCAGTTTCAGGCAGGCCGGCATTGACGTCGTCTACGATGCGGTGATCGATGCCAACGCCCAGGACACGTCGCCCAACCTGCTGCGCGCGCGGAGCGCCGGGGCGGAGGTGATCGCCTGCTGGAGCGACAGCACCGGGCTGAATGCCCGCATGATGAACGCGCGCGGGCAGATCGGCTGGGACGTGGCTTTCTGCGGACATCCATCGATGGGATCGGGCGATGTCGCCCACCTGCTCGAGAAGCCGTCGTACTGGGAAAAGGTCTACATCATCGGCTACCGCTCCTGCACCTTCGACGCCAGCGGCAAGCTGCCGGCGCGGACACAGGCGTTCATCGACGAGGTGAAGGGCAAGGTGCAACTGAACGACACCACGCTGTGGTGGGTGATGGCCGCGTGCGATGCCGTGCATCTGGTCACCGACGCCGTTGCCAAGACCGGATCGACCGACTCGGAAGCGATCATCGGCGCCTGGAACAAGTTGACGAACTGGCCGGGGCTGTTCGGCGACATCACCTTCACGCCGGACAAGCACAACGGCTATCCGACCAGCGAAGTGGTCATGTCGCTGGCCAACTCGGCGCACGACGGCGCCTTCACGCTGGCGCCCGGCTACGCCTGATACGATTCTGCAACTTCGCCGGGATGCCCATCCGGGGCATCCCGGATATCACCTGTCCAAGACCAAGAATACGACCCAGGAAACCCCATCATGTCCGTGACACGTCGCGGTGTTCTTTACGGTTCGCTGGGCGCGGCTGCGGCCGGACTGTCAACCCGGCGGGCGGCGGCGGCCGAGCCGATCCGGTTCGGCTGGCTGACCGCTCTCACGGGGGCGAATTCGGCCCCCGGGATCGGCTTCAATCGCGGGGTCGTCTATGCCGCGAACAAGATCAACGCCGCCGGCGGCGTCAACGGCCGCATGATCGACGTCATCACCCGGGACACCCAGGGCGACCCCGCGAAGGCGGTGAACGCCACCGTGGAACTGGCTTCGAACGTCAAGGTGCATGCCGTCTTCGGCCCCATCAACTCCGGTGAATCGCTCGCCACCACGCCGATTTTTGCCCGCTCCAAGGTGCCCAGCCTGTGCATCTGCGTGGTCGACAGCCTGATCGATCCGGTAAAATACCCGAACGCCTTCCGGCTGGCCTGCAACATATCGCAGTGGGACGATGCCAACCGCCGTTACTGCCTCGACATCCTGAAGGCGAAGAAGATCGCGGTGCTCGGCGACAACACGGGCTACGGCACCACGGCGGTCGGCGTTTCGGTCGCCAATTTCAGGAAGGCCGGCGCCGAGGTCGTCTACGACGCGTTGATCGACGCCGACGCCCAGGACGTTTCCCCCAATATGCTGCGCGCGCGCAGCGCCGGGGCGGAAGTGGTCACGGTCTGGAGCAACAGCACCGGCCTCGATGCCCGGATGATGAACGCGCGCGGGCGGATCGGCTGGGATGTCGCGCTGTCCGGCCATCCGTCCATGGGGTCGGGCGACGTCGCCCGTCTGCTGGAGAAGCCGTCGTACTGGGAGAAGGTTTATGTCCCGGGCTACCGGTCCTGTAGTTTCGACGCCAACGGCAAGTTACCGGCGCGCACGCAGGCCTTCGTCGACGAGGTGAAGGGCAAGGTCGAACTGGCTGACATCTCGCTCTGGTGGGTGGTGGTCGGGGTCGATGCCGTGAACCTGGTTGCCGAAGCCATTGCCAAGACCGGATCGAGCGATTCGGAAGCAATCATCGGCTACTGGAACCACCTGACGAAATGGCCGGGGCTGTTCGGCGACTTCACGTTCACGCCGGAGGAACACAACGGCTATCCGACCGACGAAGTGGTCATGTCGGTGGCCAACTCGGCGCGCGACGGGGCGCTCAATTTCGCCCCGGGCTACGCCTGACGCCGCGACCGGTCATTGCATTCGGTTTGGCGTTGGGGGGTGTCACCGCACCTTGATCTGGATCAATGCCGGTGCGGGGGGTAGTTGGGAAAAACAACCGGCACAGGTGAGGTGAGGACAGGGACAGCATCGAGACGGGAGTGGAATGTCGTTGCCGGTTTGCGCTTCATGCGTGCGGCATGCGTAGGCAGGTGGAGGAACGTCAAGGCGGCTATCCTGTAGCGGGCCCATCTGCTATAGGTTTTCCCGACAATTCAGCGTGCGTATGTTGCTGAACCCGGTGAGGCGGTG
>Ga0181535_10006910_pt1 | contig 11561 bp, 10 predicted proteins | sample PEATcosm2014_Bin_44_FD_119774 | JGI IMG/M metagenome (GOLD analysis project Ga0181535, IMG submission 119774) | Peatland microbial communities from MTU Mesocosm Facility, Houghton, MI, USA - PEATcosm2014_Bin17_30_metaG | ecosystem: Environmental > Terrestrial > Soil > Wetlands > Peat | place...
CATTACGTTCGTTATCGCCGCCGTCAACGTCGTTTTGCCGTGGTCCACGTGCCCTATCGTCCCTACGTTTACGTGCGGTTTCGTCCTGTCAAATTTCTGTTTTCCCATTTTTAAATCCTCCTGAAATATTTTTAAATTTTTATATTCAAATCATGCTCGCAAAATTCCTGAACAGTTGAACACATTGAGCAGGTTGACCGCAGTAGTCGGTTTTTTGCATCCATCACGTCGCATATTTCTCACACGCTTCCCTACTGTTCAACTGTTCCACTGCTCTACTGCTCCGAAAAATTGCTCCGCAATTTTTCCTGGAGCCCGCGATCGGAGTTGAACCGACGACCTCATCCTTACCAAGGATGCGCTCTTACCAAACTGAGCTACACGGGCAAAAAAAAATAAAAACAGCACAAATAAAAAAATATGAACCGCACACACCTATCCCGTGAGGCTCATGTTTTCCGCAATCTGAACAAATATCCTTATTTATATATACAAAAAATAATACGCTTTCCTAAAAACTGTAGAGCTTAAAATTTATCAAATTTTGCCTGTAGTGTCAAGGACTTTTTTATCTTTTTATTTCAATACCTGGATGTTTCGATGGGTGGAAAATGTCAGGCCACCCAGAAACCGGCTATCCAGCGCAGGTTTATAAGGACCTGCCATGCCAGAAGAGCCGATATTACCGCTAAAAAAGCCGCTTTCGGCAGCTTTTTTTCCGACAAATATACTGCAGGTATTATCCAGAACTGCGGAACAGAGGCCAGGTATCTGGAATATGACATTGTTGTCGGCTGGGTTGATAAAAAAATCGTAAATAGCCCCAAATAAAGGATATTCTCAAAACCGTACTTCCTTATGGATAAGCCTCCTATAATAAGGAAAACAATCGCGGCTGTAAAATAAACAGAACTAAGCGCGGTTTTCTGCGGATTGAATCCGGAAATAACCGAAAAGAAATCCCCGAGATTCTTTATATATATGGAGAACGGCATGACAATGGCGGTGCGGCTGTTCCATAATGCAGCCTGTGACCTTATAAAAATAAAAGGATCCCCTGTATTCAAATAAAGGAAAAACGCGTAAGCCCCGGTTCCGGATAGCATAACAGCGGTGTATACTATTATTTTCCAGCGCCCATCATTTTCCATTCTTTGTGTAAGGTAAGCAGCGGCAAATGGCAAAATAAGAAACAATCCAGTAAGTCTGCATGCCGAAGCAAAAGCCGCGAGCAGGGCCGCAGAAAACCATTTTTTCGAAAAAAGCGAAATAAAAAAAGCGCATGACAAAGCCAGAAAAAACGGTTCTGTATATATTGAAACAAAAAATACAGCGGTAGGCGCCGCGCCGAGAATCGCGCAGGCATACATGGCTGCTTTTTTTGTGGAAAACTTTAATGTAAGATTATATAAAAAAATCGCACTGAAAAAAGAGGCGACATTTGAAATTATTATTCCCGCCCATGCGGTGTCCTTGATAAAATATGAAAATATCTTTATGGCCGCCGGCAGCAGCGGAAAGAAAGCTGTTTTTCGCGGGTCGTTATACCCTTCCATGACTATTTTGAGGTACCAGATGGCGTCCCAGTTGATGACAGTGTGTTTTATCGTCGTGCCGAAATGGTGCGTGCCCCACACAAGGGCCGTGCAAACGATCAGAACCGCCCACGTAAAAACTTTCGCAGCGGCGCATATAATCAGCGGCTCCCTGAACCTGAAAGCAATATTTTCCTTTTCATCCATGTCGCCATTATACAACGCCTGGCTCCGGTGGACAAACCATTTGTTTCATGAAGGCCATTATGCGGGAGCTATGCAGCATAATTACTGATGCAGAGAAAGGCGGCTTGCTTATTCTGTGCACGGCGCCCTCTGATATCAGGCGGAACTTTTTTACGGCCTGCCGTCAAGCTTCAGGCCGAGTCGAATGACACAGAAAATGTGGAATTAAGCTTCACTATGCTTGATTTACACATAAATGTTATGGGACCGCAGGCCGTAAAAAAGTCCCGCCTGATATCGCTTTGTTTCTACGGGGCCGTTCTTTGTTAGCAACGCTTTATTATTTTGACCTTCTATGTTAAAATCTCTTAAATAACGAAAAGGCGGTAACATGGAAAAACAGGACGCGCTCGCGCATTCTCTCAAGGCATTGGCCGGGCTTGATAATTACAACGGGTGGATATACGGGAATATAAGCCCCTTCCTGGGCAATTCCATTCTTGAGATCGGCTGCGGCACGGGAAACATTACAGATTATTTCATCAAACCTGGAAGAAAAATAACCGGGATGGACATTTCGGACGAATTTGTCTCCATAGCAAAGGAAAAATACCGCGGCAACGCGGATATATCGATCATCAAGGGTGACGCGCTGAACCCCGCCTGCTCCCTTGCCCCGGGGTCATTTGACACCGTGGTGCTGTTGAACGTCCTGGAACACATAAAAGACGACTCGGCCGCGCTGGCCTGCATATATAATATGCTCCTTCCCGGCGGCCGCGCCGTGATACTTGTGCCGGCAATGAAGTTTGCCTTCGGTGGGCTGGATAAGGAGCTTGGCCATTTCAAAAGGTATGAAAAGGCCGACATGGCCGGACTTTTTAAGGCAGCAGGATTAAAAACCGAGAAATTATTTTATATGAACATGCCTGGGGCGCTGGGCTGGGCAATAAACAGCAGGATTCTGGGCAAAAGATTCATTCCAGAGGGTCAGGCAGGGTTTGTGAATAAAGTCCTCGTTCCAATCATAAGGCCGCTTGAAAAAATAGTTCCGCCGTTGTTCGGCCAGTCCCTAATTGCAGTCGGAATAAAACCATAAAAAAGGCCGCCTTTTCAGGCGGCCTTTTAACCCTGTCGGATATTTACCAGCCCATTATTGTCTTTATCTGCTGTGAGAGCTGATTTGCCACCAATGTGTCTCCCGCGATTGTCGGATGCGTGGTGCCATCCTCATAATACCCGGAAGTAAGCAGCGGAACATTATATGATGAATTCACCTGAAGATAATGAACCCTTGGATCCGCCATATTGGCAACCACTGTCTTTATGTATGTCTGGCCTGTATATGACCCCCCAACACCGGCGCCGTCATACTGCATGCACCATGCCGGTATCGGTTCCATGCAGAAAACCTGCGCCGAAGGGTATTGCGTTTCGATAAACGTAATAAGGTTCTGGTATGCCGTTTCAAAAGCCGTGGTTGTAAGCGAAGCCGCCGAAGTGTCCCACTGCCCGTTGGTGTCGTTGGTTCCGAGCGCTATTACTACCGCGTCGGGCTGCCACTGGGAAAAATTCCACTGGGGTGTTGAAAAATTATAAAGCGTCTGTTTGTAATAATCCTGAGCATGCTGTTCCGCGCCCGCGGAGGCTTCGTTCCAGTTATGATATACTCCAAGTCCGCCCCTTGCAATGACGCTGTATTCGGCGTTTAACTGCCTTGCCGCCTGCGGGCCGAAAGCCATATAACCATTCTCGTTTGTCGTCAAGTTCCCCGGATTTGTCCCTGCCGCCGCTTCATCCGCCGTTCCCACGGATATCGAATCTCCTATGAACTCCAGCCTTCTTGCCGGTTTCGGGTTTGGCGCCACGAGAGTGGCCGGTGTGCCGTCAGCAGCGGTAAATCCCCAGAAATTCGTTATATCCCCGTTATTCCCGCCGACGATATCCCCGCCGACCAAATTGCAGTCTGTCTGACGTGTGAAAGTTATTGTATGGGTTGTGTTTGCAAGTCCCGTCGCAAGGGAATAGACCGTGGAAGTATTTGCATAAAACTGTACCGGGGTTCCTCCGTCAATTATATACTGGTATCTGTTCTGGTAAGCCGAATCTAACATCTTTATGCCTATTGAAGTCCCGGTAAACTTCGCGCTTATGTAAACAGCCCCCCAGTCGGCCCTGTAATTGGTCGGGTCCGAAGTATCCCATCTTCCAGAATACTGAATATACGGGTCGCTTGGATATCCGCTGTTAGGCGTTGGAGTTATCGTGGGCGGCGGATTTGATGTGGGCGTCGCCGCGGGAGGAGCCGTTATGACGTCTACGCTGTCGAGATAAATTGTGCCGGTCCATGCGCTGCTATAACCGCCTATCTGGAATCCGACGGCTTTTATGTTCGCATGATCAGGCGTCCCATTTGTTGCAGAATATGATGGATTGTTCGGGTCGAATAAAAGAGTGTTCCAGACGCCTTTTGTAAAATTTGTCCAGCTATTCTGCCAGACGTAACTGCTGCCTGAAGTGATAAAAATTCCGCCACCGCCGGCCGGAAAATCAGAGGGTATCCATACCCTCGCAACCAGCAGCTTGCCCACAACACTGGTGAAAAGAGGTGTCGAACATTGGATGTTCCCGGATCCGGAACCGCCCGATGTTAACTGGCAAGAAAGCGCAAGGCTGTGGTTCCCTGCATATGCCTTTGGCGATGAATTTGAGACCGACTTTATATCACCGTTAACCGTGGTCCATCCCATTAGCGACCCGTTTTCAAATGTATATAGCGCCGTGTCCGGCACCGTCGGCGTGGCAGTAGGCGAAGAAGGGCCTGTTGATGATTTTTTGCAGCTGAAAGAGAATGCGATGACTAAGAACATTACAATGACGATTACAGGGAGCTTTTTCATAATAACCTCCATAATAATAGTGGAAAGCCTCACTATTTATATTTTAATTTACGAAAGCGGTTTTGTCAAATGCTAAAAAGAAATGCATTTTCCCTTTTAATTATTACCTTTGAAACTTGTGCTTTTTGGTTTCAAATTTTAACTTTTTAATTTGACTAATGTATTGCCCCTTGACTTTTTGGCCAAAATAAAATAATATAGATTACGATACAAAACCAATTAACGAGGTGGTTTTACATGGCAAAGAAAAAATCAACAAAGAAAATTTCACGCCCCAAAAGGAAATCCGCAAAGGCAAAGGTCGTCGCGGCTCCGGTCGTAACAAAAGAAGCGCCAAAATCCGGCTCCAATTTGCTGCGCATAGGCATAATCGCAGTGGTAATATTCGCCGCTGTCGTTGTCTTCGCAATGGTCCTCTCGCAGATGCGCGCGTCCCAGCTTGAGAAACAGGCTGCGGTTCCGACCGCCGTTCCCACCATTGTCGTCGCCACAAACCCCGGAACGATAGAAATTAAGGACCCGAATACGAACAAATCCGCCGTAATGACCATCAATCCTGCGTCGGCTTCGACAAACCTTACTCCGGCACAGGCGGCCACAGCCGCGGCAGTCGCGGCGCAGGGAGCAAAAGCCGCCGCTCCCACTGTGCAGCCGGCTCCGGTCGAATCCCCCACATCCACAAATATCCCCTTAAGATGCAGGGTATACAGGAAGGATGTTGATTCCAAGGCCAACATCCACAGGATCGATATCGAGGACGCGAAATACCTTTATGACAGCGGAAGGGCCGTATTCGTCGATGCAAGGGGGCCGAATGAATATTTGGAGGCCCACATTAAAGGGGCCTTAAACGTTCCCGTGAACGCAACTGCGGCTGATATCGCAAAACTTAAGGACCAGCTCACGGGAAAAATAATAGTAACCTACTGCCACGGCGTAGGGTGCCATTTATCCGACAAATCCGCATATCTTCTTTATGACGCGGGTTACAGGAAGCTTGCCATTTTCTTCGGCGGATGGCCGAAATGGAACGAGCATAAATACCCCATAGTCACAAAGGCGCCGGTTGACCAGCCGCAGGCGACGACGGCGACAGCCAGGTAAAACATGAAATTGTTCCTTAAATTAATATCCCACCCAATAACACTCGGAGTCTTCCGGGTGTTATTGGGTCTTTTATTTGTCATATCCTCAATCACAAAGATCCAGAACCCCGCAAAATTCATGGACTCCATAGAAGCTTACGGCATTGTGCCGAAGCTCTTCGTGCACCCCATGGCCATGATAGTGCCGTGGCTGCAGATCGTTTGCGGGCTGCTCTTCATATTCGACATTTACTCCCAGAGCTCGGCCCTTATTATTTCAGGGCTGCTTGTGGCCTATACAGTGGCGATTGCGCAGGCTTTCGCCAGGGGGCTGTCGATGGAATGCGGGTGCTTTGACATGATACCGTGGATCGAGGACAGGGTCGGATGGAGCGCAATAATCAGGGACGTGATATTTTTGTGCATGTCGGGAAGTGTTTTCCTTTTTGATAAAAACAGCGTCAACATATACGGATTTATCAAGAAAATATTCAAGCAGGGCTGATTTGCATCATGAAATTCAGGTTTTTTCCAGAAGCGTATGGCCGCGCGTTATTTTTACGAACAAGTTCCCCATCCTCCTGTAAGCCGACTTCCATTTTCGCACAATATACGGGTCCATGCCGTGGCCCCACCTTTTTTTCAGTATGTCTATGTTTTTTACCTCAAATCCGTTTCCAACCTCATCCTTAATATTTTTTATTGTCTTTGACCCGAAATGGTGGATAAAAGCGGAGCCCGTTATCCAGCTGTCAAAACCGGACTTTTTCAGCCTCATGCTGAAATCGGTGTCCTCGCCAATTCCTATGCCGAAATTTTCATCAAAATATCCGGCCTTATCGAACATTTCCTTCCTAATTAACATGCACCAGCCAAAAATCCCCGGCGACGACGCGCCCTTCATCCTGGCCGTATATTCAAGGCCGTAAGCATCCACATCGTACTCCATAACACCTTCCCTGGTTCCAGGGCACACAATGCCGGCGCCGCGTTTGCTTTCGTAAAATCCAACAAGCGATTCAAGCCAGCCTTTCGTAACGATAATATCATTATTGATGATGCAGCAATAAGGGGCTTTTGAGGCTTTTATGCCCATGTTCCATGCCTTTGCCACACCAAGGTTCTTTTTGTTGGCAATGACACGTATTTTTTTCTTTTTCAGCCAGGCTTTCGTCGAGTCGGTCGAGCCGTTATCGACGACCATGATATCATAGCTTCCGCGGGGAGTGTTTTTGGCGATGGAATCAAGGCACATTCCGGTGTATTTGAGCTGGTTGAATACGGGAATCACTATCGAAGTCTTCACAGCAGGTTTTTCAGCTTTCCTATATATTTCCCGTGCTGTTCCGCGTTATTTGAAAACACAACGTTATATACTTCTGTCAACGACCCTGAACGCAGAAAAAAATGCCTGCCATAAGCGTCAGAAAAGGGACAATTTGCGTGTTTCGCTATCAGGAAGAACGGCGCAAAATTCTCGGGAGTCAGGCCGTCCCTGACGTCGATAAAGGACCTTGCCCCGCCTTTTATAACGGTCATTATCTCGCCTATTGTGGAACCCATGGAGCGGGCCTTGTCCGGGCCCTGCAGGAAAGCCGAATTGAACTTTTCACCGACTTTTACGCTGGTATTATGAAAGGCGAAATAAATCAAACCGTTAACCTTTGAGGCCGGTTTTTTTATGAATTTTTTCCCGTTGAGCTTCAGCGCCTTTTTGTCCGCGTAGAACCAGTCTCCGGTGTAATAATTCGCCGCCATAGAGTAAACAGGCTCCATATTCTCATCGAACACGGCAATGCCGAGGCATACGAAAGGCACGCCTGAGAGGTAATTATCCGAGCCGTCGACCGGGTCTATTATGCAGTAATAAAGGGGTGATTTTTTAAGCGGATTTATTGTCATCGGGCCCGGCAATTCTTCGGATATGATGACGGCTTTTATCCCGGATTTACGGAGCTTTCCGATGATAAATTTCTCGCAATAACGGTCGAAATATTTTGTCACATCGCCCTTGTTGTTGACGCCCACGGGCCTTGAAGAAAGGCCCTTTATTATTTTTTTCTTCAGGGCGAAAAAAATGCCCTTAAAAAGTTTTTCCATTTTCATGATTTATTTACTTTTTATAAAATATAACTGAGCCAAGGTTTACTTCCGCGTACCAGTGCGGAGTTGATAAAAAATCCGCGTAAACCACCTGCGCCGTAGGGGTGAGATAAAAAGCCGTCACGGACGTATCGGTGGAATCTACGTATATATATCCGCTGGCTCCGACCGAGAGTTTGTCGTTTTCGGTCGTGTTGAAAGTAACGCTGTTGGTGGAATTGCATCCGTCGGAATTCAGGGAATTCGTGGTGGGTGCGAACCATTGGTCGTTGCTTCCCGTATTGGCGTCCACGGCTATCTGCTGGGCCCCGAATATGGGTATTGCGTTATAAACGGTGACCGGCATTTGCTGTCCGCATCCGGCAAAAATGAACAAAGTCAGGATCAATATGATCGCTGCAAGTGATTTTTTCATCGAATCCTCCTGTATTATTTGGATGATATATTAATATGATATTATAATAAGGGGGTTTTTTCAATAGCCTTTTTTACCTCGAACTCTACCGGGAGCGAGTATATCATCCCTTTTACCACCGGTTTGATGTACGTATGCGAACGCCCCATTTTTACCGTCAATTCCGGCGACAACGGCTTTACGAAATATTTCATGGTCTTGAACGGCTCAATTTCGTTGAACGGCATGGTGAGCTCAACCTGGAATTTTTCAACGCCATTTGCCGGAGTCACCTCGTAATCTATCGTTTTGAAGAGGTAAAAATCGGCAAGCCCGGTGTCCGAGCGCGCGTCGACTTCCGTCCCCGATTCCACCGAGGTAAATGCCGCGAGGGCCTCGGCTTCGTTCATGTCGGAATAAATGTTTGCGACGGCAATGGCCCTGACGCTTATTGTATCAGTGTTCCATTCCTCGTTAAGCCGTTCCCTGTTGTCCACGGGGTTCCAGGAACCGGGTATTACGCTGCCGCCTGAGGCGCCATAAGCGCCGGAAAGGTCCAGGGGCTGCCATGAAGTCGATCCCTTGCGCTTGTCTGCGGGCATTGAATAATATTCCGCCACATAGGAATCGTTCCAGTAGGATACCCTTGCCGGGACACCCGCGTAACGCAAAAGCGCGGTGATCAGCCTGTATTTCTCCACGGTATTGCCCGACATGTCCCTTAACACCGCGGAGGCCGTCCTGCAGATCTCGTGCGGATTTTCCGAGGGAGGCGCGGAGTCGGAAGCCGCGGTGACCGATACCGAAACAAAATCCACCACGAACCCGCTTATGGCAACGGAATTTTTCCTGTCCTTTGGGGGCATGGCCGAAAAAAGCGCCGCCGCTCTTTTTTTGAAATACGGGTCGTTAAAATCATAAAATTTTGAAGGCCGGAGGAATTCCCTTACCCGCAGCGGGAATGTCTTCACGCCCGCCTCGCCGTAGGATAAAACCGGGGACTTTTTAACTTTTTCGCCTTTTATGAGGTAATAAACGCGGAATTTCACGGTTGCGCCGTCCGCGCAATAAGCCGCGGCGGCAAGGCTCATTGCTATAATTATCGCGGCAAACCTTCTCACTGCTTAAAATACCTTATAAGGAATATGGCCATCATGAAATAAAATATGAGAACCATTATGTCCGTTATTGCGAAGACCAGCGGGTTGGTGGAGACCACCGGGTTGACTTTGAGCTTCTTAAGAAGCAGCGGGACGAGCGTCCCGTTCAGGGTCGCGATAAGTATGGTAATGAATATCGTGCCGCCCGTAAGAATGGCTATCATCGGATTTTTAAGCCATGGAATGGTTACGGCGGCCACGGTGACCCCTATGACAGCCGCCATTACAATGCCTTCCATGAACTGCTTAAATAATATCTCGAGGACCTTTTTCTCCCTTATCTTGCCGAGGACCAGTCCTTCTATTATAATGGCGGACGACTGCCCGCCCACGCTTTCGCCCATGGCCGTGATGAGCGGTATAAAAAACGCAAGGGCTATGACCTTTGAGAGCGCTGATTTTTCGAAAAAGAACATTATAAAGCCGCATATGAGCCCGGATATCACGGTGGTAAACAGCCACGGCAGCTTTGCCTTCATCCTGGCGAAGAACGACGCGTTGAATACGTTTATGTCGGCGCCCTGTATCTTCAGGACCTCGTCCGCGTTCTCGACCGCTATGTCGTCCACGGCCTTTTTCAGTGTGACCGTGCCCATGAGCCTGTAAGCGTCGTCAACCACGGGGATTGCCAGGAATTTTGTCTTCCGAAAAAGCGCATTGACCTCTTCCTGGGTCATCTGGGCGTTTATTACGGTAAGGCTGGTGTTCATTATGTCCGTAATATTCCTTGTGGCTTCCGCGATGAGCAGTTTCCTGAGCGGCAGAACGCCCCTTAAAATGTTGTAACTGCTTACCACGTAGGCGTAAAATATCATATCCTCGCCCGCCGCCTGGCGAACCATGTCTATCGCCTCTGCCGCGGTGGCCGTCTCAGGCACGGCTATAAAATTCTTTTCAAGTTCATATTCGAATATGCTCGGCATCATGACCTTTCCGCGCTTTAACGCGTGTAAAATATCATGGGTTTTGAATCGTCTGTTTTGTTTTTCAACATTGACGCATCAATATAATAACATACAAACATGACTTCGTCAGTAACTCTGTTCCTGAACTCCTTTTTACCCGCCGCCGGATACTCCCTGTTTATGGCGGCCTCCTCATCCCTGTCGTTGTTCCGTAACACCGCAATTATGCCTTTCTTTCCGGAAAGCGCGGCCTTGTCCACGAAGTTGTCGGCCGTCATGTAGATATAGCCGTCTTTTCCGTAATTAATAAAATCGCATATGACCTTCTGTTCCCACGGAAAAAATCCGTACAGATTGCTCCCTTCCGACGTGTAGATCGCATAATCTCCCCGGTTTTCTCCGATAAATCCGGCGATCGCGTTGGCCTCGGGAGAGAACGAAAGGTAGGTCGCCTTATCCGCCGGGTAAAGCACAAAATACCGGTGGATGTCCAGGGCCCCGGCGCACAATACCACGGTTCCTATTAATATCCATGAAAATATTTTTGACGGGTTCACCGCCTTTAATCCCCTTAATATTTCCTTTAAGGCGACAAGCGCGAGCATGTAAACGCACGGCACTATGGCTATTATCCTGTAGGCCTGGGGGGCCTCTATGGATATTGTTGTTACGCCGGCGCCCAGCATCACCAGGAACCATATTAGATAAAAAACATAGGCGGTATCCGCAACCGCAATAAAAAGGCCGGCTGCCAGGAGACCCCCGGCCACAAAATCAAGCATTGGCTTTTTATACAGGTTGTGGCGTCCGTTGTAATCCCCCTCGTAATTGAACATCAACAGGTGTGTCTTTACCGAATTTATCACCGGCACGAGGCTCTTTTGCGCCTTTATTTCGTTCATTATTGAAACGTCCTGGATCCTCTTCGTGAATAAGCCTGTGTTTTCCACGGCGTATATCAACAAAGGAGCCGCGACGACCGCCGCGGTCATGAAAATCGCCGCCATGTTCCGGCGGTCCTTTGCGGCAAGCTCTTTCCCCCTCCTGAAAACCAGGTAAAGGCAGTGCAGCGCAATTACTATGGGTATAAAATCCGCGCCGCTGAAAGTGTAAAGCGACAGCCCCATGGCCGCCCCGGCAATTACGCTCAATAATAACGAGCGCCGCGACATGGCCTTAAAATAGAAATAAAAACATACGACCTCAAGCAGTAGCGTGAGCATTCCAAGAAAGGCAACCCTTGAAAACGTGATGTGCCAGCTGGACATCGCGAGCATCGCCGCGCCCGCAAGC
>Ga0181535_10006915_pt1 | contig 11558 bp, 5 predicted proteins | sample PEATcosm2014_Bin_44_FD_119774 | JGI IMG/M metagenome (GOLD analysis project Ga0181535, IMG submission 119774) | Peatland microbial communities from MTU Mesocosm Facility, Houghton, MI, USA - PEATcosm2014_Bin17_30_metaG | ecosystem: Environmental > Terrestrial > Soil > Wetlands > Peat | place...
CGGGAGAAATCGAGCCCGGCAAGAGCACCACCGTCGGCCCTTCCACCGGCAATTTTGGAATTGGTGTGGCGTACGTTTCGCGGCTGAAGGGTTACCCCGCCATCGTGATCATGCCGGAAGGGATGAGCGCGGAACGCTACGAGCGCATCCGGCATTACGGCGGGGAGCTTGACCTCACGCCCGGCTCGGAGAGCGACGTCATCCTGGTGCTCGAGCGCACGCTGGAGTATCGCAAGGACCCGCGCAACAAAGTACTGGCGCAATTTGAGCTGCTTCCCAATTACCGATTCCACCGCTACGTAACGGGACGCAGCGCGCTGGAGGCGGCGAAACCCTACGGAAATGGTCGCGTCGCGTTGTTTGCGGCGGCCCCGGGATCGGCTGGAACGCTCGCGGCGGGCGACGAAATCAAGGCCGCCTGCCCGGATTGCCTGGTCGCGGCACTCGAACCGCGCGAGTGCTCCACCCTCTTCAACAATGGATTTGGGAGCCACCGCATCGAAGGCATCGGCGATAAGATGGTGACCCTCATCCACAACGTCTTGACCACCGACTACGTGGTCGTGATTCACGATGATGATTGCGTGATGGGGCTGGAACTGCTCGAGCGACGCCAGCACAGCATCGAACCGTACGTGGGATTGCCGGCGGGATCGCTCAGGACACTTCAGGGTTTGTTTGGGGTGTCAGGCATCTGCAATATCCTTGGCACGATTCGCATGGCACGTTTTCTCGACCTTGGGACCGATGACAACGTGGTGACGATTGCCACCGACGGCTTCGATCGCTATCCCTCCGTGCTCGCGGACCTGGAAAAGCGCACGGGGCCGCTGCCCCTCAGCGCTCTTGACGCGCGCTTCGAAGCGGTTTTCCGGGGTGGAGGGCCGGAAGATATTTTGGATGTTCGCCCGCAGGAAGAGAAAGAGCGGCTGTTTGGGTATAAACAAGAAGTATGGACGAACTTCGGCTATTCCCTTTCCTATTTGGAGGCGATGAAATCGCAGGCGTTCTGGGACGCGGAATTCGGCAAGATTGGCGAGATTGACGCGAAGCTGGTCGCAACGCGGGATACGGGATAAAAGGGTAAAGTCTAAAGGGTAAAGTTTAAAGGGGAAGAGATAAAGACGACAGAAGGATGAAGTATGAAGGCTGAAGGATGAAAGCTGGAGTGCGGGCACCGACGGGGGCGAACCGGCCCAACTGGCATGCCTGCGAAGCTTTAGAGTGCGGTAGTTTGCTACCGCTTTCTCACCAGCCAGCTTGCTGGCTGGGGCTTCATTGCGCGGCCTGGTAGCGGGGAACGGGGCGCGGTTTCGAAACCTCGCGAGCAAGCTCGCGGGGAGGAAAGCGGTAGCAAACTACCGCACTCTAAAGCTTCGCCCGCCCGTTCACGATCGAGGCGCGGGAAGGTTCTTGAGCTGTTCCAGTGTCGCCGAGTTTACTTTTTGTATGCCGGCAATACGCACCAGGGTTCTGTCACTCTTTTGTTGAAACAGGATGAGAGTGTAAAGATCGTAGGGAGCCGTCGCCGTTACCAAACCCCAGACTGTCGGGCGGGGATCTTCAGTTTTCTGATCAGACTTCGGCAAAGCACCTACCCAGGCAGTGACGGGATTAAATCCCTTGACCACTTCATCCGGATTATCTTTCGCGAAATCGTTCCAGGAGTCCTTGATCGCTTCGTTCTTTTCCGTTCCCAGCGCAATGTCCGTGCCGACATGGGCCACATAGAGCTCGCCGCTCCGTTTGAATACGGTAATCCAGCATCCACTCATCGGTCCGGTCAACACATCAAAACCTTGTGCGCCGGGGATCAGTTGGCAGAAGGTTATCTCCCCGGGGATGTACGTCAGCCACTGGAAAGTCCTATGCTTCTTGGGGTGAATTCCCGACTGAAGCTGGCTTGTCTTGGTGAATACCCCTGTCGATTCCATCACGGAAAGGATTTCTGAAAAATATTGCTGCCAGATCCCGACGGTGTCCTTACTAACCTTGCGGGCTGGCGGATCGGACCACTTGATGTACCTGCCGACAAGCAGTTTCGATTCGATCATTACTTCTCCCCCAACGAGCAAGATTTAGATTTCGGCCCTGAATTACCAGAATTATATCACGGGGCCGACCCTCGACCTGGGTCGTTTGTCCTTTAACCTTTATCCTTTAAACTTTCCACCTTATCCTTTATGATTTTCCCCGTACCTCGTGTCCCGAATCCCTTATCCCGAGTTCTTCTATGGAAAATGCGAATGTTAAACTAAACGTTGCCGAGGTCCGGGAGAAGTCCCAGTTGATGTCGGCTTCGGAAATTGACCGCACTCTGGTGCGGCTGGCCAATGAAATCCTCGAGCGCAACAACGGCCTGGCGGGAGTTGTCCTGGTCGGCATCCGCAGGCGCGGAGTTCCTCTGGCTGAGCGCCTGGCCAAGAAGATGATGGATATTGAAAAGACCGCGCCCCCCGTCGAGACGCTCGATATCACCTTCTATCGCGATGACCTCTCCACCGTCGCGCAGAAACCCGTGGTCCATGAATTGCCCTCGGCATTTACCGTCGAGGGGAAAACGGTGATTCTGGTGGACGACGTACTTTACACCGGCCGCACCACGCGGGCGGCGCTCGATGCCCTGCTGGATCACGGCCGCCCGCAACGCGTGGACCTCTGCGTCCTGATCGACCGCGGCCATCGCGAGCTGCCCATCCAGGCCAATTACGTGGGGCGGGTGATCCAAACTTCCGACACGGAAGTGATTGAAGTGCGCCTGCGCGAAATCGACAACGAAGAAAAAGTGAAGCTCTGCGAGCGCGTAGTGTAGGGGCGCTGGGAGGGGGTAACTCCGACGACGTAACAAACCACCTCACGTGAAGGCGCAAAGCCGTAGAGACTCCCCATAAACAACTGGTCTGTTATCTTGCGGCTCTGCGCCTCCGCGCGAGATGTTCTTCATGATCTGCTGATCTCCTGAAACAAATAATAAACATTCTTGTAACGCGAAATTCTTGTTGGCTCGACATGCTATGGAGTTCGGGAGTTTCCATACGATATCTCATAGCGCGGGCAAGCGGTACCGACGGCATAAGTAATGTGCCCATTCGGTTTCAAGCACTTACAGACACGTCTGATTTCCGGAAGTTTGGAGTCAGGTTTGCGAGAGCAGCAAGGTAACCAACGATTGAGTACGATCCCCAGGTGGCGCTGATTATTGAAACTGGAATCTCCCCCCAGCAGGGGGTGTCCGAGGAGGACTATGAAACGAAAGGTGTTCTGCCATTTCAAGCGGATGCGGATCCCCCTCGCGGGCGCCGCAGTGATTCTGATCACGCTCATCGCCTTACCACTGACCAGTGAGGCGCAGCAAACCGTCGGTGGTATCACCGGGACGGTGCTCGATGCTTCCGGCGCTGCCGTACAGAATGCCACCGTGAAGGCGCGGAACGTGGCCACCAATTTCGAGGTGACCGTAAACTCGAGTTCCAGCGGGTCCTACTCCATCTCCAACCTTCCCGTCGGAACTTACGAATTGAAGTTCACGAAGGAGGGCTTCGAGACCGAGACCCACACCCAGGTTCTGGTGACGAGCGACCGGACCACGACGGTGGAAGCCAGCCTGAAAGTTGGCGCGGTCAGCACCACGGTGGAAGTGACCTCTACGCCGCTCATGAACCAGACCGACGCCACCAACGGCTATGTGGTTGATCAGCTTACCATTCAGGACACGCCGCTGGGGACTGGCAGCTTTACGCAACTGGCGATTCTGACTCCAGGCGTGCACGCGGATTTTCTGTCCGGCGCCGGCGCTAACGCCGGGCTCGGCAACCAAGCGATTTTTGCCAACGGCAACCGCGACACCAGCAACAGTTTTTCGCTGAACGGAGTCAGCACCAATAACCTCTTCAACGGAAACTCCACCAGTCAGGTGGGTGAGAACCGTTTCGTGCTCAACACGGGTGAGAACTTCGGCGCCGGCGGTTTAATTCAAACCAGCACTTCTGTGTACGGCGCAATCGGCCAGGCGCTGCCCACCCCTCCCCTCGACTCGATTCAGGAAATTGCCGTCAACGCCGCAATGTTTGACGCCACCCAAGGCAACAATAGCGGTGCGCACATCAGCGTGTTAACCAAGTCCGGCACCAATCAGATCCACGGGTCGGCCTGGGAGCAATGGCAGAACAGCGACTTGAACGCCGCGCCCTTTTTCTATAATGCGGACAACCTCCCCAACCCCTTTCTGAACCGCAACCAGTTCGGAGCTACGATTGGCGGGCCGCTAAAGAAAGACAAGTTGTTTTACTTCCTTTCCTACCAGGGAGTCCGTGTCTCCGATGCGGCGGAATCAACCAAGGACGTGGTCGTACCGCTCGGTCTAACTAACGACCGGAGTCCAGGTGGCATCGCGGCCGCCATCAACTCCACCTACGGCACGACATCGTTCACGCCCGGCCAGGTTAGCGCGACGGCGTTGAACTTACTGCAAGCCAAGCTTCCCAACGGACAATATTTGATTCCTACTCCGCAGATCACCAATGGGAACACTGCCTACACGCTCGGTTACGATGCCGTGGTTCAGGGATTCAACTCGCAGGCGCCCGTGGATCAGGGCATTGCCGATGTGGATTATCAGGTGAACGATAAGGACCGTTTGTCCGGGAAATTCTATATTCAAACCAACCCGACCACCAATCCGGTTGGCGCCGCTGGCGTGCTGCTGGGATTCGCGCAACAGCTTTCGGCGGGAAGCGACGTCGGCACCATCACCAACAGCGTCATCCTTTCCCCTAGCGTCACCTGGGAGCAGCACCTCGGCTTCACGCGCCTGCGGGCTTACGCAGTAACGGGACAGGACTTCACTCCGTCTCAGATCGGCATGAATCTGCTGGGCTCGAACACCTTCCCCCAAATCGAAATCACCACGGCAGACCCGACTGTCGGCTATGGTCTGCAATTCGGCCCCAGCACCAGCTTTGGCAATGCCGGTATGTTCCAGAATCAATGGGAAGCGGAGTCCTCCCTGAACATGGTAAAAGGGAGACACACGATCGCGTTCGGCGGGCAGTGGGACCGCGCGCAACTCAATATCATCAACAATAACGTCAGCACGGACGACGTCGTATTCGAGAACTTTCAGAGCTTTGTGGAAGGCAGCGTATACGGCGGGGATGCGTTTGCGGGTTCGGCGAGCCGGTACTACCGGTCCACTACGGCCGGCGCGTATATCAACGACAACTTCAAAGTTCGCAACAACCTGACGTTGACCGGCGGCGTGCGGTGGGATTTCGACGGGCCGCTCTCGGAGAAGTATGGCAAGCTAACCGGGTTTAACCCCGCGGCGTACGCCTACGACGCAGGCACGGATACCATCACCAACTCGGGATTGGAAATTGCCGCGAACAATCCGGGCGCCGCCACGAAGGGCGTCAGCGACTCCTTGATGACCCAACACCAGTGGGGCTTCGCGCCGCGGATCGGCATCGCCTGGACGCCCTATTCGAAGCTGACAGTACGCGCCGGATACGGAATTTACTACGATCGCGGCGAGCTCTTTAGCTACTTGTCGCCCAGTGCCGGCTCCGGGTTCAACGGACCATTCGGCGTGACGCTGGCGCCGCCCTTCGTCGAACCGGTTGCCGCAGACCGAGGAGCTTCCATTTCCACGCCCTTCGGCACGACCGCACCCACACCCCCCACGGTCAGCGCTGCTAATTTTCTTTCCTATTTGCCCAATCTGTCAGAGACCTCGTCGGGTTACTGGCCGACGGGCAACATGTTTGGCCCCTTCCTCTATGGCGGCTATGACATTAGTAACAAGCTGCCGAACACCCAGAACTGGACCCTGGACTTTCAATACCAGTTCTCCAACAACTGGCTCTTCGATCTCGCCTATGTGGGTAACCGTGGCGTGCATGAAGTCCTGCCCGTTCCCTTTAACCAGTCTCTCCTCGCCACGCCGTCGAATCCGGTGAACGGCCAGATGTATTCTTATGGTGGCTTAAGCCCGCTCAGTTCGTGCAACGCCTACTACAGTGGCGCGACACCCCTCGACCTCGAACCACTCTGCCCGCCGCCGTATTATGCCGGCAATGCCGAAGTCCGCGTGCCCTATATCGGCTATGACATGAATTCGGTGTCCTACGAAGCCGAAGGCATCTCGAGCTACCATGCCTTGCAGCTTCAGTTACGGAAGCGCCTATCCCACGGGCTGCAATTCACCGCTTCTTACACCTACTCACATGCTCTCGACGAGCAGAGCGGGCTGGGCTTGTTCGTCACGGGAAACAACCCCTTGGTTCCGCGAGATAACTATGCCTCAGCGGACTTCGACCAGACGCATGTGTTCCTGATCAATTACAGCTACACACTCCCAGCCTTCGCCAAGAACAGCAAAGCTCTCGGGTACGCCGTGAATGGCTGGACCATTGGCGGACAGGCCGTGGCCCAAAGCGGCCAGCCCTATAGCGTGTACGATTATTCGGGTTCGGTGGCGGGCATCTATTACGGCACCTATGATGAGATCGGCAACCCCATCGTCCCGCTCGCAGCGGGCGTAACCCCCAAGCAGGCGGAGTTACAGGGTACGCACGGCGTCAATGCGGGCAAGCCGGTACTGAATGCCGCCGATTTTTCTCCGCAGTTCCTTCAGCCCGGACAGGACGGCGTGCCGCCCTGCGACGCGACGGGATGCGACGATTGGGAATCAGTGTTCGGGACCACGGGAAGAAATACCTTTCGGGGGCCATTCCAAGTGCGCTTCGATATGAGCGTGGCCAAGGAATTCCCGATCATCAAGGACCGCTTACGCATCCAGTTTAGGGCGGACGCGTTCAATATCTTCAACCAACCCGATTTTGACACACCGAACAACGATGTGGACTTCTTCCCCTACTACGAGGGACCTCCTTCGATCCCTCCCGAGGGCGACCTTGGGCAAATTCAACACACCATCGGAAGCTCGCGCTTCCTCCAACTCGGCCTGCACCTCTTTTTCTAAAAGTTCGCTCCCGCGCGGCCGGCACAAATACATATGCGCCGGCCGCAGACCTTTCTAGAAATAGGGATCGGGCTCCGGAACAGCCGCGCCGTCTTTGCGCGGCGAGGACGCGCCGTAATTCACCCCGGTGGCGGAATCGTGCAGAACCGCCTGCCCCCCTCCCATCGAAGTTGAATAAGCCCCGTGCAATGTAAGGACATGGCCTCGATCGGTCAGCGCCTGCCGCACCGCCTCGGGAACGCGGTCTTCGATCATGAAATTGCATCCGCCGAAATTGAGTTTGGTGAAGCGTGGAGCTTCCAGCGCCCCTTGGATATTCATCCCGTAATCCACCAGGTTCGAGACAAACTGGGCATGAGCCTGCGGCTGGTTCAATCCACCCATGATGCCGAAGCCGATGTGAAGGTCACCCTTCTGCATGAAGGCGGGGATGATGGTGTGGAACGGGCGCTTGCGCGGGGCGAGTACATCGGGCGAATCCGGGTCGAGCAGGAAGAGCGCCCCGCGATTATGCAGCAACAGCCCAAAACCCTCCACCACCACGCCGGAACCAAACGCGCCCGAGAGGCTCTGAATGAAAGACACGATGTTACCGTCCCGGTCCACGGAGCTGAGGTAAATGGTGTCGCTGCCAAATCGGGCCGGATCGCCTGCTTGCACTTCGCAATGCGCCTCGTTCATGTCAATCGTCTGGGCGCGCTCGGCGGCGTAGGCTTTGGAGATGATTCCTGCCGACGGAACCTTTTCAAACCGCGGGTCCGCCAAGTAACGCCGCAAGTCCGAATACGCTAGTTTTTGAGCTTCCATCTTGATGTGGAGCGCGTCGGCGCTGGAAGGACCGTACTGTGCCAACGGAAAATGTTCCATGATGTTGAGCATTTCAAGCGCGGCCATGCCTTGGCCATTGGGAGGCAACTCGTAAATCGTCCAGCCGCGATACGTTGTCGAGATTGGGTTCACCCATTCCGGGCGAAAATCGGCGAGATCCGCCGCCGTCATCACGCCACCCAGGCGATCGGACGTTTTGATCAGCGCCTTGGCAATGGCCCCGCGATAAAATGCATCGGGCCCCTCGCTTGCCACCAGTTCGAGGGCGTGCGCGTAGGGGGCATTCTGAAAAATCTCGCCCGTTTCCGGCACATGTCTGTTGGGCAGAAAAGCGGCTTGGGCGTTGGGGTCGGCGTCCAGAGTATGCTGGGTGCCTTTCCACTCCGCGGCGATGATCTCGGCGACGGGAAAGCCGTTCTTGGCGTAATAGATTGCGGGCTTGAAAAGATCGGCCCATGGCAGGCGGCCGAATTTTGCGTGGAGGGCCTCCCAGCCACGAACGCATCCCGGCACTGTTACGGAGTAAATTCCCGCCGCCGGCATGCTCGTATGGCCTTTTTGCTTAAGGAATGCGGGAGTTAGCTTCTCGGGCGCCCAACCGCTCGAGTTGAGGCCAGAGAGCTTCCCGGTTTTCGCATCCCACTCGATGGCAAACAGGTCGCCGCCCATGCCGTTCATCATGGGCTCGACCACGCCCAGCACGGCGTTGGCGGCAATGGCGGCGTCGGCAGCGGAGCCTCCCCGCGCTAGAATTTGAGCTCCCGCCTGGGAGGCCAAGACTTCGCTGGAGGCCACGATTCCCTGCCGGGTAATGACCATCGAACGAGCTTGCGCGCGTCCGGGACGAACGTCCGAAGTCTGAGGGAACGTGGCAGTAGACAGGGCGGAAGCCACCACCATCCCTACTGCCAAATGCGTAAGTTTTTTGCCCATGGCGGCAGTTTACCGGCGAAGACCCGGAATAGCAAACGGTCGTGACACGGGCACTCCTGCCCGTGTTTAAGCATCTCCGCTTTCCGGCCGCCATGCCGCCACGACGCAGGCAGGAGTGCCTGCCTCGCTTCCGACCGCCTAAGCCCCGGCGGCCTTGCCCGCGAACTTCGGCGCAATTTGCTCGGCCGCAAACGTCTCGATGGACGTCGGGGTCGTGTTCTCCGCGGAACGGGGCTCGAGCGGCGCCATGTATCCGGAATTCAGGGCTTCTGCCATTTCCAGAATGAGGTCAACCATGTTGGGAGACATCCCCATCTGCGTCATGGCGGGTTTGATTTGCGCAGGCGGGAATTGCATATAGCCAAGCTGCGGTTTGCCTATCGCTTTGCCGATGACCGACGCGATTTCCTGGAAGGTCAGGTCTCGCTGCCCCTGAAGTTCGCGCACCTGTTTGCCGGTGAAATCCAGTTTCAGCAGGATTTCGGCCGCCGCCGCCCCAATGTCCTTCGTTGCAATCAGCCCAATCTTCAGGTCGTTGCGCAGTGGGCCGCCCGTCACCCCAAAGGCCTGGATAATCCCAACCTGCGGCAGGAGATTCTCCATAAAGTAGCCCGGCCGCAGGTAAACAGCGTTGAGGGCGGAAATACCCTTCAGTTTCTGCTCGAAGTTGTGCAGGCCCACCACCGGTCCCGTTTTCTCCGATCTGTCGGCGCCAACACTGCTAAGAAGCACGGCATGCCCCACGCCGGCGTTTTTGGCTGCGGCCACCAGCGCATCGCTAACCCGCTCCTGGTCCTCCCGCACGTCGGAGTTCGTCGGGTTGGGCGGAATCATCAGATAAACCGCCTTCGCGCCGCTAAACGCCCGGGTGAGCGCCTCCGCATCCGAGGCATGCGCAGCGAAAGCCTCGGCGCCCTTTTGCACGAACCGTTCCAAACGGCTGGCATCGCGGCCAATCACTCGAACTTTCTCCCCATGAGCCAACAGCTTTCCGGCAATTACGCTTCCTGTATTCCCAGTCGCACCGATAATTGCATACATGGTCACACCTCCGTACCTTCTTAGATGTACTCGAGCCGCGGAGGGTACACAGATTTGCTCGGGGGACGCAACGCGTGGCAGCGATCACAGCATGAACCGCGACACGACGATCGGGGTCCCGTCAAAGTACGCGAGATTCCCCGCAGGGGACAAGATCACTAGCCGGCGGTGAAGCCGACGGACAAGGAGTGGCCAGAGCGTCGACCTGCCGGGGTCGGATACCCTTGGGCCCGCGTTCCATCTGTTGCACCCGGGGCTACTGACCTTCGCCCTTCGGGCCGCCACCCTATCTCGAACCTTGACATGGCCCCGACGGCCACCCTCACAGCACAAACGTCCGATTGCGGGGTCGCACTTCCAGGTCTATCGGATGGGAGCAGACGCCGCCTGATTCGGACCTCGGCGCACTTGGCCTCCACCAAATGACTTATTTTCATACACTTATTGGGATAGGCGAAATACTGAAGCTATAAGGCCATTATTTTCTTCAATTTAACGGGATAGCGGGAACAAAACGGAAGAACGGGGCATTTTTGAGGTCAAACATCGATGTAACTGGTTTTGCTTTCTATAAGTAATCGGCAACTAGTCGGCTATTTTGTATAACTCGTTTGTTTTCATACACTCATTGGGATGATCCGTTTTGTCCGATATTTTTCCTTTTGTTTTCATCAACTTATTGGGAGCAACCTTCATTTTTGATGTTTTTTTTATTTTCGTCAGTGGGCTTGACTAGCATCGATAAAATGTCGATTTGTACGGCCTTCGAAGGGTCCATTCGTCTCTTCCTCTGGCGACTTCCGGCCCGCAGGAGCAGCTTTCCTACTCCGCCGAGGGCGCGCGAACTCACACAACCAATTTGTAGGTGAGCAATCCTGTCTCCAAACTTTGCGCCGAGGACGATAGGAATTCGTAAGCGAAATCGAGCACCTTATCTTAACTTAGTAGTGTTAGGGATTTGGGGTGGGCCGACCTTCGCAATCCGCTTTCTCGGCAAGACATCATGAGGCCTCCCGAAATGCGAGAAACTGTAATCTCATCGATGCGATCACCCGATCTCTCAGACCACTTGCACTTGTTTTCCGCGGTGGTACAATTTCCTCAGGACCTCGTCCCTCGCCGATTGTGCATTCCTGTCCGAATTTGCAATGGAGGTGTGCTGAGAAGAGCATGACCTTTTCTGGCACAAAAACACCATGGACAAGCAAGAAAGCAGGAGGGAGCGCATCAGCAAGGGTAAGTTGGGGCTCATCGTGGGACTGTCGCTGGTTCTTGCGGGAATCTGGACGGGTCGCCAGCTTCACATTGTATGGAGTATTTGGCCGAGCACGGACGGAGTGGTGGTGCGCTCCGGCGTGCAAGAGGTCTTGCAGGCTCCCTACGCGAAGGGGGGAATGCCAATTCATCGCTACACGCCAAGGGTTGAATTCCGTTACAAGGTCGGCGGCCGGGATTACGTCGCCGAAGCTTCCTCCGTTTACACTTCCGACAGTTTCGATCAGACTGCCGCAAGTCTGGCGCAGATGTACTCAAAGGGAACGCATCACCCGATTCGCTACAATCCCCGCAACCCGCGGGAAATTGATTTCGGCGTGATCAAGTTTGGGTCGCTGGCATATTCATTCGTCGTCCTTATCGGCGGCGTGGTGCTTTCGACCATGGGCTTGAAGATGCTGGTGACGGGAGGCGCTAAACGTGCAGAGCTTGCGGTCGCCCAGGGGCGAGGGACTCCGGCCCCAGTGCTGCCTTTCGCGGCACGAGCCCGGCAGGAACC
>Ga0181535_10006916_pt1 | contig 11557 bp, 9 predicted proteins | sample PEATcosm2014_Bin_44_FD_119774 | JGI IMG/M metagenome (GOLD analysis project Ga0181535, IMG submission 119774) | Peatland microbial communities from MTU Mesocosm Facility, Houghton, MI, USA - PEATcosm2014_Bin17_30_metaG | ecosystem: Environmental > Terrestrial > Soil > Wetlands > Peat | place...
ACTCTGCTCTTTCTGGGCGGATGGACAAGCCCTTTCGGCAACCTGATTCCTCCGCCGGAGAACATTCTGGTCCATGCGCTGTTTCCCATCTTCTGGTTCGTTCTCAAGGTCTTTTGCTTTTTGTTTTTGTATGTCTGGGTACGGGGAACGCTGCCCCGCTTCCGCTATGACCAGTTGATGAATTTCGGCTGGCGATACCTGATGCCGCTGGCTATTTTGAACATTGTGGCCACCAGCCTTTGGTTTGCCTACCACTGATTTACAATCGGGGAAGAATTCCAGGAGCCAAACCTGTATTTTGAACCGTTTGCTCCACGACCCTTCTCACTAACCGGCTCCGGCCCGAACTCTGGGGAACGATGCACCTGATCCTGTTTTTCGTTTTTGCCGGATTCTGCCTGGCTGGGGCCATCAACCTCCTGCTCCAGAGCCATCCCATCAACAGCGCCCTGTCGCTGATTGTGGTGATGACCTCGCTGGCTGTGCTTTATCTGCTGCTGGGCGCGGAGTTTCTGGCCATCGCGCAGGTGATCGTTTATGCCGGCGCCATCATGGTGCTGTTCACCTTTGTCGTGATGTTGCTCAATGCAGGCCGCGAAGACCGCACACTGGGCAGCAAAGCGGCGCGCGCCGTGGGCTTCCCCGCCGTCGTCGCCATTCTGGGCGTCATCGCTACTGTAATTGTGAAGGCGCAAGACCTGGGCGTTGCAAAACTCGGCGAGGGCCTCACGAATGCGCCGTACAGCACAAATATCGAAGCATTGAGCAAAGTGCTCTTTACTGAGCTTCTGCTGCCCTTTGAAGTCACCTCGGTGCTGATCCTCATCGCGATTCTGGGCGCGGTGGCGCTGGCCAGCCACGATGGAGACCCCCACGGGAATCGAGAAAGGACAGGCGGCAAATGAATTCACTGCTCGGGCAAGACGTGCCGCTTTCCTGGTATCTGCTGCTGAGCGCGCTGCTGTTTACGCTCGGCGTGGTTGGCTTCCTCATCAAGCGCAACCTCATTACCGTCTTCATGTCCATTGAGCTCATGCTCAACGCCGTCAATCTTTCCTTTGTGACCTTCGCCCACGAGTGGCATGCGGTGAAGGGGCAAATCTTCGTCTTCTTTGTGATGATGGTGGCCGCGGCGGAAGCTGCCGTGGGACTGGCCATCATCATCGCCGTCTTCCGCGCTCGCGCTACCCTGGCCGTCGACCGTATCGACCTGATGAAACTATGAACGGATCTCTCCAACTCTGGCTGATTCCGCTGTTGCCATTCGCTGGATTCCTTATCAATGGAATCCTCGGCAGACGTCTGCCCAAGTTGCTGGTGACGACGGTCGCGCTGTTGGCGCCGCTGGCTGCATTTGGCGTTGTGCTGAACGCAGCGGCGACGATCTATATTCATATCGTTCCGCGGTGCGCGCCATGCGGCCCGCCTAATTGGGGCTATATTTCCCTGCCCTACATCGAAACCTGCTCACACCCCTGGATCGACATAGGCGCGCTGCACATCGATTTCAGTTTCGTTCTCGACCAGCTTTCGCTTGTCATGCTGCTGGTCGTCACCGGCGTCGGCTTCCTCATTCATGTCTACTCCGTGGGCTACATGAAGCACGAAGAAGGTTACGCGCGCTACTTCAGTTACCTCAATCTCTTCCTCTTCTTCATGACCGTTCTCGTGCTGGCCGGCAACGCGCTGCTGATGTTTGTCGGCTGGGAGGGAGTGGGCCTGGCGTCGTACCTGCTCATCGGCTTTTACTTCCAGAAGACCTCGGCGGCGAACGCGGGCAAGAAGGCCTTCATCGTTAACCGTATCGGCGACTTCGGCTTCCTGATCGGGATGTTTCTGCTGATCGCCAACTTCGGTACGCTCACCTTCAGCGAGATCGCTGCGAAGCTTGCCTACCCCGGCTGGCAGGGCGGCGTGGTGACGGTGATTGCGCTTTGCCTGCTGCTGGGCGCGGCGGGCAAGTCTGCGCAGCTTCCGCTCTACATCTGGCTGCCGGACGCCATGGAAGGCCCCACGCCGGTCTCCGCGCTCATCCACGCGGCCACCATGGTCACCGCCGGCGTCTACATGATCGCCCGCACCCATGTCTTGTTTGATCATTCGCCCTTCGCGCTGGGCGTGGTCGCGGTTGTCGGCGCGGCGACCGCGCTGTTTGCCGCCACCATCGGCCTCGTGCAAAACGACATCAAGCGCGTGCTGGCCTACTCGACGATTTCGCAGCTCGGCTACATGTTCCTGGGCTGCGGCGTGGCGGCCTACTCGGCTGCCATCTTCCACCTGATGACGCACGCCTTCTTCAAGGCTCTGCTTTTCCTGGCCGCCGGCTCGGTCATTCACGCCATTGGCGGCGAGCAGGACCTGCGCAAGATGGGCGGCTTATGGAAGAAACTTCCTGTTACCTTTGCCGTAACCACCGTGGGTGTTCTGGCTATCGCCGGATTCTTTCCCTTCGCGGGATTCTACTCCAAGGACGCGATTCTTTACGCTGCCTTTGTGCAGGGCGGAGGCGGAAGGGTTCTGTGGTTTGTCGGCCTGGTCACTGCCCTGCTGACCTCGTTCTATATGTTCCGGCTCTGGTATCTGGCCTTTCTGGGCAAGCCGCGCGACCCGGACGCCCATCCGCATGAGAGTCCGCTCTCGATGCTTGCGCCGCTGGTGATTCTAGCGCTGCTTTCGATTGGCGGCGGCTGGATTGGTATTGAGCGCTCAGCCGGTTGGATCAACATGGAACGCTTCAGTGACTATTTGGCTCCGGTGTTGGGGACAAAAGCCGCGGATGCAGGAACCGCGCAGCTTGAGCTGATCTTGAGCGCTCTTGCTGTTGCGGTAGCGGCCTTGGGCTGGCTGATCGCCTATCTTTTCTACCGGGAGAAGTCAGAGCTTCCGGTGCGTTCGGCCGCCGCGCTACCTGGCGGCTACAAGCTGCTGGCCAACAAGTACTACGTTGACGAGTTCTATGGCGCGACGGTGGTCAAGCCGTTGCTTGCCATCTCGACATACTTCCTGGGTTGGGTGGTGGATACGGGACTGCTGGGCGGCGCGGCCTGGCTGCTGGGCGGCATTGCCACGTTCGCCGGTGCTCTGCTGCAACGCTGGCAGTCGGGCAATATCCGCTCGTATGCGGCGTGGCTGGCAGCTGGCGCGGCGGCTGTGCTGATTTTTCTCGTTGTTCCCTGGCCCGCTGTGCTGGCCGGTCTTTCAGCAATTCACCTCGGCGGGGCGGGACATTGAGTTTTTCATTCGTTAGAAGGGAGCGACGGCTATGCGGAATTGGCGGAGACGGCGTGACGTCATAGTCGGGGCAAGCCTCTTTGCGATCTTCCTGACAACTATTCTGGTTCGGGCTTTTTGGATATCGCATGACTCATCGCACCTGTTGCGAGATATTGCTGCTTCGTTCGGAATCATGCTGTTCGCCGTTTTATTTACGTGGTACGGGGAGGGGCGGAGGTATTTCAAAATCCTCGTATATTCGTTGCAGGTAGTTTTTTGGGGAGGTTTTTCTATCCGAGACGCGATGTATGGAAGCAGATTCTTGTCTGCTATATCCGCTCTAGTTTGCATTGGTAATTTAGTTCTGCTCATCAGAGCAATCAAAGAACAAAGGTCGCTTTCCAAGTCTCTTCGTTTGGCCAATGCGGCCATAGAAAAGTGGTGACATTTGACGATGCAACACGAAGTACACCCTTCAGGGGCTAAAGCCCACGATGATTTCGCGCAGGTTTTTGTCAGGGCTAAAGCCCTGACCTACCTGCCCGCACCTTTCAACGCTCGCAGTTTTTAGTCAGGCTCCAAACGAATGAATGCAATCAACAACTCGATTCTCACATTGATCCTGCTGCTTCCGCTGGCCGGGGCGGTGCTGGTGGCGCTTGCGCCCGACCGCGCCAAGCTGCCTAACTGGATCGCCCTCGCGACGGCGCTGGCCACCTTCGGGCTGACGCTGCACTTGCCGGCGCACTTCGATAAAGGCGCAAGCGGCTTTCAATTTGCCGTCAACGTACCGTGGATCGATAATCCCGCAATCTTTTACCACGTGGGCGTGGATGGGCTGAGCTTGTGGATGGTGGTGCTTACCGGGTTGCTGGCCCCAGTGGGCGTGCTGGCCAGTTGGAACGCCATTGCCGAGCGCCGCAAGATCTTTTTCGTGCTCTTCCTGGTTCAGCAGACGGCCATGTTCGGCGTCTTCATCTCGCTGGATCTGATGCTCTACTACGGCTTCTGGGAGCTGTCGCTGGTGCCCATGGCCATCCTGATCGCCATGTACGGACGCAAGGACGGACCCAAGGCCGCGCTCAAGTTTTTCCTCTTTACCTTCATTCCTTCGGCGCCCTTGCTGGTGGCGATTTTGTGGCTTTACTCTCAGACTCGCAGCTTTGATTTCACCGACATTCACAATCAAATCGCCCTCGGACTGATTCCCGCCGGGCCGCTCTGCTGGGTAGCTCTGGCGTTTCTCTTCGCTTTTGCGGTCAAGGTCCCGGTCTTTCCGCTGCACGGATGGCTGGCCGATACCTTCAGTGAAGCGCCGGTGGCCCTTGCCATGGTGGTGGCAGGCAAGCTCGGACTTTACTCCATGCTGCGCTTTCACATTGGGCTTTTCCCGGTGCAGGCGCGGGCGGCGGCTCCGTATTTGATTGCCCTGGCCGTGATCGGCATTCTCTATGGCGCGTGCCTGGCGCTGGTGCAGCGTGATTTCTGGCGGCTGCTTGCCTTTGCCGCGCTGAGCCACCTCAGCTTGATCGTTCTGGGCATCTACGGCTTTACGGCTACGGGCTCGGCTGGTGCTGTCTACCAGATTCTCAATCACGGCGTGGTGGACGGCGCGCTGTTTGTGCTGCTGGGCGTGCTCTACGATCGTTACACTACAAGCGAGATCGGCGTTTATGGCGGCGTGGCAACCAAGCTGCCCCGCACGGCTACGCTCTTTGTCATCGCCGCCCTCGCGATGATCGGCTTGCCCATGTTGGGCGGCTTTGTCGGCGAATTCCTCATCCTGTCGAGCACCTTTACCGGCGTCAGCAAAGGTTGGGCAGTGGCCGCTGCCGTGGGCGTGATTCTGGGCGCGGCCTACATGCTCTGGCTGGTGCAGCGCCTCTTCTACGGGCCGGAAAGCAAGCTGGCGCTGTCGAAACCTCCAAACGATCTCCACTTCCGTGAACTGGCTGTGCTTTGGCCCCTGGCTGTGCTGATGCTGGTGATGGGGCTGGCGCCGATGCTTTGGCTGCCTGCCATCGAGACGGCCTTTCCTCGCGTGCAATTGGTCGTACGTGTCATTCCGGGGCCCGTCCACTTGCCTGAGCCTGTTCTCCCCACAACCGCATCGCCAATTTCAAACCAAGGGGAGGGCCTGCGGTGAATCCAGTTCCCGATATCTTCCGCATCCTTCCCGAGGTCGTTCTCGCCCTCACCGGTGTTGCCGTCATGCTCATCGACGCGACCCTGCCCGTCGGATTTCCGCGCCGATACCTGATTTGGATCGCAGCGCCGGGAACCACATTGGCTCTGTGGGCCAGCGTGCTGCAGCTTTATTGGCCAGCGGGTACGGGGTTCTTCGGTACCGTCGAGACAAGCGCCTTCACCATCTTCTTTCACCTCCTCATCTGCGGCATCGTTCTGGTAACGCTCCTGCTGTCATATGACACGCTTCCCGAAGATAGCCATCACCAGGGCGAGTTCTATGCACTGATCGTCTTTGGCGCGGTGGGCATGTGCCTGCTTACGGGCGCGGTCGAGCTACTGCTGGTCTTCGTCGCTCTGGAAATCTCCTCGATCTCTACTTACATCCTGGCCGGCTACCGCAAGAACACGAGCCGTGGGCCCGAGGCGGCCATCAAGTATTTCCTGCTCGGTTCCTTTGCCACGGGATTCCTGCTCTACGGCGTGGCCTTGATCTTTGGAGCAACGGGCACCACGCAGATCTACGAGATCGCCCGTTTGGCTCCCATCGCGCAGAATCACTCATTCATTCTGGCGGGACTGGCACTGATGCTGGTGGGCATTCTCTTCAAGGTTTCCGCCGCGCCCTTCCACGTGTGGACGCCCGACGTGTATGAAGGCGCGCCCTCGCCCGTAGTCGCGCTTCTCTCCACCGCACCCAAAGCCGCTGCGTTTGCGCTGCTGCTGCGCGTGGTCTACGAGATGTTTCCCACCCTGCACGGGCTTTGGGCGCCGCTGTTGTGGATCGTGGCCGTGCTCTCGATGACCGTAGGCAATCTAGCGGCGCTTCGCCAACAGAACGTGAAGCGAATGCTGGCCTACTCCGCCATTGCCCATGCAGGCTACCTGCTGGCAGCCTTTGCAGGGCAAGGAAACCTTGGCATAGCCGCCGCCAGTTTTTATATTGCGGCTTACGCGGCCATGAACGTTGGCGTCTTTGCCGTGATTACGCTGGTGAGCGGGTATGACGAAAAGCTGCCCATGATCGACGATTACCGCGGGCTGATCTACCGTTCGCCACTGCTGGGCAGCCTGCTGATCTTTTTCCTTATTTCGCTGGTCGGAATCCCCTTCACTGGCGGATTCTTCGGCAAGTTCTATTCCTTCTCTGCCGCTGTCGATGGTGGAGCGGTGGCGCTCGCCATCATAGGCTTGCTGAACTCTGGGTTGGCAGCCGCATATTATCTGCGGCTGGCTCTGGCTGCGGCGCAGCAGCCAGAGAACAATAATGCGGAAACCTCGGCTCTCGCTCCCCAGGTGGGCATTGCGGTAGGCGCAGCCTTGTTACTGGCCGCTGGGGCCACACTCGTGCTGGGCATTGCCCCAAGCGAAGTGCTGCGTGGGGCCGAGGCCGGAGCACATACCTTGCAAGCGCCTCCCATAGATGCCAGTACTCCGGCTATCAGTGTTGCACAGGAATCAAAGCAGTAGCAGGTACGACCTTGCTTCCGTGCGTGGCCGGCGTTAGCAAACTCTTGTAATACCCTGTGATCAGCCCCAGAACTCGCTCGTTTGCATAGTGCTCGACCACCCAGGCTCGCGCAGCTTCACCCATGCGACGCCGCCGCGCAGGGTCGCGGAGCAGCTTGAGTACGGCCTCGCTGATGGCCTCAGGGTAGCCGGGAGGAATCAGCAGGCCTGTCACCTCCGGCACTACGGAGTCCCGCGAACCCGTGGCGATGGTTGTAATCACCGGAACGCAGCTTGCCTCGGCCTCCAGCACGACGTTGGGAAAACCCTCCCGCCAAGTGGGCAGAACCATCAGGTCCATCGCGCGATAATATGGCGCTGCATCGGCCACAAAGCCGGTGCAATGAATGCGGGGATGATTCCCGATCCGTTCGCGCAGACAGGGGCAAAGCGCGTCTTCCGCGGCATCGAACCAGCCCACCAGCAGCAAGTGCGCTTCCGGTTCAGATTTGAGAATCGTATCGAAGGCATCCATCAGCTCGGGCAGCCCCTTGTCACAGGTCAATCGCCCGACAAAGCCCACCACCGGGGCTTCGCTGGGAAGGCCTAGACGGCCTCGCACGCCGCTCGAACCTGGCGAAAATCGCTCTACATCCACCCCATTGCTGCTGCCATCTCCAAGCAGATTAAGCTTAGCCGCTGGCGCAAGGCCCATGGCAAGCGCTTCGGCACGCATGCTTTGGCTATTGCATAAGACAATCTGCGCGCAGAATGCGGCAAGCCGCTCGGCCGCCAGCAAAATGCGGCGTTTGAAGCCAGCCGTACCCTCAACTTTGAGCCCACGCAGCATGTAAATGCGTGTCGGCACTCCCGCCAGCATGGCCGCCAAGGTGCCCAGCAGCCCGGCCTTGGGAGTGCTGAATTCCGTCATATCCGGCCTGAGCCGGAGCAATAACCACCAAAGCCGTACCAGCGAAACAATATCCGCAAGCGGCGCTATCTCCCGTTTCATTGGGATAGCCACCGACTCGACCCCTTCACGTGCAGCCGTCCGGTCAAGCAATTCGCCTGGGCTCGAAACCAGGGTTACGCGAAAGCCCGCCAAGCGCAGCGCGCGCAGGCGCCCGGTAAGTGTCAGGCAAGTTTGTGAACTGGTGATGCCCACTACGATGTGCGGGGCAGGCTGCGTTGAACGAACTTGCGGCTCAGGACCGAATAATAGCGCTTCAGAAATAAACATGGGTCGACGTACACTCCCTACGATTCCCGAACATGTTCTTGAGAACTGTCCAGAAGCTTGCTTTCAACGCAGAGGTATAGGTCTTCCATGGCATTCGCCATGACACAAGGCCGAATCGAAACAACAGGGCTTTCGCCCTTAGAGCATGAACTCTGTGAATCGTTTTGAAGTCTTTGTACGGGTTGTTAGTGAAAGTAAAGATACTGTACCAGTTTTGCACAGTCCGAAATTGAATTATTAAAACGCAAAGGTATTGGGTACCCCGAAAAGCATTGAATCCATGGCTTATACTCGCCTTGCTCTCCAGAAAGCATTACGAATGTCCACAACGCAACATCGCAGGGTTCTCTTGCTCATTCCACATCTTGGTGGCGGCGGAGCGGAACGTGTGATTGCCCTGCTGGCGCGAGGCCTCTCGCGCGACAAATATGAGCTGCACCTGGGACTGATCACCCAAACCGGCGCTGGAGCGGAGTCCGTTCCGTCCTGGGTCCGCATCCACGCTTTGGGTGCATCGCGTGTGCGCGCCGGAGCCTTCAAGTTGCTTCAATTAGTCCGGCGGGTGAAACCAGATGTCATCCTCTCTGGAATGTTTCACCTGAATTTTCTGGTGCTGCTTCTGCGTCCCTTTTTCCGGAGAGGAACTCGCGTTCTGGTGCGGCAGAATGGAACTGTCTCCGCCGCATTGGCTTTTGGAGGGCTACCCGCACCTACGCACCTGCTTTACCGAATTCTCTATCGCCTTGCAGACCGCGTAATCTGCCAAACCCCTGCGATGGCCAAAGACCTGGCCGGGCAGCTTGCTATCAACGAGAACCGTCTGGTTGTGTTGCCCAACCCGGTTGATGTGGATGCGATTCGAGACGAGGCCGCGAGGGCTCCCGACCTGTGGACCGGGTCCGGCCCGCATCTGCTGGCCGTGGGCAGGCTCTCGCGGGAAAAAGGCTTCGACCTGCTGCTGCGGGCACTGGCTGCCGTGCGCGCACAGATTCCGCACACCGATCTGGTGATCGCCGGAACCGGCCCGGAAGAAGCCGCCTTAATAGCCCAGTGCAACGAACTCGGTTTGGATGCTTGTGTGCGCTTTGCCGGCCATGTCGATTCTCCCTCGGCATATTTCACAGGCGCCTCGGCATTTGCCCTTGCCTCACGCCACGAAGGCTTACCCAACGCACTACTTGAGGCTGCCGCGGGCGGCTTGCCTCTTGTTGCATTGCCCGCTTCGCAGGGCATTGTGGACCTGCTGCGCGATCAACCAGGTATCTGGTTGGCAACTGAGATTTCTTCCGATGCTCTGGCAAGCTCTTTGCTCGCAGCGCTCAAGTCTCTGGTGCCTGGGCAACGGTTCGATCACGCATTCATCGAACCGTTCAGAATCGACCGCGCTATACACGCTTATGAAGAGTTGATCGACGCAGTGCTTATTGATGCTCAGAGTAAGGAGCGCCGCAGTTGAGCTATATAGCCCTCGTCATTCCCGGCCTTGACCGCATCGGCGGCGCGGAGCGCCAGGTCATCTTGCTGGCCAAGGGACTGAGCAGACGCGGATGGCGAGTCAGTGTGGTGGCTCTTTCGGGCAACGGAGGCGATGCTGCAGCCGAGTTGGCGGCATCGGGTGCTGGGTTCCTGAGCCTCAAGATGCGCAAAGGCCTGGCCGATCCGCGCGGATGGATTCGCTTCAACCGCTGGCTCCGGCACGAGGCTCCAGAGGTGGTGCATGCCCATCTGCCTCATGCCGCATGGATGGCGCGATGGTCGCGGCTGGCTGCGCCCGTCCGGGTGGTCGTGGATACGCTGCACAGTTGCTCAACAGGCACCGCAGGCCGTCGATTGGGCTATCGATGGAGCGGCTGGCTTGCGGATCGAGTGACTGCGGTTAGTGAAGCGGCGGCTGATGCGCATCTCTCTGCCGCCATGGTGGTCGAGAGCAAGCTTACGGTGATGCCCAATGGGGTGGATGTAGAAGCATGGAAGCCCGATGCCGCGGTGAGGACAGCAGTGCGCACCGAACTGGGACTCGATGAGGAGTTTCTGTGGCTGGCTGCTGGCCGCCTGGAGCCGGTCAAGGATTATCCAACACTCCTCGCGGCCATGGTGCAAGTACCGCAGCCGGCAAGGCTTTTGATCGCCGGCAGCGGACCGCTTCAAGATGAGTTGGTCAGGCTCTCCGCCCAGCTTGGCCTGGAACAGCGCGTCCACTTTCTGGGCTTCCAGCCGAATTTATTGCGCTGGATGCAGGCCGCGGATGGGTTTGTCCTATCGTCCCGCTGCGAAGGACTGCCGATGGGGCTGCTGGAAGCCGCTGCCTGCGCCCTGCCCGCGGTGGCGACCGACGGTCCCGGCACTCCGGAAGTCCTGGTAGACGGCGAGACCGGCTGGCTCACGCCCGCTGGCAACGCTACCACGCTCGGTAAAGCAATGACCAAGATGATGCAAACAACACCGGAGCAGCGCCGGGTCCTGGGCGAACGGGCGCGGCAGCTTGTCATTGAGCGGTTCAGCCTGGAGGCTGTACTCGACAGGTGGGAGGCTCTGTATCGCGACCTGCTCCAGCGGAATCCCAGGCGGGCACGTTGGGGCCGCGCGGATTGACAGGGCCGAGAAGGCCTGGTGACCGGAAGCGTACCCCCCTCATTGGCTTGCGGCTTGTGGCTGGAGTGGAAGATTCTTGGCGGCTCAAGGGCGGGATTTCTGGCGGAGACTGGAAATTATCTGCAAGGATTTGAAAATAAATAGAGGGGGTGGGGGTGTTAATTAAATCGCCAATAGGAGAAGGTACGGAGCGGGCAGGTCCCTGAGAGATTAAACCGGGGAACGCGGACGCAACTTCCATCCCTGTGAAGATTTTCTTTCATGGGTTTATCTATCCCCATTGTGCGCCGGCTGGGCGTAATCTTATGCAAGGGGCAGAGAAAAAATTGTAGTTTCCCAGCGACCAGCCCCCGCGCTAGGGTTGCAAAGGGCCGGATTGAACTGGATTCCCGTTGGCCAATGTGGGGCGTCGCGCCAACCGCTTCTTTATATGGGATGCCTGAATCCGACCGAGCGCGAGGGCTTCACTGAGACGCTCGGCTGGGCTTAGCGCTGTTGGTTGGGACTCGGCCAGGACGCTTGCCACCGAGATGAACTGCGCAGAGTGGCGTCTGAGAAAGGCGCGCAGCGTGGATATCTGGGCGTCGGTCGCGGTATTGCTGTGAACGCAGATGGTCCAGACTCCGCTTGATTTCTCTACGGGCGCCCAAAGCTGCTGGGGAATCCAGATAAGGCCACCGCGTTTGAATGGCCTGCGAGCAAGGCCGTCGGAGAGGGTCTCGATTCCCTCCGCGGTTAGCGCGCTGAGCGTGCCGAGGTCGAAACCGTGGCGCGGAGCGACCCAGATGGTAGGGTTCAGTCCGTGGCCGCGCAGAAGGCCAAGACCGGCGCGAATCCATTGGCGCTGGGTGTCTTCTGGAACACCCGCGAACTCTG
>Ga0181535_10006920_pt1 | contig 11553 bp, 6 predicted proteins | sample PEATcosm2014_Bin_44_FD_119774 | JGI IMG/M metagenome (GOLD analysis project Ga0181535, IMG submission 119774) | Peatland microbial communities from MTU Mesocosm Facility, Houghton, MI, USA - PEATcosm2014_Bin17_30_metaG | ecosystem: Environmental > Terrestrial > Soil > Wetlands > Peat | place...
CGCATACGGAATCAAAACGCAAGGGCCGACGATGAGTGGGTGATGGAAAGGCAACACCACTTTGAGGCCGTAGCCAAGCAGCGCCGCGACGAGCGCGACCGCCCAAAGCCGCAGGATGCGCGAGCGGCCGGAAGGGACGGCGCCGACGACTCTCTGCAGGCCGCGCCGCAACAACATGAACTCGACCCAGCCGGCGATGCCGGCAGAGACCGTTAAGCCGGCTGCGCCCCAGCGCTGGTCGATCCCGAGCAGACGAGGCAGAGGCAGCGCGCAGAGGTAGCCGAGGCCCAATGTGAGCGATACGCGAATGACCGCGAAGCGCAGCGGAGTGCGCGTGTCGCGCAAGGCATAAAAGGCGGATGAATACAGGCGTCCCATGGTGGAGGCGAGCAGGCCCACGGCTGAGCCGGCGAGCACTCCCCAGACAAAGAGCACGTCTTTATGCTGAAAGGCGCCGGAGCGGTAGATGGTGGCTACGATAATGTCGCCGAGGACTACGAAGCCGACCGCCGACGGGATTACGAAAAACGCAATTTGCTGAATGCCCTGCGTCAAGCGCTGCCGAATCGCCGAAGCAATCTCGGCGTCGGTGCCCATGGCGCTCGACATGGCAGGCAACTCGGCCGCCGACACCGCCATGCCAAACAAGCTCACCGGGAGCGTGTACAGCGTTTGCGCGTAGCCCAGCGCGGAAACCGCGCCGGTACCCAGAAAACTGCCGAGCCACGCGTCGATGTAGGCGCTGATCTGCACTACTCCGCGGCTCAAAAAGACCGGGAAGAAATTTATGCTCACGGTGCGGACGTGCTGGCCAGCGCCGTGCAGTTGCAGGCGCAGCGGCCACAGGTAGCGCATGACGGTGGGCAACTGCACGGCAAATTGCAGCCCACTGCCGATGACCGAACCGATGGCCACCCACACTGCGAGCTGCGGCTGAGTGTGCCCGCGGCCGCCCCACAGCAGCGTCGCAATCATGGCGATGTTCCAGACTACGGGGGCGGTGTAGGAAAGCAAAAACTTGCGATGGCTGTTGAGAATTCCCAGGCACCACGCCGATAACACCAACATGGCGGCACCGGGGAAAAGAATCTGCACCAGGCGAATGGTGAGCAGGCGCTTGTCGCCTTGAAAGCCCGGCGCAATGAGATCGATGAGCCAGGGCGTGGTGAGGATGCCCACGACCGCCAGCACTGTGGTGATGAAAAACAAGAGCGCGAAGATGGCTTCGGCGAGTCCTGAGGCCTCTTCGTGGCGCTCCTCTGCATGGAGCCGCGCATAGACGGGGATGAAGGACGCGGAAAGCACGCCCTCGCCGAAAAGATTCTGCAGAAAATTGGGAATGCGAAACGCGGCGCGAAATGCGTCTGCGGCATCGGAGTTGCCGAAGTAGTGCGCAAAGATGCGATCGCGCACAAGCCCGACCAATCGGCTGAGGAGGATGCCGACGGCGACGAGAAGCGCATGCGCCTTTGTGGATGCGCGGCTGGATGGAGTGGTCAAAACATAATTATAGGGACGAAGAGTAGCTTCCAGGCCATGGTTCCTTCAGGCGTGCTCTCCCACATCTCAAAATCGAGATCTCCACCCCACGGACCTGGACCTGTCCGGGGAGGGCCCCGGTTGTGGGGCACCCAATGTTTGTGCTGTGCTGGTGGCGGTGGTGACGATTGCCCACTGTTCGCGGAAACTGTTCTGTTACGCCGAGACGGGGATGCCGTTTAGGAAGGAGGCGGCTAAGTGGCCGTCGGGGGTGACGGCGACGAGGTTGGCGGGACTGCCGGGTGCGAGGCTGCCGGCTTCGGCCTGAAAGCCGGTGAGCGCGGCGGGATTGCCAGTGAGGAGGCGGAGTCCCTGCTCGAGAGTTGCGCCGGTGAAGGCGAGGAAGTTTGCGAGGGCGCGGTCGAGGGTGAGGACGCTGCCGGCGAGGACGCCATCGGACATGGCGCGGCCGTTGGCGACCTGCACGGTGAGGCCGCCAAGGCGATACTCGCCATCGGGCATGCCGGTGGCGCTCATGGCGTCGGTGACGAGGATGGCGCGGTTGGGGCCCTTGGCACGCCACCAGAGCTTCGTCATCTCGGGCGCGGAGTGGATGCCGTCGCAGATGAGTTCGGCGAAGAGGGAATCGTCGGTGAGGACGGTGCCGAGGATGCCGGGCTCGCGGTGGTCGAGCGGGCGCATGGCGTTGAAGGTGTGCGTGGCGCTGGTGGCGCCGGCGGCGATGGCGGCGCGGGTTTCAACCGCGGTGGCGTTGGAGTGGCCAAGCGAGACGCGGACACCGCGCGCTACGGCGTGGGCGGCGAGATCGGGCGCACCGGGCAGCTCTGGAGCGATGGTCATGAGGCGGACGTGGCCCTCGGCAGCGTCGTAGATGCGGTCGAAGAGATCGATGTCCGGCTCGAGAAGGAATTCAGTTGGATGCACGCCACGCTTGGCGTGTGAGAGGAACGGTCCTTCAAGATGAATGCCGAGTGGGATGGCGGCGCCTGCTGTGGGCGGTCTGGCGATGAGCTTTGCCAATCCGGCGACGGCGCGGAGGGTTGCGTCAACGGGTGCGGTGACGGTGGTAGCGAGGAAGTGGGCGGTGCCGCGCGAGGCGAGAAATTTACCAATGGCAGCGAGGGCTGCGGGTGTGGCCTCCATGGCGTCGTGGCCCGCTGCGCCGTGGATGTGAACGTCAAAGAAGGAGGGCGCGAGGGTGGCTGCGGGGAAGTCGAGGATGGGTGCGCCGGCGGGGACGGCGCTGGTGGCGCGCGTGGAGATAGAGGCGATGCGGCCGCCGTCGAGGATGACGATGGGGTGTTCGTGGAGATGGGAGCCGTCGTAGAGACGGCGTGCGGTGAGGACGGTGGGCCCTTGCACCATGGCGAGCAATTCCTTTCGACTTATCTATTATCCGACGCGGGGGGTCGTGCGATCCCACCCTAAACGCACAAAACGCGTTTAGGATGGGGCACCCATTCTTCGTGCTGAGTTGAAAGAGGAGGGTTGGCATTCGTGCTTTCCCACCCTTTCCACTTCTTCGCTTTGCGAAGCCAGGAGAGGATGGGGCACGGGCGGCGTGGAGTGTGGAGTGTGAGTAGGCAGTGTGCACCGACCACACTCGCACTCACACTGACCACTCGCTTCTGTGGCTCAGACCAGGTGCTCGATCTTCACGTTTTGTTCAGCGTAGGCCCTTCCGATTTCGCCCAAGAGTGGAATGGCGCTGATGGCGTCGATGCGCTTGAGGTCGGGATTCTTCTCAAGGATTTGGATCATCTCTTTTTTTCTGTAGGTGCGGTTATAGCGCACGTAGCTGAACCAGCTTCGCTCGGAGGGCAGAGTACTTGCGAGACCTCCAGCGAGCAGATTGCCTACCTCGATATCGAGCTTTTCGCCCTCCAGGTTTTCCGCGAAAACGCATTCGCCCAGACAGCGGCAGAGATAGTCCTGCTGCCAGCCGATGGACTGCATCAAGGCGGTGGTGGTCTGCAGTATGGCGTTAGGAATCTTGGTCGCAAGGACACCGAGCCGCAGCTTGGGATCGCCGATAGGAACCTCCGAGGAAAAAGCGATGGTGCCCACCGAAACGAGGCGGATGTTTTTGGGGCCGGGTGTCCAATTGACGCGATAGCCGGGCAGGATGGCGGTGAGCGCAGCGATCAGCGCTGGGTTGGAATAGGGCGTGATCGAGCCGTCAACAAACACGCACTCTGTATCCCCTAACTGGACCGTCTCCGGCGGGAAGAAGACCGGCGCGGCGGTGCTGGCCCGCACCAACTGCCAGAGAGGAATCTGCGTATTGCAGTCAGGAAGGTTCGGATCGTTGAACATGGCATCGGGATTATTGGTGAGAGGCCATGCCGATCCCGTGGTGTGGTTGCGGACAACGACCATCAGGAGGTTATTCTTCACGCCATTGCGCAGCAAAGGACTGGCAAGGGTGGCCTGTACCATCTTGCCGGTTTTGGGATCGGGTTCGAGGAAAATTTTCTTCAGGAAACTGGTGAGCGGCGCGGGGTTGTAGAGCGCGGCAAGCTTATCGGTTGGGGTGCGCCAGGTGAACTTCTCAAACATCTTCCGGCCTTCGCGGAGGTAGAGGTCCTTGACCTCTTGCACGGGCATTCCCCAGCAGAGACAGGTGGCGATGATGGCGCCGGTGCTGGTGCCGGCGAGGAAGTCGAAGTGGTCGCGGAGAACGAAGGTTTTGGCTTTCTCTGGATCCTGTTTTGCGTAGTACTCGCGCAGCACCTCCTCGATCCTGACGAGGACCTCGAGGGTGAAGACGCCGCGTATGCCGCCGCCATCCAATGCAAGAATTCTTTTCATGGTTTTATCCCTTATGCGATGCCGAGCCCAGCACCAGAGAGCGCCATTCGAAGAGCTCGACGACCAGGGCTCTTTCGATGCGCTCCACGACGCGGAGCACGGAGTTCCAGGTGTTGAGTGCTTCCAACTGAGTGTCCCAACGGCGCAAGGCGTCGCTCAACTCGCGATAGCGACGGCGACGCCGCGCACAATCCTTCATGGAGGCAAAAGCGCCGGCCATGGTGGCGACTTCAAACAAGGACGACATGAGGAAGGCCAGCCATTGCCGGCCGGAGAAGCCGTGATTGGCAAGCCATTGCAATCCGCCAGAGAGACATGCGACGGCGAGGACCGTAGCCAGTATGCCGCAGATCCATCCGACCGCTCCGTAACGCCGCTCCTGGCGCTCGGCCTTGCGCGCCTGGCGGGAAAAATACTCGATCTGGTGAGCCACGCGATCGCGGCGATACTCCTGCTTGAAATCGGAAAGCGGAATTTCGATGCGGTGACTGTCTTCCATCTTGAGGTAGTTGAGCGAGCGCAAAATGCCGGCGAGCCAGGGCGCGACTTCCGCGCCAATGACCTGATAGGTCCGGGGAGTACGCCAGGTGACGAGAACGGAGCGGGCGATTTCAGCCGCAGTGCGGGTCCGCGCCCAAAGCGATTGGCGGACGTGCACGCGCAGGATGGCGGGCAGGGCCAGAGCGACTACGCCCAGAGCGGCGCTGATGGCCAGCCACGGCGCAGCGCTCGGAATCTCGGGCGCGACGCCGCTCATGACCGCGGCAGCGGCGGTGTAGACGATGGGAATGGAGGCCACGCGACGCGCCTGGGGCGCAAAACGGTTGGCGTTTTCATCGGTTTTATCGAGCCATGCCTGGGCCAGATCGCGAGACGTGGCGGCCGGTAGAGCAACTCCCACGTCGGGAAGCTGGTTGAGAAACTCGAGCTCGTCGCTCGTGTCGATGTGCCCGAGGGCGTCTTTGTTGAGCCACTGGAGCTCACCGGTTTCGCTATGAATCCAAGCGATGGGATGGCCGGTTTTGCGGGCGTAGGAGACCATCTCCTGGGTGCCACCGGCGCCGCGGGCGGGCAAGCCATCCCACAGCGCCATCAGAAGCTGACTCTCTGCCACGGTTTGAATGCCGCAGTCGTAGTATTGGTCGCTCTGGCTTTCGGGCTCGCCTGTGAGTTCAACGGAGATAGCTTTCTCGACGATGCGCACGGTGCGTTGCCACGACGCCTCGTCGAAGTCGGCGCGGAACTGCTCGGCGGGCCGGGGCAGAAGAATGCGCAGGGGGATGTCGAGTTCGATACAGCTCTCCGCGAAGAGCTGATCACCGCCCGATGCGGCCGAGGAGATGCCGTAGAGGATGCCGGGGTGCGACTCCTTTTGGCGCGCAAGGAAGTCGCGGATCACCTGACGGCTTTTGGCCTCGTAGGGAACCTTGCGATGGCCAGTAAAGCCGACGGCCAGTACCTCGGGAAGCCGGACGACCGGATTGGTTCCCTTCGCGTGTAAGGACATACGGACCTGATGAACCCTGTTTACTCCGTGCGCAGCTGCAGGATATCCGGCAGCGGGAACTTGGAGATGTCGACGGTGACCTGCGAGGAGAGCTGGTTGATGAGGCGGAACATGTCGCGGTTCCAGGTTTCGTTCTCCCTGGCAAAGCTAGCGGGATTCACGCTGTCGGTATCGACGTCGGCGACGACATAGTCATGACCCCTGTAACTCAGGCTAAGGCCATAGTCCTTGGCATAGACAGCATAGTGAGACACGGGCGGCTTTACTTCGGCGGGCCAGGTAAGGCGGAGTACGGGAAGCCGTTCGATGGGGGGGACCAGCTGATTAAAGGTAAATGTCATGCCTTGCAACTTCTGTTCGAGCGCCAGGTAGTTAGCATTGTCCTGCTTGTGATTGTTTGGATCCAATCCCTGTGCGGTCATCAGACCATCATGGATTCTTTGAACCAGGTTGTCTTTTGACATGGGGACTTCAGGGTCAGTCCCGGACTTTGCCAAAATGTCGTAGAAGGCCTGTTCCTGGGCCGCTGCAGCCATCAAACCGATGAGTGAGCGCAAGACCAGATGCGAGGTGACAACCGGCTTTCCCGCCACAGTACACGGTCCCGTGCCGGTGTCCTGATCAGTGGCCGAGCCGCCGATGGCAAAACCGCTGAAAAGAATCTCCAGAGTATCGGTGAGCTCGGGGGCATTGGTTAATGCGGCAACGCTGGGATCGTTCGGAAGCAAGTCGCCGCGGAGGATATTTTCGACGGTTGCTACACTTTGTCCGTAGGTTGTTTCCGCTGAATCGCTGGCGTCAGGGACCATCGTATTCAGTTGAAACTTGGGTTCGAGAGTTTTCTGGCCAAGGACCCATACACCGCCCTTGTTATTGGCGTCCGCTCCCTGCAGTTCCCATTCCTGGCCTTTGGCCGCGGCATCGTTCAAGTCTTTGGCGGCCGGGAGTTGCGTGTTCTTTCCGGCTGCGCCGCCTGCGCCACCACCGCCCGGGCTCGCGACGGTGATGTTAATGTCCACCGGTGTTTTGCCGCCGGTATCCGTGCTGCCGGTTCCAGGCTTCGGGCTGGTGGCCTTTTCCTCGTCATTCTTTGTGTCATTGGGGATGAAGGACTGCTTGTCGACGGCTTGAAAGGTATTGGTTCCGCGCAACAGAAGCAGGCCGTGCTTTTGCAGAGCGTACACGACGGCGCTGACGCGAAGGAACGTGACATATCTGTCGATGTCGCTGGCAGATTGGGAGAAGTCCGTACCGTAAATGGACGGCGGAGGCACATTGCGAATGACCTCGACGCGGCATCCTTTGTCAGTGGGGCTATTCCGATCGGGGGGAAGGGTGACCTCGATGCGGTCGACCATCAGCCGGAATAGCTGGTCGACTCGCCAGCCCTGCTGGAATAGGCTATAAAACACATTTTCGGGGACCGGCTGGAGGAGGAGTTGCGCGTTGGTCTGGTCGTTGACGGGAATGAAGCTGAAGGAGGGATCGTTTTCGTAGATGAGGCCGGGCGTGCCGCCGCCGGTGGGGATTATGCTGGCTGGCGGATTCGTGATGGTCGAAACCTGGCCGGTTCCTGTAAGCGAGGCTTCCATGCGGTAGCTCGAGTTGATCTGGCCCAACTTGAAGAAATAGGTGGGGTCGTGCTGCTCGAGGCGCGCGAGGTTGAGCAGCAACTCCTGGTTGGAGGTGACGGCGTAGCTGTTCTCATAGTGCGTGAAATCGGCGCGGACTCGCTTTGGCCCGCAGCCGGTGAGCGGCAGAATCGTGCCGACAAGCAGCAAAACGATCGAGATCCGGATCAATGGGGATGAGAAAAGGCCAGCGAAGCGAGAACGCTCGCGGTCAGAACCGTGCGATTCCATATCGATGCCCCTCGGGGAAAACTGTCAGTGCTCTACTTGGGTGGGGTCATCATAGGGCATTTGTATTGGGGATGCAATGAAATGTTGAGGGCGCAGATGGGTAGCGGGCCATCCGGGCCTTTGGACTGGCGCTCGCTTACGCGTAAATGATTGGAAAATGATCGGGTTATATGGGAATTCAGGGCTGTTTGGGAGCGTTTTGCGGGGCGCCGGACGGTTGGCGGCGCGGCATGCGTCCGAGAGCGAGAAGCAAGGCGGCGGCAGCGACTGAAAGCCAGCCGAGAAAGTTGCCGATGCGGGTGTAGAGGGCGGGCACTGGACCGGTGACGGTGATCGTCGCGAGCAGGGAGCGGCCGGGGAGTTCGCTGCTGGGCACTTCGGTAAGAATGCGGCCGTAGGGGTCGCTCACGGTGAGCAGCCCCTCGCGCGAGGCGCGGACGATAGTGTAGCCGTTTTCGATGCCGCGGAAGACGGTTGTGCGCGCCTCAAGCCAGCCGTCGAGGTAGGCGAAATCCCACGCGGGGACGAGCATGACAGCGGCGTGGCGAAGGCCGTATTCGCGGCCGAATGCGGCGAAGTGCATGTCTTTGCAGATCGCGAGGCCGTAGGTCTGCCCGTCGACAGTCACGATGTTGTACTCCGTGCCGGAGGCGTAGTGCTCGTGCCGCTCGGGCGGAGCCATGTGGTGCTTCTCATAGCTGGAGACCAGATCGCCCTGAGGCGTGAAAAGCCACGACCAGTTTGTGGGATTGAGGCCGTCGTCGATGCCGATACCCACTTCGAGCCAGACGCGATTTTGCAAGGCCAGAGCGCTGAAGTGATGCTGCCAATCGGGAACTTTTGCTGGCGGGAGCACTGCGATTTTCTCAGGGAGGACGATGATTTGCGCGCCTTGAGCTGCGAGGGATTGCACAAGACTGTCATATCCCGCTTGGATGTTCGAGGCGTATGTGTCGGAAGCGTGCGGGCCGATGGGATTGTCGATGGAGACGATGCCGAAGGTGGTTTGTGCGCCGGCGACGGGCTGGCGCAGGCGGGCGTAGCCGTACGCGATCGACGCGGCAAGGAGGAGCGCGGTGAGCGCGTAGGCAATCCAGCCGCGGCGCAGCGAACGGCCATAGGCAACGGCGAGGGCGAGCGTGGAGGGAACGAGTGTGACGAGAAAGAGAACGCCGGAGACGCCGAAAAGGGAAGCGGTCTGGAGGATGGGCAGGTTATCGCCTTGCGAATAGGCGAGGCTGCCCCAATTCCCGTCAGGTAACAGCGCGGCGGCCAGGGAGTCGACCGCAACGCAAAGGATGGGATAGGCGAGGACGGTCCACCAGGACTGGTAGCGGACGATGACGCGGCGGGCCGCGAAAATAAGAAACACCCAGAGCCAGGATTGCAGGGCGATGACGAGGATGACCGATAGCAGCGGCATGACCAGACGGTAGTAATGGAAGTTGCAGCTTGCGCCGATGACGACGGCGAGAGAGACCATCCAGCGCGCTTCGCGCGGGCGAAAACGGATGGCGATGAGAAGCGGCAGGGCGGGAACGATCCAGACTAGCCACCAGACGGGTTGCAGGTCGAGGACTTGGCGCAGAAGTACGCCGGTGGCGATGGCGAGCGCGAACTTGGCGAGGATAAGAAGAGAGCGAGACATCCTAGGGCGGGTTATAGCCGAGGGGGAGGGGGGTGTCAATGTGTGTGGGAGTGAAAGAGTAAACCGGGAGTCGTGGATCGCTCGCTGCCGGTCGATGCCGGCGTTCCTGATTGGATGAGGATGCGAAAGGCAAAGGCAAAAGCAACCGCAGGTCCTTCGACTCGTCGGTCGCTTGAAGCGCGGCCCACTTCGCTGAGGATGACATTCGATTTTTGTCGCACGGGATGACAGCGGTTTTCATGTTGCGAACCGAATAGACGGGACGCTAGTGGTGTTTGCCGGGGAGGACGAAGTGGTCGGCGCAGCGGGGCTCGTAGGAGTCGCCGGGCATCTTAATTGCGCTGTCGTAGGCCGCGGGCTTGCCGTCGATGAGGCGCTGCGAGTAGAGAGCGCGGGCACCGCAGTTGCAGTAGGCCATGCATTCGGTGATGCTGCCGCCGTAGGCATTCACGAGCCAGGTGAGGTTGAGCATTTCTCCAAACGGCATGGCGCGAAAGTCGAGATCGAGGCCCGCGACGAGGACATCGTGGCCCGCGTCGAGCAAGTACTTGGTGAAGAGGAAGAGTTGGTCGACGAACTGGCCCTCGTCGATGGCGATGCACTCCACGCGCTTGCCGATCTCCTGCTCCTTGTCGCGGATGGCCTGCAAAACCTCCCACGGATTGGTGGAGGTGAAGGCGAATGCGCTCATTTTGCCGCCGCCGTTGGGATTGCGGCTTTCGACTACTCCGGGCCCGCCCTTGGTGTCGTCACTGGGCTTGAGAACGAGAACAAATTGTTTCGCGTATTGACGGCGCATATCGGCGCGGCGCAAAAGCTCCGCGGTCTTGTTGCTGCGCATGGGTCCCATCATGAGTTCTAACTTGCCTTGCACGTTCGTCTCCCTGGTATCTCCGGTCTCTCATGATAGCGGCGCAGGCAGCGGCAAATGAGGCGGGTTTTCCACTTGTTCTGGAAAAGGGGATTTCGTGCGGAGTTGGGATAGGAAAGTTGGGGTTTGTGATATCCCGGGTCCCAAAATCGGGACCCGGGGCACCCCATGTCGAGGCGAGTTTGGCGAGGTGGGTTGAGGTTCGCGCCTACGGCGCCAGTGATTTCCGCAGCGTCAATCTTTCAGCGTCGACTACGGACTTCATCACGCCGGCTTCGGCGAAGAAGTGGACTAGATCGGTGGTGAGGGCTCCCTGGGGCGGGTCGGGCGCGAAGGAGGGTTCGGTGCCCGGCGCGAGGGAGCGAGTGCGAAGCCCAGGCGAAGCGAGGGCCATGTGCATGGGGCCTGCGCCCTGGGCGTCGAGGATGAGCGTGGTGAGCTGGCGCGCGAGAGGCAGCGGGAAGCTCTCCGCGATGAAGACCATTTTGCCGTGGGTGGTGATGAGCACAGGTCCTTCGTTGGTGGTGAAGAGCTGCTCCGTCGCGCCTTCGCCGACGGGAGACGTGTTGGAGGCGAGCTCGCTGACGTGGGAATACTTGCGGCCGAGACTGTTCGCGTAAATTCTGGCGAAGACCTTGGCGGAGTCGTCGCTCTTCCAGACGGAAAGATAAAAGAGACCGATGGAGCCGGTATCGGCCTGCTGGGCGGGGGTGGTGGCGCTGCGCAACTGTCCGGCCCAGTAGAGGCCGCCGTTCCAGGCAGGAGTGAGGTCGCGTGCAGCATTGTCGCCACCGAGAAGCTCGGAGAGAATGTGCACGTCAAGCTGGCCCACCTGGCCGATGTCGTACGGCTTGTACGCGGGATCGGTGAGCGGATGAATGTTGGGCATGAGCGGAATGGCGGGAATCTGCTTCTTCTCGTATTCGCGAGGATTGATAATCTCCCAACTGGAAGTGGGCGGGCGGTCGAGCGTGCCGGCGAAGGCAGCCGTCTGCCCCTGGTCCATCCACACATCCTGCTCGAAGCTTAGGCCTTCGCGGTAGGGAAAGAGCATGGATTCAGAAAGCAGCAAAGGCGCGCGCGCCATCACGGGCGAGTCGTCCGTGCCGCTCATCTGCGACTTGACCAGATCGAGGACTTCGGGATCCTTGATGAGGCTCTTGCCCATCGGCTTGAGGACGCAATCCCACATGACGGCGGTCGCCTGGCCCTCGGCCACGGCGTCGCGCGCAGTGTCCATCTCGTCTTTGGCGAGATGATCCAGATCGCCGGCAGCATCGGTGGAGACGTCGTCGGGAGTCTGGTCGTTCCACTTTTCGAGGTCGGAGTGCTGATCCTGGAGTGCGTGGGTGAG
>Ga0181535_10006921_pt1 | contig 11553 bp, 11 predicted proteins | sample PEATcosm2014_Bin_44_FD_119774 | JGI IMG/M metagenome (GOLD analysis project Ga0181535, IMG submission 119774) | Peatland microbial communities from MTU Mesocosm Facility, Houghton, MI, USA - PEATcosm2014_Bin17_30_metaG | ecosystem: Environmental > Terrestrial > Soil > Wetlands > Peat | place...
CGGCACGGTGCTGCTGTGGATCGCGCCGGGCTGGCTGCGCTGGCTGCTGGCGCTGGCGATGCTGCCCGCCTTCGTGCTGTTCGTCGCCTCGTTCCGCGCCAACCCCACAGCGGCCGGCGGCGAGCGGTTCCTGGGCCAGGAGGCGCACGGTATCCAGCGCGTCACCCGCCACCCGATGATGATGTCCTTCGTCCTCTGGGCGGCGGTGCACATGATCGGCAACGGCGATCTCGCGGGGCTGGTGTTCTTCGGCACCTTCCTTATCACCGCGGCGGCCGGCATGCCCTCGATCGACCGCAAGACCGCCGCGCGCGACCGGGACGCCTGGGAAAGGCTGGCGCGGAGCACGTCCATCCTGCCGTTCGCCGCCATCCTGGCGGGGCGCAACCGGTTCGTCGCCGCCGAGATCGGCTGGCTGGCCCCGGTGGCCGGCGCGGCGCTGTGGGCGGGCGCGCTGATTTTCCACCGCAGCGTGTTCGGCGTCGCCCCGGTGATGTTCTGATCAGCGGAACCGCGACGGCGCGTACGGCGCGAGGTCGATCGCCGGCGCCTTCCCGCCGATCAGGTCGGCCGCCAGCCGACCCGACAGCGCGCCGGAGGCGAGCCCGATATGGCCATGACCGAAACAGTGCACCACGTCGGCGCAGCCGGTGGCCGGGCTGATGCAGGGCAGGCTGTCCGGCATGCTGGGCCGGTAGCCCATCCACACCGTCACCCGATCCGCCGGCAGGTCGCGCGGCAGCGCCGGGTAGGTCTTCAGGGCAAAGTCGCGCAGGATTTTGGCCCGCTCCCAGTTCGGCGCCGCGTCCAGGCCGGCGATCTCGACCTGGCCGGCGATGCGCAGCCCGTGCGGCGTCATGGTGATCGTCATCTTGCCGTCGCTCGGCATGATGGTGTGGCGCTGTTCGAAGCCGGGGTCGCGGATCACCGCGTGGTAGCCGCGCTCGGTCTCCAGCGGCACGCTATCGCCGGCGGCGCGCGCCAGGGCCTTCGACCAGGCGCCGGCCGCGATCACCGCCCGGTCGCAGGCGATGTCGCCCGAGTCGGTGCGCACCGCGCGCAACCGGCCCTGCTCGATCGCGAACCCGGTCGCCCCGGCGCGCACCAGCTTCGCCCCGAGCGTCCGCGCATGGGCGACCAGCGCCGCCACATAGGCGCCCGGATCGAGGCAATGCGCGCCGTGCTCGACGAAGGCCGCGAACCGGTAGCGCCGGTCGAGCGCCGGCTCGCGCTGGCGCAGTTCATCGGCGTCGAGTTCGATCCATTTCACCCCCTGCTCGCGCCGCAGCCGCCATGACAGCGCCGCCGCCTCGAAATCGGCGCGCGAGGGGAACACGTAGAGCTGCCCAGCGTGGCGGATCAGGTGAGCGACGCCCGCCTCCCCGGCCAGCGCGGCGTGGCGCTCCGGGCTGTCCGCCACCAGCGGACCCATCCCGCGCGACAGAAGCTCTGCCCGCGCCACGGTCGCGCCCGCGCGCAGGAACCGCAGCAGCCACGGCATGGCACGGGGAAAATAGCGCCAGCGCACGGTGAGCGGGCCGAGCGGGTCGAGCAGGTAGCCCGGCACCTGCTTCCACAGCCCGGGCATGGAGACCGGGACCACGGAAGACGCGCTGAGCCAGCAGCCGTTGCCGTAACTCGCGGCCTGTTCGCCGCCGGGATCGCCGGGCTCGACGAGGGTGACGCGCTGGCCGTCGCGCAACAGTTCCAGCGCGCTCGCGGCCCCGACGATGCCAGCGCCGATCACGACCACGTGCAGGTCAGTCGTCGCATTCATGTCAGCCCCTTTTCGCGGACGCTCGGAGCGATCACGATAGCGGGTGCCCCGGGCTTGCACAGCCCATCCAGATCAGGAACGGAACGCCGATGATCTACGAAATGCGGGTCTACCACGCCATGCCGGGCCGGATGCCGGCCCTTCTCGCCCGGTTTGAGAACCACACGCTGCGCATCTGGGAACGCTTCGGCTTCCGCCAAGCCGGGTTCTGGACCACGCTGGTGGGGCAATCGTCGTCCGACCTTACCTACATGCTGGCCTGGGAGAGCGCGGAAGAATGCCAGCGGAAATGGGCCGCGTTCATGGCCGATTCGGAATGGAAACAAGTGCGGGCCGAGAGTGAGAAGGACGGCCCGCTCCTTTCGGGCATTACCAATCAACTTCTTGTTCCTACAGTATTTTCTGTTGTGAAATGAGGCGGCGGCAGGAGCCCCGCCCGCCCCTTCCGGCGCCGGATGACAGGAGAAGCCAATGAACGCCGCCACCCCGCTGGGCCGTTTTCCGTCCACCCGCATGCGCCGCAACCGCCATGACGATTGGACGCGCCGGCTGGTTGCCGAGAACCGGCTGTCGGTGGATGATCTGATCTGGCCGATCTTCGTCATCGAGGGCCGGGGCAGCGCCACCGAGGTCGCCTCGATGCCCGGCGTGCAGCGCGTCACGATCGATGGTCTGGCTGCCCATGTCGCGCCGGCGGCGCGGCTGGGCATCCCGGCGCTCGCCCTGTTCCCCGCCACGCCGGCGGACAAGAAGGACGCCGAGGGCACTGAATCGGCCAACCCGGACAACCTGATGTGCCGGGCCGCCCGTCTGCTGAAGCGCGAGTTCCCCGCCCTCGGGCTGGTCGGCGACGTGGCGCTCGATCCCTACACCGACCATGGCCACGACGGCGTAATCCGCGAGGGCTATGTCGCCAACGACGAATCCCTCGCCGTGCTGGCCCGGCAGGCGGTGAACCAGGCACAGGCCGGCATCGACGTGATCGCGCCGTCCGACATGATGGACGGCCGCATCGGCGCGATCCGCGCGGCGCTCGATGCCGAGGGGCTGATCCACACCCGGCTGATGAGCTACGCGGCCAAATACGCCTCGGCCTTCTACGGGCCGTTCCGCGACGCGGTCGGCTCCGGCTCGGCACTGAAGGGTGACAAGAAAACCTACCAGATGGACCCTGCCAACGGCGACGAGGCCCTGCGCGAAGTGGCGCTCGACCTCGACGAGGGGGCCGACATGGTGATGGTGAAGCCGGGCATGCCCTACCTCGACATCGTGCGCCGGGTGCGCGAACGGTTCGGCGTGCCGACCTTCGCCTACCAGGTGTCGGGCGAATACGCGATGATCATGGCGGCGGTGCGCAACGGCTGGCTGGATCACGACCGCGCCATGATGGAAAGCCTGATCGCCTTCAAACGCGCGGGCTGCGCGGGGGTGCTGACGTATTTCGCCCCGGCGGCGGCGGCGGTGCTGGGGAAGTAAGGCCAGGGGCTTTCCCCTGGACCATCCTTTACCGAACTCGCGAAGGCGTCGAGAAAGCCAGTACCCCGCGAATTCAACGCCTTATTCCAGATCGACGCGGGGTTCCGGCGGCCTGGCGGACCACCAGACAACCGGAACCCCGAGTCCGGCATACCGTCAGTAGTCCATGTCACCCATGCCGCCGCCACCCGGCGGCATCGGCGGAGCTTTCTTTTCCGGCTTCTCGGCGATCATCGCCTCGGTGGTCACCAGCAGGCCGGCGACCGAGGCCGCGTTCTGCAACGCCGTGCGCACGACCTTGGTCGGGTCGATGATGCCTGCCTTCACCAAGTCCTTGAACTCGCCGGTCTGCGCGTCGAAGCCCCAGTTGTAGTCGTCGCGGTCGAGCACCTTGCCGGAAATCACCGCGCCGTCCTCGCCGGCGTTCTCGGCGATCTGGCGCAGCGGCGTCTGCAGCGCCTTGCGCACGATCTCCATGCCGAAGCGCTGATCGTCGTTGTCCGACTTCAGCTTGGCCAGGATCAGGCCGGCACGCGCCAGCGGCACGCCGCCACCCGGCACGATGCCTTCCTCGACCGCGGCGCGGGTCGCATGCACCGCGTCGTCGACGCGGTCCTTGCGCTCCTTCACCTCGACTTCGCTGGCGCCGCCGACGCGGATCACCGCGACGCCGCCGGCCAGCTTGGCCAGCCGCTCCTGCAGCTTCTCGCGGTCGTAGTCCGAAGTGGTCTCCTCGATCTGCGCCCGGATCTGCGTGCAGCGGCCCTGGATGTCGGACTTCTTGCCGGCACCCTCGACGATCGTGGTGTTCTCCTTCTCGATGATCACCTTCTTGGCCATGCCGAGATCGTTCAGCTTGACGTTCTCCAGCTTGATGCCGAGGTCTTCGCTGATCACCGTGCCGCCGGTGAGGATGGCGATGTCTTCCAGCATGGCCTTGCGGCGGTCGCCGAAGCCGGGGGCCTTCACCGCCGCGACCTTGAGGCCGCCGCGCAGCTTGTTGACCACCAGGGTGGCCAGCGCCTCGCCTTCCACGTCCTCGGCGACGATCAGCAGCGGGTGGCCGGTCTTCACCACTTCCTCGAGCAACGGCAGCATGGGCTGCAGGCCCGACAGCTTCTTCTCGTGGATGAGGATGTACGGGTCGGCCATCTCGGCAACCATCTTCTCCGCATCGGTGATGAAGTACGGCGAGACGTAGCCGCGGTCGAACTGCATGCCCTCGACGATGTCGAGCTCGGTCTGGATGCCCTTGGCTTCCTCGACCGTGATCACGCCCTCCTTGCCGACCTTCTGCATCGCCTCGGAGATCATCTTGCCGATTTCGGCGTCGCCGTTCGCCGAGATGGTTCCCACCTGCGCCGTCTCGGCGGGCGTGCTGATCTTCCGGGTGTGCTTCTTCAGTTCCTCGACGACCGCGCTGACCGCCTTGTCGATGCCGCGCTTGAGGTCCATCGGGTTCATGCCGGCGGCCACCGCCTTGGCGCCCTCGAGGACAATCGACTGTGCGAGCACGGTCGCGGTGGTCGTGCCATCGCCGGCGGCATCACTGGTCTTGCTGGCGACCTCGCGTACCATCTGCGCGCCCATGTTCTCGAACTTGTCGGCCAGTTCGATCTCCTTGGCGACGGTCACGCCGTCCTTGGTGATACGAGGGGCGCCGAAGCTCTTGTCGAGCACTACGTTGCGGCCTTTCGGGCCCAGCGTGACCTTCACCGCATTGGCCAGGACATCCACGCCACGCAGCATCCGCTGGCGCGCGTCGCCACCAAAGCGCACTTCTTTTGCAGCCATCTCAGTACTCCCTGTAACTCTGTCTGGTCAGCCTGTGTCAGGCCGCCTTCCGCTTGGCGGCACCTGAGACTTCGATGATGCCCATGATGTCGGACTCCTTCATGATCAGGAGCTCCTGGCCATCGAGCTTCACCTCGGTGCCGGACCACTTGCCGAACAGGATGCGGTCGCCCGATTTGACATCGAGCGGCACCAGCTTGCCGGCCTCGTCGCGGGCGCCGGGTCCCACCGCGATGACCTCGCCCTCCATGGGCTTTTCCTTGGCCGTGTCGGGAATGATGATGCCGCCCGCGGTCTTTTCCTCGGCTTCAATCCGGCGGACCACGACGCGGTCGTGCAGGGGACGGAAACGCATGCGGATGCTCCCGTTATCCGAATATGTTGATTGGGTAGCCCGCGGCCGAGCGTACACCCGGTCCGCTGGCACTCTCTTCCCGAGAGTGCCAGCGATTTAGGTGACCGCCGTAATCGGTTCAAGAGGGGTGGCGCGCTGCTCTTGCCCTCATCGCTCCCCTCATCGCTCCCATAATAGCGCTAGCTATTGGCGGTGAGATAGCTTCGCGTTTTCAGCGGTCAGGTTACCGAAATGAGCGTTCCGATGCCGGTCGCGACGGCAGATACGGCACGCACTTGCACAGCGCCCGTTACTTCGACGCCGCCGGCAGCGACGGCGTCGAAGCGACGAGGCACACTCTCTGCCGCGGACAAAGGGCCCAGGTCAGCCGATCGAAATCCGCCTGGGCTGGGCTTCCTTCGCTTTCGGCAGCGTCAGCGTCAGCACCCCATCATCGAGCTGCGCACTGATCCGCTCCTGGTCGATCTTGTCCGACAGCGTGAAGGACCGGGCGTAGTGGCCCACATTGTACTCCGTGTAGATTGGCTCCATCCCTTCGTATTTCGTGAAGTCGATCTTGCCTTCTACATGCAGCACGTCGTTCTCCAGCGCGACGCTGATATCCTTTTTCTCGACGCCCGGCATCTCCAGGACGACGGAAAGCGCGTCACTGGTTTCGTAGATGTCGCCATATGGAACGTAATAGCGGGCGGGGACGGTCTTCTCCTCCTTGGTGACCAGCTCCTTCTTGTCCCGCACAGCCAGTTCATGTCCTGCTGCCATCGTATCCTCCGTCCTGCGATTGGTCTGCCCGCTCATGTCACGCCACCTGGATCGACTTCGGCTTGTCGCGCTCGGCGCGCGGCAGGAACAGGGCCAGAATGCCGTCGCGGTACTCGGCCTTCACGCCGTCAGCGTCGATCTCGACGGGCAGTGTCATCGCCCGGTCAAACCGGCCCGAAAGCCGTTCGCGGCGATGCAGGCTCGCCGCCTCGGGGTAGCTCACCGCCTTGGTGCCGGCCAGGCGGATGGTGTTGCCCTTCACCTGCACCTCCAGCTCCGACTTCTTTACCCCTGGAACCTCGGCGATGACGATGAGGTCATCACCCTTTCGGAATATGTTCATCAGCGGATAGCTGCCGCCGGCGCTTGGGCCGGAGGTCAGCCAGTCGCTTGCATGGAAGGCGTCCAGAGCCTGCTGCAAGCTTGCAAGTGTATCGAACGGATCTGAAAACAGTGGCATTGTCCTTCCCCTCCTCGCTGCTCATGGGCGGAAAGCGCAATACACCGTCACCCCACGCGGTAAGCCCGGCCGGCCACCGGACGGCGATTTGGCACTCTCCCACCATGAGTGCCAAGCGAGTTAGGAAACGCAACGGAACGCTTCAAGGGGGAAAACGCCATGTGCACCGCCATTGACACCCTCCATGCCGGCCGTCGCGCCGCAGGCCTGGCCGGAGGTGGGTCCCGCTGGCCCTTGGCGGGATCGAGGGCAGAGCCCCTCGCCTTCCGTCACCCCGGCACCGCCGCCGCCAGCCCCAGAAACACGTCGGGCGGGCCCATTTGGCCGCCTTTCAGCATGATTTCCACCCCGTCCATGGCGCCGCCGCGGACCCGGCACACCGTCACGCCGGGGGAGCAGCGCCAGGCGTAGGACAGCGCGCGGACGCCGAGGGCCCGCGCCACGCCGCTGGAGGTGTCGCCGCCGGCGATGCCGATGCGCGCCAGCTTGACCCGCGCCAGGACGTCGCGCGCGAAGCGGCCGGTGGCGGCGGCGAGCGCGTCGAGATCGGCCCGCCCGGCACCGGGCAGCGCCCGGTTGTCCTCTGGCCCGAGGCTGGTGTGCGCGATCACGCTGCGTCCTTGGCGCAGGTGGCGCACGGCCTCGGCAACCGTCGTTTCCGAGGTGTCGCCGGTTATCATGGCGGCGGGGTCGAGCGCCAACACGGCAAAGCCGCCGGCCTCGGCGGCGGCGATCTGGTGCGCCGTCACGTTCGCCCGGCTGCCCGCGACCACCAGCACCGGCCCCGCCGGTACGGGCGGCGCGCTGGCCTGGGGGCGGACGCGCGCGGCGGCGGCGGGCCAGCCCGCCAGCAAGGCCTGCTGCAACCCGCTGGAGCCGATGGCGAACACCGGCCGCGCATCCGCCTCCACCTGGGCGCCGATGAGCGCCCCGATGGCGGCCAGGTGCGCCGGCGCCACAACGTCGAACAACACCGCGTCTGCTGACTCGCGCAGGGCAGCCTGCAGCGCGGCCACCCCGGCGTCGCGCTCCAGCGCCGCCGCGTCCACCAGCGCCACCGGTCCGGCCCCCTGGGCCTGCAGCACGCGGCGCAGGTCGGCCTCGTGCATCGGGGTCACCGGGTGGCGCGACATCGCGGGGTGGCGGTCCAGGCGGTAGATCGATCCGTCCGCCCCGAAGGAGGCGAACAGGGTGCCGAAAGCGCACCAGCGGCCGATGTCGGGCTGGCCCACCACGACCGGCACGAAGTCCGGCCGGAACATCCGCCGGCCGATGCCGAGTGCCTCGCCGATGCTGCCGATGCCGGGCGAGCTGTCGAAGGTCGTGCACACCTTGTAGTGCAGCACGCGCACGCCGGCGGCCGCCAGGGCGGCGAAACCCGGAGGCAGCGCCACCTGCATCTCCGCCGGCGTCATGGTGCGCGACGCCCCGGCGATGCCCACCGCGTCCGCGTCGGCCAACTCGTCGGGGTCGGGCACATCGAGGAACATCAGCACCCGCAGCCCGGCCCGCGCGAGCACGGACAAGGTGTCGGTCGAGCCGGTCAGGTCGTCGCCGTAAAAGCCGATCAGCGGCGCCATCAGTCGGCGAGTGCCGTCAGGTCGGGGAAGGGTCGCACGGGATCGCTGCCGTCCCAGCCCTGCGCCGCCTCGCGAATGAGGCGGAACATCTTGCCTTTCGGCCCCGCCGTTTCGGACAGCTCCACCACGCTGCCCGGATGCAGCTCGGTGTCGAAGTAGCAATAACGGCCGTTCGCGCCGACGTCGCCCGACATCACCGGAAACAGCCCGGCGGCGGCGGCGCGCGCCATGACGGCGTCGTAGTCTTCCGTCCAGTACGCCACGTGTTGCAACCCTAGTTTTCCGGCGCGCACGAAGTCGCGGTAGATCGACGGCGCGTCGTTGCGCTGCTGGATCAGCTCGACCTGCAGCGGCCCCGAATTGGCCAGCGCCACCGACAGCACCATGTCGGACGGCTGGCCGCGGTACTGGAAATTCTGCACCGGGATGCGCGGCGCATAGAACCAGGGTCCGACGCCGATCACCGTCGCCCAATGGTGCATCGCGGCCTCGATATCCTCGACCACGAAGCCGAGCTGGCGGATTTCTCCGAAAATCTTACTCATCGACGCCCCTTCCCGTGTATCCGACGCAAGCCACGCCGTTGCAGGTGGGCACACTATGACCCGACCCATGGGACGGCAAGCGACGGGCGGAAGGACGCACAAGGTGTTCAGCTTCGAGGACAGGCTGCGGCTGGCGATGTTCGGCCATTGGGGCGACGCCCTGCTGATACCGGCCGGCGTGTTGATCGCCATCCTGGTCACCGTGCACGTGCTGCTGAATGACCGCGACGTCGGCAGTTCGATGGGCTGGATGGGACTGGCCTGGCTGTCGCCGTTTGCCGGCGGGCTGCTCTATGTCCTGTTCGGCGTCAACCGCGTCACCCGCCGCGCCCACGGGCTGCGCCAGGACGGCGCCCTCGCCGGCCGGCACCTTGCCAGCCCGGGGCCATCCGTCGCCCATCTGGTGCCGCTCGGGCGGGCCGCCGCGCGCATCACCGCCCGCCCCCTGCTGGCGGGCAACGAGGCGCAGGTGCTGTACTGCGGCGACGAAGCCTATCCCGCCATGCTGCGCGCCATCGCCGCCGCCCGGCACAGCGTCGCGCTGTCCAGCTACATCCTGCGCGACGATGAGGCCGGCGGCGCCTTCGTCGATGCGCTGATCGCCGCGCACGGCCGCGGCGTGCCGGTGCGCGTGCTGATCGACGGCATCGGCGCCGGCTATTTCCATTCGGCCGCCTTCAACCGCCTGGCCCGTGGCGGCGTGCCGGCCGGCCGCTTCATGCACTCGCCGCTGCCCTGGCGCATGCCGTTCCTGAACCTGCGCACGCACAAGAAGATCCTGCTGATCGATGGCCGCATCGGCTTCACCGGCGGGATGAACATCGGCGGCGAGAACGTGCTGGCCAGCCAGCCCGGCGATCCCGTGCGCGATACCCATTTTTGCCTGCGCGGCCCGGTGGTCGGCCAACTCGCCGAGGCCTTCGCGCGCGACTGGAGTTTTGTCACCAACGAGGAACTCGCGGGCGCCGACTGGTTTCCCGCCATCGCCGAGGCCGGTTGCGTCAACGCCAGGGTGATCACCTCGGGTCCCGACGCGGACATCCAGAAAATCGAGTTCATGGTGCTGGAGGCGATTGCCTGCGCGCACCACACGCTGCGCATCAAGACGCCTTATTTCCTGCCCGACGAGCGCCTGGTCACCGCGCTGGCGCTGGCCGCGCTGCGCGGCGTGCAGATCGACATCGTGCTGCCCGCGCGCAGCAACCACACCATCATGGACTGGGCGCTGCGCGCCAACGTCCGCCCGCTGCTGCAACGGGGGTGCCGCGTCTGGCTCAACCCTCCGCCGTTCGACCATTCCAAGCTGATGGTGGTGGACGGCGCGTGGAGCCTGATCGGCAGCGCCAACTGGGATGCCCGCAGTTTCCGGCTGAACTTCGAAGTCAACGTGGAGCTTTACGATCCCGCGCTGGCCGCGCGGCTGACCGAGACGATCGATGCCGGCAAGGGCTGTGAACTTACCCGCGAGGATCTCGCCGCGCGTTCCCTGCCGGTGCGCCTGCGCGATGCCGCGGCGCGGCTGTTGCTGCCCTATCTCTAAGCGGCGGCCAGCAGCGCCGGCACGATGGCCACGGCCAGCGTCACCACGATCGGCCGGTGGTCGGAACGCCGCCGCGGCAGCACGGCGCTGTAGAGGCAGGTCAGATCGCGCACCAGGCAGCGGTCGATGCGCAGCGGCACGATGTCGCCCATCACATGGGTCGGATGGCGCGGCCCGACGTCGTCGAAGCCCGGCAACAGCGCCGGACCCACCAGGTTGTAGTCGCCCAGCACCGCCGCCCGCTTCGGCAGCAGCCCCGCGATCCGGCGCAGTTGCCGCCGGTTCAGCACCTGGCCGTGCGAGAGGTGGACGTTGGCGATGCCGACGCCATCCAGATCGACGATCTGGCACACCCGCTCGAACAGCGATCCCGCGGGCAGCGGCACCACCAGGGGGGGATGCGGCAGGGCGTGGCGGCTCCATATGGCCAGCCCGTGGATCCGACCGGGCAACGGCGCGCGCCAATAGTGGCCGCCGACCTGGCCGGGCAGCGCGTCGATGGCGTGCGTCGCCTCCTGCATGAGCAGGATGTCGGGCTGGTGACGGCGGATCAGCCGGGCCACGTCGTCGAGCGTTGCGCCGGTCAGCCGCAGCAGGTTCCAGCTGATGATCTTCAGCGCCCGCGTGCCGGCGGCGGGCAGCCGTTCGGGGACCTGCTGGGGCCGGCGCACGCGCTGGATCAGCCGCCGGTAGGCGCGTCGCATTTCGTCCCGCCGCGGATGTTCCTTCGCCATGCGCCACTTTGTGCGCACGACCCACCCGGCCGCAACCGCTTGTTACGCCGGTCAGGCCGGCGGAACACCCGGTCCGACCAGCGCGAACATAGCGTCCTGGGGGTCGCGGCCCCGCACGATCCACATGCCGCCCGAAACCTCGAGCGGGCGGGTGAAGAGCTGGCCGCCCGCCGCCTTCACCCGCGCCACGGCGGCGGGGATGTCGTCCACGGTGAAGTAATGGAGCCAGGCGGGCCTGGGGAACGCCTCGCCGCGGGTCATCATGCCGCCGGCCGGCGCGCCGCCGGCGGCGAAGATCTGGTAGATGCCCATCGGACCCATGTCGAGCGCGTCCGCCTTGGTCCAGCCGAACAGGTCGGCGTAGAAGGCGAAGGCCTTTTCGTGGTCGGCGGCGTGCAGTTCGTGCCAGCCGACATGGCCCGGCGCTCCCCCCGCGGCCGCCGGCGCCTGCCCCGGATCGAAGCTTTTGAACAGCACGAAGACGGCGCCCTGCGGATCGCCGACAACGGCGAAACGGCCGACGGTGGGGA
>Ga0181535_10006925_pt1 | contig 11548 bp, 7 predicted proteins | sample PEATcosm2014_Bin_44_FD_119774 | JGI IMG/M metagenome (GOLD analysis project Ga0181535, IMG submission 119774) | Peatland microbial communities from MTU Mesocosm Facility, Houghton, MI, USA - PEATcosm2014_Bin17_30_metaG | ecosystem: Environmental > Terrestrial > Soil > Wetlands > Peat | place...
CCGCCAAGCGATCGGAATGCCACGGATTTGACCGGCAATCAGGGCAAGAGGAGGCACCCCGGCGCAGGCGATCAGGCCGAAGGTGATGATCCATTTGTTTCGAACTGGGTCGATGAGCGGTCCAATGAAGGCTACGGCAATGGCAAGGTGGGCAAAGGCTAACCAGTCGGTGCCGTAGGCAAGAAACGGATATTGTGCGTTCGTTACGCTCAATGCATTGCTGACCCGTTCAATCCAGGGAAGAAACCCTATCGATTGCGCGGGAATATGAAACAGGCCTTTTCGGAGAACGGGCACGAGCCACTGGAGTTCCGTCTCCAACGGGAATGCAGTAAGGCCACTGAGCACCAACCCAGCGATGAAGACTTTGAGCCAGATGCGAGCGCGTCGGAGGTGGGTAGTCTGATTCATTGGTATCGATAGAGTAGCTATTAACCGGGCGAGACGTCGCGCTGATTGGCCAGGGCATTTCCTTCGTAAGGACTCTGGGAATTCAGAGGATCCGCGCCAATCCCTCCAAAGCGGCGCTCCCGATTGCGGAATTCTTTCAGGGCGGCGTCCAAATCCTCGGCGCTAAATTCCGGCCACATGCAATCGGTAAAAAGAAGTTCGGCATAAGCAGACTCCCACAGCAGAAAATCCGAAAGGCGCTTTTCTCCACCCGTTCGAATCAATAGATCTACGTCCCCACTTTGCGCATTCAGGGCTTGTCCAAGCATGTGTCCCACAGAATCAGCAGAGGCCGCTGCTTCGGAGACAACACTATTCATTTCGGTGACTGCGCGCGCAATTGCATCCCGGGAAGAGTAGTCAATGGCGACGCGAAGTTGGAGGCGATGGCCATCGGCTGTGGCGGATTCTGCTCGATCGATTTCGCGGAGCAAGCGAATCGGGAGTCGGTCGCGCCTTCCAATGACTTCCAGCCGCGCACCACGTTCTCTGAGCCTCTCCGCCTCAAGTCGAAGAAATGCCCGCAGTAACCAGAAAATGCCGTTGACCTCTTCGGCCGGCCGGCTCCAGTTATCTGATGAAAACGCGTAGAGCGTAAGCCACCGGATGCCTACATCCGGCGCACGCTCTACAATCCTCCGGGCTGCCGCGACGCCAGCCCTATGTCCGGCAACGCGGGGCAGCCCGCGGCGTGTAGCCCAGCGGCCATTACCATCCATGATGATGGCCACGTGCAGTCCTTGGTGCGCTCTACTTTGCAATCAAGAAACCTCACAAAACTCGGTTATGTCTTAGGTCACAGGCTTTGGAACAACCGATGCAACCGGCGGTTCCGGGGCCCCTGTCCCCGGAAGCGAGCTATACCAGTCGATTCCGCGGGTGAAATACATTGCGCCTGCCACTGCCAGGAAGCTGGCAATCGCACCCACGAGCAAAGCATTATCCTCAAGTCGAAGAAGCAGGTAGATAAGGGCATACAGCAACGTAAAGACCGCAAACGCTCTGAATGCCTGCAACCGGCTGGAGAACACCCATCCTGCATTGGCCGAGAGCAGAGACACAGTTGCTGCTCCGGCAAGCAGGAAGCCGAGGTCAAATCCGACTCTTTCTGCGAGGGAAAGCAACAGCAGGTAAAAGATGATCTGTGCCATGCCTACCAGAACATATTGCGCTGGGTGAACTCGTTTGCCGGTCGTAACCTCAAACACGAAGTAGGAAAGGAAAAGAAGCCCCAGAAAGAGTGCCGCGTACTTGAGCGATCGATTTACGGATTGATAAGGATCGGCTACCTCGATAAAGGAGACACCGAGCGCCGTAGCGTCGAGCCCTGTGATCGAATTGCTTTCTCCCTCTGCTCGTACTCCGCGGGCAATGAAGGGCACAGACCACTCCGCGGTGAAGCCATTGTTGGAAATCGCTCGGTTGACCGGTAAGAATCCGCCGTCGAACCCAGGGCTTGGCCAATCTCCCTGAACTGAAAGGTGAGTTGTCTTTCCATAAGCCAACATTGCAATCCGCTGGGCGCCCGAGAATTGGAGCGCAGACGATACATTAAACTGCCCATTTGGCTTCGCCATGCCGTCTGCCTTTGCCCCGAATAGAGTGAGCTTGATGTGCTGACTTTGGTCATCGCCGATGGAAATATCCTGGGCAGTTTCCGCAGGGACAAGCGCTACAGTTTTACCGTCCGCCGTCAAAAGAGCGTCGGCCAAAGCTCCGCGGGCATCGCTAACTCCAACTACGATCTCGGCGCGGCTCCAGTCGAGCTCGGCGCCGGGCGGTGCCGCAGCTGGGACCCCGGTCAAATCAAATGCTGCGTCGAGTTTCAGATCGGCCTTGAACACCGGGACCTTAAAGAGCGACCGATGTCGCTCTTCTGTTGTGGTCTTCAGAACGCCTGATGCTCGTTCTGGAAACACCAGATACATCCCATGCTTTGCACGATCGGTCTGAGATTGCGGTGGAACAGTATACGGAATGGCAAGTGTGGGCCCGAGGAACGTCTGTTGGCCGCCGACGTCTGCGCTAATCTCCTTGATGACGTCTGCGGCGCGGCCCGTCCTGTCTTCGACCAACCCGCCGACAAAGAATGCGGGAATGGTCATCAAGAGTGCCAGCCCGCAAACTACGATGAGTTTCACGCCCATGGAACGCGACTTAATCCTGGCTTGTAAGCCCGAATGCGATATCGAAAATTCACTCACTCAATTTCCTCCTTGCTGATCTTAACTTTGTATTGCAAAGTAACATCTCAAAAAAACGGTTCAGGCCCCTGATGGAGCCAACCCCCGCACAGAAGCTGCCCCGGGCTGTTGCTCGGTCCCTCTCGCCGCATCTCGAACCACCTGTTCGAGAGTGGAAAGATACTCCATATAACGCGCCCGGCCCGAGCTCGTTATACGGCAGATTGTCAACGGACGATTCCGGTCAACCTTCTTCACTATCTCAACCATCTTTCCTTCCTCCAGCACTCGCAAATGCCGGTTCAAATTTCCGTCGGTTAAAGCGCAAAGCTGCTTAAGATCGCCGAATGCCAATCCTTTCGGATTCGTGACCAGCGACGTGAGTACGCTGAGGCGTGCACGCTCGTGAATCACGCGATCAAGCCCTTCATATGCAAAGCGCGCCTCGCTGTTACCGGTCTTAGGCTTCATCGCTGACCTCCGTCGCGGCAAAAAGCAAGATCGCTGCCACAAGAAACTGCCCCGCTCCAAACGAAATCCCCATCACCCAAGGTGAAAGCGCCCGATTGTCCGCCAAAGAAATTGAAGCCAGCCCGGTCAGCAAATACCAAGCGCCCACCGCAACAACAGGGCGCGGCAAAAACCTGCAGGACGAAAAAACGCCCAGACTGAAAACCACTTGCCACATCCCGGGAATCATCCATAGAGTCCCTGGAACAAAGCGAACGAGCACAAACGTAACCAGCAAGCCCACGCCAACAGACGGTAGGAACTGCTCAACCGCCATGCGGATCATCTCATCCGCCATGCCTGAATGAATTCGTCGTGTCCGCGCGTACATCTCGGTGCCAATCAAGCAAGCTGAGAGCGCAGCGGTCAGGATCCAAATGCTCAAGTAAGCCACGACATGATTCACGGGGTCCGGAAGCAAACTTGCCTGGGTGCCGGCGGCCACGACTGCCAGGATCCCTGTGCCGGCCAAGGTCATGGGGCCGTAGCCGCGGAATTCCGTGGCATTGGCCACCTGCCTGCGGATGCTGCTGATGTCACCCAACGCCTTGTTAAGATCGTTCATTGCAATTCACTTTGTATTGCAAAGTACATGAATCCCTAACCTAAGTCAACTATGTGCCGTTGCGGCGACTTCTTGGGAGCTCCGGTTGCGTGACTTTCTGGCGCCAGTTTGGCCTCAATTGGTGCAATGCCAAGTTTTCAACATTTGGTTTCACTTCTTCATAGCCTCCTCGAGCTGGCGCAGGGCGGCGGTCATCTCGGTACCATCGCCCTTTGAGAGGCTTTGAAACAGGGCGATCCACGATTCGCGGCCAGTTTCAAAGGCGGGTGAAGAGGCCAGAAAATGGAGCGTCCCGGCAATTCCCCAGCCAGTCTTCTGCAACTGATCGGATTTGTGCAAGAGCGCCTTTTCGGTCTCCTGCGCAGCAGTCTTTTGTCCCGCACCCCACTGACAGGAGAGCTTTAGCGAGTCTCGGATCAATATTAGAGGTGCCGTAAGTTGGGCATCGTCGAGTGACACCGCCTGCGCGAGGCAGATATCAAAGTGGGCTGCGGTGAGATTTGCCTCCACCAGATCCAATCTGTTTCCCGGGGATTGCTCGATCTTGAACATCTGTTCATCAAGCTCCAGAGCCCGCTCGAAACGATACAACTTGTCGTGATCAACGGCCGCCGCATTCCCCAGCAAATCTTGATCATTGGGAAAGATTTCAAGGCTTGCTTCGAATGCATCGGAAGCGCCGACAAAGTCACCCCGACCTATTAGAGCGAACCCCAGATTCTCCTCTGTCCTTGCCCAGTCTTGGGGCAGATCAGCTTTGGTCCGCACCTCCAGCGCGGCCCGGTAGGCTTCGACCGCCTGCGCCAGCAACTCCGTGGCTTGCTGCCCGCTGGACCGCTGCCCCTGATTCTTTAGAGCAATACCGAGATTGTTCTGTGTCCTTGCCCAGTCCTGAGGCAGGTCAGCCTTGGTATAAACCTCTAGCGCCGCCCGGTAAGCTTCGACCGCCTGCGCCAGCAATTCCGAAGCCTGCGCCCCGCTGCCGCGTTCTCCCTGACCCGATAGAGCGATACCCAGATTGTTCTGTGTCTTTGCCCATTCCTGGGGCAGGTCAGCTTCGGTCCGCACCTCAAGCGCCGCCCGGAAGGCTTCGGCCGCCTGGGCAAACAATCCTGTGGCCTGCGGCCCGCTGCTCCGCTCTCCCTGATCCAGGAGAGCGGTACCCAGATTATTCTGTGTCGCTGCCCAGATCTGGGGCAGGTCAGCTTTGGTCTGCACCTCCAGCACCGCCCGATAGGCTTCGACTGCCTGCGCAAACAGTTCAGTCGCCTGCGGCCCGCTGCTCCGCTCTCCCTGATCCGATAGCGCGTTTCCCAGGTTATTTTGTGTCGTTGCCCAGTCTTGGGGCAGGTCAGCCTTGGTCCGGACCTCCAGCGCCGCCCGGAAGGCTTCGACTGCCTGGGCAAACAATCCTGTGGCCTGCGGCTCGCTGCTCCGCTCTCCCTGATCCAGGAGAGCGGCACCCAGATTATTCTGTGTCATTGCCCAGGCCTGGGGCAGGTCAGCTTTGGTCTGCACCTCCAGCGCCGCCCGAAAGGCTTCGACTGCCTGGGCAAACATCTCCGTCGCCTGCGCCCCGCTGACTCGCTCTCCCTGATCCGATAACGCGTTTCCCAGGTTGTTTTGTGTCGTTGCCCAGTCTTGGGGCAGGTCAGCCTTTGTCCGCACCTCCAGCGCGGCCCGGAAGGCTTCGACTGCCTGGGCAAACATCTCCGTCGCCTGCGCCCCGCTGGCTCGCTCTCCCTGATTCAACAGTGCGCCTCCCAGATTGTCCTCAGTTGCTGCCCAGTCCTGGGGCAAGTCGGCCTTGGTCCGCACTTCCAGCGCGGCCCGATAGGCTTCGACTGCCTGGGCCAGCAGCTCCATCGCCTGCGCCCCGCTGCTCCGCTCCCCCTGGTCCTTCAAGGCAATACCCAAATTGTTCTGTGACGCTGCCCAGTCCTGGGGCAGGTCGGCCTTGGTCCGCACCTCCAGCGCCGCCCGAAAGGCCTCGACCGCCTGGGTCAACAATTCTCTGGCCTGCGCCGCGCTGCTTCGCTCTCCCTGATCCTGTAATGCGTTACCCAGATTGTTCTGTATGATTGCCCGGCCCTGCGGCAGGTCCGTCCTGGAGTAAGCTTCCAGTGCCGACCTGTAGGCTTCGACTGCCTGGGCCAGCAGCTCCATCGCCTGTGCTCCGCTGCTCCGCCTAGCCTGATCGTTTAAGGCGTTTCCCAGATTGTTCTGTGTCATTACCCAGTCTTGTCGGTCTGCCGGCGAGGACCAGTCCCGCAGCAAATCCCGATAGTCCTTGATTGATTGAGCCAATAACGCCAAGCTGCTGCTGGCTTCACCAAACTTGCCTTCCTCCCTTCGCGCATCCGCAGCTCTCCTGAGTGTTTCCAGCCAGATGCTGCGCAACGCCGCGTCTTCCGGGTAGCGGCCATGTTCCGATGCTGCACGATCGCGGGTCTGTTCGAGAATCTGAGTCGCTTGGTGGTACTGAAGATTCAGCTGGTAGGCATTCGAGCTTTGGTAGGTCTTGTCTACGAGATCACGTAACTTTTTTCGACGATCCTCCAGAAACCTCTTCTCGTCCTCGTCCATGGACTGGTCAATATCTTTAACAGTCTCGTCAAACAATTCAGCCGCAACGCCATAGTGCTTGAGCGCTAACTCTGCGAGTGCTTTCTGATCCGCCGTAGCCTCTTCCTTGCGCTTTTGAATTTCCTCCGCCCATTGCTGAATCTTCTTGTTGGCATCGGCGGGTTCAAAGCCGTTGGTCTTGGCCCATTCGGTCATGGCCGCCGTCAAGTCGTCCGGTTTCTGGCCTTGCGCAGTTGCCAGCGCTCCCTTGACCTCGCGGTTCTCCTGTTCCAGGTGTTTGACCTGAAGCGACAGGCGATGAAGTATGGCCTCAATCTGCGCCGGACCGAGTAAGAGAACGGAGCCTTTGGGAAGCAACCGGATTGTCACGGTGGAGGGCAGTCCGTTTAGCTGACCGTCTGCCGGTTCGTAAACAACCAAGTCGCTGACGGCTGAAATTTCGATGCGAAGATCTCCGCGCTGAGCAGCTTCAGGAGAAACGGTCAGCAACGCCTGCCCCGCGCGATTGGTGGCGTCTTGAGCGTCCGTTACCTTTTCGGAGCCTGCGACAAACCTCAGCGACACGCGCGCGTCTTGAACGGGCTGCGATGGGTCAGAATGGGCGTTGACAACGATCACTGTCAGTTCGTGCCCCTGCGAGTTTTGTGGGGGCGCGGGCCAGGCCGCTGGGGCGCCGAGACAGAACGCCACGGCCAGGATTTGGAGTTTTGGCAAATCGGACCCCTTCACCGACTGACGGACAGAGCATTCTTCGAGGGAAGTCGTGACCTAAGCCCTTCTATCACAAGTTGCGATGTTGGCGAGCGAAAAACGCACAGCGCCGGGATAAACCTCACCATTCCGCGGCTGCTGTTATGAGATCTGAGAGCTGGCCTGAAAAACCCTTGAAATGCTCATGAGGGTTCTCAGTGTCGGGCTTTTCTCCACCCGTTCAAGTTGTCCCACATTGTTCACGCCGTATCCAAGCAAATCGGTTAGCGCCTGTTGGGAAAGCCGGCATCTTCTCTGCGATCGGTCAACTCTGCAGCCAATGCCTCGGGAAGCCGAGTGCCGCGGCGCCAGTGCCGAGAACAGAGCACCAAGATCATCGATTGCCCCTTACGGCACTTGCGCCAGATCGGTCTGGATAACGCCGTTCGCGACGGCGATCTTTAGCCAAAGTTAGGTCGTGAGATTCCAGTCGCCATGCCGACTTTTCGTTCTCTGTCTGCGGTCGATGAGTGCCTTGGCGGCGTTGAAGCTGTCAGCTGGAGATTAGCGACGCTCGCCGGGACTGTTGCCTGCGAATCATCCGTTGTTGGCCGGAGTGATATTCTCCGAACCGAACACTTATGTCCGATCTTTCTGCATTTGCCGAAAGCGTTTGGATCGTCGAAGGTCCGAGTGTCCGCGACATGGGTGTTATGTTCACCACCCGCATGACGGTTGTCAGGCTCTGCGATGGCTCACTTTGGGTGGATTCCCCTGTTTCTCTATCCTCTGAAACGCTTAAGCGCATCACCGACTTGGGACCCGTGAAGTATCTGATTGCGGCGACACCCAGGCATGTCTGGCGGCTGTCAGTGTGGCACAGGCTGTTTCCTGAGGCGCAGCTATGGGCGCCACGCCCCACCCCATTTACCTTGAAGAAAGATTCATTGCCCTTCGTCGGAATCCTGAGCGATGAGCCGCTTGAAGTCTGGAAGAATGACTTCGACCAGCTCGCCTTCAAGGGCAACCCGCTCATTGAAGAAATTCTCTTCTTTCATATACCATCGCGCACGGTCATTCTGGATGATTTAATTCAGGTCCACCCGATCATAGAGGACAGGCCGTTTCGGAATGGCTTGATCAGGCTGGGAGGTGTTGCGTATGTGCCCGTCGCCGCACTATTCGACGGGAAGCAGTACGTGGTGGAGAACTACAACACTGTTACCATCACCCCGGTTAGCATTCCGCACCTGATGGAAAAGCCCGACTTCAACAACCTGAACGCTGCGGCGATGGGGATCTCGCGCCAGTACGAGGGCGCATTACCGGCGCTGCCGGCGGTAGCTGGCGAGCTAGCCGGGATTGTCAAAGACGCTCAGGCAATAGATGCGCGGGGCGTTTTGCCGGGCACGATCTTACTGAACGGGGCGTTCACTGAGAAATCGATGGAGACTCTATTGGGCAGCCCGCATACGGTGGTTCATATCGCCAGCCACTTTGTCTTCGAGCCAGGCGACGACGACCAGTCGTACCTCCTACTTGCCGGCAAGGACCAGGACACGTCGGGCTACCACATGACGGTGGCGGATTTCCGAGACGATCAGAAGCTATCGCTCGATGAAACGGATTTACTCACGCTTTCAGCTTGCGAAACGGGAATGAGTGGCAGTTCGAGCAATGGGCGCGAGGTGGACGGGCTCGGGACAACGGCACAATTGAAAGGGGCTAAGGCGGTGATTTCTTCCCTATGGTCGGTGAACGACGCCAGCACCGGCGAACTGATGGCGGATTTTTACAGGCAATGGGTCGGAGGCCAGGGCAAGGTATCAAAGGTCGAGGCGTTGCGTGAGGCGCAGTTAAACCTAATGCAGCGGAAGTTAACCCCGCAATCCAGCGCGAGCGGCAGGGGTTTTGGTGTTGCGCAAAACGACTCCGACGGCCAAGATGCTCCGGCAGGTTATGCGCATCCCTATTACTGGGCGCCGTTTGTGCTGATGGGCAACTGGAAATAGCAAGACCTAAAACAAGTAAGCTCCGAACGCCGGGCCTCGTCCTCTCGTTTGAAAACTAAGGCCTCGGCAATCGCCGCGATGGACACTCTCATGCTGGGGATGCGAACGGGTAACTTCCCGCCTTGCCGAGCTGGCGGATTCGCCGGGAACCATTTGATCCACTCGTCATTCATTCCAGCGAAGTCTGACAGTAAGACCCCGGCTTTTTCCAGAACAGGAAACGTTTAAGGCCCATCGCTCAGCGATGGTGTTTGGACGTGCGCCTTTCTGCCCCTTTTAATCGTGCCAAAGAAGGTGGGCAAGTGGACGAACGCAAGATCAGTTCAGGACGAACACGAACGTTCTGTACACTCTCATCTTTGGCGAGCTTGCGGAGAAGAAGCTCCGCAGCCGTTGCACCCATCTCGTGCATTGGCTGGCGGATTGTCGTAAGCGCAGGGAATGCGAGGCTTGCGAACTCGATGTCGTCGAAACCTATGACCGAGACGTCTTCAGGAACTTTGCGCCCGGCCTCTCGCAAAGCGGTCATAGCGCCGAGAGCCGAGATGTCGTTGAAAGCGGCAAGCGCGGTGAAGCGTTTGCCGCGACGAAGTAATTCCTCTGCGGCGATTCGACCCTCTTCGGCATGGCGCGTACCGGTGGGATCGAGTCGCTCCAACTGAACTGTTAGTCGAGGGTCGACTCGGACGCCAAGCCTTTTGCATGTTGCATGAACTGCCTTCCAGCGCTCTTCCGTGTCGCCGCCCCCCTCAGGTCCTTTGATAAAAGCGATCTCTCTGTGACCAAGGCCAGCGAGGTGATTAATGGCTGTGGCCATGCCGAAGGCGTTATCAATGGAAACCCGTGTGCTCCAAATCGGCGAACGGTCGGTGCAGATCGTCACCGCTGGGATCCCAGGCGATGCGATTGGGGTGGAATTGATCAGCAGCAGGCCCTCGGCACCACGATCGCAGAGGGTTTCAATGTGGAGTTGAAGAAGAGATGGGGACCAGAGATGAGTAGATACGAAAGACGTATAACCCGTGTTCAATAGCCGGCGTTCAAAGCCGCTAAGTACAGCGGCCTCGAAGCCGTTGCCGAAATCCGGCGCGATCACCCCGATCAGGTAGGCTCGCTTTCTGCCGAGCGAACGCGCGAAATAGTTGGGCCGGTACCCAAGTCGCTTCGCCGATTCAACGACACGTTGCCGAGTTTCCTCGGGGAAGCGGCTCGCTTCGGCGACGTCGTTGAGAATCATCGAGACCGTCGTTCTTGACAGACCGAGGTGCTCGGCCAACTTCCTCAATGTGATTCGATGGACTGAATCGGCTTTCGGTACCAGATTGGACTTGGTGGACTTCATAGGCTCACGGTGCATTCGAGGCCAGCGTATCACGCCCGCTTCTTAGGTGTTGACAAACGACTTCAGTTGAGTTCACTCTTTACGAATAAGTAAACCGGTTCACTTCAAGTCGTGACACGTTTTGCTAAGTAATGGTCCTCCTCCGGGGGCGCTCCAAAGTGGGCGTCCCCGCTTTCTCAAGGTTAGGCTACGAATGCGGCGAATCACGGAAACGGCCCCTGTGCAACCACCAGAATCAGAATGTGGAGGAGCAAAACGAAATGGAAATCACGCGTCGGCAATTCGCCTTGTCTATTGCAGCCGCCAGCAGCATGCGTTCATCCCTATTTGAACCCACGCTTTCCCCACTGGGCGTTCCTCGCGGTGTAGTTCCCGGCCGAGTCACCTGGGCACACGATCCGGCGGCAGTGACCTGGGATGGGACAGGTTCCTGGTGGGCGGACGCCAACAACAACCAAGCTGTGATTGATCGCATGGTCTCCCGCTCCGTCCGCGGTCTTACAAATCAAGAGAGCGATGCCCAGGCGTGGAACGCAATCTTTCATCATTTCAATAGCACTCACGGCCGCGGCAACACGGGGTACAAGGCCGACGAGAAGATCGCAATCAAGCCGAACCTTAACAACACGACGGACCATGGCACGATCGACCGCCTGAATTCGTCGCCCCACGTGCTTCTTTCGCTCGTCCGGCAGTTGACCGGTCCAGGAAAAGTGCCGCAATCATCGATCATCGTCTTCGATTCCAGCCGGTTCATTCCCGGCAATCTCTACGACAAGATTCACGGTGAGTTTCCCGGCGTCGTGTTCGTGGACCATATCGGTGGCGACGGACGAGTGAAGGCCGAATTTAAGCCCAACGCGATCCCCTTCTCCGTTGCAAGCCGCAACGCTACGGGGCTCGATACCACCGTCGTAGAGGCTGCCTACCTCATCGATGCGGCGTTGCTGAAAGGGCATGTGAGTTCAGGCGTGACGCTCTGTGCGAAGAATCTGTTCGGGGCTACGAGTATCAATCCGGACTGGCACAAAAATGCGCACGACGGCTTTCCCCACAACGGTGACGGATCGGCAAGTTACTCCGCGTTCGTAGATTTTTTGGGTCATAAGGATCTCGGCGAGAAAACCATCCTATTTCTCGTAGACGGGCTCTATGGAAGCGACAATGCGGATGGCCCACCTCGTCGCAAGTGGAAGATGGCTCCGTTCAA
>Ga0181535_10006927_pt1 | contig 11548 bp, 5 predicted proteins | sample PEATcosm2014_Bin_44_FD_119774 | JGI IMG/M metagenome (GOLD analysis project Ga0181535, IMG submission 119774) | Peatland microbial communities from MTU Mesocosm Facility, Houghton, MI, USA - PEATcosm2014_Bin17_30_metaG | ecosystem: Environmental > Terrestrial > Soil > Wetlands > Peat | place...
AGCACGGCGAGCGGCGCGGTGAGAAATTCGAACCGGACGCCTTCCTGTTCCGCGTGATGCACTTCCTCGGCGCGGGCGGGCAATTCATCATGGGTGCGGCGATACACGATCATGGCCTCCGCGGCGCCGAGCCGCTTGGCGGTGCGCACGGCATCCATGGCCACATTGCCGCCGCCCACCACGGCCACCCGGTTGCCGTTGAGCACCGGCGTGTCGGCCTGGGGGAATTGATAGGCGGCCATCAGATTGATGCGCGTCAGGTATTCGTTGGCGGAGTAGACGCCCTTCAAATTTTCGCCGGGCACGTTCATGAACACGGGCAGGCCCGCGCCGTTGGCGATGAAAATGGCGTCGAACTTCGCCTGCAATTCGGGCACGGTGTAGGTGCGGCCGATGACCACGTTGCACTCGATTTTCACGCCGGCCTCTTTCAGCCGGTCCACTTCCTGCGCCACGATCTGCTTGGGCAGGCGGAACTCCGGGATGCCGTACAGGAGCACGCCGCCGGCTTTGTGCAACGCCTCGTAAATGGTCACTTCATGGCCGCGCTTGGCCAGTTCGCCGGCGGCGGTGAGCCCGGCCGGACCGGAGCCCACAATGGCCACGCGCCGACCGGTGGGGGGCGGCGTGGTTTGCGGGAGTTGGTCACGATGCGCGCGCGCCCAATCGGCCACGTAGCGTTCCAGATAGCCCACGCCGACGGGCAACCCCTTGCCGGCGCGCACGCACTCAGCCTCGCACTGGGTTTCCTGCGGGCAAACCCGGCCAGTGACGGCGGGCAGCGCGTTGTCACCCAGCAGCGCCTGCGCCGCCTCGGGCAGCTTGCCGGCGGTCAGCAAATCCAGAAACCGGGGGATATGCACGCCCACCGGACAGCCTTTGATGCAGCGCGGGTCCTTGCATTGCAGGCAGCGATCCGCTTCCAGCAACGCCAGGCGCTCGGTGAAGCCGAGGTTGACCTCGAGAAAATTGGCGGCGCGGGCGGTGGCTTCCTGTTCCGGCATCGATTGCCGGGTGATCTGCATTCGTTCCTTGGGGGTGAGGCGGGCGGGCATAAGTATTTAATGAAACCAACCTGCGAGCCGGAAATCGTTGGCGGCGCGGCGAGGGTGGGCTGGCAAAATCATATCAGGCTTGGCCGTCAATCTGGCGTTGCAGACGGCAGTTGCCGGGGGCGCAGGCAACGGCCTGTTGTTCAAATTCGCGGTACGTGCCCAAGCGATCCTGCAGTTCCTCGAAATTGACCTTGTGCCCGTCAAACTCCGGGCCGTCCACGCAGGCGAACTTGGTCTCGTTGCCCACCGATACGCGGCAGCCGCCGCACATGCCGGTGCCGTCGATCATGATCGGGTTGAGCGAGACGACGGTGTGCACGCCGAGCGGGCGGGTGAGGTTGGTGACCGCCCGCATCATGGGCACCGGGCCCACGGCATAGACGATTTCCACCGTGCCCGTCGCGAGGATTTCCCTGGCGGCGTCGGTGACAAAGCCTTTGCGGCCATAGCTGCCGTCGTCGGTGCAGACCACCACGTCGCCGTAGCGCCGCAGTTCCTCTTCATAAATCACCCATTCCTTGGAGCGGCCGCCGATGACGCTGGTGACGCGGGCGCCGCGGCGCTGCAAGCCTTGCGCGATGGGGTGCACCACGGCGGTGCCCACGCCGCCGCCAATGCACAGGGCATGGCCATGTTCGATCATTTCGGTGGGGTGGCCGAGGGGGCCGGCGATGCCGCTGATCTGGTCGCCGGGCTTGAGGGCCACGAGTTCATTCGTGCTTTTGCCCACCGCCTGGATCACCAGGGTGATGGTGCCCGTCGCGGGATTGGAATCGGCGATGGTGAGGGGGATTCGTTCGGCATGTTCGCCCAGGTAAACAATGACGAATTGCCCCGGCTGCCGAATTTCGGCGACGCGTGGAGCGGATACCTCCAGTCGGGTGACGTTTGGACTTAGTCTCTGGCTGGCCACAATGCGATGCATCGGGTGGTAAAATCGCTGGTTTTGGCAAGGACGGCTAAACCAAAATTGTCAATTCATGCGCATTTTTGGGTGGCCTTTTACCCGGCGATGGACTGAGGATGCGGTTGAATCCGGCTGGGTGAGGCCAGTGGGGAGGGGGCGGCGGACGATTCTGGTTGAATATTGGGCTGTGGGGGTGTCTTGTTTGGTGGAGCGGGCAACCCAAAGGCGGGAGTTTTTGGGTGTTGGACCAATATGAGGAAACCAAGTGCCATGACGGGGCAGGGCTTCAATTTGGTGGAACTGCTGGTGGTCATTGCGATCATTGCAGTTCTGGCCGCACTGTTATTGCCCGCGCTCAGCCGCTCGAAAAATCAGGCGGCCCGGACGGTGGACCTGAGCAATCTCCGGCAAACCATGGTCGCGGTGAGCCTCTATGCCGGTGACAACCACGAGGTGCTGACCTGGCCCAATTGGGATTACGGCGAAGTGATGCCCGATGGCACTGCCCGCCCCGGCTGGCTGTATGCGTTGGACCCTTCCGCCACGGGGCCAAGCGCCTTCAACGGCAAGGCTGGGCAACTTTGGAATTATCTGGCCGGGGGCAGGGTCCGGTTGTGTCCGATGGACCAGGTGGACGCGTCTTACGTGCGGAAATCGGGCAAAACGGTCCAGCGCGCGCAGCAGCTCTCCACTTACATCATGAATGGCGCCGTCATCGGCTTCCGGTCCGGTTTTCACGCCAATGCAATCCCCGTGAAAATCTCCCAAATGCAGCCGGGGGATGTTCTGCTCTTTGAGGCGGATGAGCGTGACAGTTTCAGCTACAACGACGGTTCCAGCTGGCCGTCGGAAGGCATCAGCACGCGCCATGCGAAAGGCGCAACCCAGGCGGCGATTGGCGGCGACGCGAGCTATGTCCGCGACGCGGATTGGCTCGCGGAAATCCAGTGCACGACCAAGAACCGGTTGTGGTGTTATCCCAACACCACCGATGGGGGGGATCCGGAAAACGGTCATGTGCTCTTTGATTGGAGTTTTTAATTGGGCGAGCCGGCGACACGGTTGGGGCGCGGAATGGTCTGCCTAGAATATGCGATTCGTCCGGATGTGGTTAATGGTTGGGGTTGCGCTGGCCGATTGTCTGGTGGTGGGCTTCCGGCCGGAGCTGGGGGACGGGTATTGGCTGGTGGCGGTGATTTGCTGGACGGCGCTCAATGTTTATTGGGCCGTGGCGTCGCGCCACATGCGTTTGGCGCCGGGCAGCCGGTGCCTGTGGCTGCTGTCGATGGGGGAGCTTTTGCTTTACGCATTGCCGCTCAGTTCGGTTCCGATTTTGGGTTTTCGATTGGTGCCGCGCACGCCGGCGGTTGAGCTGCTGGGAGCGGCTTGGTCTGTGTTGGGGGTGGGATTTGCCATCTGGTCGCGACATGTTTTGGCGGGGAGCTGGAATAGCAATGTCGCCCTGCGCGATGGCCACGCGTTGGTGCAACGCGGGCCTTACGCGATCGTCCGGCACCCGATCTACTGCGGATTCATGATGTTAATCGTGGGATTGATCCTGGTCCTCCCGGAGGTGAGAGCGTTGGTGCTGTTGGTGGATCTGGTTGTTTTCTACCGCCGGATCAAGCCGGAGGAAAAAATCCTGCGGGAAAAGTATCCGGAGGCATACCCAGCGTATGCGCAGAGCGTCCGGCGCTTGATCCCGTGCATTTGGTGATCGCCATTGTCGGATTGATACCACCAGCTTTCCCAACTTCATCCTTGCTTAAGGTGCCGGGGCGTAAAAAGGAGAGCATGAAACTGAATTTGAGGTTCGTGACCATGCCGACTCTGGCCACTCTGCTCGGCCTGCCGTTTCCGTTTGTTGGCTCTCGCGGACTCCTTCCAGGCTGATGTGGCGGGACTGGGCCTGCCCGGGGGGCAACATCGAAAGCGAGAGTAGCGGGTGGCGCGGCGAGCGGTCTCGCGGTGTGGGCCAGGCGGCGAGGGGGAAGCGGTGGCGGCGGGCAAAGGCAGCCGTGCCTGTGAGCGGCGATCGGCAAATGTCGAATGTCGAGATGTGACCCCAAAAGGCCGCTTTTCCCCGAGGCGACCGTCGCGGCGGGGGGGGAAGCTGGACAAGGAGGAGCGCGCCCGTTTACTTTGGCGGCGTATGATGCCATTCACGCTGCCGTCAGATTATCCCTGCATCCGGCAGGTGAACAGCTTTCAGGAATTGGTGGCGACGCGCCTGGCCGATGGCATCAATGCCCTGTGTTGGAAACGCCAGTTGGAGGGCGATTTCGGCGAGGTGGTGGAACAGCTCGGAGCCGGTGAAGGAATTGCCACGGTTGACGAGGCTCGTCTGTCATCACTTTTGGTGAGCCGGGCAGGGCGGGTGGCCATCGCGAATCTCCTGGCCGACCAACGGCTGCTCCGGGAACACAGTCTTGACCCCGCGCTCAATTGCATTCACGGCTATCCGCGGGACGAGCATCCGGGGCCGGTGGCCACCGATGTGTTCTCGTTTCACGCCGACAGCGCCACGGTGGAAACGGATACGTGGCTGTGCACTTATCACGGGCAGCCGAGCGAGGGCCTGCGGAACGACGAAGCGTGCCGGCGCGTGGATGTGCCCGCCACCCGCGCGGAACTCCTCGAAGAGTTCGGCGGGGAGGATGACGAGGCCTTCCGCGCCTACTTGAGTGATCATTGCTACGACCTTCACTACGCGCCCAGCCCGATGGCCCGGCCATTCGGTTTTGGCCTAGGCAATCTTTGGCGTATCGCGGTGGCGTGGCCGGGCTGTCCCGTGCCGCCGTGCATTCACCGCGCGCCGGCCACCTGTCCGGGCGAGCCCCGGTTACTGCTGATCTGTTGAAAGGGACCGGCATGTGGGGGTAACCGCCCGATGCCAACAGGGCAACAAATGTACGGTACTTCCCAATTGAAGGTGAGCGTGTCCGGAGCGCCGTAATATTCTAGTAGTTGTAGATTCAGAAACAAACAACCCTTGGACTGGCATGCGAAGCAAATTACCTGGCGCACGCGACCGGGATTTTCGAGGCAGGTTTCCAAGCCCATTAAACGCATGAAAAATCACATCACGCTATGGTCGATCTTCATTCTCCAATGGTTCGCCAGTATTGCCATGGCGGGTGCCTGGCTGGACAGCTACTGGCCGCTCAACGACGGGGACACGAAGACCTTTGTTTACAGTGGCTCGAACCAGTTGACGATGGACACCGCCGACGAGGGGGGCGGCGAGTATGAAATCTCCGATGTTTCGTCGGCAAGTTCGGCGTCGGAATTTTATGAGAATACCGGCAGCGGGGTCTACCTGGAGCAGGCCAGTGTGGATTCCGGCTGGGTTAATATTTACCTGGATCCGGCGGTTCTCTTGCTGACGGACAGCATGCTGCAAAATGGCGGTTCGACCAGCACGAGCACCACGGTCAGCCAGCAGGGAGTGAGCTACCCGGCCACGTATACGATCACGGTTGGCATGGCGGGCACGCTGGTGGAGCCGGCGGGCACCTTCGCCAATTGCCGCAACGTCACCGTAACGGAAAAGGCGACCGTACCCGGGGAGGGAAAGGTGACGGCGAACGCGATGACGGCCGTGCTGGCGCCCGGCGTGGGCATCGTGAGAAAACTGGTGAGCCAGGGAGTTTGGGCGGATTTGGTGAGCGGCACCGTGGGCGGAGTAGCGGTTGGCATTCTAGCCTCCGGACCGCCGGCGCTGACCATCACCCAGCCAGTGAATCGCCGACCGGTTTACACCAATGCGGACGACGTGGTCGTGGCGGGCAGGGTGACGGGTTATCTGCCCGGGATGCAGGTGTTCTACCAAGCCAATGGCGGCCCCTGGAATAGCGCGCTGGTGGCGGGGACAAACTGGTCGGGCAGTGTGTCGGCGCAGGTCGGCACGAACGTAATCAACGCTTATGCGCAGGATTCGACCGGCCGGACCTCGGCGGTCAGCAGTGTCACGTTTCCGTTCGTGGTGAGCAGTATGCTAAACTTGGGGATCACCGGCGAAGGCACCATTACGCCCAACGATAACGGGGCGCCTTTGCAAATAGGCGCGAATTATTCCTTAAAGGCAAGTGGCACCAACGGTTTTGGCTTTGTGAATTGGACGGATGGGAATGGCACCATGCTCACCAATGCGCCCACGCTTAAGTTTCTCATGGCGTCCAATTTGACACTCATCGCGAACTTCGCGGATGTGACCCGTCCGACGGTGAGCATCAGCGCCCCCAGGCCCAATGAACGCTGGAGCAACGCGGTATTCACCGTCACCGGCAAGGCGGGCGATAATGCGGCGGTGTCGAACGTGTTCTATTCCTTGAACGGTTCCACTTGGTTGGCGGTGGCCGCGACCAATAACTGGGCTGACTGGATGTTGCCGGTGACGCTGACCCCCGGGACAAACCACATTGCTGTCTATGCCGAGGATACCAGCGGCAGTGTCTCGAAGACCAACAGCGTGAGTCTGGTTTATGTCTTGAGTGCGTCGTTGAGCGTGGCGGCCAACGGCGAGGGGACCATTATTCCGAACTACAACGGTGCGCGGCTGCAAGTCGGCGCGCAATATGCGATGAAGGCGACGGGGACCAACGGCTTTGGGTGGGTGAACTGGACGGATGGAAGCGGTAACGTGCTGACCAATGGCGAAACCCTCAGATTCGTGATGGCGTCGAATTTGACGTTGGTCGCCAACTTTGCGGATGTGACCAAGCCGGTGGTGAGGTTTATCGCCCCCACGACATCCACTGCCCGCTTAACCAACGGTTTGGTGACGGTCCAAGTGCGGGCGACGGACAACGTGGGGGTGGGCAACGTGGAGTTTTACCTGAATGGGCAGGATTTTGGGGCCGGGGCGCCGGAGACGGGAACGAATCTCTGGTTCAGAAACTTTGCCCTGGCTACGGGGACGAATGTGGTGGCCGTGGCCGCCAAAGACATAGCGGGCAATGTTTCGGCAACCAATGCGGTGCAACTGGTTTATGTGAATCAACAGACGAATGCCAATGCCATCATCGTTTCCGAGCATCTCGTCCTGACCTTCTATCCGGGACCGCCTGATTTCGACAACGATCTCCTCCAAGATACCGCGTTGCTGAACGCGGCGTTGAACGTTCCGGGACTCCAAGCCATGTCGGCCAACACCTGGTCCAATCTCTATTTGACCGTTTCCTTTGGCTATTTTTCTTTTGCCGGATCAATGTCCGACGCGGACGTGCTGACCGGCGGCACTGCCGTGTTTGACTTCGCGGACACCAACGATCCGACGGGAAACCCCGCTACTACCGAACAACTCACGGTCGACCGTGCGGGCGATAAATTGATGGTCAACGTCCGGGTGGGCAATGCGAGCAACCTTTATTGGCCGAGCTCGCTGATAGCCGGCAGTTACTTTCAGGTGTATCCGTATCCGATGGAACCCGTCTTTAGCGAGCGGCCCACCTTTGCGTTGAGCCTGGAGGACGGCGATTCGTTGGCCAGTTATGCGGACATCACCAATATCGTTTACGTCACGCCGAAAGAGCTTGGCGGCGGGCTCGAGGTCACTGGGGCGGCGGATTTCAAACCCCCGACCGATCTCATCACCGCGCCGGTCAACGGCCGGCGCACGACCAATGCCTGGTGCACCATTACCGGCGGCGCGCGCGACAATGTGCAGGTGTCCAACGTTTGGGTTCAGATCGATTTCGCCGGTTGGAAACTGGCCTTCTCCACGAACCAATGGACCAACTGGACGGCCACGGTGCTGCTAGTTCCGGGCCTCAACACCGTGGAAACGTATGCCGTGGACGCCAGCGGCAACACTTCGCCGACGAACACCGTGATGGTCACTTATTTGCAATCGCTTCTGGCCAACGTAACGGCTGGCAACGCGCCGCCGACACCGCCCGCCACGCCGCTCATTCTGGCTGGCGACGGGGGGATGGGCTTCTCCGCGAACCGGTTTGGGTTCAATTTTAACGGGCCGAAGGACCGGGTGGTGGTGGTGGAAGTTTCCCCGGATTTGGTTTCGTGGCAACCGTTGCAAACCAACACGCTGGCGGGCCTGCCGATCCGCTTTACCGATGTCCAGGGGACCAATTATCCCTGCCGTTTCTATCGCGTTACCGCGAGATAATCGCCAGCCGCAGCATTCCAAGAAGAAAATTATGCAACGTTTCCCGGAAAAGCCAACCTTGGGCCTGTTGTTTTTGCTGGCGCTGCCGTTCATCGTGCAGGCCCAGTTTACTTACGTCATCAACAGCGGCGTCGTCACCATCACCAGCTATACGGGAACTGCTGGTGCCGCAGTGGTTCCGAACACCACCAACGGCTATCCGGTAACCGCCATTGGCGCTTATGCTTTTGCGTATAATGACACGGTCTCCAGCATCGCCCTGCCCAGCACGGTAACCAACCTTGGAGACGGAGCATTTCTGGATTGCGAACACCTTGACGCAATCACGGTGGATTCCGCCAATCCGGCCTATTCCAGCGCAGACGGCGTATTGTTTGACAAGCAGCAAGCGACTTTGGTGGCTTATCCCAGCGGCAAGAGTGGCGGCTACGTCATCCCCAGCACGGTAACCACCATCGGCAACCATTCGTTTGGGTATCTGGCGGCGAGCGCCATGACCAGCGTGGCAATCCCCGGCAGTGTCCTCAGTGTCGGGGCCGGCGCGTTCGAGTGGAGCATCTACGTTACCAATCTCACGGTGGCCAGCGGGGTGGTGGACATTGGCGTCGGCGCCTTTTCGGGCTGTGAGCGCGTGGCCACGTTTGCGATCCCCGCCACCGTTACCAACCTCGGCGATACGGCGTTCTCCGAAGACAGCATGACCGCGATCACGGTGGACCCCGGCAACGCGGCGTACCGCAGCGTGGGTGGCGCGCTGTTGAACAAGGCCGGGACCCGGCTCATTCAATATCCCACCGGCAATCCGCAAACCGTTTACACCGTTCCCAACGGCGTCTTGACCATCGGCGACTACGCCTTCGAGAATGCCAGTCTGGCGGATTTGACGATTGCCGACACGGTCACCAATATCGAATCGGTGGCGTTTTACAGCAGTTTCATCCGGCAGGTGGTCATTCCTGACAGCGTGCTCAGCATCGGGGACGACGCGTTTGTCTACAGCACCATAATGACCAATGTCACGATTGGTACGGGAGTGACCTATTTGGGCGCGGGGGCGTTCTACGATTGTAGCGAGCTCGCGGGAGTGCTTTTCGAAGGGGATCCACCCGGCACGAATGCGGCGGTTTTTGAAGGTGACAGCGTGCTGCCGGCGGTTTATTACGCCCAGAGTGCGACGGGCTGGGGCACGATGTTCGATGGGGTTCCGGCCATCGAAGTGGGGGCCATTGACACCGTTACGCTGGGCGTTTCCCCGGCGGTGGGTGGCACGGTCAGCGGTGCGGGAACCTATCTGCCGGGCAGCTCGCACACCGTAACCGCCACAGCCAATGCCAGTTTCATCTTTACCAACTGGACCCAAAACGGCCTCGTCGTGAGCACCGCCACGAATTACACCTTGACCGTTAATGGCGATGTCCATTTGGTTGCCAATTTCATTGGTTCGGCTGGGGGAATACTGTACCGAACCCTGGATGCGCCCGGCGCCACCTATGGCACCTGGATTCAAGGGATTTCCAGCAACAACGTGGTCGGCTATTACGAGGACTCCAACACGGTTTACCACGGGTTTCTTTTTGATGGAAGCGCCTACACGATGTTGGACGCTCCCGCAGCCGCCGGCGTCTATGTCTTGAGCGATATGGACAACACGGGGGGTACGTTTCCCATGGGGATCTCAGGCGACAGCGTGGTGGGCTATTATACCGCCACCAACGGCGTGACTCACGGTTTCCTTTATCGGGGCGGCACTTTCACCACGCTGGACGATCCGGAAGCGGGCGGGCCGTATTCCGAGTTTTACTACTACGTGACCGGCGGGACCTGGGCCTATGGCATTGAGAATGGAAACATCGTGGGTGATTACACGGACAGCAGCGGCAATGTCCATGGCTTCCTTTATGAAGATTCGAATTACACCACGATGGACGACCCGGACGCCACTTACGCCGCCAATGGCGGGTGGGGAACACATCTCCTGGGCATCTCGGGAGGGAATATCGTTGGTTACCTTGACATCGTGGGTGTTCCTTACGGAACCACCGAAGGTATGCTATACAACGGCATTGGTTACAACAGCTTCTATGGAAACACCGCCAACGGCATCGCCGGCGGGAATATTGTGGGAGCATCCGGCAACAGCGGTTATCTGGCGGCCGGGGATTTTGTGAGCCTTGATGGCACCCCATATTTTACCGGGAGCTACGTCACGTTGAACGTGCCCGGCGCCGGCACCACAGGTGCCAATGGCATTGCGGGGAATACGTTTGTGGGCAGCTACACGGACAGCAGCGAACTTTCCCATGGGTTCATCGCCAACATCGTCACGTACACCGTGGCGGTGAGCGCCTCCCCGGCGGCGGATGGCACGGTGAGTGGCGCCGGCACCTTTATCGCCGGGAGCTCACAAACGGCCACCGCCAGTGCCAACACCGGCTATACTTTTGTGAACTGGACCGAGAACGGGCAGGTGGTGAGCACCAACGCCAGCTACAATTTCACGCTGAGCGACAATTTGAGTCTGGTGGCCAACTTCAGCGGTTCCGGAAGCAGTTCCGCTTACCGGGTGCTGGATGATCCGGCTGAGCTGACCAGCACCACGGGCGGCTCGCTGGCTCTGGGCCTTTCCGGCACCAACATTGTCGGCACGTTCCGGAGCGACTACGACTCGGGTTTTCTTTACAACGGGAGCGCCTATGAAACCCTGCAAATTCCCGACCCCAATTATCCATTCACGGTGGTCAGCGGCATTTCGGGCAACCACATCGTGGGCTGGTATTCCGATGGCGCCAGCACGTATGGTTTTATCTATACCAACGGCGCCTATACCACGCTCAGGGTGCCCAGCGCGTGGAATTCTGTGGCGGGCAATCCCTATGAAGGGGGCAACGGCGGATACGGGTTGCTGCTGATGGATGACGAATTTGATGGCTACAGCGGCACGTTTGCCTCCGGCGTTTCTGGCGACAATGTAGTTGGCTGGTATATTGACACCAACGGTTATACCCACGGGTTTAGGTACAACGGGCAAACATACACCACGCTCGATGATCCCAATGGGGTGGGGGCCACTTTCGCTCAAGGCATTGACGGCGACAATATTGTCGGCTTTTACAGCGACAGCAAGGGGGCCACCCATGGCTTTCTGTACAATGGCTCGGGCTACTCCACTTTGGATGTTCCGGCGGGCATTGGTGCCACGTATGCGCAGGGCATCTCGGGCAGCAATGTTGTCGGCTGGTATTTCAACAATGGCAACCACGGCTTTGTTTACAATGGTCATTCGTACACCACGTTTGACGTGCCCAACGCGTTGGGGGGCGGCAACACTTTCCCGATGGGCATTTACAGCAATACGATCGTCGGCTGGTATATTGACAGTGCCGGCGAGAATCATGGCTTCGCCACCAGCATCCCCTACAACGGCGATTACACCATCACGGTGAGCGGCTGGCCGGCGCT
>Ga0181535_10006929_pt1 | contig 11546 bp, 11 predicted proteins | sample PEATcosm2014_Bin_44_FD_119774 | JGI IMG/M metagenome (GOLD analysis project Ga0181535, IMG submission 119774) | Peatland microbial communities from MTU Mesocosm Facility, Houghton, MI, USA - PEATcosm2014_Bin17_30_metaG | ecosystem: Environmental > Terrestrial > Soil > Wetlands > Peat | place...
AGGCTCTTCTCAAACCAGCGCCAGGTTGCGGAATGGCTACGCTCGTAGATATCGAGGAGTTTGTTCGCAAGTGCATTACGGGCCACCTGAACGGCCCTGTCGCCAGGAAACCAATCGAGATAGGCCTGCATGCCCAGGATGCTGAACGCCCAGGCGCGCGGACTGGTAAAGGTAAGGGCAGCAGGAACTGCGGCTTCAAAGAGCCGCCCTGCCGCTCCCCTCAACCCCGCATTTTGCGAGTGGCCCAACACATTGCCAAGAGCCCAGAGTGCTCGACCATGACTGTCTTCAGAACCGACGTCTTCAAGCCAGCGGCGATCGTAGCCGAGGAAATTCCTGAATCTCCCTTTGTTGGAATCGAAGGCTAACCAAAGAAACGACAGATAACGATTTGCGACACTCAGATTCCCTTTATTGGAGTCATGCAATGGACCTTCATCCAGAAGCACGGTTACAATCAGCGCCCTTGCATTGTCGTCGGTCGTATATCCTTCACTCGAATTTGGTAAAGAAAAGATGGCGTGTTGCAGAATTCCAGTGTCGTCTGTCATGTTCAGCATGTGAGCGACATCCAGCACCGGCAATTCGCTGGGAGCGGTTGCCGGAACATCGTCTTTCTGGGCTGCCTGCGGCTGCAGGGTCCGCTCGAATCGCGCGCGCTGAAAGCTCGCCATATATTTTCTTGCCGTCTTGGGCCAGATTGTTTCGCGCGAGTGCAAGTAAGCGCGCTTGCGCATGGCGTGACGCTCGCCATCGTCATTCAGTAGTCGAAGCACCGCTTCTGCGATGGCGCCGGGGCTCTCAAAGGGAACAAGCACGCCGCGGTTATCCGCCAGTAACTCTCTCGCGTGCCAGTACGGCGTAGAGATGATAGCTTTGCCTGCGCCTAGCGCAATGGCCAGCGTGCCGGAGACGATCTGCGCCTCCTGGCGATAGGGCGTAATGTAAATGTCCGCTGCACCAACGTGCTCAACCAGTTCTTCCGCGCTAACAAACCGATTGACAAGGTGCAGGTTTTCAGAGACCCCAAGCTGTGCCGCCAACGCCTGCAACTCTTCGCGGTAGCGCTCGCCCTCACGCCGCCGAATATGGGGGTGCGTCACGCCGGAGACGATATACACCACGTTTGGATGTTTCGCCAGAATCGCCGGCAGCGCTCGAATCACGTTTTCAATGCCCTTGTTGGGAGAAAGCAATCCGAACGTCAGCAACACAGACTTGCCTTCTGCGCCGAAACGGTCCTTGAAATAGTTCGGGTCCATGAATTGGAAATCGGGGACGCCATGGGGGATGATGTCGATCTTTGCGTTTGAGACCGCGTAGACCTCGCGCAGAAACTGGGCCGCCTGCTCGCTCATCACAATCAGGCGATCTGAAAGGCGTGCAATCTCTTCAAGCACACGGCGCTGTTCAGGGTCGGGATCGCGAAGTACCGTGTGAAGCGTGGTCACAACCGGCATCTTCAGTTTTCGAAGTAATGTAAGAATGTGACGGCCGGCAACTCCGCCATAGATGCCGTATTCATGCTGGAGGCACACCAGATCATTGCCGTTAAAATTGAGGAATTCCGCGGCGCGCTCGTAGGATGCCAGGTCATCCTGTTCGAGTTCAAGGCGCACCTGTTCAGGATACTCGTACTTAGAGTCCGGGTCGTTGACTGGAATTGCAAATAAGCGGCCAATGCCAAATTCAGTAGCCACCGCAGTGCAAAGGTCTGTCGTAAACGTGGCAATACCGCATTGGCGGGGAAGATAGTTTCCTACAAATGCGATGCGCGTGGGCAGCGGGAGGCTGAAGAATTTTGCTCCTGGAGCAGAGAAGAGTGCCGGCGGAGGCCCGCCCAATAGTTTTGCATCATGGTTTGCATCTATGAGAGCCATAGTGCCTGCTTTCGCATCGTACTGGTGGGTGGAAGCGCGCAGCCGGACGGAGCCATGGACGCGGGCGGCCTGGGTTGAGGCCGCCCTGCCACTTTGAATCGGTTAGCGCAGACTGCCTGTTGTTACGTTTACCGGGCTGCCAATTGCCTCGCCGGAAACGACAAGCTCCACCCTGCGGTTTTCCTGGCGGCCACTTGCGTTGTCATTTGAGGCTACCGGCAGAGTATTGCCGAAACCCTTTGCTGTAACCGATCCCGTCAATACGCCCTGTTCGACGAGATAGCTGCGCACGGATCCTGCTCGATTTTCTGACAGCTTCTGGTTCATCTCATCGCCGCCCACATTATCTGTGTAGCCGCCGACTTCGATGTTCAGCCCGGGATAGGCAAGAAGGATTCCGGCAACCTTGGCCAGCTTCTCGCGCGCTCCAGGCTTCAACGTGTATTGCCCGGTGTCAAACAACACGTCGGACATGCTGACGATCAGTCCCCTGGCGCTGTCACGCGTCTCCAGGATCTTGTTCAACTGGATGGACAACTGGATACGCATTGCCGCTTTGTCGCTGTCGGCCTGATGTGCGTGTTGCTGTGCCTGCTCGGCAACCAAACGGGACTGGTCTGCTTCAGACTGTGCTGAGGTCAGCGCAGCAGACGAAGCAGCCTGGTTTGCGGCCATATCGGCTTGCGCCTTCGCCGAGGCCGCTTCAGCATTCGCCGCATCCGCCTGAGCTCTATCATTCATGAGGTTGGCTGCATCGGCTTCAGCTTGCGCCTTTGCTTGTGCATCCATCGCCGCCTGTCGCTGCGCGGCAGTGCGCCCCTCTTCCATCTTCTTTACTGCGATCTCTCTCGCGTCTTCAGCGGTCTGCACCGTTTCACGCGCAGCTGCAATCAGCGGCTTCCTATCCACATGGCTGCTGATCGCGAAGTCGTCGGCGCTCTTCATCAACCTGACTGCGTGCTTGTAGCTTTCAGCCGCATATGTCTCCGCCCCTTCAGATTCGGCAATGCGCATCGAATTGCGCGCCTCATAGAACTCCAGGGGCAAGTTGGCATTCAACACAACCGGGTCGAACTTGTAGCCCGTTGGCAGATAGCCCCCGCGCTCCATCAACTCATATTTTGCATTCACTACCTCGCTCGTCCCCTCGGTGTCTTCACGGACGACATTTTCAAGCACAACAACGTTGCTTGGTTGGCGCACTGCATAATAGGGCTCAGCTGTCACGATCAAGGCGAACGCCTGAAGGTCTGTGGTGGCGGTTAGCTTGCTGCGGTCATTGCCGCCCACCAGCACTTCGCCAAGATTCACAGCTCGTCCTTCGGGAGAGATCGCCCACATGACGTACGTGAGGTACTCGCCGCCAAAGCTCGTTGGGGATTGCAAGTTGCCAAAGGTTGCTTCCACCTCCATGGTTCCCCGCTTGCTGCGAACCTTTGCTTTGCCGTCAGCTGAAGGCAGCAGAGCTGTGCCGAAAAGATTCACATCGGTAGCAGCTCTCCGATTTCTGTAATTGATCGCCCGGACCGTCCGGCTAATCTCGATCACGTTGAAAGTGGAACCAGGGCCTTGGGCTCCGGCGACTATTGTTTCCTGTGCGTTGGCTTGAGCCAGTGTGCTCAAACCGAGGGTGCTGCCGATTGCTAACAACAGAATGCGTTTCACGAGAACTCCAGCGGCAAGATTCTGCCATTTGCGGTGTGCTTGCCTTGCGGGGGCAGGTTCGACCGATGCGGTTTCGGTTGGCAGGGTGATCAATGGCCCACGCGAAACTGGGTAATGTAGTCCAGAAGTCCGAATGCCTTCAAAAGCCAGATGACAACCGCAATCACGACAACGCCATTCAGGATGCTCTTGATTTGACCCTGCATGGGAATGAAGCGGTTTACCAGCCAAAGCAAGACGCCGACGACGCCGAGTGTGATAACAAGCGTGACGAGTGGCATGTGATGTTCTCCGATGGTTCTTTCAGAACCGGCAGACACTCCGGCGTAATCAGACAGGTGTCAGCAGTTCGCGTTGAATGACCGGCGTACTTCCTATTTGGGTGTCTGCCGGCTAGATGCTCATGGGTGCAAGGAAGCCGCAGTGTTCACAGGACAGCGGAAAAGCGCGCTGATCCTGCATCGTTCCAACCGTGGAGAAGAACGCATGTCCGATGAGTTCCCTTAGTATGGGGTCATCAGGAAGCGGGCAAACCTCTTTTTGCTTCATTCCGATTCTTCCAAAGCGGGGCAGGGATTGCTGATCAACAATGCTCAGTAGAGAGCGGCGCGGCCGCGATGCAGAAAGCGACCAGCGGAGCAAGTGCCAACCTCGGGATCATGATTGATATTCTTCTGTGCGAGAGTTAAGCTAACCGCCGTCCGTCGCGACGCGCTTCGAGGAAGTGAGAAGATTATGTTGCGTGGCTTGATTCACGCGGCCAAACGACGCTCTCACCTGGATAGTCCTCGTGGAATCCAGGCAAGATCTCCACTGAGCACATAGATTGCAATCGCCGCGGCCATGAGCGTCGCGCCCACCCAAAAGCGCCAATCATAATGCATGCGTCGCCAATAGGGACCGGGATCCGGCTCGCCGTTGTCACTGCTTTTGCCTTCCCAGTTGTGCTTGTTTCCAGTCATTCTTTCTCCATCGCCAAGAGGTCGCAAAGCCAACTGGGTCCTGCATGATTAGGCCCGCCGCTTTCGGTTCTCGGGTTGCGTTATGGCTTTTGCGTTACCGCGGTCGTTACCTGGTCCGGTCTGCCCGCATCTGTCAAAGCAGAGCTTTTCACCGGCGCAGATTTATCCGCGGGCACCGAAGTCCCTGCCGGAAATATGAGCAATTGAATCGAACCCTCTTCCGTACCTCCAACCGAGCCTGCCTGCTTTCCCATTCCTAGCGTCTTCAGTTGGCTGTCGTCAAATCCAAAATTCTCAACCAGGTACTGGCGCACGACCATTGCCCTGGCCTCTGTAAGCTCGAGGTCCTTCTGCGAGTCACCCTCCGTTCCTGCTGAGACCACGATGACAGCAAAGCCGAACGGGTTGTTGGCGAGGTAGTCTCCGCCCGAATTAAGTGATTTCTGATTCTTGAGTTTGGCCGAGTCGCGACTATCAAAAAGCTGCCCGGGCGACCAGGTGAATGCTTTCGCCGGTGCTGCCTGCGGAAGCCCGCCAATTCTATTTGCAGCAAGCTCCGCGGAGTCCTCGTAGCCGCGCTTCTTGAAATATCCGCTCAAGAGAAAGTTGTGTTTCAAGGCTTCCATGTTCTCCTGGAAGTCCGTCACACCTGCCTGCGCCTGGGTCATCGTGTCATGCAAAGTGAGTGTGGTCTGTTCGAGGTTGCTGTAGAGTTGCTTGTCGTTGACAAGCGCGCCGATCGTTCCCTGGCCGGAATCGATCTTGGCGCTGACTGAGCTCAGATGCGCCGTTGCTAACGCGGCGTCTTGAAGCGCCTGCTGGCTATTGTCAAGAATTCCGCTGGCCTTCTTCAACATATCGGCCATCAACAGTGGCGATTGGCTTTTGATCGTTTGGCCATCGATCACTTCAGCCTGCCCTGCAGAGCCGAAAGAAATGGCGATGAACTGGTTGCCCAGCATTCCCTCGGTTTCAATTGTGGCAATGGAGTCCTGCTTGATGATCTCGTGTGTACCTCTGTCGAGGTTCATCAGCACCGTCACCTTATCGCCGGGCTTGTGGGGTAATTCAATGCTCTGTACCGTTCCGCTGTGAACCCCACCCACTTGCACGTCTGCTCCATTGGCGAGGCCGGCGACATTGTCGAATTGCGCCTTCAATACATATGTGGAGTGAAACAGATATTCCTTGCTCCCAATGATGAAAACCCCGGTGGCAAGGATTGCCAGCGTGACAAATATAAAGGCTCCCAACCGCGCGACTTTGGACATGCTGCCTCCTACGAATGCTTTAGAAACTCCCGTACAAATGGGATACTGCTCTTTTGAAGATCTTCAAACGTGCCCGAGGCCGCCACGCTGCCCTGATCCAGAAGAGCAAAGCGATTGGCGATGGTCCTGGCGCTGTGCAGATCGTGAGTTACAACTATGGATGCCATCTGCCGCTCTCGCTGCAGCTTCAGAATCAGGTCGTCGATCTCTCCTGAACTGATCGGATCCAGACCTGCTGTTGGCTCATCGAGCAGAAGAATCTCGGGCTCCAGCGCAAGTGCTCGTGCCAACCCCACGCGCTTCTGCATTCCCCCGGATATGTCGGACGGCATCTTGTTCAGATCGCCCGCCAATCCCACTTCAGCCAGCAGCTGTTTCACCCGGTCGGTAAGCTCAGACTGCGGCATGTCCTTGCGATTGTGGCGGAGAGGAAATGCCACGTTCTCGCGGACTGTCAGCGAATCATAGAGGGCTGCATGCTGGAACAGAAAGCCCATATTCTTTCTGATCTCGCCCATCTGGTCAACGGTGAGTCCACCGATCTCATTGCCATCGATGCTGATCGATCCGGAGTCGGGGGTCTCAAGTCCGATGATGAGCCTGAGCATCACACTTTTACCTGTGCCGCTGCGGCCCAGCACGGCGAGCGTCTCTCCGCGCTTCACGCGTAAGTTGATACCGTTCAGCACAACACGCCCATCGAATGACTTGCAAAGGTTCTCGACGGCGACGACGGAAGTCTTACTCTGTTCCTCCGGCTCCTGCTCGCTCATCGAGATGTCAAAGGCTGTTGCCATTGTCGTTTCACTTCGTATCGCGGGATGGGTTAGTGGAATACAACAAGAATGAACTTGACCAGCACAACATCTGCCAGAATCACGAACAGCGATGCCAGGACAACCGAGTTGGTGGCTGCGCGCCCTACGCCTTCTGCGCCCCCGCGCGTGCGCATTCCCTGGAAACATGCGATCAGGCCGATGATCAGTCCAAACACAGCCGTCTTGAAGGTGGGCGGCAGAAAGTCCTTCAGCGTGGCCCCGCGAAAGCCGGCATCAATAAACTGATGGAACGAAATAGGCTGCACCAGGGTTTGCGCGATCCAGCCCATCACCACGCCACTTGCATCGGCGGCAACGGTTAAAAGCGGAAGCATGAGGATGCAAGCCAGAATTCGCGTGACTGCCAGGAGCCGAAGAGGATTGATCGCCGAAGCTTCGATGGCGTCAATCTGCTCGGTTACTTTCATCGAAGCCAGCTCGGCACCAATTCCCGCGCCTACTCGCCCACTCACCACCAGGCCGGTAATCGTGGGGCCCATCTCCTGGATGACCGAGTAGACAATTGCCGAAGGAAGCAGCGAAGTCGCTCCAAATCGACTCATGCTGGAGCGAACTTCCATTGCTAGCACTGCGCCGATGGCGGCTCCGGCCAAAGCAACGAGGGGTAGCGATTGCGAACCCACGTCGTCAAGTTGCCGGATAAGCTCACGCCATTCAAAAGGCGACGTCATTGCAGCACGAAGCACCCGCCATGAGAAGACGCCGAGGCCTCCGAACCACTCGAAGAACCCCATGATCAATCCGGTCTCTGAGCGCGGGCGCTGCGCATCCGCGCTTTCCGGAAGCACCGGGGGAATGACCGCGACCGCAGCGTTTGCGTGGTTGCTCAATGATTTGGTCCTGGATCGGGTGCGGCGTGGGCGTTGGTTAAATGCATGCGCGATAGCAGGGAATGCGGGCCGCTATAGAGAAACTCCAGGCTGAGGTTCTCGCCCGCATACGCCAGCAGGCTGTAGTTGCCCATGCGGATGGCATCTTTCGGGCCAAAACGGCTTGGGTACCAACCGTAGACGGCGGTCATGGTCCCCGCGTACGGGGCTACGAGCGCGGGGAAGGAGAAGACGCGATGACCATCATTCCCGCGCCTTCCTGTCACAGCAGAAAACACTGCATGACCGAGACGCGGAAATACGCCGGAGCACTCACAGCGGTAGTACAGCGTATCTTCCTCGAAGGCTTCAGCGAGCGCGTACCGCGAAGTCGTGCCGGCCACAGCGATTCCAAAGTTCGATCCCCACCGCCTTCCGTAACCGTCGAAACCTTGACCCCACTCTGGAGGCGCATTGGACTCCTGGTTGATGCCTGCCGCGAGCCCGGCGCCGGCAATCGTATACGGGCCGAACGCGTCAAATGCGTAGTTCTTGAGCATGATTGCCTGCGACGGGCGCACATATGTGGGCTCGTCCTGGAGTAGCCTGGTGCTTGCGACCGTCTCAGCGGAGTCAACCGAGAGCGCAATTTGTTGCGCTTTGGCAGTCACTGGCCAGCACATGAGCGACGCTGCGGCCAGTAGCATCCAAATCCAGAAGTCAACTCGCAGTGCCCATCGATGAGCAGAAGGAGATAGGCAACATCGACAACTTTGACGAGCCTCCTGAGGAACAACTTCGATCGGCAAACCTCGCTCAGTCGTCGATCGCATCAAGGGTTGTCCTCCGATTTGCATCGTCATTTGCAGGGCCGGTCAAGCAAGGCGAGTTTCCCGGTGTTCAAACTTGTCAATTGGGATGGTTTCAGAACGCGTGGTGAAAGGATGGTCAGATTTGCTCCCAATAGGATGGGTGCGGCGCTTTGCACCGCATACGCTAGATTGAAGACTGGATTAGTCGATGGAAGCATCCGGCTTTTCCGCAACCTGATCAAATGAGCACAACCTCCGTTCTTGAATCGGAGGATCATGAGAACTCTTTCAAATTACATCTAGGAGACCGTCATGTCCGATACTCAGACCTTCTCAGCGATCCCAACCAGGATCCTGTTGCCGATTGATTTCAGCCCGTCATCCGAGGCCGCCCTGGAGATGGCCGCGGATCTTGCGCAGCATTTCAGAGCTGAGCTTTTCTTGGTCAATGTGATTCCGATGTTCCCGACGACGACCATCCCCGACCTGATTCCGGAGGGTGAATTCCTCCGCGAGGCTAGAGGATTCGCAGAAAGTCATTTGGCGAAGTGCAGCGCGGCCTTGTCTGTCAAGGGCGTGAAGTCAAACTCCAGCATCGAGGTTGGCAACGATGTGGCTGGGAGCATTATGGAGGTCATTGAGCGTGAGCACGCAGACATGGTCGTCATCTCCACGCACGGCATCTCTGGCTGGCATCCTCTGGTCTTTGGTTCGATCGCCGAAAAGATCGTAAAGCTGGCGCAATGCCCGCTCCTGCTGCTTCGCTCCGCCAAGCCAGACACGACAGTCAAGACTGTCTCTGGGCGCGCTTCGGAATGGTGGTAGGGACTCGCAACATCTGCTGCGAAACGGGTGAGAAAAGGTGCACTGACAACTTGATTCAGTGCACCCGATCTCTGCCCTTACGCGAACCGCGCTCTAACGATGTCCGTGGCCCGTGCTACGGCCGCCGCCCCGAAACCCGGGCAGCGCATGCTCTGCTCCCGCATCATGCCCGGCGTTACCTACATGGCCCTGTCCATCGCGGGCCTCGTTGCCATGAAAGTGATTGAATTGCGGTTCTCCGCGCCCCGGTACCGGCCCATTGTAGCCATGCTGAGGATCGAACCGGTTATCGACGTGGCCGTAAAAGCCATGTGGGCCATGAAACCAGGGACCGGCACCAAAGAACACGCCGCCCACAAACCAATCCGGGCCGTAATAGCCATAAGGCGCGCAGTCATAGGGCTGATAGTCAAAATATCCATAGGGGCACACAGGCGGAGCTCCTATTTCAACCGCAAGTTGCGCCGCCGACGCATTGGGTGGCCAGCACAAAAAAGCGATCGCGATGATTGGGAATGCAAGCAATTTAGCGTATTTCATTGTTTCTCCTCAACTGTTTAAAAGGTTGAGACGGGCGTGATGTCCCGTCTCTCCAGTTGTTACCATGCTCCCTGCCGCATTGAATGACTGGTCTGTATTGGTCTCAACCTGACGAGTGAGGATTCGGCTTGACAGCCTTCATTCATAAATCGACAAGCCTGGCAAAGAATGAAGCCCCCGGCCGATTGATGCTGCCTTCAATTCTGACCTTGCAAACCAACTCTAACTGATTGATACAAATAGTCTTCAGCTGAGCCTGAAACTCCATCCCGGTAAGAAGTAAATAACAACCTCTCGTTGAATGCTCGGCCCTTGTCGGCGATGATCCTGACCGGGCTCGTCCTGGTTGAGTGCGCGATTCTCGCAGTGAACAAGGCCCGTTGCCCGTTAACGGACCTCGCAACTCGCCACACGCACGAACGCGTGGACAAATTCGACATTTACCTGACTCTTTGGCTTGCCCGGCATAACAAGCGATTGTTGGGGGCGCTCTTCATCGCCGCAGAATTGTTCATCCTTAAACGATGGTTGAGTTCCGGGCACCAGGCAACCAATTCTGCGGGCATTCACGGATCAGGGCATGTCGGTACCATCCGCCTTCGATGCATGGCATGATGAACGAACGCTGACGGATTTGCAATAGCGGGGCCGAACTGCGAACGAATGAAGTACATCGACTGATAGGAGTGGCAGTTCATTCATTCAAGTTGAAATCAATGTTGAATGCTTGTCTGTTCAATTCCATATTGAATTGCGGTTTTAAGTACGTCGATTTTTATATCTTTCAGTGTTTTGAATTTAATGCAATACCCCGTGACGCTTGCTTTGCCGAGTTCCTGTCCAAATGTCTGGCTTAGGTAATTCTTGTCATTTACTCCCAAAATGTAGACGGATATGCCTGTTGTATTCGCACTTATACCAATTTGATAGAATTCCTTGGTTTTTCCATTGGCATATTGAATGGTTTGAGATCCATATCCAACATTTGGGTTGGAAACGGTTTTTCCTTTCTCGTCTTTTCCATCTAAGAACCACAATTTACATGTTGGCATCAACGCCAAAATCATGTGATGCAACTGTTGCATTTCGCCACGTTTTGGTTCCGGTTGAGTGGCAATATACTCGTTGATTGTTTTCTGCAAATTCATATAACCCTCCTTGGCTTAGGGGTACCAATCCAGTGCCTCGGAAACCAACTGATTGGAGTCGGCTTGCCAGGCCGCGTAGAATTCGTCCTGTTTGCCGGTGATGAGGAGTTATGCGCGTGCCGCCAATTGTGGCCGCAAAAGCATGCCACTGCGCGCATCCTTGAGCACTTATTTCTGAAAGAGCAGCGGCGCAAAGTTGATGAGGTTGTCACGCCAGACCAGCGAGTCGTGCAGCCCCGGCGTCTCCACCTGCGTGACCGGCATCCCCTTCGCCTTCAGAAATGCGACCATCTTGCGGTTGGCCTCAATCAGACCATCATCGGTGCCGCAGGCAATCCAGAGCAGCTTCAGGTCGGCCGTTTTTGGGTCAAGCGAGGTAAGCTGGTGCTCGTAATCGAGATTGTGGACCGCCGAAGAGAAACCGCCGATCCATGCGAATTTGTCGGTATTGTGAAGGCCGGTGTCAAGCGCCTCAAGCCCGCCCATGGAGAGGCCCGTGATAGCCCGTCCATCGCGATCGCGGGAGATGTTGTAGGCGGATTCGGCGAAGGGCATGATCTCATCGGTCAACAAGCTCATGAAGAGCTGTGTGTTGTGCTCAACCGCGGCGGGATCACGCCAGATATCGAAGCCGTGCTCGACGAAGCCCATGTCTCCATAACCGAGCGGCATGACGACGACCATCGGTTTGATCTTTCCCTCGGCAAGCAGGTTGTCGAGGATGAAGTTCGCCTGCTGGTCCTTGACCCATCCTTCCGCCACACCGCTCCAGCCGTGGAGCAGGTAAAGAACGGG
>Ga0181535_10006930_pt1 | contig 11546 bp, 3 predicted proteins | sample PEATcosm2014_Bin_44_FD_119774 | JGI IMG/M metagenome (GOLD analysis project Ga0181535, IMG submission 119774) | Peatland microbial communities from MTU Mesocosm Facility, Houghton, MI, USA - PEATcosm2014_Bin17_30_metaG | ecosystem: Environmental > Terrestrial > Soil > Wetlands > Peat | place...
CGCCGTCTGCTCCGTGCGGCGCCCACGGGTTATATCCCCGCGGTGGTTTCCATCCACCTTGACGGTCGCGTCTTTGGTTTCACTTTTCTGATTGCCTTTGTCATGGGGACACTCGCCGGGTTGATTCCCGCGCTGCAAGCAACCCGTGTGAGCTTCAGCAAAACTCTTAAGGAGAGCGGGACCGCCGTGGCGGCCCCTCACAGCTTGGCGCGTGGCCTGCTCACGGCCGGAGAAATCGCACTTGCCCTCGTGATGCTGGTGGGGGCGGGACTGGCCACTCGGAGCCTGGTGCGCTTGCTGGGTGTTGATCTCGGTTTTGATCCGCGCCAGGTCGTCACGGGTAGAGTTTCGTTACCCGATTCGCGCTATCCAAAAGAGCCAGAGCAGAGAGCGTTTTTCCAGAGGTTGATTGACCGCGTGCAGGCCTTGCCCGGAGTTGTCTCCGCCGGGGCCGCGTCGGAGCTGCCGCTTGACGGAGGCAGCAACGGAGCAGTCGTGGTCGAAGGCCAGCCGGCGCCCAAAAACATGTGGTCAAGTCCGCTGGTGGAGTCATGCACCGTCACGCCGAACTACTTCCGCGCGATGCGAATTCCACTGCTCCGCGGCCGCGATGTGGGCGAAATTGATACGCCCGATGTGCCGTCCGTCGCTGTTATCAACGAGACCATGGCACGTCACTTCTGGCCGAACCAGGACGCCCTCGGCAAGCGCTTCAAGCACAGCGACCCCGATGCGAAGTGGATTACCGTAGTTGGCGTCGTGGGTGACGTGAGAGAGCTCGGCTTGGCCGAGCCCCCCATTCCTGAAGCCTATTATCCCGAATCGCAACAGACATATCCTGGCTTGGTGTTGGCGGTCCGGTCCGCCAATGATCCGCAAGCCCAGGTTCCTGCCATCCGAAAGGCCCTGCACGAGATGGACAAGGACTTGCCGTGGTACGAAGTTCAGGCGCTTCCGGCGCTGGTCACGGATTCCTCGCGCGAGAAGCGCTTCGTGGCCCTTCTGCTGGCGCTGTTTGCAGCCGTGGCGCTGACGCTCGCCTCGGTTGGTATCTACGGGGTCGTCTCCTACTCCGTGTCGCAGCGCACGCGTGAGATCGGCATTCGCATGGCGTTTGGCGCCGAAGTCGGCACTGTGCTGGGCATGGTACTGAGGGAAGGGCTGCGGCTCGTCATGATCGGTGTGGGTGTGGGACTGCTGGGAGCTTGGGCGCTTTCCCGCTACCTCAGCAGCATTCTTTACGCCGTGCGCGGCACTGATTCCGCAACCTACATTCTGGCCGCACTCCTGATGGCCGCCGTCGCCCTCGTTGCCTGCCTCGTGCCAGCGCGCCGTGCGGCGAAAGTCGACCCGATGGTGGCCCTGCGATACGAATAGAGCAGTGGGTGGTGGCACAGGCACTCCTGCCTGTGCAGAACTCTGATGCATTCCATGCATGGGGCACAGGCAGGAGTGCCGGTGCCACTGCAGGCAGGCTGGGCGGTGAATATGTGGACCGAATTCGCGAGGCGGCTCGCTATGTTGCTTCGTGGCAAGCAGTTCGACTCGGAGCTGGAAGAAGAAATACGCCTGCACCGCGAATTGCGGGAGCGGGAGCGGATCAAGGCGGCCATTGATTCTGAAGAAGCGGGCTATGCCGCGCGCCGGAGATTCGGAAACGACCTCGTGCTGAGAGAGGAGAGTCGTGACATGTGGGGATGGAACTGGCTGGAATACACGCTGCAGGACATGCGCTATGGCTTTCGAATGCTGGTGAAGGACCTCGGGTTCAGCACCGTCGCAGTCCTAACTTTGGGGCTGGGGATCGGCGCGAATATTGCGGTCTTCAGCGTTGTGAATACAATTCTCCTTCGGCCGCTGCCATTTCGCGCTCCTCAGCAGCTCACCTGGCTTGCTGGGAACAATGGCGAGGGCGGCCTCTCCGATCAGAGCTACCGGGTTGACGTTTTAGAGGAGATTCAACGCCACAGCCGGTCCTACAGGGAGGTGACGGCTTATGTGCCCTACTACGATTATTCCGACTTCAAACTAACGGGCTTTGGGGAGCCGAAACCCGTCTTCGGCGTTTGGGTGGCGGGGAATTTCTTTCAAACCCTTGGCATCCAACCGGCACTGGGACGGCTTTTCACTCATGACGAGTGCGTGAAGGGCGGCAGGCCCGCTGTCCTCTTGACCCGGGCTTTCTGGCAGCGACAGTTCGCGGCGAATCCGGCAATTATCGGCCAAACGATCACTCTCGACAAACGGACATACACCATCGTCGGCGTGATGCCGGACTCATTCGATTTTACCGCCGTTTTCGCACCGGGTTTGCAGATGGACTTCTTCACGCCGATCATCATGGATGAGATCCGCACGTACGGACACATGCTGTCGCTGATCGGCCGCCTCAAACCGGGAGTGACCGTGGGGCAGGCACAGGCCGAGGTAGCTCTCCTTCTTTCGCACTCCAAGGTGCAGAACCCGGACTGGCTGACGGACATTGAAACCACCACTTCCGGGCTGAAGGACTATGTCAGCGGGAAATTGCGGCGCTCGCTGATCGTGCTCTGGTGTGCCGTAGGCCTGATCCTTCTTATCGTTTGCGTTAATCTTTCAAACCTGCTGCTGGCACGGGCCGCCGCGCGAAGCAAAGAGTTCGCCATGCGCAGCGCTCTGGGAGCGGGGCGGGGAAGGCTCATCCGCCAGTTGCTGACGGAGGGCATGGCGTTGGCCTACGCCGGCACCTTGCTCGGCCTGGGTTTCGCATTTGCCGTCACCCGTTATCTCGCCCACCAGGGATCGATTGCCCTTCCATTACTGAGCAGCGTGAGAGTTGACGAAGCAGCCCTCGCCTGGACGCTACTTGTCGCTGTGGTGGCCTCCGTTTTCTTCAGTCTCGTTCCCGGCCTCAGGATTTCAGGGGTCAACCTCCAGGAGTCGCTCAAGGATGCGGGTCCGGGCATGAGCTCGGGCCGAAAGCATGAGCGTATGCGCGCCGCATTGGTGGTCTCAGAAGCCGCCTTGGCTTGCGTGCTCCTAGTCGGTGCGGGTCTGTTGCTTCGCAGCTTTCTGCGGGTCCTCGACGTCGATTTGGGTTTCCAGCCGAGCCGGGCGGCCGCAATCAAAGTTGATTATGACGATGGTGGCAATCGGGCGCGGCGTGGCGCCATCCTGCAAGGGATTTTGCAGCGCGCTGCCGCAATCCCGGGCGTGGAATCCGCCGGTATGTCAGACAAGCTTCCGCTCGACAGCAATCGCAGTTGGGACCTTCGCGCCAAGGGGAGAGTTTACCCCCCGGGGGTGAATGACGATGCCTTCGTGTATGTCGTGACCCCTGGATACCTCAGCGCCATGGGGATGCATTTACGCGAGGGCCGCGACTTTACGTGGCAGGATTCTCCCACAAGCGAACCTGTGATTATCATCAATCAAGCCGCCGCTCGGCGCGATTGGCCGGGCGAGGACCCGGTTGGGCGCCTGGCCGAGGGCATCGGACATAGCGACACGCGCGTCATAGGGGTCGTTGCCGATGTCCGCGAGAGTAGCGTAGAGGAGCGCTCCAGCCCCGAGGTGTATGTGCCAGCAACCCAGGCGCAGCCCGATGGCGAGAATCTGGTGGTGCGCACCGAACTTCCGCCGGAGGCGCTGGCTTCGAGCGTTCTAAGGGCACTCCGCGAACTGAATCCAGGTCAGCCCGCCACTGAATTCCGACCGCTCCAACGAATCGTGGATCATGCCGTCTCCCCCCGCCGCTTCTTTGTGGTGCTGGTCGCGTGCTTCGCCGGGCTGGGGCTCGTTCTCGCTTCACTGGGAATTTACGGTGTCATCTCCTACTCGGTGATGCAGCGAACCCAGGAGATTGGCATCCGTATGGCCTTGGGCGCCACGGCGTCGCAGGTTCAGTTCGGCGTGATCGCCAAAACGCTGCGGTTGGCGATGATCGGCACTGCGGTTGGAGCAATGGCATCTTTCGTCGCTTCCCGTTGGATTGCGTCGCTTCTGTTTGGGACCGAGCCAACCGATCCCATCACATTTGTGGGAATCATTGTGCTCCTGAGTGCCGTGGGCTTTTTTGCTGGGTACATACCCGCGCGACGGGCCACGAAGGTCGACCCGTTGGTCGCGCTGCGCTACCAATAATGCCGCGCGGGCTGGCACAGGTACTCTTGCCTGTGCGTAGAGGATGATGCGATCTATGCACTCGGCGCATGCAGTACTGCCTGTGCCATCTCTGGGATGCTGGATTTTGTTTATGTGGACTGAATTCCAGACACGACTCGCGGTGCTGTTTCGCGCCAGGCATTTCAACGCTGATTTAGACGAAGAGATGCGACTGCACCGCGAACTGCGGGAGCGAGAGCAGATCGAAGCGGGCGCCGATCTCGAAGAAGCACGCACCGCGGCGCGGCGAAGATTCGGAAACGACCTTGTGTTAAGAGAGGAGAGCCGTGACATGTGGGGATGGAGCTGGCTGGAAAACTTGATTCAAGATGTTCGCCTCGGCTTGCGAATGCTACGGAAGAATCCGGGCTTCGCGGCGGTTGGAATCATCACCCTCGCCCTTGGCATCGGCGCGAACACCGCGATTTTCACCTTGGTGGATGCTGTCATGCTTAGGGTGCTGCCTGTGGCAAATCCCGGCCAGCTCTATCGCCTGGGCGACAACAACAATTGCTGCGTCATGGGTGGAACCCAGAACGGGGCCAGCTTTGTTCTCTACTCCTATCCCCTTTATGAGGACCTCCGCGATCGCAGCAAAGACTTCAGCGAGTTGGCCGCCTTCACGCCCTTCTTGACGGGCCTGAGCGCGAGGCGGAGCCACTTTGCCACGCCGGCTGAAGCTTTCAATGGAGATTTTGTCTCCGGAAATTACTTTCGCATGTTTGGCGTCTCCGCCATCGCCGGACGTGCATTTGACGCGGCTGATGACAAGCCAGGTGCACCGCCGACCGCGATGATGAATTACCACACGTGGCAGCGGCAGTTCGCGAGCGACCCATCCGTGATCGGCTCCACATTTACAATCAACACTGTTCCTTACACGGTCGTGGGCGTGACGCCGCCCGCATTCTACGGCGACACGTTGCGAAGCGATCCCCCCGATTTTTGGCTCCCACTGGCCACTGAGCCACTCCTGGACCGGCCAAACACCCGCTTGGATCGCGCTGGGATTGAGTGGCTTTACCTCATGGGGCGCCTGAAGCCCGGCGCCGATCCCGCACAGGTGCAGGCCGGACTTACGGTTCGACTCCAGCAGTGGCTGAATAGCCGGCCGGAAGTTATCCCCGACCGGGACCGCGGGGACATTCCCCTGCAGCACATTCGTCTGAAGCCCGCCGGGCACGGCGTCGACCAAATGCAGACGGACTACGCGGTGGGTCTGCGCTTGCTGACCGTCCTCTCGGGTCTGGTTCTCCTAATTGCCTGCGCGAACGTCGCCAACCTGTTGCTGGCGCGAGGAGTTGCCAACCGCTTGCAGACCGCGGTGCGGATGGCCCTGGGCGCCCCTCGGCGGAGGCTGATCCGCCAAATGCTCATCGAAAGCATACTGCTAGGGCTGGCCGGCGGTGCGGCGGGCATTTACGTTGCTTATGCCGGGACCCAGGCCATCCTGCTGCTCGCCTTTCACGGCGCCCATTACGTGCCAATTAGCGCCAAGCCCTCGCTGGCGGTGCTGGGATTCGCCGTGATTTTGTCGGTGGTCACGGGCATTGTGTTCGGCGTGGCGCCTGCTTGGATCACTTCGCGCTCCCATCCTGCCGAGACGCTCCGCGGAGCGGGCCGCTCCACGCGCGACCGCTCGTCGGTGGCGCAGAAGTCACTCGTGATTTTGCAGGTCGCCCTCTCCATCGCCCTGTTGATCGGAGCGGGCTTGCTGACCCAAAGCTTGCGCAATCTCGAGAATCAGCATTTTGGCTTTGTCACCAAAGGCCGGTTGATCGTTCGGGTCGATCCCAAGCTTGCCGGGTACACGCCGGAAAAGCTTGGCGGGCTTTACCAACAGATCGAGCAAAGGCTGACGCAGGAGCCAGGGGTGCTCAGCGCCAGCCTTTCAGGTTATAGTCCCTTGGGCGACGACAATTGGAACCAGCGGGTCTACATCGAGGGCCACGCGCCGGATTTTCAGGGCGTAGCTCCATCCTGGGACCGTGTTGGCCCCCGCTACTTTGAAACCATCGGAACGCGCCTGCTGCGAGGGCGCGCCATCGAGGAGCGTGACACCCCAACTTCCCCACGTGTCGCCGTCATCAATGAGACCTTCGCTCGCCGATACTTTCCCAAGGAAGATCCTATTGGGCAGCACCTCGGAATGGACGACGTGAGCCACAGCGGCGACTATGAGATTGTCGGCATCGTCGAAGATGCAAAATATCAGGACACGCGCGGCCCTGCATACGCGACGTTCTTTCTGCCCCTGCTGCAAACGCCGCCGGGAGACTCGGTCCGCGACGGCACCGTCTACATCCATGACCTCGAGCTCCGCACCGAAGGGAAACCGGAGAACCTGGAGGCTTCGGTCCGAAACATTCTCGCTGGAATCGACCCGAATCTTACCATTCTCGGCATGACGAGCTTCGCCGAGCAGGTCAGCTCGAATTTTAATCAAGACCGGCTCATCGCCCGGCTCACAGAACTCTTCGGCCTTCTGGCGCTCACCCTGGCGTGCGTAGGCCTTTACGGTGTTACGGTATTCTCCGTAGCGCGACGCACGAACGAAATCGGCGTCCGCATGGCGCTGGGCGCCAACCGCCGAAACGTGCTGGGCTTGGTGCTAGGCGGAGCTTTCGGGCAAGTCGTAGTTGGGCTCGCCTTTGGGATCCCCCTGGCACTCGCAGGAGCACGGCTGATGTCGAGCCAGCTTTATGGGGTGAAGAGCTACGATCCCATGATTATTTCTGTGGCAGCGGTCATCCTTGCGGCCTGCGCTCTGCTGGCGGGAGTTGTACCAGCGCGCCGTGCCACGAAGGTCGATCCCATGGTGGCGCTGCGATACGAGTGAAGCTTCCAGCGATCAGCTCTCAGCTTTCAGCGAAGGACCTAACGGCTCGCGGGCAGTACCGGAAAGCCGAGCTTTAGAATCTGAGAGCGGCCGCCTGCTTGGAAGGTCAACATGTGGACCGAATTCACGCGACGCCTCGCAATGCTCTTTCGTGGCAGGCGGTTCGACGCCGATTTACAGGAAGAGATGCGCCTGCACCGCGAACTGCGGGAGCGAGAGCAGATCGAAGCAGGTGCTGATCCCGAAGAAGCACGCTACGCCGCGCGGCGAAGATTCGGAAACGACCTTCTGCTGAGAGAGGAGAGTCACGACATGTGGGGATGGAGCTGGTTGGAGGGAACGCTGCAGGACGTGCGCTATGGCTTTCGAATGCTGACGAAGAACCCCGGATTCGCCGCCGTCGCAGTTCTTTCATTGGCTCTTGGAATTGGAGCCAACACTGCGATCTTCACCTTGATTAATGACGTGCTTCTGAAATCGCTACCTGTGCGCGACCCACAGCAGCTCGTCTCGTTCGGCAAAGCCTTTGGCGCTGGGGTCATCGGGGGACTCGACCCGGGCCCCTTCGATCTGTTTCCGTACGACTTCTATGAACAGATTAAGGGTGATAAAAAGGGCTTCCAGGGCGTCTGTGCGTTTTCGAGTTTCACCACCATGGTAAGCGTGAGGGCGGGTGGCGCCTCTCAGGGGCCTGCTGAACGAGCCATCAGCCGTCTGGTTTCCGGAAATTACTTCGCCGTCCTCGGCGTGAACACCATTTTGGGAAGAGAGATCTCGCCTTCCGACGCTGATGCGCCGGGTCACAGTCCAGTTGCCGTGATCAGCTATCGCTACTGGCAGCGGAAGTTCTCGGGCGATCCCGCTGTCGTGGGGAAATCGTTCCTGGTCAATAGCACTCCTTTTACGGTGATTGGGGTCGCGCCCGCCGGTTTTTTTGGCGAATCGGTTGATACCGACCCTGCCGAGATGTGGCTGCCGCTCACCATGCAGCCGCAGGTAACGCTCAGGCCTTCCTTGATCGATCCGCATGGACCATACTGGCTCCATCTTATCGGCAGGCGCGGGCCCGCGCCCGGCCTGAAGCAGGCGCAAGAATGGGTAAATCTGCGGCTTCGTCAATACCTGGTGGAGCAACAGGGCGCAAACCTCACTCCCAAAGACAAGACTACGATTCAGCACATGTACGTCGAACTGTTGCCCGGCGCCGCGGGTGATTCCAATCTGCGAGTTGAATACTCGGAACCGTTGGAAATCCTGATGGGTATGTTGGTGCTCGTTCTCCTGATCACTTGCGCCAACTTGGCGAACCTTCTTCTTGCCCGGGCCATTGCGCGCCAGAAGGAGCTCTCGACGCGCCTGGCTCTCGGCGCCGGCCGCTGGAGGATTATCCGCCAGATTCTCACTGAAACTCTTCTTCTCTCCGGCCTGGGAGGAGTATTGGGCTTGCTGTTCGCGGTCTGGGGAACGCGTTCCTTGATCAACTTCGTCGCTGGCACGGCAAGCTACATCCCCCTCGATCCAATTCCCGATCTAAGAGTACTGGCCTTTACTCTGGGTGTCTGCGTGCTGACGGGAATTCTCTTTGGTTTAGCGCCGGCCCTTCGTGTTTCGCGCGCCAGTCTCGCATCGGCCCTGAAAGAGCGGTCGCGAACGATGAGCGGCGGTTCGGGCGGACGAGTTGGAATCCCGCTTCCGAAGATTCTCGTGGCGGGGCAGGTGGCGCTATCGTTGCTGCTTCTCGTAGGCGCAGGCTTGTTCGTGCGCACGCTCCGGAATCTGGCGCATCAGGATTTTGGCTTCAATCGTTCCAACGTTCTCTTGGTGACAATCGATCCTCACCTTGCAGGTTACAAGCCAGTGCAGGTCACCGGCCTCTACGGGCAGATCCTTGACCGAATAAACGCTCTTCCGGGTGTCCGTTCCGCGACCTTCTCCACGGCCCCACCCCTGAGTGAAATGAGTTGGACGGATGCAGTCACCATCCCTGGCCACACCCCGCAACCCAACGAGGATATGAGCGTCACCCTGAACGGCGTGGGGCCTCACTACTTCGAGACCATCGGAATACCCCTGCTGCGAGGCCGTTCGATCGGGCCTCAAGACTCTGCGGATTCACCAAAAATCGCCGTCGTCAGTCAGGCGATGGCGGATCGCTTTTTCCCCCGCGCCAATCCCCTCGGCCGGCGCCTGAGTTTTTCCGATCCTGATGTAAAGGGTGACTGGGAAATCGTGGGAGTGGCCAAAGATGCGAAGTACAACAGCCCGCGCGAAACTCCGAAACGGATGATCTACCTCCCGGTACTGCAACAGTCCGGCCAATCCGTGTTTGTGCAGAGCCTGGAAGTTCGAGCCGTGGGCAATCCCGCACTGGTGGCGGGCGAAGTTCGCCGGGCTCTCGGCGAAATTGACAGTAACTTACCCGTCGTGAGCGTAGTAACGATCACCGAGTGGGTGGACCAGTTCCTGAGCCGGGAGCATCTGGTTTCCGATCTCACCAGTTTCTTCTCGTTGCTGGCGCTGCTGCTGGCGTGCATTGGGCTCTACGGAGTGATGAGTTACAACGTTGCCCGGCGGACAAACGAAATCGGCATCCGCATTGCGCTCGGTGCAGAGACGGGCGGCATGCTGTGGCTGGTGCTAAAAGAATCGCTCGTTCTCCTGGCGGCCGGTGTAGTCATTGGCGTCCCTGTTGCTTTGGCTGCCATGCGACTGGTCCGAAACCAGCTCTTCGGCCTCAGCCCCTCGGATCCTATCACCCTCTGCGGGGCGATCTTGCTGATCGGACTGGTCACAGTGCTGGCAGGCTACATCCCCGCACGGCGCGCCACGAAGGTCGACCCCATGGTGGCGCTGCGGTACGAGTGAAGCTTTCAGCGCTCAGCTCTCAGCGAAGGACCTAACGGCTCGCGGGCAGTACCGGAAAGCCGAGCTTTAAAATCTGGGAGCGGCCGCGTGCTTGGTAGGTAAACATGTGGACCGAATTCACGCGACGCCTCGCGATGCAGCTTCGTGGCAGGCGTTTCGACGCCGATTTAGAGGAAGAGATGCGCCTGCACCGCGAACTGCGGGAGCGGGAGCAAATCGAAGCGGGCCTACCGCCGGAAGAAGCGCGCTACGCGGCGCGGCGGAGATTCGGAAATGACCTTGTTCTGAGAGAGGAGAGTCGCGACATGTGGGGATGGAGTTGGCTGGAGAACTCTAGGCAAGACATTCGCTACGCGTGGCGCGTCCTGGTCAAAAATCCCGGCTTTAGCGCTATTGCTGTCTTGACGCTGGCCTTCGGTATCGGGGCGAATACGGCGATCTTCACCTTCGTCGACGCCTCGTTGTTGAAGCCTCTCCCTTACCCCGACCCGGGCAAGATTGTTTTCATCGCGCAACATCCGCCCCACAGCTCGGACGAGGTGCATGTCCATCCTTTTGACTTCCTCCAGTGGCAAGCCCGGTCACGATCTTTTGAAGCGTTGGCCCTGGTGCAAAGCATTCCGGCCAACACGATGGGCCCGGACGGCGCGGAGCAACTGTCTGCCCTGTGGACGACCACCGGCCTTTTTCGCGTATTCGGGGTGAGCCCGGTTCTGGGTCGCGGGTTCACGGAGGATGAAACAATCGCTGCGGGAGATCCGCCCGCGGCCGTTGGCCACGTTACCATCATCAGCCACGCCCTATGGCAGCAAAGATTCGCCTCCGACCCGAACGTCATCGGTAAGACCATCGTATTGTCGGGCGAAGCTCAAACGGTGATCGGCGTCATGCCCAGCGGGTTTCGTGTCGGAATGCTCGACCCGGATCTTTACCTGCCCATGCCCATTGACCGGCAGAGGCCGGACGCAATCGGTTCCCACAGCTTTGATTGTTACGGGCGACTCCGCCCGGGCGTGAGCATCGAAGCGGTGCGCGCTGAGATGAACGTGATCGCCGGGCGCTTGGGCCGCGAGTACCCGATGGATCGCGATTGGACGGCGGCGGTTGAGAGCCTGCGCGACCATCTGACCGCGGACTCTCGCCCCGTGCTGCTCCTCCTTCAGGGGGTGGTGGCGTTCATCCTCTTGATCGTCTCCTCCAACGTGGCTGGGCTTTTGCTGACGCGCAGCATCGGCCGAAGGGGAGAACTCGCCGTCCGTCTGTCGCTGGGAGCCAGCCGCCTGCGTCTCGTTCAATCCCTTGCCATCGAAAGCCTGGTACTCTCATGCGCTGGTGGAGCGACTGGCCTTCTGCTGGGTAGTTGGGCCAGCCGTTTGCTTTACCATTTGACTCGAGCGGCGGGGTCCCTGGGTCAGGTTCAGGAGGCTCATCTCGACTCTCGTGTTTTGGCCTTCACTGCCGGGGTTTCCTTATTGGCCACCTTGCTCTGCAGCCTGGTGCCCGCTTGGCAAGTCTCGCGGTTTGACCTTCAAACAACGCTGCGCGGCGGTAGTCGCAGAGCTTCAGAGACCCGAGTCCATCGGCACCTGGCGGGGACTCTGGTTGTCTCGCAGGTGGCGCTGGCAGTCGTTCTTCTAATCGGGGCGGGCCTGCTGCTGCGCACGTTCTCCCATCTCCTCAAGGTTCAATTGGGATTCCA
>Ga0181535_10006932_pt1 | contig 11545 bp, 8 predicted proteins | sample PEATcosm2014_Bin_44_FD_119774 | JGI IMG/M metagenome (GOLD analysis project Ga0181535, IMG submission 119774) | Peatland microbial communities from MTU Mesocosm Facility, Houghton, MI, USA - PEATcosm2014_Bin17_30_metaG | ecosystem: Environmental > Terrestrial > Soil > Wetlands > Peat | place...
ATCGGTTCGAAATTGCCATAGCCTGGCGTCTGAGACCTTGTAAATGTCCCGCTCCAAAGTCCCCGTGGTGCCCAGCCAACGGTCCTTTCCACAACTCTCCGTCCAAAGATCGTCGGCTGGCGCCGAGTCCCAGGTGGGCATGTGGACTCCGTTGGTCACATGGCCGATCGGGATTTCGTCCTCCGGCCAGCGCGGAAACAGAGGAAGGAACAGACGCCGGCTCACTTCTCCGTGCAAGCGGCTCACCCCGTTCACCGCCCCGCTCCCGCGGATTGCCAGATAAGCCATGTTGAAAGGCTCCGACGAGTCGAACGGGTTCTGGCGGCCAAGGGCCAGTAAGTCGTGAAGTGCGATCCCGAGCTTCTTTTCGGCATACCCGCCCAGGTATTGCTCGACCAGCGCGGGAGGGAAACGGTCAAAACCGGCGGCCACGGCAGTGTGGGTGGTGAACAGATTGCCCGCTCGCGTGACCGCTAGGGCGACTTCGAAGGGTTGGCCCGTGTCTTCCATGAAAGCACGGGCGCGTTCCAGCACGGCGAACGCCGCGTGTCCTTCATTCAAATGACAGATCTCCGGCGCGAGACCGAGCGCGCGCAGCAACCGCCAGCCGCCGATCCCGAGCAGCAATTCCTGCTGAAGGCGCAACTCCGGCCCACCCCCATACAGTTCGCTCGAAATTCCCCGGCGACCCGGAAAATTGGCCGCGTCATTGCTGTCCAGCAGGTACAGCTTCACCCTGCCGACCTTCGCCTGCCAGGCGCGCAACCAGACCGAGTATCCCGGCAATGCGATCTCCAACCGCAGCCACTCCCCGTTTGGCTGGCGCAGCGGCGTGATCGGCAACTGTCCGGGATCGTTATACGGGTAGAGGGCCTGTTGCTGTCCGTTTTTGTCGATCACCTGGCGAAAATAGCCCTGCTGGTAGAGCAGTCCCACGCCGGCCACCGGCACACCCAAATCGCTGGCGGCCTTGAGTTGATCGCCGGCCACATTACCGAGCCCGCCCGAGTAAATGGGCAGAGCTTCGCTCAACATGAATTCCATGCTGAAATACGCGGCACAGGTCAGCGGAGCTTGCGGATGAGTCCGCTGAAACCACGCGGGCGCTTCCGCCGCCTGCCGGCCGTCTTCGATCAAACCATTTACGTTTTTCCGGAAAGCGGGATCGGCCAACACGCGCTCGATCCGGTCCCGCGCGGCCGTCTGCAGGACCACCCAGGGGTTATGCGTGATCTCCCACAGTTCCGGGTCAAGCTGCCGCCACACTTCGTCCGTAGCATGATTCCACGACCAATGCATGTCCAAGGCGAGTTCCGCCAGGGAATCGAATCCCTCGATTTCGGTGGGTAAGAGCTGGTATATGGGGTGGCTGGCACGGGTTTGTTCGCTCATGATTTCCGGGCTCTAAGCTCCTGCGACGGTGCGCACGGCATGCGCCTTGGATTCGATGCACTGCAGCAGATCGTTCCAGGATTTGACGAAGTCCTCGGCGCCCTCAAGCTGGAGCTGCCCGGCCAGCTTCCCGGTGTCAATGCCAGCGCTGGCAAAACGCTCCAGCACCGTCTCGCAGTCCCCGCCATCGGCGGGTAGAGTATTCGGAACATGCCCATGATCTGCAAACGCCAGCAGGGTGGCCTCCGGCATCGTGTTCACGGTGTCCGGGGCCGCCAGACCGCCGATGTAAAGAACGTCCGAAGCCTTCGGATCCTTGGTGCCGGTGCTGGCCCAAAGCAGGCGCTGCGCGGAGGCGCCTTGGGCCGCCAGTTGCAGCCACTGCGGCGAAATCAGCAGATCGCGATAGGCCTTGTACGCCTGCATTGCAATGGCTATGCCAAGTCGATTTTTCGACTCATCGGGTTCCTTGCCCGCCACCGCCTTATCCCAGCGGCTGATAAAGATTGACGCCACCGAGTGCACGGCTGGATTGAGGCTGGCTCTAATCCGCCTCTCGATCCCCCGCATGTAGGCGCGGGCAGCTTCCAAGTATTGATCGCGGGAGAATAGCAAGGTTACGTTGACGGGAATGCCGGCAAAGATGGCTTCTTCAATGGCGGAGAGTCCTTTCGGAGTTCCTGGAATCTTGATGAAGAGATTCGGCCGGTCCGCCGCAGCGCATAACTGCTTGGCAGCTTCCAGCGTTTTGGCGGGCTCGTCCGCCAGAAGGGGAGATACTTCCAGAGACACCCAGCCATCCACGCCATTGGTAGCATCGTGAATGGGCCGGAACAGGTCGGCTGCCTTGGTCAGATCTTCCAGCGCCAGCTCGAAGAACAGCTTCTCACCGGCCTTCGCGGCCTGCGTCTTCGCCCGAATCGCCTCATCGTAGAAATCGGTGTTGCGGATGGCGTGGTCGAAGATGCTCGGATTTGAGGTCAGCCCGGTGATGGACAGTTCCCGAATGTAGCGTTCGAGCGTGCCGCTGGTAAGTAATCCCCGGGTGATGTTGTCGAGCCAAAGGCTCTGGCCCGTGCGATGCAGTTGTTCCGTGGCTCGCATGGTCGCCCTAAACGCCGCTTAACGCAAGGGAAGGTTCGTGTTCGCCCTGGTGCAGCCAATATGGCGGCCGGCCGTAGTGAAAGTACAGGCGGTTTTCATACTCTCGCGTAATCGGCATGGACTCGGTGTACTCCGGAGCGTTCTGGATGGCTTCCCGCGAGAGGCCGGCGTAGACTTTAGAATCCGCCCAGCTCACCCGTTCGATCCATGCGGGTGAAACCAGCACCCTCTTGCCCGGCCACCAATTCCGCGTGGCCACCTCGATGTAGCGGATCGCCCAGGCTTCATCGTCCACGATGAATCCGTCCACATGGCCGATCTCGCCGTCAGCCGCCTCAATGTCGTAGCCAGCGACGGCTTCGGTGCTGCGCAGATGCGAATCGGTCAACTCTCTGGCGACCTTCTCCGCCAAAGCTTCCCTGGAAGCATAGGCTGGAATAGCCAAGCCCGCCGGGAAAAACGCCGGACCCCACAGGTAGGGACCCTCCCAATAGTAGGGATACCCGTAATAACCGTAGTATTCGGCCTCGTGCTGCCGGGACACCGGCTGGTGCGTGTCGATGTTGGGACTGTTCTCCACTTGCTTTTTTGTCAGAGCCACATCCAATCGCTCCGCCTCCCAGTCCGCATGGACCACGGAAATCGGCGAGATCAGCACTTGGCGGCCGCCCAGCCAGCCGCCGGTTTCAACCACCAGGTAGCGGATGGCCCACGTCTTATCGTCGAAATACAACTGATCTACGGTTCCAAGCTCGCCGTCCGTAGCCCGGATTGTGAAACCCTTCAAATGAGCGCTATTTCTTAGCATTGGTTTGTCCTCATGGGTGGTTGTCGAGTCCGGCGCTTATCGCGCGGCGCCTGCCGGTTCGGGCGAGTGCAGGGTCACATTGACATGCCGTGTGTTTTCGAGGACGTCCTTCGCTTTGCCGACTTCCGCGGCCGTGCCATGCACCAGCAGCAGGAACTTATCCGTCTTGAGCGCCGTTTCGTACTCTACGATACTATCCTTCGGAATCCCCATTCCGTAAAGGCCCGCGCCGATAGCGCTCAAGCCGCCAACTGCCACGGCGCCTTCCAGCGCTCCTACGATCCATGCAACCAAGGGGCCTGCCACGAGTATTGGACCGAGACCGGGAACGGCAAAGAAAGCCGATCCGAACAGCAGTCCCCAGAAGCCTCCCCAAAAGGCGCCGGTCTTGCCCCAGCGCTTCATCCGGTCGCCGGTGTTGTAATAACCCACCACGTGTTCATCCGTGTGGGGGTCCTTGCCCACGATGGACAAGGTGTGCATGTCGATTCCCGCGCGCTGGAGTTCCTTCACCGCTTCTTCCGCTTCGGTGTGCGTGCCATAAACTGCTACCACTGCGTTTAGTTCGGACATTACCTCTCTCCTTTTGTATTTGTGCCGCTTGTGAATTAAGTTGCGATTGCCCCATGGCGAATGCACGCGCACCACCAACCTTTTTTCATGGGGACGTGCGTTTCCTTCGGCTCGTTACAGGGGTTTGGCCCAGATTCGGGACGTCGTGCCGTCAACTTCTGTGCAGAATCCGTCGTTACGAGTGCAATATCTGCCTCGGGCCTTGACGGTGGGGCAGGCTCTCAGCCTGCGCGGGGCTCTCAGCCCCGCCTTCGCGAGCAAAGCTCGCGCGAGCCGGCTGGAAGCGAATGCCGTCCGCCCGACGAACGGGATGGCGTGTTGCCACCACCGAAAAAGAGGCAGGCGAAGCCGCCTGCCCCCCTCCGACTACCTGGATGCGATCGGCGTGCCGATCTCCGTGCCAATTACTTCGCCGGAGATCACTAGTTCCACACGCCGGTTCAACTGCCGGCCCTCCGCGGTGTCATTGGATGCCACCGGTTGAGTCTTGCCGAAGCCCTTCGCCGTGACCGAACCCGCCGCCATTCCCTGATCGGTCAGGTATGCACGCACAGACTCGCCGCGTTGCTCGGAAAGCTGCTGATTGTAGTCGTCCCCGCCGACGCTGTCCGTATGGCCTTCCACGTCCAGCCTCAGACCCGGATGCCCGGAGACAATGCCAGCGACCTTGGCCAGTTTCTCGCGCGCCAAAGGCCGCAGCGAAGACTTAGCCGTGTCGAAAAGCACATCCGACATGTTCACGATCAGACCACGCGCTGTATCCCGGGTCTGAAGAATGGCGTTGAACTGGCTGAGCAACTGAGTTCGCAGTTCAGCCTTTTCCGCCTGCAACTGGGCCGTCTGTCGGGCCGCGCTGTCGAGATCGGCCTGGCTAGCCGTCCTTTGCGCCTCATTTTCCCGCTTCAGACGATCCACCTCGGACGCGGCGGCGGACGCGTTCGCCACGTTCTCCAGTTTCAAGCGATCCGCTTCTGCCGTGGCGGCATCCGTGCGCGTGTCGTTTTCGCGTTTCACGCGATCGGCTTCGACCGCGGCAGCGGTCATGCGCGCATCGTTCTCGCGTTTCACGCGATCGGCTTCCGCCTGAGAGGAGGCTGCCTGCGCATCTTTTTCCCGCGTTAAGCGCTCGGATTCGGCCAGGGCCGCAACCCGCGCCGTCTCGGCTTCCCGAGTGACGCGGTCCGTTTCGGACTGCGCGGCAACCCGCCCGCTTTCCGCGCGCGCTTCGCGATCCACCGACTGTTGGCGCTCCGCGGCCAGGGCGTCCGCATCCTGGCGCTTGATCGCGATGGCCCGCGAGTCTTCCGCCGTCTGCACGGCTTCCCGGGCAGTCATGATGACCGCCTTATTGCCGGCGTGGCGTTCCTGGTAAGCATTAGCCTGAGCGAGGCTCGCCTCGGCCTTCTGGAAAGTCTCGGCCGCAAAACGGTCCGCGCCCACAGCACGCGCGATCTGCACCGCGTTGCGCGCTTCATAGAGTTCCAGCGGCTGTTTCCGGTCGCACTTCAGCGCCAGCGGGTTCGCGAGACGCTCATACTGGCCGCGCTGCAATAGTTCGTACTTGGCGTCGATCTCCTCGATCTTCCCCTTGGTGTCCGCGCGCACCATGTTTTGCATCACAATCAGGTCGCTGGGCTGAGTGACCGCGTAATAAGGTTCGGCGGTGACCACCAACCCGAACACCTGCAGTTCGGTAGTTACGTCCAGCTTGCTTTTGGCCCCATTCAGGACGACTTCGCCCAGGTTGGCCGTGCGGCCTTCGGGGGTAACCGCCCACAGCACATAAGTGAGATATTCGGCTCCGTTTTGCGCCGCCGGCTGCAGACCAACGAATTCCGCCTCGATCCGGATATAGCCCTGCTTGCCCTCGACTCGGGCCTCTCCACCACCATTGGGGAGAAGCTCGGTTCCCCGGAAGTCGATCCGCGTCGCGCCGCTACGGTGCTGGTAGTTAATGGCCTTCACGGTTCGTTCTGTCAGGGACAGGCGGTAAATCGGCGACTCTCCGGCTGACAGCCGTGTCGCATTCTCGGTCTGAACCCTCGGCTCCTGGGCCGACAAAAGTCCGCATGCTATGAGCGATGCGCCGATAAGTTTCATTGGTGTCATCTTCGGTTCCTTTCCGGCAGATTATTGGCTGCCGCCAGTTGCCGGGCTCGCGTGCGCGCGCGCCGGGTGCTCGTTCAGTTCGGCAATCAGTCTCGCGGCCGACCTCGGCGTGGCAACGGCCGTCGTGAGAATTTCCCGGTTGCTCAGCTTGCTGCCGTAGATCTCGGCATTGTCGTCCAGATCCTGCCGCAGGGTGGCGCCTTCCAGCGCAACGCCCGCAAACAGCCCCTGGGACCGCGACCACGAAAGAATCTCGGCGTGCATTTGAAGGTCGGTTTGAGCTGTGGCCGTGCGTCCCACGGGTCCAGCGGCAGCCGATGCTTCGCCGCCTAGCGTGAACTTATCGGACAGCAGTTTGTTCTCTCCGCCTTCGTTCATCACAAGCATGATTACATCGGTCATCGAGCCGCCAATCTGGAAGCCAACGCTGCCGCCCTCGATACGGACCGCGCCCGGCGCAGACCAACCGCCGTCATGCCGGCACGACACAAAACCTTTTCCATACTTGCCGCCGACCACGAAAGCCGCGGTCTTCAGGCTGGGGACGATCACGATGCAGCGGGCATTCGCCAGAAGGTCTTCCGGGATGCCCTTATCCGGTGTCGCCATCACTTCGGAAAACACCACGGCGGCTTCATTGAGCCGTCTTACAGAATCGTTGTCTTTGGCCAACAGGGGTGCAATCGCCATGGGCGCAATCGCCAGAGTAGCCGCTAGTATCATTCGCATTATTTGCCTCTTCCGTCGACCCGGTGAAACCCGTAGGGGCGTTGGGCGACAGCCCCCTTACTGCACGAGTCGCACCAACTTCGTCTTTTGTTGAGCCGACTCGCCAAAGGCCGGCTTGCGAACCAGGGGGGGACGGGGCAAACCGCCTAAGAAGTGACCATGTATGGTCAATTGACGGGGCGCGGTCAGAGACCTCCAGGCGATCGCAGATGGAGCCGTCTCAATAGCTTGCAGCGAGTCGGGAGTGGTAACGCGATTGCGGCTGGGTGTGATGTTCCCGGGTTATAGCCGTGCCGGTATGCAGAACGTGCACGAGAATGCACAATTTGCTTGCCCCTCGGAGCTCCCGCTCGAAGACTGGAATCCCCCTGCCACGAGATAAGAGCTGGCCAGTGGCATGCATATGCAGATGAGGAGGCTGAAGACGGGCTCTTGCTGGGCGCCACATGGATCGCCCTGGTAGTAGTTAGGGCTGACGACCACCCCGACAACAAATGGCACTATGACAACAGGCGATACTACGATCGCGACGGTCGCGGTTATGACGTGTGGAACGTGCTCCGCCGGGCTAAAATCGCCAGCGGCGCGCTGGCTGGTGGAGAACGGCCCCAGAGAGCTTGAGATCCTGTTCCGGGCGATTCTCTATCACCCTTCCACGCCTATCCTCATCACCGACGACCATGGCAATTCCAGGGAGGCCAGCGCCGGCGTGAGCAAGCTCTTAGGGCTGCCGCGGGAAAAGATCATCGGCCGCCCGGTCGACGACTTCGTACCGCCCAGCTTCAAGCCCGAGATTTCGCAGTTGTGGAAAGCCTTGCAGGAGCAGGGGGAACAGGAAGGCACGCTGCGGCTGCTGGGGCCGGATCGAAGCCCGCTGGACGTGGAGTACACGGCTAAGGGAAACGTGCTGCCCGTGCGCCACATCCTGGTCCTGCGCGATAAGGCCGCACCCGCGGAAACAGAACAGGGCCCCACTGACCGCATTCCGTCATGGGTGAGCGACTATGCTCTTTTCCTGTTGGATGTGGGCGGACGGATTGTCACCTGGTATTCGGGCGCGGAACGCATCTACGGCTACACAACTGGTGAGGCCACTGGCCAGCATGTGTCCTTTCTCTATCCCAGCGAAGAGGTCGCCCGAGTAAGTTTTGAAGAGAAATTGAAGAGGGCCGCCGCCGAAGGCCATTTGGGAAACGAAGGCTGGCACCTGAGGAAAGACGGGACGCGATTCTGGGCCAATGTGATTACCATGGCCTTACGAGATGAAAACGGAGAGCTGCAAGGCTTTGCGAGAGTGGTGCGCGATTTCAGCGAGCGTCACGAAAAGGACGAGAAGTTGCGGCGCAGCCGTGCGCGTGTCCGGCCTATCCCGACGGAATCGACCGTTGCCGGCATAGTTTCCGGCGAGTTCGACCATGTTCCCGAGGCGAATGACGCGTTTCTCGAAATGGTAGGATACAGCCGCGAGGATTTGCTGGCAGGCCGGCTGCACTGGGCCGATCTCACACCGCCGGAATACGCGCCGCTAGACGATCTGGCGCACGAAGAAGGCCTTCGGTTCGGCGCCTGCACGCCTTTTGAGAAAGAGTTGATTCGCAAGGATGGAACGCGGGTCCCAGTCCTGGTGGCCACGGCCGTGTTGAAGCTCTCTCCCTTCCGCTGGATCACGTTCGTGCAGAACCTCCGGGAACGGGACCGGTTTGAGAGTATCGAAGACGCCGATGTCGAACTCAAACAAGACTTCGAGGAGATTGTAGGCGTGAGCGCGGCCCTGCGGCGTGTTCAGCGGCAGGTTGAAGTGGTTGCGCCTACCGATGCCAACGTGCTGATCCTGGGAGAAACCGGTACCGGGAAGGAGTTGGTGGCGCGCGCCATCCACAGGATGAGCCCTCGCAAGAACCTTCCTTTCGTCACGTTGAACTGTGCCGCTATTCCGACCGGGCTTCTCGAAAGCGAGTTGTTTGGCTACGAGAGAGGGGCCTTTACCGGCGCCCTGTCGCAAAAGATCGGCCGGTTCGAGATGGCCCACCGCGGGACTCTGTTTCTGGACGAGGTGGGCGATATTCCGTTGGATCTGCAACCGAAATTACTCCGGGCTTTGCAGGAAAAAGCATTCGAGAGGTTGGGCGGGACCAAAACGATCCCCATCGACGTCCGGCTGGTGGCCGCCACCAACCGCAATCTCACCCAGATGATGGGCGATAAACTCTTTCGCAGCGATCTCTATTACCGGCTGAGAGTCTTCCCCATCACCACGCCTCCGCTGCGCGATCACCCGGAGGACATTCCGATACTTGCCCGGCATTTCACCAAGAAGTACGCGGAGAAGATGGGCAGGCAGATCGACAAGATCCCGTCGGAGACGATGCACGCGCTGGTGAGTTGGAACTGGCCGGGGAACGTACGGGAGCTCGAGAACTTCATCGAACGGTCGGTCATCCTTTCCACGGGAGCCAGGCTGCGGGCTCCTCTAGCCGAAATACGGCCGGATGCCATGCAAGTTGCCAGCAGCACGACGCTCGAACAGGTCGAGCGGGAACATATCGTCCGAGTGCTGCGGGAAAGCGGCGGGGTGGTCACCACGGCCGCCACCCGTCTCGGACTCCACCGGACGACCCTAAACGCCATGATGCGCAAGCTCGGCATCTCTCGCAAGGACCTCTGACAGGGCCGATGTGGGGCGGCCAATCTTGGCCGCAGCCGCCTTTTCAGGCGGCCAGGGCCGGCTGAAAGCGGCTGCGGGCAGAATGCCCGCCCCACAGGATCCAAGCATTATGCGAGACTCAACAATCTGACCGCATTGAGTCATTTGACCGAGGGCCGGTCGTGTGCCGCGAGCCGCACACAGCCCCAAAGCCGGGCTCCCGGGGCCTTCTAACAGGGGCTTACTCACTCGCCCGGCCATTGGGCAACGGATTGCTCTTTGTTGGATGAAGGAGCAAGAACATGCCGTTGATAAATCTTGTCGTTGTGTTGATTGTAGTCGGTGTGGGGTTGTACCTGATCAACCGCTACATTCCCATGGCCTCCAGTATCAAAACGATTCTGAATGTCCTGGTTGTGGTGGTGGTTTGCGTATGGTTACTGCAGGCAACCGGACTGTGGGGGAATGTAACCAGCTTCCGGCTGCATGGATGATGGGCGGCACCAGGCCGCGCGCGGCGGCCGCCGGAGCGCTTCACTGTAGCGAAGCTGAATCCCGATCGAGCTGGTAGTTTGAGAACAGAATGTCCAGTTCGGTCGGGCCCAGCAGGAAACTGGACGACACCGATCGTACGCGTGCTGGCAGCCAGAAACCGTGCACTTCGACGAATTCTTCGCTGATGTGGGGCGCGCCAACCAATATAGAGAGGCTGGCCGCGAACCGCCCTTCGATCCGTACTACAGCGTAACTGCCGGTATCCACCCAGGCCTTCCCGGCGATCAGGAACCGGCTCTGGCTCCTGGGTGACAGTCCCAGGACATAGCAACTTCGACCCGCTGCCAGTTCGGTTCCGAGCAGACGCACACGATAATTAGCGGCAGTAATTTCGTGCCGGAGATTCTCCGGCGGTAAACTGGCGCCTGCCTCGGACGCCAGCACCTTATCGATGATATCGCCCAGCCTGTCCGACCCGGAGCGCATCAATACGGTGTAGCGCTCGCCTTCCACCTGACGGTAACTCATGCGCACAGCCACCGCCGCCTGTTTGCCGAACCGCTGGTTGAGCAGCGTGTATTGCCGCGAGCCCGAATACTTCTTCAGCATCAGGTGACGCCGGTTATTCTCGCCCTCGACTCCGGCAAGGATTTGATCGCTGGAGGGCGCCACCGGGCCGGCCGTGAGCGCCGGAATCAACCCGGCGATTTGCTTGCCGCCCTGACCGTGCGCCGCCGGGACAGCCGCGAGCAGGCACGCCAGCGCCCAACAGCGGACTTCCGAGGCGAGGCTCGATGGATCGGTCATTTGGAAATCTGTGGGCTCGCCGCGGTAGTCACTTTGGAACCCGGCGCCGCAAGGTCGTGGTTCACCGCTTCCAGGTTATTGAGTTCCTCCTGCAGGCGTGCCCAGTCGCCGGCGTTGGTCTTGGTCGCGATAGGCAGGCTGAGATCCTGGTAGTAGGCGAGAATATCGCTACGCAGGTCTTGCGGCATATCTGCGTAGTGGCCTTCCAACTTGTGCAGCAACTTGGCATACGCGGTGTCAGCCAGTTTGTATTGGCCCGCCTTGTTAGCTGCTCCCATGTCGAGATTGTCGTTCGCCAGGTTGAGCTGGCCGCTGCCTACGCCGGCAAGCAACTGGCGATAGGCGTCGATCGACGCGTTGAAACTGGCCATGTACAGCTTCTCGATCTCCGGCGTCAGCTTCTTAAACGCCAGCGCCTTAAATGGGCCCGATTTGGGCACGATGCGAAAAAGGCCCGCCAGCATTTTCGACCGGACACCCGGCCGTCGATAGGTGGCTCCCCAGTTCTTTTCGTAGCTGGAGCGAGACAAGTTGTAGAGGAATTTCTGGCGGGTGGTGCCGGGAGTTTCCTTCTGAATCTCCGAGCCCTTGATTTGCCACGCGACTTTGGTCAGGGCTGGTAGCACCGTCCCTACCGCACGCCGGTACGATCCGATGGCGAGATCGACGTCGAAAAACACCTGTTCGATTCTGATTCCATAGGTATCCTGAAACGCCCGCTGGAGTACGGGCTTTGCGACTTGAAAGCCTATAAAGCCTTTATACGCATCCGAGGCGTAGCGGCCCTTGGCTGCCTGAAATACGTCGAATCCGAACTCTGTCTTGGTGTGCGAGAAAGGATCGTCCGCATAGGTAATCCACTTTCCGAATTTGATTCGAAGCCG
>Ga0181535_10006934_pt1 | contig 11544 bp, 11 predicted proteins | sample PEATcosm2014_Bin_44_FD_119774 | JGI IMG/M metagenome (GOLD analysis project Ga0181535, IMG submission 119774) | Peatland microbial communities from MTU Mesocosm Facility, Houghton, MI, USA - PEATcosm2014_Bin17_30_metaG | ecosystem: Environmental > Terrestrial > Soil > Wetlands > Peat | place...
TGCAGCACTACATGCTGCTCCAGCGCAACCTGATCTACACGGGAATCACCCGCGCCAAGCAATTGCTCGTAGTTGTCGGCCAGAAGAAGGCCCTGGGCCTGGCGGTCAGGAACGACCAGTCGCGCAAGAGGTACTCCGGGCTCCTGGGTAGCTTGAAGGAATCCAGCCTGTAGTTCTGAGCCTGCCTGACGGTATGAATGGCCAGGCCGGCGGTGGAGATGAGCTGCATCCGCGCCGACGGACTATTCTGGACGTTCAGGTTCGAGACCCTGCATGAATGACGATCCACAACTCGACCGAGCTCGGCGCCGGCGAATGCGCTACGCCGAACGCAAGCTCCGGGAGGCACAATCTCGACAGGCACGGACTGAGCGAAGCATCGTTTACTGGTCCCGGATACTTGCCGACCTCAAGCATCAGAGAACCCGTGCCATTCAGCCGCCGCTTTGGCCGGAAGACGAGACCAAAGCGGCAGACTGAGCTGACTTTGGCCGACGCCGGACGAAGGCCCCATTGTAAGGGGGCTCGCTACTTCGCTTCAGTAGCCTTCTTCGCCGCCCAGCGCTTTTTGACGGCCTCGGCGATCCGCTTTCGCCCCTCTGGAGAGAGGGACGCTGATCTTCAATGATGCCATGCAAAGGGCGATCGTTCACGGTTCGATACGAAACGATCCGACAGATTGGGATTTGAGATGAGTATTCAATGGCGCCTGTGACAATGCACACAGACATAGCCGCTGCCAAGCACCGCAGAACGGAAGGTCTTCAGCTTGCAACCGGTATTTGTATTCACGAGCGGGTGTTTGGGGGGCGGCCTAAAACAGGTCTGCTTGGACGTTTCTGAATTCTTCCATTTCTCCCCACTGCTCCTCGGATGGAAGCTCTAGTTCTCCGCGAATCTCCCTTTCAAAAACCAAACGTGCTTGCTGAAGTTTTACTTCACGTGAACAACGCTTGAGTGCTGGGTAATCTTCGAGGAGCGATGGAAGTTTCGCCATCAATGCGGCTTCAAGCGCCTTCTCTGTATATCTACTCTTAATGACTTCGGCAACGCGCTCATTGCACCATTGCTGGTAAGCCTGCGCTGTGAGTAGGTCCTGCCGTTGTTTATCGCGCTCGTCCCGCTGTGCAGCTACTATCGCCTTCCTCTTTCTTGAAGTCACAAAATTGTCTGGCACCGAGACACCTTGCTGGAGACAATCAATCGCATATCCTGGGGGATTATTCAGCTGATCTTTCTTGATGGCAATGAGCGAATTGACGTAGTCGATTTTGTCTAGCATCTCGTCTTCTGGTCCAAGCTTAGATAGCTCCTTCGCCTTGGCCCTTGATATCCCAATTGCCAGGAGTTCAAGCACAACGGGGCTGTCCTCGATGGTTGAGACTGTGCCATTGTCCCCTAAGAGAATTCTCTTTTGGGTAAGTTTGAGTATCCTGAGCAGTTCCGGCCCTGCAACCAGGCGGAACTTGTACCCCGTTTTGCTTGCCATCTTCAACAACGCCCAATTATCCAGATAGCCAATAGACTTTAACTCATCCAGAGCTTTTCCCATCGTGGATTTGATCTTGGTTGGATATTGGTACTCTACAACACCCAGACGCTTACATAGGTTGGAGTAGCTAAACTCGACCGGACTCCCTTTGCTCGCAAAGAACCAAATATGCAATTGATTAAAGATGGCTATAGACATCGGCCGGTCTAATCTTTTCAGCGCTGCTGGATCTTTACGTATGACGAACATGTCGTTTAGGTTGTCGAGCATCCAGTCCTCGAGCACAATCTCGAACATGACGTTGTGTTGTCCGGCGTCTTTGTCTGGTTGGATACGGGTAAACTTGCGAAAAACATGTTCAGTGGTGTCGAGAAATTTCTTTGAACCTTTGTGATAAATGACACCATGAGAGGTTATCGTAGTGCTGGCCATACGTTGGCCCCACTCATTGATTTGCTCGTATAGGCCGCCAGATTTGGTGCGGTCTAGCTTGGCTACCATTTGAGGACCTGAGATTCTTACTGGATTTTGTACGCACCCTACCTGTGCCCTCAGATCGAAGAAATGCTCAGTGAAGCCATTCGAGATCTTTAGGTCCGCAATGGATGGCAAACCAAGGCGCCCTGGGGCTTCCAGGGTTACGCTACTAGGACCGCGAACGCCGTCCACCGTGCCGAGTGGAATTTCGCGCCGCGTGGGCATCAAACGAGGATCATGGGCACCATAGAAGCCTATATACTCAAGGTTCTTCTCGCCACGGATGAAGGCCAGGTCCTGTTCGCCTATGAGCTCGATAGCGATCTCTGGAGGCATATCAGTGGATAGTTTTTTCCGTGCCATGGAGGGTAGCATAAGTCATGGTGGATTCGATTGCGGATGTTTTTATTTCTGTTGTTTGGGTATATGCAACTCTTTTAGAGTGAAGACGATTCAGACAGTTTTCTGCCATCCAACACCACGGCACGTATTTTTATTGTGGAAAACGGTGGTGAAATGCCTTGTTGATGCCGGTAAATCCCATAAAAAGCCTACGAATCAAGCCTAAAAACCAAAACTGAGGTGTTGGGTTCCCAGTTGATATAGTGGGACTTGGGCGGGTATTTCTGCCACCGATCACCACGGAAGCTGCCACCATGCACCACGCCGACTGCCACGCGGCACCACCCTATCTACTGCCGGGCACCACATGTATTGCCACTAGACGCCATGCTTTCTACCACCCATCACCACTTTAGGGAACATCCCTAAGGCGAAGTTGATTGCAGGCCGGCTAATAAGCCGCTCGCATGGTCCAATCACGTTCATGATGCGATCACCAGGAGATCTGCTCGGAGCGGTTGCTGCGTCGTTTTCCCGAAACTCTTGGAATCGTCGATGAGACACTGAAGTCTCAACGCTAGGTAGTAGAACTGTGACTACGATTAAGACGCATCAAATGAATTAGATAGGATTAATTATGCCACCGTGTACCACTGCATAGGCTACTTCTGTAGCGCGAGGCCGCCGAGCTGGTATGTCGATCGATTTGGTGGGGCATATTGCGGTGGTGTAGGGTGGCAGAGATTAGGCCAAAGGCATTACAAATAAGTAGGTTAGGTTGGTAAACTGCCACCGTGCACCACGGCATGGCAGTTGGGGATACTGATGATCGCAGGTGTTCGTCATAAAGACATATTCTCGTGCGACTGTAAGCATACAGATGTCACTGAACATACAGAGGTTAGCAACCATTTCTGCCACTGAGCACCAAGGCGCACAGGTTTTTAGCCTGGTAATTTGAGATTTAGGCTGAGTGACGTGGTGTTGGGTGGCAGTGACTAGTGGTAAAGGGTTGTAAATACACGGCATAGGTATGAGTTCTGCCACTGTGCACCACGCTTGATGGGCGATCTGGTGCCCTGGATGGCCGCGCTAGGCCGAAATTGCGTGGTGTTGGGTGGCAGAGAGTACACGTAAGGTAATGAAAATAAGAGTATTGGCCATATTCTCTGCCACTGAGCACCACGTCGGCGAAGATCTCCAAGGCTGCAGAGTGCTATTGCAAGCGTCATCTGCGTGGTGCTGGGTGGCAGTCTGTATGGTCAACTTGCTAGTGGGAATAGGGTTGCTGAGGTTTCTGCCACCCGGCACCAGGGCTATTATTGGGCAATCCAGCTATTTACTTGACGCCACCCGACACAATCGGTTGTGGTTTCACCAGTTTCACGAACGGAGCGGGCTCAATCTGAACGGCTTGTTGCACCAATCGATAGAATAGTTTGCCGCGTGATGCTGAGGTGCGGCGGTTGAAGCGGAAGGTGAACTCGTTGAGATAAGCGTCCAGATGCTCGGCAGACACTGCGCCCTGGTGGGTTCCCATCAACCGGCGTTTCAGTAGTCCAATGACGCGATGCACACGAGGCAGCACGTGCTCGTCTTCGGACTGTTCTGATTGCACATGGCGCTGGTGGATATAGCCGTCCAGCCCCAGATAGGACTTGAAGCCATCGGTTCGCACCGTGCTGCCTGGCTCAACCGATGCGGCGATAAAGCCATGCAAGGCAGCTCGCGTCAGATTCGGAATCGTTTGCAACCGGACGCGGCCGATTTTCCTGCCGTCCTCCTCAACCGCCACGGCAATGATCGCCTTGTTCACGCTCAGCCGCCCGATCAGGCCTGATTCCTCGGCACCCCAATAGGTTTCATCGACTTCCACTGTGCCTGACAGGCGGTCGCGGCCTGGACGAACCATCGCCCGGCGCAGCTTATGCAACATCGCCCAGGCTGTTTTGTAGCTCCCCAGGCCCAACACGCGCTGGAGACCAAGGGCGCTGATGCCGTTCTTCTGGCTGGTCACCTGCCAGATGGCGCGAAACCAGATCGTCAGGGGAAGATGGCTGTCCTGAAAAATGGTTCCAGCCGTGACCGACATCTCATAGCGGCAATGACCGCAGAGCCAACGGTCGCGCCGTACTGTCCATCCCTCGGAGGCAGCGCAACGCGGGCAACTCCACCCCGCTGGCCAGCGCAAGGCCGCCAAATATCCGGCGCAGGCCTCTTCGCTGGAAAAACGCTTCTCCAACTCAAGCAACGTTCTGGGGTAATCTTCGTCCACAACCCAAAACCCTACCGGTTGGGGTTGGTGGCGTCAAGTAAATAGCTAGATTGGGCAATATACGCACCTTTCAAGAGTGACTGACGTAGGTTCGTAGCAATTCTTCTAGTAGATGCGACAACGACCGATCCTCTTGAAGTAATTTCATTTTCACCCGCAGGAGCAACTCGCGAGGAATGTCAGCATTGATCTGTGTTGTTGGACCCTCGAGTACGCGCCGCTTGCGGGATGGGTCTACCGATCTGGCGCGGCGCTGAACCGGTGTACGCACAGGTGGTGCAATGGTTTGCGAGAATGATGCTAGTGGCCGAACGATGGCAGCTTCTGACTCGGCTGGTACGGTTTCGGAAGGTGTCGTCGCAGGCGCCTGAGAAGACATCATTTGGCTCTTGAGACTTGCCAGGCCTTTGAACGCGCTGTTTCCGCTCATGCTATGACTCCTTCCTGTATGTTTACGACCCCTTGATTGGAAGCTTTCTGGAGGATTTCGCGTGTCGATCCCGCAGTTCCCTGCTGTTCATGGTCGGCCAGTATTGACAGTATTTCCTCGCCAATAGCTTCGTAATCAGCCCAGCCAAGCCTTGCAAGAGTGTCCTTCGTCTTTTCGACCGTTGTGCCGAATTGCGATGCCCGCTTGAAGGCTTTAAGCGATCGGATATTTGTAGAAAACAAAGGCATTCCAAATTCAGTAAGAAGAGCGCGGTACTCGGGGCCGTCCTGTTGTGGAAGGGGAGGTATGTTGGTCAAGAGAATTCGGTACTTATTCGTCGCAAGAGCGCGAAACTGATCGTGAATCAAGCGCAATGTGGCAATAGCTTGAGCCTCGGGAAAACAAGGGACGACAATGAGGTCAGATCCCCCGATCATTTCTCGGAGATCATCCGGGTCAGGCCTGCCCTTCGTGTCGATGATGATTGTTTCGTAATTCCCTGCCTCGCGCGCCAAATACCGCTCGGTAATTACAGCAAATGGCAAGCCTCCGCGCTGGTTCCATTCGATTACTGATCGATTGGGATCCGCGTCAACCAGCAGCGTCGACGAAGTCCTCTGGAAGAATGCGGCCAGATGAACGGAGGTAGTTGATTTCCCTACTCCGCCCTTGAGGCTGGTCACAGTAATGATCGTTTTTGCCATGTAGCTCCTTTGTCGAACTCTGTCCCCCTAGAGAGATAGCGGGCTAGGGCGCAAGCATTCTAGTACAACAAGAGTCTAGCACAAAAGAACGCTATTGCAGTAGAGACACATATAAGTAGCGACCTAGAAAATAAGTAATATAGAACTACGGTAAAGCGTATATATAAAATACAAGAAACCTGCAACGAGAGAAATCTAGTACAACAGTAGATAAGATGTTAAGAATCACAGATAACTAGACTGAAAGAGTATTGGGATGAAATCTCCATAACTAATATCATTATTATGAGTTGTTTACTAAGCATAGAGACGTTTTAATAGCCTAGTGACCTGTATCTATAAATCAATAGAAATATATAATTCTACAAATATATTGGACTAGATCAGTAGGTGTAAATTTATGGATGTCACTCGTTGCAGGTGGTTGGGAAGAGCTGAATAGAAGGTCAACATTGTTCAATTGCAGGCGAATAGATGGAGAAATATTGCTAAATGGTATTCAAGCAGACACATACGGCCTGAAATTGCGGACATATTCGCTGTACTCGCGCTCCATAAGCGCCTGCTCGCTCTCGGCAGCCTCTTGAGAAGGGTAGGCCACGGCCCACTGTTTTTAAGTAGTGTGAATGTGAAGACCTAGCCCCAGTGCCATTTCTGCAAGCTCCACAAGACATGTGAATTCGATGATGAGCCGATTGGGCGCACCAGGCTCGACTCTGACCCCAGTCGGTAGGGAGGCTGCCATCCGGCGCCTTTCCTCCGCAGGGATGCCTATACGCGGCGGTTGAGACGTCGTGTTGCAACGAAGAGTCAAGGCCGGTAAAGGCGGGTGCGATTAAACAAACGACATAAATGTCTCATAGTAAATTCCGTAGATTCCTGTCCAGCATAGCTTTAAGTCCATTCTTTGTCTCCCAAATCTGACCCTGTTTCTATGCCGGAATATTGGGAAGCGCCAAGCCCCGCTAATAGATCATCGGCTTATCCCCGGAAGTGAACAAGCATATGTTGGTTGAAATGCTCCCAGTTGGCGACCTAGACTTCGGCGATCGCAATGCACCCGGACAGCATATCAGTCGCTGGATCGCATCTGATTAGCTTCAGGCCTCAACCTCTCAAAACCTATAGGACTTTTTGTGTCGTTTGTTTAAATCCACCCACTGGAGGTCAAAACCGAAAGATTCGATGCCTTGGCCCTTCGCGGCCTGCTTGAATTCTGCCGCCGCAACCCGGCATTCACGCCCCTAGTGATCTCCGCGCCCGCGATGAGGAGATTGCTCGGCGGCACGGTGTCGCGAGCGTCAACTGGGAAGATTTTCTGATTTCCGGACCGGGAATCGGTCAGGACACTGCAGCACGCTGAGATGACGTTTCTGTTTCCGTATGGGCTTGATTGAAGGGCTACCCCGGCGCTATCTCTGTCTTGGTATTGTGCGCTTCGCGCATCTCCAGATCGGCAAACAACTTGCGCAGCTCGTTGTCGGAGACCTGAGGGCGCTCAGGTAAGGGATCGAGAAGTCCCTGAATCGTTCCCAGATCGTTCTGAAGAGCCTGGGCCAGCAGGTAGAGGGCTTCAATGATCTCTTCGGACCCTCGTCCGCTGATCGATAGTCTGCCAGGCATGAGCTCGATATTCTCCGGAAGGTCGGCCGCCATCACGGACTTCAGCTCACCGGGCAGCGAAAACTTCATCCTTTTCGGCTGGGGCGGGGGAGCGGCTTCCTCTCGGCGCGACCGTACAGCGCCCGAGACGTCATCGGCCGCAATTGTCTGATCGAGGAACTCCAGCAGCACCTCGCGATCAACCAGGTGGGTGCCGCCCACGTTCTGGATCCCACCAATGGCCTTCATCAGGGTTTGCGCCGAGGCGCGCTTGACCTCGAAAAGGTCTTCGATGTCGCGGCGAGTCCAGGTTTGGGTCTTAGAGTGCCGAACCCTCTCTCGTACTTCATGGGCGCGATAGGACCAAGAGACTGGCTTGGGCATCAGGCACCCCCTTGGCGGGCCTTCACGCGGCCGGCACAGCGTTCGACCCCAAGACGCACCGCGTTCTGGAGCCTTGGCAAAGTGGGGACTGGTTTGGCCCGAGTCAGGCGGGGCAGGGAACTGACTCTCCAGAATGTCACGCTCTCCGCAGCCACGGACTTCCGGGCTGCGCTTACTACAGACCCCAGGGAAACAAGAGTTCCAGTCACATCATCATCGAATTTCATTCGGTTCTCCCTCTGGCTGGCGCCCGTGGTCGGAAAGGCCCGAAAACTTCTCATTTCAAGGGTAGGGTATAGTTGGCCGACCTGCCAATTATATTCATGATTCTTACTTACTAAGATTCATTTATCGTGAGCTATCCGCACATAGTCTCTGATTATTATTGTCAACCTTGTGTGTCCTCAACCGAATCAACGCGATGTCCAAGGAGGGCGAATGGCCAGTACGCCCGGATACCTTCTTCCTTTACTGCCTGCTCCGGACACCGCGCCTCGCATTAACCGGCAACCCTGTTTCTGCCCTGGTCCTTCCTCTCCAGCAAAAACGCATATATGGGTGCGCCCTGCAAGCTGCCAAAATCGTCAATTACCTAACAGTAGGCATATTACCTTAATTACTGCTATTACCGACTAGTGTAGTAACGCCAGTAATACTACTATAATTAGCCTATGGATCGCCGAAATAACCCCTACGCTCCCGGTGCCGGTTTGCAACCGCCAGAACTGGCAGGACGAGACAAGCTTCTCGAAGAGGCAACCATTGATATGGATCGGGTACTCTTGAAGCGCCCCACCAAGGGCTTGATGCTGCTGGGGCTGCGCGGTGTTGGCAAGACAGTCCTGCTAAACAGGCTTTATGGCATGGCGGAGGAAAAGGGATTCCGAACGGCCAAAGTCGAAGCTCCGGAGGGAGGGATGCTGCCTCAGCTTCTTGTCCCCGAACTCCGCCAGGTTCTCTACAGCCTGGACCTCAAAGCCGCAGCTGGTCAGAAGGTTCACCAGGCGGCATCGATTCTCCGAAACTTCGCTTCCGCGTTCAAGGTCAAGGTGGGCGACATCGAAATTGGGATCGACCAGGCTCGAGGAGAAGCCGACTCCGGCAACCTCGAACAGGACCTTCCGATCTTATTGGTCGCCGTATGTGAAGCCGCCAAAGAGCGCAGCGTAGCGTTGGGAATCTTCCTCGACGAGGTCCAATACCTGTCGCCCGAAGAACTAGCCTCGCTGATTGTTGCCTGCCACGAGGTTGCGCAGCGGAATCTGCCGTTGTTCTTTGTGGGGGCCGGGCTGCCGCAAATTGCCGCCCTTGCCGGCAATGCCAAATCCTATGCCGAACGGCTCTTCACCTACCCGGAGGTCGGCCAACTGGATCCCGTTTCTGCACGCGCGGCGCTGGTCCGTCCCGCAAAGAACGAAGGCGTGGACTTTGAGGAAGCTGCGGTGGAGGAAATTCTGAGCGTGACCGAGCGCTATCCCTATTTCATTCAGGAATGGGGCTTCCATGTCTGGAACTTCGCACCCGGGAGTCCCATCCGGCGATCCGATGTCGAGGAGGCGACCCCAGGCGTCATTGCCCACCTGGATGCCAATTTTTTCCGGGTTCGCTTTGACCGCTTGACTCCGCTCCAGCAGAAATACCTTCGCGCCATGGCCGAACTCGGATCAGGCCCGCACCAAACCGGAGACATTGCGGCCATGCTTGGCGTCGAGGCCAGAGCTGTCGCTACCGTGCGACAGCAACTGATCAACAAAGGCATGGTATGGAGCCAGCGCCATGGCGAGACTGCCTTCACCGTGCCCTTGTTCAACGAATTCATGATGCGGCAAATGCCCAGGCTTGAAAAGCACGAACCTAGACGCCGTTCGCACTGATCCCGTGATTCCTTAGGCCCAGGCGCGCTATCGCTACCAATCGGGCAGCAATCTGGGCATGCTTTGCGATCCTTGAGGTGTAGCTATCACACCTTTAGTGATCTGCGCACCCCCGCGATGAAGAGATTTTTAGGAGGCACGGCGTAGAGAGCGTCAGCTGGGAAGACTTTCTGATTTCCGGTCCGGCGCAAGGGTCGAGCACCGCTGCCGGAGGCGCCCGCAGGGAAGGGAACTGAAGGGTATATCGAAGCAGCGCGGTGGTCCACCTTGGGGCCCTGGGGCAGGGGAACGCCGGGCCGGGGAGATCTTCCCCAGCCGACCACCTCTCCCTAGCCGCAAAGAAGGCCCCGTTCCGTGCGCTCCCTATCCCTCCCGAAAGGTTACAGCTTCATCTTGCCGCTTCCTCTACCAGGAGCCGGAGCAGAAAACTCCGTTCCGGCCCGCTTTTATGGGGTAAAGTCAGGCTTGAGCAAGTTGGTTACTGGCTATACCTACCGGCCTCCAACCGTTAGCTGTCCAAACGCCATTCCGCGATAAACGCCATCTCTCTGCGTCACCGGGTGGCAGCATTCACGACTTCGTACATGAAGGCTTCGAGATGAAAATCATCGGGAACCTCGTGGAGGGATTTGGCGCGAATAGCCGCGAAATCCTCCTCCTGATGCAGGAGCAGGATACCTTTGCGGCCCAGTTCGAGCAAGGCTAGCAGCAGTGCGGCACGGGCTCCATCGCTCGGCAGAACCACTGAACCAATCCTCGGTGAGACCGCGGAGCGGGCCGGAACCGAGGCGAGCCTCGAGCCAATCCAGCGCGCCAGGCCCGCAACGGTGACGTTGTCGCTCTCCGTCTCTTCAAACGACCGGGTGGCGCGGCCAGCCTACAAGGGCCGGCCCGCGGCTTCGAGTACGTCCTGGACTGTGGGAGCCTCGTCGCCAGCCAGTTCCAGCACCGCCTCCCCTTTGGGGATAATGTCGGTTGCCCAATTCACTGTGGTGGCCAGGTCTGCCACCTCGGCTACTTTGCCGAAGATTTTATCTGCTGCGACAAGCACGGCACCTGCCGCAATTGCCTGGGCGGCTATCAGCATGTCCATCGTGGAAACCGTGATTCCTTGAGCTTCAAGTTTGGCTCTCATTTGCGCGTAGGCTATAGCCTCATCTGAGCCCCAAGGAAGAATCTGAACGTTGGCACACAATCCTTCGATCGCCGCACAGCGGGTGCGAGACAATGAGCGTTTCGCCATTCCGTAACGTACTTCTGCTTCAGTGACAACCGAGATGCAGAGGATGGCGTCGCGGTCCTTGGAGAGTCTCCGGAACTCGGTGCGGGCTGCCGGGGACACGCCCTTGGCAATGTAGATGAACATGTTGGTGTCGAGCAGATAGGTAACGGTCATTGCTGTGGCTGACTTTCAGGAGCGTCCTCTTCAAAAAGCTGGTCGAGCGCGGGGCGGCTCTCCGGCGGCCGACGATCCCGGTCCGCCTCGCTCATGAAATCTTCGGGAAGTTTGGCCGCATCGAGAGCGGCAAAGACATCGTCCAGACTCGGAACTTCGGAAAGGATTACATCGCCGCTGCCTGGATCGCGACGGATCGAGACGGCCGACGAATGAAACCGAAACTCGGCAGGAATGGTCACATGTTGGCTCCTGCCGCTCATAAAGACTCGTGCTTTTGCAATGTTGGCCATATCCCCCACCTTTTGCTAGACAGCATAGCTATATAGCTTCTTGCTGTCTAGGAGTCTGTCGGGAATAGATTTTTCGCAGTTTAGAATCAACAACTTACAGATTCTACGGAATTAAGTAAGTTATTGATTCAGGACGGGTTATAGTTTTTGATTTTCTTAGAGCCTGTTTACGATCTTCTGAGCAGCAGGCGGAGGAATGCCAAGTGGATCATTTGCAGGCTGGTATTGAGCTTGCGTTCGCAGTTTTTCCATAACCTTCGGCACTTTTCCAGCCA
>Ga0181535_10006937_pt1 | contig 11542 bp, 12 predicted proteins | sample PEATcosm2014_Bin_44_FD_119774 | JGI IMG/M metagenome (GOLD analysis project Ga0181535, IMG submission 119774) | Peatland microbial communities from MTU Mesocosm Facility, Houghton, MI, USA - PEATcosm2014_Bin17_30_metaG | ecosystem: Environmental > Terrestrial > Soil > Wetlands > Peat | place...
AGGGGGACGCTCGAACCCGCGCTGATCGAGCCACCCGAGGAATTCTGGAGCGCGGTGGCGACCGTCGAGGTGCCCTGGTCCACCGTGAAGGGCTCGCACGAGTCGGTCGGGGCGTCGTAGTTGATGTCCCCGCTGTAGGCCACGTCGTAGGAGTAGGTGCCGGCACCGAGCGCCGTCGTCGGTGAGTTCGGGACCGTTCCGTCCGAGAGGTTCACGATCTGGCCAGTCGACAAGGGCACGCCGGTGCATATGGCTCCGGGGTACAAGGTGTAGGTGACGGTGCCCGTCGGGGTGTTGGTTCCGTCACCCGTAATCGTCGTCGTGTCGTAGGCGCTGGCCCCGGTCGTTTCAGATCCGCTCCAGGCGGAGTTGGTGCTGGCATCGAAGACTGTGGTCGAGACCGTGGGCGTGGACAGCGCCCCGGCCGGTGTGGACAACACGCCCAGGGACAGCGCCGCCGCCGCAGCAGCCAGCAACGCGATGAGCCCCCTCCGCGTCCTCACGACTCCATCCTGACCGCGAGGCCGGCACACCGGCCAGCCGGGGACGCGATCCTCACGATGCAGGTCCGGACACCCGCCGCTGAGCGGGACATCATCAGGTTCTGGTGCTGTCCCGCCGTCATCGGACTCCTTGGGGTTCCCGAAGCAACCTGTCAACGGTAGCCCCGGGAGGCAGCCCCGTTGGACCGCCCCCGCGGCCAGTCCTGCCAGGCAGGTCCCAGGCGGCGTGGGGACCGGTCACAGCGGGTCGCCAGATCCGCCTCACATGATATGGGCCCGATGGTACGACGACGACGCAAGCTCCTCTGGACGGTTGTCGGTGCGGTGGCCGCGATCGCCATCGTCGCAGTGGCAGGCCCGTACGTCTACATCCACTTCATTGAAGGGCCGGCGCCGGCAAAGCTCGTGCTCCCCACATCGCAGTCGATCTCGAGCACCTCGGTCACCAGCCAAGGATCGACGGCGATCTCGTCATCCTCGCTGAGTGGCACCTGGAACGTCGGCTCGGGATCCCTCGCCGGCTACCGGGTGCAGGAAGTCCTGCTGGGGCAGAACGCCACCGCCGTGGGCCGCACGAGCGAAATCTGGGGTTCGCTAACGATCGCCGGCACCACGGTGACCAAAGGGTCCTTCACCGTCAACATGGCGAGCGTCGTGAGCGACCAGAGTCAGCGCAACGCCCACTTCGAGGGCCCGATCATGGACGTCACCCAGTACCCCACGGCCACGCTGACGCTCTCCTCACCGGTCAATCTCGGCACGGTGCCGGGGGACGGCGTCGTGGGGCGCTACCACGCGAGCGGCGCCCTCGACATGCACGGCGTGACCAAGACCGTGAGCTTCACGGTCTCCGCGGAGAAGCTCGGCAGCGAGATCGACGTCCTGGCGGATATCACGATCTCCTTCGCCGACTGGAGCATCTCGAACCCGAGCATCGGCGGCTTCGTCACCACGGCCAACAGCGGGACGCTCGAGGTCCTCCTGCACCTGACGCAGGCGGCCGGGAACGCGGCGTCGACCTCCACCGGCTCGAGTGGCGCCACCGGAGGGGGTGGACCCATCACGGTGCCGAGCACGACAGTTCCGCCTCTCACCGTGCCGTCCGGCTGACCGATTCGGTCCGCCATGCCCGGAGTGACGCGTCGCCGACACCCGATCGCCGCTGTGTGACATACGTCGTCATTGGATTGCAACGGGATGCCCAGCCCTCTGCCAGGGATCTCAAAGTTCACATCCAGCGCCATCGGACACGCTGGTCCCATGGATGCCGTCGTTCTGGAGTCTTGCCACAGCACATGGGTGTTCGATCCGGCCGGGATGCGTTTCTGCCGGATACTCAAGGGCATCGAAGTCGCACATCGTACGGTCTTCACGGAGTGGCGACCGTACTGGGATCTGGAATTCCATCCACGCGACGAGACGTTCACCGTCTACCTGAACGTTACCCGCACTCGTCTGATCCGATCCTGGCGGCACACGCAGCACTGCCTTCAATGTGGTGGGCATGAGACCTCCGAATTGTCCTTGGACGACATCCGCGATGCGGTCCACGTGTGACATCTGGGATCCGTCCGCCGTGCACCACGGCCTGGACAACAAGGCGGGCAGACTGACGACGTGCGGCTCGAGATCTATGTACGCCCGAACGCGTCCAAGGCAGCAGTGGGTGGGGAGTTCGACGGTCTGCTCGTAGTCCGCGTGGTCGAGCCCGCCGACGCCGGGCGGGCTACCGAAGCCGCATTGCGTTCCGTCGCCACCGCGCTCGACCTCCCCCGGCGATCCGTACAGCTCCTCAGGGGAGCTACGTCCCGCCGGAAACTCCTCGAGGTTCAGGTGGCAGCTGGGCAGACGGAACCCCTGCGACGTCGGGCAGAGGAATTGTGCCGTGGTCCTCAGAATTGACGGATAGACCGGTCAACCGGTCGAGGGCGCAGTGGTCCTTGCAATTGGGCGTTACCGTTGTCGGCAGCCGACCGAGTGGTGAACGGGCCATTCGTTGCGAATATCGAGTCGAACCATCTGGCTGTGGCGGAACGATCCGTCAAGATCCTCCCCGTCCGGGTGATGGCGGCGGCCACCTTCCGGTGACGATTCGCCGGCGCTCCATCGAGCAACTCGTTCCAGAAGACGGACCAACCCCCCGATATCGCATCGAGACGTCCCGCGGTCATCAGTACCCGCGCCATTCCGGCAATGGCCCACGGCCGATCGACCAGCCATGCCTGCAGGGCGACGGTGATCCGGTGGTACGGCAGGTGGGCAGAGGCGAGCGCGACCCGGTAGGCCTGTGCTGCGGATCCTGGCTCACCGAGGATCGCCGCCGCGGCCGACCGACCGCTGGCCATGGCTTGGGAGATGCCCTCCCCCTGGAGTGGGTTGACGAGCCCGGCAGCGTCGCCGACGAGCAACACGCGGCCGGCGGCGGGCACGGTCCCCACCATGCCCATCTTGAGCCAGCCGCCGAGCCGGCGTGACGGTGCCACCGACGAGGTCCCTCCAACAAGGCCGGCACCGCGGAGATACTCCAGGAACCGTGGAAGCACCTGCTGAACCCTTGCTCCGGCTTTGCGGTCAGCGATGCTCCCGAGTCCCAGGCCGACATTCGCTCCATCACTCGCGCCCGGGAAAACCCACCCGTAACCCGGGAGGGCATGCCACGGTGTCGGTTCCCAAAGAACGATGGCCGGTCGATCAACCTCGTGTGGCAGGTAGGTGCGCACCGCGAAGCCCCATAGCACCCTCGTGGCGTCAACGAGGCCGGCCGACCCTCCGACACGGCTCGTCGCGCCGTCCGCTCCCACGATGAAGTCAGCACGCAGCTCGGCGCCGGTGCTCAGGCGATAGCCGTCAATCCGTCCCTCCACCTCGAGTGGCTGATCTGCCCGTGCGTGCACGGGAACGGCCCCTGCCTCCACCGCGGCTACGTGTAAGCCCGAATCGAACACCGTCCGCCTCATTGCCGTGCCATGTCCCGGGTACGTCAACCCCTCGCCACAGGGCAGACACACCCGGCGTCCCGTCGGACCGACGACATCGATCTCCCCGATGTGGCGTCCGGGCGGCGGGGGTAATCCGAGGTCGGCGAGGACCTGGAGGCCCCGGGGACCGACGATGTCGCCACACGCCTTGTCCCGGGGGAACGCCGCCTTGTCGACCAAGGCAACCCTGGCTCCACCCCGAGCCAGGGCGAGGGCGGCGATGCTGCCTGCCGGGCCACCGCCCACAACGATGACGTCATAGCGCGCCGAGCCCACACCGTCCTTCTCTCGCTGCACGGACCTACAGTGAGATCTTCTCACCCGAGGAGGAGCCATGCTGCCGTACATCACCGGCGATAGAAACCGTTTTGCACAGCAGCTCTTCACTCCCCTCCCCCAGCGCTACGACCGCTTGGCCGAGGTCCTGTCCATGGGCCAGAACGGTCGATGGCGCCGAGCCATGATCGATCACATCGCGCCGGCGTCGCCGGGCGCGATACTCGATGTCGCATCCGGCACTGCAGGCGTCGCCATTCAACTGGCCCGGCGAACGCCAGCCGATGTCGTCGGCGTCGACCTGACCATGCAGATGCTGTCTCAAGGCAACGAGAACGTCTCGGCCGCCGACCTGAATTCCCGGATCCACTTGGTTGCAGGCAGAGCAGAACAGTTGCCGTTTCCCGACCGCACCTTCGACGCACTGACCTTCACCTACCTTCTGCGCTACGTCGATGACCCGCTGGCGACTCTCCGCGAGCTTGCTCGGGTCGTCAAACCGGGAGCAACGGTGGCGAGCCTGGAGTTCTTCCTTCCTCCCAATCGGTTTTGGCGCGTGATGTGGTGGCTCTACACGCGACTCCTGCTCCCAGTCGGTGGACTGCTCGCCGGAGGGAGGGAATGGTTCCGAGTGGGTCGATTCCTCGGCCCCAACATCTCTGGTCACTATCGGAAGTACCCCTTGACATGGACCGAAAGCGCGTGGCGTCAAGCCGGCTTCGAGAACGTCGGGGTCCGTGTCATGAGTCTCGGGGGTGGTCTGGTCATGTGGGGAACCCGCATCGATGAGTGACGAGCCCCCGTTCCCGGCCGACCGCAAAGAACGTGAGGCGACGAGCTCCTCAACGCCTCCACAACCGGCGGGAGGGGCGGAACGCCCTGCGTTCTACGCCGCTCGCCCCGGGGGATGGCGTGACTGGTGGACCCTGCTTCATCCCCCCTACACGGCGTGGCACCTGTCCTATGTGGTGATCGGCGCCTGCCTGGCTCCCCTGATCAGCGTGTCCCGGCTCGTGGGTACCCTGCTCGCGTTCCTGTTCGCGGTCGGGTTCGCCGCGCACGCACTCGACGAGCTCCACGGACGCCCCCTCGCCACGCGCATTCCCACCCCGGCGCTGGTGGCGGTCACCGTCGTGGGCCTGGCCGGCGCAATTGCCCTCGGAGTCCTCGGACTGTCGCGGGTCGGATGGGCCTTGGTCCCGTTCCTCGTGCTCGGCCCTCTGCTGGTCCTCGCCTACAACCTCGAGCTGTTCGGAGGGTTCGTCCACACTGACGTCGGATTCGCTCTCGCTTGGGGCTCTTTCCCGGTTCTGGTGGCCTACGTCGCGCAGACCGGGAGATTGGCGGTTGCTCCACTGCTGGCCGCGGTCGGTGCCTGTGCCCTGTCGCTCGCGCAACGTCGACTCAGTACCCCGGCGCGGCTCATCCGTCGTCGTGTCAGTGATGTCGAGGGCCACGTCCGTCTTCGTGATGGCGAGGCCGTCGTCATCGACCAGGGAGTGCTACTTGCACCGCTCGAGGGAGCCCTCCGGGCCATGTCGTGGGCGATCGTGCTGCTCGCGGCCGGGCTTGCAGTCGCCCGGTTGACGTAATTCCACCTGCCCTACGGCGGAGGCAACCTCTTGCGGCAGCAGGAACGGTCCCGCCCAGTCGCGCGTGCATTCCTGTCCAGATCGGGTCGTTGTCCGTCCCTGCGCCCTAGCCCACCGCTGGATGTGCATCAAGACGCCATTAGTCAGGGTCAGGTTCGGCTGCCCTGAGTCTCCTGCGGAAGCCCGCGACCGTGATCTCGACCACGCGGTCGTGGCCCCATTGCAGGAGGGGGTGGGCCATCCGATCGGCCATGCGCATAGGTCGCTGCATCATCTCGACGGTCCACGCCACCACGACTCTCGAGCCATCTCCCTCAGCATGTATGTCGAGGCTCGCCTCGCCCTCGAGGTCCCCACGGATCAGAGCCTCCATCCGTCGCGGTGGCGTGCACTCGGTGAGCTCGACCTCAATGCGCATCCGGTACGGCAGAGGTGGCGCGACGACACCACGGAGCACGGACCCTTTCTGGAGCGTCTGTCCCTCGAGCCGGAAGTCCTCGAGCCACGACCACCATTCCTCAAACCGGTCGACCTGTCCGATCGCGTCCCACAGGTCCGAAGGGGAGTCAGGGAATTCGTAGTCGCGTCGGTACGCGATGACCGGCCTGCGCAACATGCCGGGAGATTAGAGGTTGTCCTGCGGGACGCCGCCTCCAGAGGTCTCGACGACCCGGTGCGCCTCCGGTTGCGCTAAAAGAAGTAGCGGGGGCCGGGCGGAGGGGTCAGGGGGGATCTCAGCGTTCCCGGCCCCCCACGTCTGCTCTTCCGCGTGCGCTTTCACAGGCATTGCACAACGGATCAGCCCGGGATACCGCGGCGCGGCTCCATTCGCTCCCCGGGCAGAAAACGAAGTGGGCGCCCAACGCAGAAATAGAAGGGGGGTGGGGGCCGGGCGGAGGGGTCAGGGGGGACCTCAGCGTCCCGGCCCCCACCCCCCTTGGCTTCCGTACGACACAATTTACCAGAGATCGGGCTGAGAATGAAGCTATGTGGCCGAGAAAACGGGCGTTTCACGCGACAAACCACCCCCGGACCGAGTGACGGGCCTTTACCCAGGCAGTGAGCCCGGGAGGCAGCGGTGTCACCTGCACGGGCTCGGTCCCGAGCGTTGTCAGAGGGTTGTCCGTTCGGATCCGGACGGCTCTATCGCGGGGAAGAGCACTCTGTCAGCATCCTCTCTGAGGAGGGGGCGCGTCGGGGGAGGAACCGAGTTGTCGGAGTGGCACCTACGTGCTGCGTGTCGGGGTCAGGGCCCGGATCACTTCGTCCGGGGTCCGAGATCCGATTACGGGAAGACATTGCAGTTGTGCCAGACGTGCCCGGTGCGTCAGCACTGTCTTGAGTACGCGCTGACAGACGACTCCATGGCCGGACTGTGGGGTGGCACGACGGACGTCGACCGGCGGGAGATCCGCCCCCGGCGCCGGCTCGCGTAGAGCCTCACCGGAGCCGGGTGGGTGGGAGTGCAGCTCGACTGGTCGGCCCGGGTGCTGCGTGCACTGGACGCGGGACTTGGGGAAGAGGGCGCCCATGTCGTTCGGGACGTGCATGTCGTCAAGGGCACGGGTGGCACCCACTTCGTGACCGTCTGCTCAGCGGTCCCCCACGACCAGGTGGCCGCCCAAATCGAAGAGGCGATCCATTCGATCATCGGCGACGCCCTACCGGGGCGCCGCCGAGCGGTCCGGATCATGTGGGCCGAGCCCAACTGAACTTTGGGATTTGGGACGACGCCGACCGTGGGGCACCGTGTGGGACACTCTGCGCCGCCCAAAGGGAGATTCAAAGGGGGTGCGGGCAACGACTCAACTTCGCCTCAGGCGGGTTTGAGTCGTGCCTGGCCTGGGACGATGTATGCCAGTCCTGAGATCAGCCGTCGTAGAAGCCCAGGGGATGAATCCCGACGAGCGTCTTCTCCCGTGGGGTCGCCGCCCGTGCCAACGCCTCATCCGACAGTTGGTTCGCCACGGACGTCGGGCGGAGTCGTTGGGCGATGTCGCGGCGTCCGTAGTGGCATTGCACGAACATCCGCCCGGGATCACCAGGCCCGAGAGGCAGGCGTCGATGCCAGACGTCCGAGGCGAAGAGGGCGACGTCGCCGGCCTCGGCAACGATCGGAACGGCGACGTGGCCCTGCCAGTCCAGGTCGTCGTCGGCCAGCCTCTTCCGGGGGGGCGCTTGCCCTGATGTGTGGCTCCCCGGAATGACCCCCGTCGGTCCGGCTTCGAGGGGGCAGTCCCAGAGATAGAGGTGCGTCGCGACCGCGAAGACGGGGTACGGGATCCTGGGATCCCACGGCACCGCGGCGTCACGTGGCACGTGGGGTCCGCTGTCGATGTGCCAGAAGCGTCCGAGGTGCTCGTTGTCGCCCGGCTGTTGCCACCACGCCGTGTTGGCGATCACGTGACAGTCCTCCCCCAAGAGGGGCTCGACGACCTCGAGGATCCGCGGGTGACCGATGGCGCGCTGGACGACAGCGCTCCTATTGAGCATCTCGTAGCGGAACGGGGCCGATTGCTCGGGCGGGTCGCCCCGCTCGTCTGGCGGGTACTCCTCGAACACCCGCTCGACGTCAGCGCGGAGCGCCGCGAGCTCGGCCCCGGTGAAGACAGCGCTCAGGAGGACGTAGCCGTCCTTCTGGAGGCTCTCCACCGCGGCAGGCGCCGGACCGGAGCAGGGAACCAGGTAACCCGAAGATCGAGTGAGCATGTCCCGATTCTGCCGCTAATCGACGACGCCGGCACGGAGCCGGCTGGCCCTCAGCTCCACTCGAAGAGCTTGCGAAGACGCGACTTGCTACCGGGGGGGCGGGAGGCGGGCTCCTGCAGGGCTACCGCCCGGTTGCTTCTCAGCCACGCCATCAGCTCGTCCGCATCTTTGAACGCGATCTCCCGGTCGGTCTCCATCACGTAGAGGACGATCGAGCCGGCATCCGCGGTCACCGAGAACTCGATCTTGCCCGCGAAGACGAAGCACCAGACCGGTGTGGCACCAGGCGTCGATCGAGGTTCGAGGCGCCAGCCCGGTCTGCCCCCGATCAGCTCGGCCAGGTCGTTACCGGACGGGCCCGCGTGACCGCTCACGGTCCCGCTGAGCCCACCGAGGGCATCGTGGCGAGGCCGGCGGCCAGGCGTTCCTCGCTGACGTCCTCGTCCACCATCCGGCCGTTCAGGTAGTCGTCATATGCCGCCAGGTCGAAGTGGCCATGCCCGCACAGGGCGGTGAGGATGACGGTCTCCTCCCCTGTCTCCTTCGCCCGGATCGCCTCGCGCACCGTGGCGGCGACGGCATGTGTCGGTTCCGGGGCGGGCACGATCCCCTCATTGCGGGCAAATTCGATGCCGGCAGCGAAACACTCCATCTGCGGTAGGGCGATGGCCTCAATCAGCCCGAGCTCGTAGACGTGGCTCAACAGTGGCGACATCCCGTGGTAGCGCAGCCCCCCGGCGTGTATGGGGTCGGGCACAAAGTCATGTCCCAGAGTGTGCATCTTGATCAGGGGGGTCATGCCGGCCGAGTCCCCGAAGTCATACGCGTAGACACCCCTGGTGAGGGATGGGCACGAGGCCGGCTCGACCGCCCGGATCGTCGGCGACATCCTTCCGGCCAGTTTCTCGCGCAGGAAGGGAAACGAGAGACCGGCGAAATTCGAACCACCTCCGGTACATCCCACGATGACGTCGGGCGCGGATTCGCCGGCTCTGGCCAGCTGGAGGAGAGCCTCCTCCCCGATGATGGTCTGGTGGAGCAGGACGTGATTGAGCACGCTACCCAACGAATAGCGAATCTCGGGGTCCTGGGCCGCGACCTCGACCGCCTCGGAGATCGCGATGCCGAGCGAGCCCGTGTGACGCGGGTTCTCGGCCAGGTACCTGCGACCGGCTTCGGTGAGGTCGGAAGGAGAACGGTGGACCGTTGCGCCGAAGGCCTCCATCATCAGGCGCCTGTAGGGCTTCTGGTCATAGCTCGCCCCCACCTGCCATACCTCGCACTCGAGGCCGAACAGCGCGCAGGCGAAAGCCAGCGCGGAACCCCACTGGCCAGCCCCAGTCTCCGTCGTCAGCTTCCGGACCCCAGCTTTGGCGTTGTAGTAGGCCTGCGGCACCGCAGTGTTGGGCTTGTGGCTACCGGCCGGGCTGACTCCCTCGTACTTGTAGTAGATGCGGGCCGGGGTTCCGAGCGCCCGCTCGAGTCGGTGTGCCCGAAACAGTGGGCTGGGCCGCCACTGGCGATAGACGTCGAGGACCGCTCCCGGAATTTCGATGAACCGGTCCGTCGAGACCTCTTGGAGGATGAGATCCATCGGGAACAATGGAGCGAAGTCGTCCGGACCTGCCGGTTCGAGTGTGCCCGGATGCAGCGCAGGCGGCGGTGGGCTGGGCAGGTCGGGCACGAGGTTGTACCACGTCGTCGGCATCTCGGACTCGTCGAGGACGAACTTGTGTTGGCGAACCGACTCATCCATGGCACGTCCCTCCCTGAAAGTGGCCGGACCCACGCTGACCGGGTCCACGCTATCGAGTGTTCAACCAGTGGACACCAGGAGGAGGTCAGAACCCGGTCGCGGCGACGATGGGCCCATTGAGACGGGCTTGCGACATCCCGCCGTCGTTGGGCGCATCCCCGTAGTTGAAGACGGCACCGGCGGCGGAGGAGACCCAGTAACCCCCGCCGTCGGATGTCGCGAAGATAGCGGTCGCAGGGTCGAGCCCGTTGAAGTTGGCCGACGGGGGCGAGCCGAGGTTGGTGGCGTCGCCGTAGGCGAAGACCCCGCCGTCGCTCAAGAGGATCCAGTAGCCGTTCCCGTCAGGGCTGGCGACCGCCGAAGCGACAGTGCCATGACCCGGACCGCCGAGGTACGGCGCGTCACCGAAGGCATAGGTGTTCCCCGTGGAGGTGACCACCCAGTAACCGCTGCCGCTGTGGTCCGGTATCACCGCGACCGCAGCACCCGCACAGCCGCCGATGCCGGGGCAGGAGCCGGCGAAATGCGCGTCACCGAAGGCAAAGATTCCGCCGTCGGAGGCCACCATGAAGTAGCCGCCATCATCAGCCGAAGGCACCATGCCCACGATCGGGTCATTGAGGCTCTGCGGCTGGCCCGAACCAGCCGGGTGGAACCCGAGACCGGGAATCGAGCCATAGAACCGGGTGTCGCCGAAGCTGAAGACGCCGCCGTCTGCGGCGTCCAGCCAGTACCCCCCATCGTCCGAGGTCGGGACGATCCCGACGACGGGTCTCTGCAACGCGAGGCTGCCAGTCGAGCCGTGGAACTGGGCGTAGCCGAAACTGAAGATCCCGCCGTCGGAGCCTACGAGCCAGTATCCGTGCGAAGGATTCGTCGATCCCCTGGTGACGGGTGCGGGAATGTATCCAGTCCCGGAAAATGCGATCGTCCGAGCTCCCGAGCCGTCGTTACCGGTGATGATCCAGGCGTCGGTGACAGTGCCGACCACGGTGGGCGTGAAGGCGACGGTCTCCGTGACGCTTTCACCCGGGACCAGCGTGGTTCCCTCCGAAAGCTCCGTCGAGGCGGCGAAGGGTCCGGTGGCCGGCGGCTTGGACTTGGTGATCGTGAGGTTTGCGCTCCCGGTATTGGACACCGTGAACGACTCAGCCGACGTCGTGCCGAGCGGCACTGATCCGTAATCGAGTGAGGTCGGCATGATGGACAACACGGCCGGCGACGTGGAGTTGCCGGTGAGGGCGACCGTCAGGTTCCCTCCGGTGCTGTCCAGCTCGAGGGTCGAGGCATAGCTGCCTTCGAGGGCCGGAGCGAATGTCACGTTGACCACCACCTCGGCCCCTGGCTCAAGTTGTGCGCCGAGCTTCGGCGCGCCCGACACGGTGAAGGGGGCAGCCGGCAAGTCCACAGCCGAGATGGTCAGAGGCTCGGACCCATTGTCGACAAACCCCACGGTCGTGCTCGCTTGGGCGTCGGGAGGGATCCCACCGAAGCTGATCCCGTTGGTCGTGGAGCTCAGGCTGGGGCCGTCGACCTCCCCGGACGCGGTGAGGTCGACCGTTGTTGTCTGCGACGTGGCCAGTGTGACGGTGAGTCCGCCGCCGACGGGGCCCGGTGCCGTCGGAGCGAAGGTCACGGGCACCGAAATGGACGCCCCTGGTTCGAGCGACGCGGGAAGGGTCTGGCTGGGGAGACCAAGTGTGAACGGCCCGGTGGCGGACAGGGAGG
>Ga0181535_10006938_pt1 | contig 11541 bp, 12 predicted proteins | sample PEATcosm2014_Bin_44_FD_119774 | JGI IMG/M metagenome (GOLD analysis project Ga0181535, IMG submission 119774) | Peatland microbial communities from MTU Mesocosm Facility, Houghton, MI, USA - PEATcosm2014_Bin17_30_metaG | ecosystem: Environmental > Terrestrial > Soil > Wetlands > Peat | place...
CGCTACCAGGCGGAGCGGCGGCCGGACAACATGATGATGCTGGCGGCGACCGATGCTTTGGACCGGCTGTTCAGCAACGATTTTCCGCCGTTGCGGCTGGCGCGCGATATCGGCATTGCCGCGGTGCACCGGATTCCACCGCTGAAGCGGCTGTTCATGCGGCAGGCCATGGGCGCGCTGATGGCGTAATAAAATGCACCGCACAATGACTTGGGGCGGCCGGCGTTATTCAATCATTTGTGATTAGCTTCGCCATTGATCGTTGATTGACCATATCGAGGCCGCACAATAGCGTTAATTCGGCACAAATGGCCCGTGGGGCCTAAAAAGGGGGACTTCCAATGCGGAATCGTCATGTTTTGGTATGTCTCGGAAGTATGGCAGCCGCGGCGTTTGTCTTGATCCCGCCATCAACCGTTCTTGCTGCGGGGGGAAGCGGGGCATGGATAACGACCATTCAAGTGTCCTCGGGGGAGACGAAGACCGTTCCATCCAATGCAATCGATTTCAACACTCGTGTAGCGTATACATGCAGTGGGGGAGGTTATGCCCGGGTATGGGTTGCGGGTGATAAAAGCAAAGGAAAATTTACGTGCGGTCAAGACCCTAAGGTGGGCGAGATTAATTGTCCCAACAGTGGCGAGACAATGACGATACAACGAGGGGTGTTTTGTTCGCGGCCGTAGGAAGCCCGCGGCCCGTACCCTGATACAGGCTTTGGCGTTCCCCTCAGGACACCACCGCGGAGCCTGCTAAGCCTTGCACATCCCATCGTGTTGGGTTATCGTGCCGCATGGTCACCGTCCTGCGTGCCGACGGCCTGCGCGTGGTCATCTTCGTCGACGATCATCAGCCGGCTCACGTCCATGTCTTCGGTGACGGTCACGCCAAGATCAATCTGCTTGGGGCTGACGGCGCCCCTGAACTGGTCTGGGTTGATGGCATGACCCGCGGCGAGGTCCGCCGCGCGGTGCGGATCGCGATCGAGCAGCAGGCGCTGCTGCTGGCCCGGTGGGAGAAAATCCATGGCTGAGTTGACTGACGCCCAGCTCGACGCCGCCATTGAGCGCGGCCGCACGGCACGCCTCATCGAGCCGCGCGCTCGGGCCGCTCGCTATGACGGCCGGCTTGGGCGAGTCATCGTCGAACTGACCAACGGATGCACCTTCGCCTTCCCGCCGCGTCTGGCCCAGGGGTTGGAGGAAGCGACCGACGAGCAGCTTGCCGAGATCAAAATCCTCGGCGCGGGGTACGGCCTGCACTGGGAAGCGCTCGACGCCGACCTGTCGATTCCCGGCCTGCTTGCCGGGTTGTTCGGCACCAAAGCCTACATGGCCCGACAGGCCGGTCAGGCCACGTCTCCGGCCAAGGCCGCCGCGGCGCGGGCGAACGGTGCGAAGGGCGGACGACCCCGCCGATCGGCCCGGCTCTGATATCCGCCGTTCTTCCCGGTTCGGCAGGGACGGGCCGCGGCGTCAGTCGGATCGCCGCTCAGGCACCCCGCCCCGTTGCGCCAACGCCAGCCCGGCCCCGATCAGCGCGATCCCGGCGGCGTGAAACAGCCGGAACCGCTCGCCCAGCAGCCCCACGGCCAGCAAGGTGCCAAAAACCTGCATCAGATGGATATACTGCCCGGCCCGCGTGGGGCCGATCAGCTCCACCCCGCGGTTGTACGCCAGATAGGCCAGGAACGAGGGGAACACCGCCACGTAGCCCATCGCCGCGAACGCCGGCAGCCCCGGCACGATGTACCGCCCCGCCGCCATTTCCCACAGATAGAACGGCATCAGCACCAGCGTGCCGAGGGCGAAACTCGCCACCAGGAAGGACAGCGGATGCACCGGCGGACGGCGGCGCAGCAGCGCGGTGTAGAAGGCATACGAGGCCACCGCCCCCAACACCCAGAGATCGCCCGGGTTCAAGGTCAGCGAAAGCAGCCGAGCCGCCGATCCCTCGCCGGCGATCACCGCCACCCCCGCCATCGACACCGCGATGCCCGCCGCCTCGTGCAACGCCGGGCGGACGGCGAACAGCACCGCCGCCCACAGCAGGATGAACAGCGGCGTCGCGGATTGCAGCAACACGGCGTTGAGCGCCGTGGTGGTCCGCAGCCCCGTGTAGACCATGGTGTTGAAGGCGGCGACGCCGGTCGCCGCCAGCACCAGCGTCACCACCCAGTGCTGGCGCAATGCCGGCAGGTCGCGGCGCAGATGCGGCCAGGCCAGCGGCAGGGCGATGACCAGCGCGCCCGCCCAGCGCCAGAACGCCAGCGCCACCGGCGGCACCGCGTCGCGCACCGCCCGGCCGGTGATGAAATTGCCCGACCAGAACAACGGCGGCGCCAGCATCAGCAGCCACGCGGTGCGCCACAGCCGTTCCATGGCCTTCCCCCGGAAATTCCTCAGGGCAGGGGTATCACCCCGGGCGCGCCATCGTCACGCCCGCATCGCGCCGGAGCGCCCTACTCCGCCGCCGCCTGCTGCGGCGCCACGGTGCGGCGCACCCGCACCCGCCGGATGCGGCGTGCGTCGGCCTCCAGGATGCGAAACTCGAACCCCGAGGGATGCCCGATCACCTCGCCGCGCGCCGGCACCCGGCCGGCCAGCGTGAATACCAGCCCGCCCACCGTGTTGATGTCGGCCGCGCGCTCGTCCTTGGTCAGCACCGGGCCGAGCCGCGCCTCGAACTCCTCCACGGGCAGCCGGGCGTCGAGGTCGAGCGCGCCGTCGCCGCGCTCGGTGACCATCGGTCCCGGCACCTCGTCGTGCTCGTCGGAGATGTCGCCGACGATCTCCTCGACCAGGTCCTCGATGGTCACCAGCCCGTCGATGCCGCCGTACTCGTCCACCACGAGGGCCAGGTGCATGCGCGCCTGGCGCATCTGCAACAGCAGGTCGAGCACCGGAATCTGCGGCGCCACCAGCAGCGGGCGGCGCAGGATGCCCTCCAGCTTGAAGGCCTCGGGCCGGCCGACGTAGGCAAAGACGTCCTTGATGTGGACCATGCCGACAACGTCGTCGAGCTGCTCGCGAAACACCGGCATGCGCGAATGCCCCTCACGGCGGAGTTGCTCGATCGCTTCATCGAGGGTCACGTCCACGCGCATGGCGACGATGTCGGCGCGCGGCACCATGACGTCGTCGGCGGTGGTGCCGCGCAGGCGCAGCACGTTGGCGATCAGGGCGCGTTCCTGGCGGTCGAGTTCGGGCACCTGCCCGGGTAGCTGCGGTTCCTCCGCCGCCTCCTGCACCAGCTCGGCGATCGAGGCACGCACCGAATGCTCGCCGTTGCGGCGGGTCAGCCGGGAGCGGATGCGGTTCAGCAGGCCGATGCGGGCGTGCGCGCTCATGTCCGCTTCCATGGGTTGGCCACACCCAGCCGCCGCAGGATGCGGGCTTCGGCCATTTCCATCCGGCGCGCCTCGCCGGCGCCGTGGTGGTCGTGGCCCTGCAAATGCAGCCCGCCGTGAACGATCAGGTGCGCCAGATGATGGGTGGGTTGCCGACCCGCCTGGGCCGCCTCGCGCCGCACCGCGCCGAACGCCAGCACGAGTTCTCCCGCGACCCCTGGGCCGGCCGGCTCGAAGGTCAGCACGTTGGTCGGCCGGTTGCGGCCGCGGTAGCGGGCGTTCAGCCGCTTCACCGCGTTATCGGAGGCCAGCAGCACCGTACCGGCGATGCCGGCGGCGCGGGCGGCGCGGGCGGCCATCGTCTCGGCGTTGCGGACGGCGCGGCGCCAGGCCGGGTCGTCCACGATGATCTGGATCCCCGCCGCGGCGGGGCACCGTCTACCGGAAGGGTCCATGGCTTAGCTGCCCGTCCCTTCCGAGGCGGCGGCGTGGCTCCGGCGGGCGTCCTGCTGGGCCGCGTCGCGCTGGTCGTAGGCGTCGACGATGCGCGCCACCAACGGGTGGCGCACCACGTCGCGCTTGTCGAACCGGCACACCGCGATGCCCGCGACACCTTCCAGCGTATCGAGCGCCTCCCGCAGGCCGCAGCGGGTGCCGCTGGGCAGGTCGATCTGGGTGAGGTCGCCGGTGATGACCATGTGGGTCCCCTCGCCCATGCGGGTGAGGAACATCTTCATCTGCACCGGGGTGGTATTCTGCGCCTCGTCGAGGATGACGAAGGCATGCGCGAGCGTGCGCCCGCGCATGAACGCCAATGGCGCCACCTCGATCTCGCCCGTACCCATCCGCCTCACCACCTGTTCGCCGGGCATCATATCATGCAACGCGTCGTACAGGGGGCGCAGGTAGGGGTCCACCTTCTCCTTCAGGTCGCCGGGCAGGAAGCCCAGCCGCTCGCCCGCCTCGACCGCCGGACGCGACAGCACGATGCGCTCCACGCGGCCGGTCTGCAGCATGGCGACGGCCTGGGCGACGGCGAGATAGGTCTTGCCGGTGCCGGCCGGTCCGACGCCGAACACCATCTCGCAGCGCGCCAGCGCGTCCATGTAGGCGGCCTGGCCGGCGCTGCGCGGGCCGACCGCGCCGCGGCGGGTGCGGATGGCCGGCACGTCGGACAGCGGCAGCCTCGGGTCGTCGATCTCGCTCATGCGGATAGCGGTGTCCACGTCGCTCGCGCCGATCGGCTCGCCGTGCTCCAGCCGCCGGTACAGCGTGGTCAGTGCCAGCTGGGCGGCATCCACCCGGCCGGCATCGCCGGTGATCGCCACGCGATTGCCCCGGCAGGACAATCGCACGCCCAGCCCCTGCTCCAGCCGGACCAGATGGCGGTCATGGTCGCCCAGCAGCAGCGGCAGCAGCGCGTTGTCGGCGAAGGTGAGGGTGACGGCCCTGCCGGATGGTATGGGGCTGGCCGGGGTGCGGTCTGACGTCGGGGTCGCGACGAACTGGCTCAAGCGCAGGCTCGCTCCTGTTGTGGCAGGGTTGCGGAAAGAGAATTGGTGTGGGCGGCCGCGATCTTCACCGGGGTCTCGGTGCCGATCAGCGTTGCGGGACCGGTTATGTGCACGGGATGCAGCCAGGGCGAGCGGCCCGCCACCTGACCGGGATGGCGGCCCGGCCCGGTGAACAGCACGGGCACAGTCAGCCCGACGCAGGACTGGTTGAACGCGGCCTGCTGCGCGCGCAGCAGCGCCTGCAGCTCGTGCAGCCGGTCGTCCTTCTCGGCCTCGTCCACCTGGCCGGGGGCCGCGGCCGCCGGGGTGCCGGGCCGGGCCGAGTATTTGAAGCTGAACGCCTGGGCGAATCCGGCCCGGCGCACCAGCGCCAGCGTGGCGGCGAAGTCCGCCGCCGTCTCGCCGGGGTGGCCGACGATGAAGTCGGTGGACAGCGCCAGATCGGGCCGCGCCGCGCGCAGGCGCCCGACGATGCGCAGGTAATCGGCCGCGGTGTGGCGCCGGTTCATCGCCGCCAGCACCCGGTCGGAGCCGGACTGCACGGGCAGATGCAGGAACGGCATCAGTTGGGGAAGCTCGGCATGGGCGGCGATCAGGTCGTCGTCCATGTCGCGCGGGTGCGAGGTCATGTAGCGGATGCGCCACAACTGCGGAATTTCCGCCAGCGCGCGCACCAACCGGGCGAGCGAGGAGGGTTCGCCGTGGGCGTTAAGGCCATGCCAGGCATTCACGTTCTGGCCGAGCAGGGTGATCTCACGCGCGCCCTGCGCCACCAGCCGGCGCGCCTCGGCCAGCACGGCGGCCTGCGGGCGGCTGTGCTCGGCGCCGCGCGTGTAGGGCACCACGCAGAAGGAGCAGAACTTGTCGCAGCCCTCCTGGATGGTCAGGAAGGCGGTCAGCCCCTGCGGCGCGGCGGCGTCGGGCAGGTGGTCGAATTTGTCCTCGGTGGGGAACTCGGTGGCGATCACCGCGCCGGCGGCCCGGCTGGCGCGCGCCACCATCTCGGGCAGCCCGTGATAGGTCTGCGGTCCCAGCACGATGTCGACGAACGGCGCGCGGGCCAGGATCTGCTCGCCCTCGGCCTGGGCGACACAGCCCGCCACCGCCAGGATCATGTGCTCACCGGCCTGCTCGCGCGCGCATTTGAGCAGCCGCAGCCGGCCAAGTTCGGAAAAGACCTTCTCGGTGGCGCGGTCCCGGATATGACAGGTATTGAGGATAACCATATCGGCATCGCTTGCATCCGGCGTCGGCGCATAGCCGAGCGGAGCCAGCACATCGGCCATGCGGGCGCTGTCGTAGACGTTCATCTGACAGCCCCAGGTGATGACATGCAGGCGCTTGGGGGGCGGGGTCGTCGGGGCGTTCAATGCTCTTCTCTCCGTCCCGCCGGAAAGGTCCGGGCGGGAAGGGCAGGAGCAATCGTCGCCATCAGCCTGCGGGTCAAGCGCACGGGCGTCCGTGTGCCAATTGTGTGCGGGCCTCCTGTCAAGACCACAACACTCGCAGATAGTCGGGTAACCGTGTCAAGCAAGAAGGTGAGAGGGGCCTGCCGCCTGTTTTCATGCGTAAGCGGGCCGGGCGGTTTCGCCGGCCGGTTCGGCGCCGGCGGCGGTGATCGGGATGGCGGGACGGTTCTGGCGCAGCGTCGCGGCGCCGCTGGCGGCGGCCGCCCAGGCGGCGGCGGTCAATTCCTTGCGACCGGGGAAAGCGCGCGGGTCGAGCGTCGTGTGCATCACCACGGTGGCCCGCAGCCCGCAATACTGCGCCAGCCGCCAGAAATGCGAGGCGATGTCCATGTCGCCGTACCAGGCGAACAGCGGCCGGTTGGCCCGTCCGGTGGGCAAGCCGGAAAGGCGGTCGTAGACCACCGAAACGGGCTGCACGAGCGGCGGCCGGCCGTCCGGGGTGACCGGCTGCTCCGCGATCGACAGGAAGGCCGAGCGAAACGGCAGCACCCGCGAACCGTCCGACGACGTGCCCTCCGGAAACAGGATCAGGTTGTCGCCGCCGACCAGACGGGCGTGCATGTCGTCGCGCTCGTGCCGCACGGAGCCGCGCTGCCGGCGCACGAAGACGCTGCGCCCCAGCCGGGCGACGGTGGCGACGAGCGGCCAGCGCCTCAGTTCCTCCTTGGCGATGAAGCAGCCCTCCAGCTGGCCGCCCAGCACCAGGATGTCGAGCCAGGAGGAATGGTTCGACACATACACGATCGGCCTGCCCCCGGCGGTGCGCTGCGCCGGGATGCCGATCACCCGCACGGAGAGGCCGATCGAGCGACACATGGCGCACCAGTACAGGCGCGCGAACCGCACCTTGGCGGAGCCGGGCAGCAGCACCAGGATGGCCTGCACCGATATCGCCACGGCGGTGCACAGCAGCACCGTCAGCAGCCGCCGGCTCGCCCGCAGGCCGCGCAGCAGGTTGCGCCCGGGCGGCAACAGACCGATCCAATCGGCCTCCTCGACGCGCTGGTCGGAGCGATGCAGCAGCGGGAATCGCGGGCCTGTCTGCCGGATGGGAGTCCCATGCATGCCGCCGCCATAGCGCGCGATGTGTGAGGGCACAATGACAACCGCGTGATGAAACGGCGAAATCCGGGCGTAGTCAGCGCAAGATCCGGGGGTCGACGCCGGACCGCGCAGCCGACATGCTGCGCGCATGACCGCCGCCCCCCGCAGCAGCACCGCCATCAGCGCCGAGGCCTGGGCGCTGCTCGTCCTGCTCTCCCTCCCGTGGGGCGGGTCGTTCATTTTCTACCGCGTCCTGGCGGCGCATCTGCCTGCCTTCACCATCGTGCTGGGCCGGGTGGCGATCGCCGCGCCGGCGCTGTACGTCCTGCTGCGGCTGCGCGGGCAGCGCCTGGACATCCCGTGGGGCGCCTTCGCGGTGATGGCGCTGGTGAACAACGTCATCCCGTTCACCCTGTACGCCTGGGCGGAGACGCGGGTGACCGGCGGGGTCGCCGCCATCCTGAACGCCTTCACGCCGATCGCGACCGCGCTGGTGCTGCACGGCTTCGGCGCGGAGCGGCTGACCCGCACGCGCGTGGCCGGCGTCGCGCTGGGCTTCGCCGGGGTGGCGGTGCTGGTCGGACCCGACCTGCGCGCGCTCGGGCGCGACCTGCTGGCCGACATGGCCTGCCTGGGGGCGACCGTCAGCTACGGGTTCGCCGCGCTGTGGAGCCGGCGGCTGCGCCACGTGGCGCCGCTGCAGGCCGCCGCCGGACAGATCGTCTGCAGTTCCTTTCTGCTCGTCGTTCCGACGCTGCTGATCGACCGGCCCTGGCTGTTGCCGATGCCGGACGCGACCGTGTGGCTGAACCTGTTCGGCATCGCGCTGCTGAGCACCGCGGCCGCCTACGTGGTGTTCTTCCGCATCCTGGCGGTGGCGGGACCGGCCAACCTGATGCTGGTCACCTTCCTGATTCCGGTAAGCGCGCTCGCCATGGACGCGGTTTTCCTCGGCGAACCCGTCACGGTGCAGGCGCTGGGCGGCATGGCGTTGATCGCCGCCGGGCTGGCGGTGATCGATGGCCGGGTGCTGCGCCGGTAGGTTATTCCGGACGCGGCAGCGCCAGATGCGTCGGGCCGCCCCAGCGGATATGGCCGGCGGTGTGGCAGGCCGGACAGGCCGGTTGCCAGTTCGGGTACATCGTGCCGCAGGTCTGGCAGCGCCAGGTCGGGTCGGCTTCGGCGTTGGCGGCCTGGCGCAGGGCGTCGCGCTGAGCCAGCCGGCCATCCTCGGTCTCGCCGCGTTCCTGCGCCTCGATGTCGGCCAGCAGCAGCCACAGCCGCTTCTGCGTCAGGCCGGAGCGGCGGACGGCTTCGGCGTGGCGGCGGGCCGCCCCGGTCAGGCCGGCGGCCAGGGTTTCCTGCGCCATCAGGAAGTGGCTTTCCGGGTGGTTCGGGTTTTTGGCGGCGAGCCGCTCGGCCGCCCGCATCCGCGCCAGCCGCTCGGTCTGCGGCGCCAGCGCGAAAGCGGCCAGGTCGGGATGGGGGAACGACGCCCAGGCCTGCTGCACGACGGCCAGCGCACGCGATTCCCGGCCGCTGCGGCGCAACAGGCCAGCGTAGGCCAGCGCGGCCGGGGTCAGGCCGGGATCGGCTTTCCAGGCGCGGCGGGCGAGCCGGGTCGCCTGCACCGGATCGCCCTCCGCCTCGGCCGCCGCGGTGGCGAAATCGGCGACCGGCGCGTCGGGACCGGCGAGCGCGAGCGCCTGCGACCAGTTGGCTGTGCGCACGGCCAGCTGCGCCCGCTCGGCGCTGAGCCAGGTGCCGCCGGGGTGGGCTGCCTCGGCGCGCTGGGCGATCTCGGCGGCGGCGGTCCAGTCTTCGCGGGCCAGGGCCTGGCGGAACAGCCCGCGCAAGCCGAGGAAGGCGGCATCCTCGCGACCTGCCATGACGGCGTAGATCTGCGCGGCGGCGGCGTCCTCGTTGGCGAGACGGCGCGCCTCGGCGGCCAGCAGCAGGGTTTGCGGGGTGTCACCCAGCAGGCGGCGGGCGCGGTCGGCCTGGCGCCGGGCCCCGCCCGGCTCGCCGGCGGCCAGCGCCACCAGGCTGCGGCCCACCGCCACGTCGCCGGCGGCCCGGCGGTGGCGCGCGCGCCAGAATCCGATCCGCCCCGGGATGTGCAGCAGCCCGCCCAGCAGGCGCAGCGCCAGGTGCACCAGCAGCACGAACACGGCCAGCAGGATGACGGCGATCGGCGCCGGGGCCTCGACGCTCAGGCCCGCGACGGTCGCGCTGACATGGCCGGGCAGGGCGGCGAGCCACCACGCCAGCGCCAGCGCGATGGCGGCGGTGACGACGATGAGGATGACGCGGCGCATCAGGAACGCGCCATGCCGGCCAGCGCCGCCCGGGCGTCGAGCAGCGACTGCGCCTGTGCCCGCCAGCCCGCCATGGCCTTCGCCGCGGCGGGGTCGAGCGGATCGAGCGCGCCGACCGCGCCGGCCAGATCGCCGACATCGAGCCGGGTTTTCGCCTCAGCCAGCACGCGCGACGCGGGCGGGCCGACCAGCACCTTGCCGCCCTGCTGCACGGTGACCAGCGACTGCACCTGCTGCCACAAGCGCTCGGTCAAAGACAGTCCGGCGGTGGCGGGCACGCTGGCCTGTTCGGCGGCGCCGGCCGCGGCGGGGAAGGACGACCGCAGCGACGCCGTGGTTGGCGGGGCGGCGGTGGCGAATTTCGCCAGCGTGGGCGGGGCGCCGGGGATGTCGCCGAGCGGCTGACCCGCCTCCAGTGCCGCGCCGGCGGCCTGCAGCCGGGCCAGGCGAGCGGTCGCCTGCGCCTGTTGCTCGGTCTGGGCGAGGCGCTGCTCGAGGGCCTGCACCTTGCCGGCGAGCGACTGCGCGACCCCGGCATCGGAGCCCTGCAACGCATCCACCCTGGCCGCGAGCTGATCGAGCCGTGCCGTCAGCGCCGTCAGGTCCGGCGCGGCGGCGGCGGGCGGAGCGGGACGCTGTTCGAGCCGCGCCAGGCGCTGTTGCAGCGCCTCGAGCCGGCTTTCCAGCGCGGCGAGCCGGGCCGGCTCGACCGACGCAGCCGGTGGCTGGATGCGCGTGGCGATGTCCTGCTGCTGCTGGAACAGCCACGCGCCGCCGGCGGCGGTGACGACAAAACCCGCCAGCACCAGCGCGCCGAGCACGCCGCGCCTCGGCCGGGCCGCGGGCGGCTGCGGCGTGGCCGCCGGCGCGGGTGGTTCGGCGGGGGGCTGGGGCAGCTCGGTCGGGGCGGGAGGGTCTTCGGTCATGGCAGGAGGCCTAACAGTTCGTCCTGGTTCGGGGCGGCGGCAACCCGGATGCGGCGCCACGGCAATGCCACCAGCGCCGCCGCGGCTTGCGGCGAGATGGCCAGGGACTCCACCGGGTTGAACGTTTCAGGCGGTAACGATGACGCCAGCGAGACGAAAATCTGCGCCGTTGCCGGCGAGAAGAACAGTGCCGCCTCGACGGCGTGCCCACACAATGCCGCGCGCGCCGGCTCGGGCAGGGAAGTCGCTGGCCGCGCCGCATAGACATCGCGATGCACCACCACGAAACCGGCCTCGCGCAGCGCCCGGACCAGTTCGCGCCCCTGGCCCTGCTGGCCGGCCAGCAGCAGCGGCAGGCCCGCGGGGTCGCAGATCCGCGCCGTCAGCGCCGCCAGCGCGCGCGCGTCGCCTCCGGCGCTGTGCACCACGGTGAAGCCGCTGGCCCGCGCGCGGGCCGCGGTGGCATCCCCCACCGCCAGCAGGGGAAGCCCGCAATGGCCGCCGAGCGCGGTGAGCGCGTTGGCGCTGGTGGTCAGCACGGCCTGGACCTGCCGGGCCGGCGGCAGGTCGGCGGCGAGCGGCACGATGTCGAGCACCGGCGCCACCACCGGCGTGCGCCCCAACGCGACGAGGCGACAGGCCGTTTCCGCGGCCCCGGGCTGCGGCCGGGTCACCAGCACCGACATGCTCAGGCCGGCCCGGCCGGATCGGTCATCCGAAGATGTCCGGCGGGCTGTCGGCGCGCAGACCATGGCCGAGTTCCCGGCCGATGCGCACCGCCTCGGCTTTCGGCCCGGCGAGGCTGCGCTTCAGCAGGAAGCTGCCGTCGGGCCGGGCCACCATGCCGGTCAGGCAGAGCTCGCCGGTGGGCAGCAGGTGGGCATGACCGCCGATCGGCGTGCGGCAGGAGCCGTCCAGCTC
>Ga0181535_10006940_pt1 | contig 11540 bp, 8 predicted proteins | sample PEATcosm2014_Bin_44_FD_119774 | JGI IMG/M metagenome (GOLD analysis project Ga0181535, IMG submission 119774) | Peatland microbial communities from MTU Mesocosm Facility, Houghton, MI, USA - PEATcosm2014_Bin17_30_metaG | ecosystem: Environmental > Terrestrial > Soil > Wetlands > Peat | place...
GAGCACGCTCTCTCGCAGCAAGAGGCCGTCCCGCCGGTTTACACCATGCAGGGCGAATTGAAGAAGTCCTACACCGTGGCGCGCAGGCCGCCAGCGCCCAAATCTGCGCCAGCCGTTTCACCCGTAACGCCGGCGAGCGCGGCAGTGCCGAGCACCGCAACTGGAGGCGCACAGTGAACGCCCTCGAAACGAATCTCGATACCAATCTCGACACCATTCGTGAAAAGCTGGGAACCGCCGAACCGTGGGTTGAGAGGCTCGGCACGCTTTGGCTGAACCCCGGCACCGCGCGCGTCCGCGACGCGGCCTGGGCGATGAATGCCGCCGGAGCACGCTTTATCACCATCACTGCCTACGAGCTTCCCGGCGACGCGGGATTCCGCCTCGAATATCACTGGGACCTCAATGGCCTCCTGCTCGGCATTCCGTTTCAAATCGACGGCAAAACGACCGAGAGCATCGTCGACATCATCGAGGCTGCGGACTGGATCGAGCGCGAAGTCCACGAGGGGTTCGCCATCGTGTTCACGGGCCGGGTGCACGAGCCGCTCATGCTCCGCGAGGGCGACAAACCCGGCGTGAATCTGCGCGCAGCCCCGGTGCAGGACGATCCGGCTTCCGGCATGTGTGGACAAAAGGAGGTCGCACAATGAGCTACAAAATCCCCATGGGCCCGTACCATCCTGGCCTTGAAGAACCGTACAAGCTCGACATGATCTGCGAAGGCGAGACGGTAAAAGACGCCGAACTGAACATCGGTTTCAACTTTCGCGGCATCGAGCACTTGGCCGAGACGCGCAACTACGTTCAGGTCATCGCGCTCATGGAGCGTGTGTGCGGTATCTGCTCCTTCATTCACACCCTCACGCTGTGCCAGGCCATGGAGAAACTTGCCGGCATCGAGGCGCCCCCGCGCGCCAAATATATTCGCGTCGTGATGGCTGAGCTCGAGCGCCTTCATTCCCACGTGCTGTGGGCCGGCATCGCCGCCAAACTCATGGGCTTCAAAACCATGTTCATGACCTGCTTCGCGCTGCGCGAAAAAGTGATGGACGTCCTGCAGGCCATCTCCGGCAACCGCGTCAACTACTCCATGAACCACGTGGGCGGCGTCAATCGCGACATCGAAGACCCCATCGCGCTCGTGCCCATGATCGATGAACTTGAGCGCGAGATGATGCGCACAGTCATTCCCATCTTCACCACCAGTTCCACAGCGCGCTCGCGCTGCGCCGGCATCGGCGTGCTCACGCACGAGAAAGCTGTCTCCTGCGCCGTCGTCGGCCCCACGGCCCGCGCCTCAGGCATCCCGCAGGACCTGCGCCGCGACGCTCCCTACGCCGCCTACGCGGAGATGAAATTTGAAGTCCCCGTTGAGCAGGCCGGTGACGTGCGCGCCCGGCTCTACGTCCGCGCTCTGGAAATCATCGAGAGCTGCAACATCATTCGCCAGGCGCTGGCCTTGATGACTCCCGGCGAAATCTCGTCTGCGCCCGACAAGCTGGTCTTCGCCACCGGAACGGCCACCAGCCGCGTTGAAGCGCCACGTGGCGAAGTCCTTTACAGCGTCAGTTGGAAAGAGAACTCACGCAATCCGTCGCGCGTTCACGTGCGCACGCCGACCTACGCGAATATGCCCGCGGTGCGCTGGATGGTGCGCGGAGCTCGTCTTGCCGACACGCCGCTGATCCAGGCCTCCATCGATCCCTGCTACTCCTGCACCGACCGCTGACGCCGTCCGCGGGCGCGCACGCACAATCCAGGCGGCCCCGCGTCCTTCATTCTTGCGAGACCGCCTCGCGCTCGCCCCTCCAATTACTTCATGCTTTCCATCGTGACGTTGTGAGCCAGCGCCAACTGTTCCAGGATCTGCAGGTGCTGGCTGAGCACCGGCGCGTCCAATTTCGCCAACTGCTGCACCGCCGGATCCTGCGCCGATTGCGCTTCACTCTTGAAGTCCTTCAGGTCGCTCTGTTGTTCCCTCATCATCGCTTTGATAAAGGCCGCGTCAAAATCCGCGCCAGAGAGCGATTGCATCTCCTCGATCTCCTGCTTTTCTTTCTTTGACGGCTCCTTGGGCTCGCTTACGCCCAATTTTCGGGCCACGGGCTTCATCTGGTCACTCAGTTGTTCGTGAATCTGGGTCATCTTCTCACCGAATTGCTTCACGTCGTCGCTCGATGATTTTTGCGCGGCCAATTGCCCCATCTGAATCTGCGCCTGGTTGTCTTCAAGCGTTTTCCGCACGAAGGCCTGATCGGCGAACGACGGCATCGAACTCCCCTGAGCGCCGGGCAGATTATCTCCGGGATTGCCGGGCCCATTTGGTTGTCCAACCGACGGGGATTGCTCACCCTGCGGCATCTGTCCTGCGCCGCCACCGGGCATTTGTGCCGTCACGCCCATGCACATCATCAGGCCGGCTGCTGCCAAGACGGTGGCTGCCGTACTCAATCGCCATGAATTCATTATTCTTCCTCCTTTCTCCTGGTTGTGAAATATTCCTTTCATCCCGGCCTTCGAGCGCAATTCCCGCCCTGCGCGGGTCTTCGCTCGAGCGGCTTTCCGGGTTCTTAGCCATGTTTCGATGCCGTCCTGTTCACAAAGTTGCCCTTTCCTAGCTGCCGCGTTTTTGTCGCACCCAACTCGCACAGGCTCGTCTCCGCTTCTCTGTTGCCACGTCCCCTTGTTCCCTTGGTCCCTCGGTCCCTGTTTTTATCGCCTTAAGCCCCGCCGATGCTCTACTCTGGCTTGTAACGCCGATGAGCAGCTATTTGGTCCGAATTCGGGAAGCGCTGATTCAGGCTTTTATCCACGATGTTGTGAACACATCGAAAGCGGCGGCCTATTCCGGAATGCTCATGTTCTTCCCCGCCCTCCTGGTATTGACCACGCTTGTAGCGCAAGTGGAAGAAGGGCCGACGCTGGTGGGCGAAACGCGCGCCGTCCTCGAACAGTTTCTGCCTGCGGACACCCTCGATCTCGTTCAATCCGCCATCCTCAGCCACCAGTTCCACTCCGGCCAGCTGATTCTCTCCGCCACCTGCCTCAGCCTTTTCGCGGGCCTGGGAGTGATGTTGTCGCTGATGGAAGGATTTCGCCGCGCCTATCGCCTTCCGCCCGAGAGCTGGACCTTCTGGGGAAGGCGCGCCCGCGCGCTGCTTCTTGTGTTTATCGTGCTCATTCCGCTGTCGCTGGCCTCGCTTCTTATTGTGTTCGGCCACCAGATCGAGCATTGGATGATTGTGAACGCGGGCCACGATATGCGCCGCTACGTCGTTTTCTTCTGGCGCATGGTTCGTTGGGCGGTCAGCTTTTGCGCGATCGTCACCGTCCTCAGCGCTCTCTACCATTTCGGCACTCGCCGCACGGAACGCTGGTTCTGGGTCGCGCCCGGCGCCATTGCGGGCACCATGATCTGGTTCCCCTCCACGCTCGCATACGGCTGGTACGTAACCAGCGTCGCCAACTACACACGGCTTTACGGATCGTTCGCTGCCGGAATCGCCACTCTCGTGTGGCTTTACATCACCTCGTTCAGCGTGTTGCTGGGCGCGGAGTTGAACGGCGCTCTTTATTGGGATCGCCAGAATCAAAACGCCGACGCCTCGGCACACGAGCCGGCCCAGTTTTCCTGCTGACGCCAGCCCAGTTCTGCTATCCCCGATTCTTCCGTGTTTTCTCTACCCTCTCTATCCTTGCTCCGCTAACACCGCGAGCTCCGCTGCTCTCCCCGACCAGTTACAATAGAAGCAGCCGCATCCCCATGCTCCCTTTGAAGCGCTCAAAAAACACTTTCGACCAACAAGAATCGTGTCTGGAGCCGCCCCCATGCCGTTTGCCGATCTGAATCAGACTGGATCTCCCGCGCAGCGCCGCGCCAAGATTGTCGCCACTCTGGGCCCGGCTTCGAACACGGAGACTGTCATTCGCGCCATGATTCGCGCGGGCGTCGATGTGGTTCGCCTCAACTTTTCGCATAGCACGCACGAGCGGAAGATCGCGGTCATGCAGAAGATTCGCAAAGTGAGCCACGAAGAGAAAAGGCCGCTCTGCCTTCTTGCCGACCTCCAGGGACCCAAGATTCGCACCGCTCTGCTCAAGGATCATCAGCCGGTGCTCCTCAAGGCCGGCCACAGAATCACCATTACTCCGCGCGATGTTATGGGCACAGCGTCTCTGATTGGCACCACCTTCAAAACTCTCGCTGAAAACGTTGAGCAGGGTTCGCGGATCCTTCTTTCCGACGGCCTCATCGAGTTGCGCGTGCACGAGGCTCCCGGCGAGGAAGTGGTCTGCGATATCGTTAACGGCGGCATGCTGGGTGAAAGCAAGGGCATCAATCTTCCCGGCGTTCTGGTGCGCACCCCGTCGCTCACCGACAAGGATTCCGAGGATTTGGAGTTCGCGCTCAATCACGGCGTCGACGCCATCGCCGTATCATTTGTGCGCACCGCTGAAGACGTGAGCCTGGTGCGCAATCGCGTTGCCGCGCACGGCGCTGACACATGGATCATCGCCAAGCTGGAAAAGCCACAGGCCGTCGAGCATCTCGACGCCATTCTGCAGGTGGCCGACGGCATCATGGTGGCACGCGGCGATCTCGGCGTGGAAGTGCCGCCGGAAAAAGTTCCCGCCATCCAGAAGTACATCATTCGCCGCGCCGCCGAGTATTTCAAGCCCGTGATCACCGCAACGCAGATGCTGGAATCGATGATCGAAAATCCGCGGCCCACGCGCGCGGAGGTTTCCGATGTGGCCAACGCCATCTACGACGGCACCGACGCCGTGATGCTATCCGGCGAATCCGCCGTGGGCAAGTATCCCGTAGAAGCGGTGGAGATGATGGCACGCATCGTTACGGAGACCGAGCAGCACATGCGTGAGAACCTCGGAGCCGCGCCACGCGAACGGCGCAGCGGTCTCTCCATTGCCGAAACCATTTGCGAAGCCACCGCGCACGCCGCCGACGATCTCGATCTGCGCGGCATTGCGCTCTTCACTGAGTCCGGCGCGACGGCGCGCCAGCTTTCCAAATACCACCCCAGCGCGCCGATCTTCGCGCTTAGCCCGGTCGATGTCACCGTCAACCGCCTGAACCTGCTGTGGGGCACCACTCCCATTCGATGTCCCAAGGTCAATTCCACCGAGGCCATGGTTGATTGCGCGGAAAACCTGCTTGAAAAAGGCGGCTACGTTCGCCCGCGCGAGGTCATCGCCATCGTGGCCGGCACTCGAACCAAATCCGGCTCAACCAACTTCCTGCGTCTGCACGCGATGGGCGAGAACTCCGGCGCGCGCGCGCATACCTCCGCGACCCTACAGAGCACCCCTGCAGGCAAGAAGCGCAAAGCGCGCGCCGCTCAGGCGCAGAAACCTGAATTCTCCGAAGCCGCGAGATCCCTCTCCGCAAAATACTGACTCGCTCTCCTAACGCTCGGCGAGTTCCTTCGGACAATCTGGGGACAAAACGCGAAAACACTGGGAAAGACGGGACTTCCCCTCCGCCCATGCCCGACATCGGAAATGGCGACACCAGACAACGCCGCGCGGCTCACTTCTCAAATAGATTCAGCGGAATCGCATCGCCCATTGCCTTATAGCCTGCCGGGTTCGGATGCAGATGGTCGCCGCAGTCGAGCGCCGGCAGCATGTGATCGGGATGCGCGGGGTCGCGCATCACGGCGTCGAAATCGATCACCGCGTCAAAGTGTCCGGCGCCGCGAATCCATGTATTCACCGCCTGCCGGTCCGCTTCGCTCCACGCGCCCGGGTGGTAGTAGCCCGATCCCGTGTACGGCGTGATGGTGGCGCCATACACACGCAGTCCATGCGCATGCGCGCGTGCAATGATCTGCTCATACGCCGCGATCACGCGCTCCACCATTGCTGTATGCTGGTCGGCTGAAACCTCGCCGCGGATGGCAAGGCCGCCGAGGTCGTTCACACCCTCGAAGACGATCACCCATCGCACGCCGGCGGGCGCCAGCACATCGCGATCGAACCGCGCCAACACGTTCGGCCCCAGACCGTCTGTTAGCAGATGATTGCCGCCGATTCCCTGGTTCGACACGCCGACATCACGCAACTTTTTGTCAGCTTGCAGTCGCGCAGCCAAAATATCCGGCCAGCGGTCATTTCCATTCGTGGTCGCGGCGTGGCCATCTGTGATGGAGTCGCCCAGCGTCACGATCGTTCCCGCTTCCGCCGAGGTCAGCACGTCGATTCCGGTGAGCTGATACCAGTGATCGACATGTTTTGCGTCGGGCAAGTCGGTCGCGCCCACCGCATCGCCATGCTCGTAGTACGAAGTGGACCGCGAACCGGGATGACCGGTCTCCGGCAGAGGCGGCGCGTCCAGATGAAACGTAACGGCAATATCGGACAACGGCACGGCCTGGATATTGAGCGGATCAGATACAAATTCGGCGCCCGGCGGAATCGTGACGTCCGGCTTGCCGGCAAATGTAAGCGCCTGATCGCTTGCGGGATCAATCGCCGCGCCTTTCGGCGATACCGCGCGCGCCACGTGCACCGACGTGAAATGCAGCGGCTGAGTGCCGAATGCGTTCGAAAGGTGCACACGCATTGACGAGCCGCCCAGCGACAAATGAACAATCTGACGGACCGTTGCATCGCGCAAATCATCCGTGGGCAGAGCATTTTGGGGCTCCGGGATCTGCTGCGAGGTTCCCCAGCTCTCCACCCACACATCCCCCTTGCCTGCGCCCTTCTCGGCGGGCGCGCAGGTTGCCATTGCCAGCAGCCCAACGATCAACGAAATCTTGCAAATGTGTCTCATGGTGATGATTTAGTATGATCCTCGAAGAAATTCTAACGCCTGAGAATCGCCGCAAACATATTATTCCGGAGCGTGCCCATGCATTCCTGTATCAAACCCGTCATTTTGGCCTGCACATTCGCCGCTGCATCCGTGCTCCTGGCGCAAACTCCGTGCACCCCCGTCACCTTTAACGCCGACCAGGATCACCAGAACATGATGGATCAGCTCGGCATCAAGACGCTTCGCCCGGGCTGGAGCGGAAACGAAAAAGATCCGAACCATGCTAATTACGACGAAACCAAGGCCAATCCCTATCCCAATGTTCCCGATCCGCTCATGATGAGTGACGGCCAGAAGGTGACCACGCCCGATCAGTGGTGGAAGGATCGCCGCCCTCAGATCGTCGACATGGAATCGAAATACGTGTACGGATACGTGCCTGCCAACGTCCCCAAGGTGACCTGGACAGTGACCGCAGTCGATCGCGAGATGATCGGCTTCACTCCCGTGATTGCCAAGGATCTGATTGGCGAGGTGGACAACTCGGGCTGCCCCGCCATCAGTGTCAAGATTCACATGACCTTGGTGACGCCGGCCAACGCCAAAACGCCTGTTCCGGTGCTCATGGAGTTCACGCGCGCCGGGTTTCCCTATCCCAACCAGCCGCGCGGAGCCGAGCTTGACCAGATCAACGCTGCCTGGAAGGCTGTGCTCATTCAGCAGGACCCCTCTCTCAAGGACGTCTTTGCCAGGCATCCCGCATGGGAGCCGCTGCAGGAACCGCCGTTCTTCGTGGTTCCGCAGATGAACGCCGATGGCGATCCTCCTAATGAATGGGAACTGGTAGCTGCCGGTTGGGGATTCGTCCGCTTCGATCCTGCAAGTGTGCAGGCCGATAACGGCGACGGTCTAACGCGCGGCATCATCGGCCTCGTGAACAAAGGCCAGCCGCGCAAGCCCGACGACTGGGGCGCGCTGCGCGCATGGGCTTGGGGCGCTGACCGCGGCCTCGATTATCTTGAGACCGATTCGGCGGTCGATGCCAAGCATGTCGGCGTCGAAGGCGTGTCGCGGTACGGCAAAGCCGCGCTGGTCACGATGGCCTTCAATCCTCGTTTCGCCATGGTGCTGGTCGGTTCGTCGGGCAAAGGCGGAGCCACGCTCCTGCGCCGAAACTACGGCGAGGGCGTCGAAAACCTTGCCACCGGCGAGTATTACTGGATGGACGGCAACTTCATCAAGTACGACGCCTCCGACGCGACCTTCGGCAGCATGAATCCCGGGGACCTTCCCGTCGACTCGAATGAGCTGATCGCTCTATGCGCACCGCGGCTCACCTTTATCAGTTACGGCATCCCTGAAAAAGGCGATGCGCACTGGCTCGATCACCAGGGCAGTTGGATGGCCACGGTCGACGCCAGCCGTGTCTTCACGTTGCTCGGCGACAGCGAAACCGACTTTGCAGGCGACGACTACAAGACAGCGAAGATGCCGGCTCTGAATGAAGGATTGCTCGACGGCCAGCTTGCCTGGCGTCAGGATGACGGCGGCCACACCGATGCGCCCAACATGAAGTGGTTCATCCAGTGGGCCGACAAGTTCATCGGTCACATGCCGGGTCAATAATCGCACTCAAGAAACCGGAGCGGCGGACGAGGTTTGTCCGCAGCTCTGGTTTTTCTGCTCCAGGTCCGGTGCTCACTGTTCTCTGTTGTCAGTCGTCGTCCGGCGGTCCGCTGTCCACCTCGCGCATAATTTGTTCCGCCGTAACTTTGGTGCGAATCGCCGTGAATGCGGCCGGCGTCTGCGTGTAATCGAAGCAATCGGCAAACGCATCCGTGCCCGCATCGCGCGCGCCCAGAGTGCCCAGATCGAAATTATGCTCGATGAACTTGATGAATCCGCTTGCCTCGTGGACATGATGCGTGACGTAGCCGTGCTTAGTCCAGGGTGAAACGATGAGGAGCGGAACGCGAAAGCCCGGCCCCATGTCATCCACCTTGGTCGGAGAAACATGGTCGTACCATCCGCCCCAGTCGTCCCAGGTAATGAAGATCGCGGTCGAATTCCAATACGGGCTGTTGCCGATGGCATTCACGATCGATGCCACCCAATCAGGCCCTTCGCTCCCCGATCCCGGGTGGTCGGAGTGCGCGAAATCCGGAACAATCCACGTAACCTGGGCCAACTCTCCGTGTTTGATGTCGACCAACACCCGGCGTGAGGGCGAGATGACGTTCTGATCCCAGTCTTTGCCAAAGCGAATGTGCCGAATGGCCTGGTACGCCGAAAGAATGTAGAACTTGTCTCCGCTTCCAGGTGCGTAATAGCGCCACGTTACGCCCTTCTCATCCAGCAGATCGGCAGTCGTCTGGTAGTCGAAGCAGGGATAAACGCCTGGAAGCTCCGAGCCGTTCGTTCCCATCAGGGCAGCCGTCGTTCCCTGAGCCGCGTCGCAGCCCCACACTGAACCCGTCGGATTCTCGGCCACATTCGCCGACTGTCCTGCGATCATGTACTGGTGCGCCACAAAGCTGGGGCCGGTATTGGACTGAAACATCTGGTCACCGATCACATATTGCTTCGCCATCGTCCAGTACGGCTCGACATCGCTCTCCGGGACGTAAGAATACGGCAGAAGCGAACCGTCCTGCGCGAAGCCGTCCATGTTTCCGTGGTTCCAATCCTCCATCCAGCGAGTGTGAGAGTGGCTCAGGTCGCGCGGATCACCCAGAGAGACCGGCTTGAGCGGAATCAACTCGCTCCCGTTCATCCCACCCTGCACCGTGTCGGCGCCGGGATAGCCATTGAACAGATTGTCGAAGCTCCGGTTCTCTTGCATGATGATGACGATATGCTGGATCGGCGAACCGGCAATGGGCTGGACAGTGCTATCGGATATCGACGGGGACGGAGACAGCGTAATCGATCCTCCGCAGCCGGCGAGACCGGCAGAGATCCATGCGCCGGCTGCCGCTACAATCGCCAGGGACGCACCAATCCATAGCCGTCGGCCTGAACCCCGCTTTAGCGCTTCACCCCGCCTTGAACGTCCTTTTGTCATTTCCCCCGAGGACCGCACGAATTACTGGCGATCTTAGCCCCGATCTTTCTGTACCCCTGTGATTCTAGTCACTCGGTTACAATTCCGTTACATTCCTTTGGGGCTCGGCGGCAGTTCTTTGGTTTCTCCGAATTGGTTACCTCTGAGAGGTCTCCCTGCTGCTGAGCTTCTTTGAATTTTCAACGACTTACGATCGGCTGCGATATCCTTCTCGATCCGAACACGCCCGGCTCCGATCGTCCGAAACTCAACAGAGCCCATTCTCAGTCCCTGGAATGCAGGATCCGGCTTACAGCGTGATCTGAACTTCGGGTGTAAGATTCTGTCTTCCCCAAAGATTGATTCGTCGCCGGAGGGTATTTCTATGTTTGCCTGGGCCGGTTTCGCGGTTTCGAGGAGAGTCGCGCAAGCGTATGCGTTGACTGCAACAGTTCTTTTCCTTGCCTGCGCAGGTCTGCGCGCGGCCCCCGATCAGCACAAGCCCGGCGAGCCAACCGATCCCAAGGCGTACAAAACCTTTTTGGGAGCTGCCGACTGGGAAAAGCATGGCAACCCGGCCTCAGCCGTTGACGACTATCGCAAGGCCAACAAGCAGGATGGCGGACACTGCTCTGAGTGCCTGAGCCGCGCCTACTCTCTCGCGATGAAAATTTCCGCGTACAAGGACGCGGTGGGTATCGCCCGCGACTTTCTGGCGATTGCCCAGACCGATGTGGACCAGGCTGGAGGACACCTGCGGCTCGGAGTCGCCCTGCAGCGCGAAGCCACCAACGAGAAGAAAGACCAGCTGTTCAGCGAGAGCTGCGATGAGCTCAAGGCAGCCCTGTCACTCGAACCGTCGTTGACAGTCGCACACTTTGCCTTGGGCACGTCGCTGTCGCATCTCCACCAGGACGACGCGGCACGCGCGGAGTTCAGCGCCTTTCTCTCCCAGGCCGAAGCCGATTCGTCCTTGCGCGAACGCGCGGCCCGGTACGTGGAACGTCCTGAGCTTGCGCGTGCCAGGATGGCGCCTCCCTTTGCACTAACCACCATCGACGGACGCCACATTTCCCTGGATGGTCTTGCCGGCAAGGTCGTGCTCATCGATTTCTGGGCCACATGGTGCGGCCCGTGCCGCGAGGCGCTGCCGCACCTTCGCGATGTCGCGAAGAAGTTTCAGGGCCAGCCCTTCGTTGTGCTCAGCGTCAGCCTCGACTCCGACGAAGCCAAGTGGCGCGAGTTCGTCAGCAACAACGGAATGACGTGGTTGCAGTATCGCGATGGAAAATGGACAGGCCCGATTGCGACCCAGTTTGGCGTAAGGGCGATTCCTGCGACGTTTTCCATCGACGCCGATGGCGTGCTTGAAGACCAGCACGTTGGCGACGCCGACATCGAAGGCAAGCTCAAGAAGATGATCGCGCACGCCGCCGAGATCGAAGGCGACAAACCGGCGGCCGTCCCTGCGCCGTCGGGCTCCGGCGGCCAGTAACGCCAGTATCAATTCGGGCCACACGTGCCGCAAAGGCACGGCCCAGGACCGTAGCACACGTTGCCCTTTCCGCACAAGACTTGCAATTCCAACCAATGCCCCGTACTATCCGCATTAGAAACCGGCCTGCAAAGCAGGTGGGTAGTCAACGCTGGTTGAACCAACATTCAATGAACAGGGGCTCGACTCGACAATCGGTTCCGTGTGCAGTGTCCGCC
>Ga0181535_10006941_pt1 | contig 11537 bp, 9 predicted proteins | sample PEATcosm2014_Bin_44_FD_119774 | JGI IMG/M metagenome (GOLD analysis project Ga0181535, IMG submission 119774) | Peatland microbial communities from MTU Mesocosm Facility, Houghton, MI, USA - PEATcosm2014_Bin17_30_metaG | ecosystem: Environmental > Terrestrial > Soil > Wetlands > Peat | place...
CACTAGCATGCAGACGCGTCGCGTCTTCACTCTCTCTGCTCCGATTATTACTCCCGCCAATGCGTCAGTTCCACTTGATAATGCGCAATAGATTCGAGTAATCGTCGGTCCAGACCGGGGTTCCGGAGGGCACATTGATGGGTACCCAGCGAGGGTCCGTTGCCAACGCACCCAGATCGGCCCTGCTTCGCGCCATCACCACCCACTGCGAAGCATACTTTCCCTGATCAAACTCCTCGTGAGTTAGCACAGTATCGTCGTCCATCAAGCACAACAGCCCGGCGTCGCGGGCCAGGGCGCCGAAGATGGGCGCAAGCTTCAGGTGATTGTTGCTGATGTGGAAGGCAAGCATCCCTCCTGGCGCCAGTTTGCGAAGGTAGAGCGCCAGTGCCTCCCTGGTAACCAGGTGCATCGGAATTGTGTCCCCGCTGAAAGCGTCCACAACGAAGAGATCGTAGCTTCCATCCGCGGCGTCGCGCAGCTTCAGGCGCGCATCGCCCAGGACAGTCTTCACTTCCGGTGCGCATTGGCTGAGAAAGGTGAAATAGCGCGGGTCCGCTGCGATGCGCTCGACGGCTGGGTCGATCTCATAAAAAGTCAGCGACTCGCCTGGCTGCAAATAGCAGGCCATCGAGCCTGCTCCCAGGCCCACAACGGCCCATCGAGGTTGGATCACTTCGCCGGCACTGCCGTGGTAGGTCTTGGCTTGTGTAGCGCGAAGGATGCTGCCGGCCGGACCGGACTTTGTGAAGTACGCAAGGGGTTCGCGGCTCCTTGCGGGATCAAGGCATTGGATTCCATGAACGACGACGCCGTGGAACAGGTACCGCAGCTTACCGGCCGGGTCGTTGGCCACCCGCAGAACTCCAAAGAAGCTCCGCTCTTTGAGCAGAAACTCGCCATACGCTCCGTGATAGAGCGAACTCGCCGCCGCCAGCGCGATCAGGCCGGCGGCAAATCGCAGCGGCCGTTTGCCAAAGCTCAGGCACCAGACCATCGAGTAGCCGAAAAGCAGAATATAGACTCCGATCTCCAACGGCCGGCTTTGCCGCACAGCAAGATGCGACAGGGCGGTAATTACAGCAGCCATGCTCAGACCAAGCGCCAGGGGCGCCAGCAGGTCGTTGCGTCGCGCCTTCGCTTTCGTGGCCGCAGGCTCCGGCTTTTGGGCGAGCGAGGGCATCAACGCCGCCGCCAGGATCAGGGCAAGTGGAAACTCGACCACCGTCGAGAAAACCACGGGCGCAATCAGCGAATTGAAGATGCCTCCCAGTACGCCGCCAAAGGAAATCCAAAGATAGAACTCGGTCAAGCGGCCCACCTGTGGCCTGCCGCGTGCCAGTTCCCCATGGCAAACCATGGCAACGGCAAACAGCGTCATGAGGTACAGAGGAAATACGGCCCAATAGGGCAAGTTGATCTTCGAAACGGTTGGCCAAAGAGTAATCAGAATCAGAAAAGGAAGTCTGCGCACCAGCCACGCATGTGAGATAGGCGGCCGGCTGGCAAAGACCAGCACAAAGCTCAATAGATAAAGTGCCAGCGGCAAAACCCAAAAGAGTGGAATGGCCGGGACATCCGTGGTAAGTGCAGTGGTAACTCCCATCATCAGACTGGAGGGCACAAAGGCGAGGGCGATCCAGCGCAGGCGCTGCCCCCAAGGGGCGCGCGGGGCAGATTCGACTGCTCCGTTGCTCGCCCCAGCGTCGATCACTTCTGTGCCGACATTCGCGCGCCAGCTCAGCGTTCCACAGGCAATTGTCAGAATCACGAAGACAACGTAGCCATAACTCCAGAGATAACTCTGCTCGCCCAGGCGCAGCCATGGTTCAAGCAGGAATGGATAACCGAGCAATCCTACCAGGCTGCCCGCATTGCTGGCGGCGTAGAGAAAATATGGATCATTTGCGGAACGGTGCCCCGACTGCGCAAACCAGCGCTGCAAGATCGGGGTCGAACTCGAAAGCAGAAAAAACGGCAGGCCGACGGCGATCGAAAGCATGGCCAGAATAGCGGACACAGGATTGCTGGTGGCCGGCGGCTCCCAACCGGCAGGAATGCGCGGCGGCAAGACGGCCAGAATCGTTAATGCAAGGGCGACATGAACAGCAATCTGCGTGCGGCTTCCAAGCCATCTGATTGCCGCGTACCCGTAGAGATAGCCCGCCAGCAGCACCGCCTGGAAGAAGACAAGGCACGTGTTCCACACCGCCGGAGTTCCACCGAGAAGAGGAAGCGCCATCTTGGCCAGCATTGGCTCGACCAGAAACAGCAAAGTTGCGCTGACAAACATTGAAATCGTGAAGACAAATAAGAGCATGAGCTTCTCGTTCCGTTGGAATGTCTTCTGGTATTGATTCGGCAAGTATCATGCGGAAGAGACGCGATGTCAATTGCCAGAGGCTTTTTGAATCCGCTTAGCCTACACCAAGCTCCCCGCGGATCGCAGCGGCAATGCTATCGGCGTGCAGACGCATGGCGTCTTCGCATTCGGCTTCGATCATCACGCGGGCCAGAGCTTCGGTGCCACTGTAGCGGATGACGACACGGCCTGAATCCTTCAACTCATCCTCAGCAGCGCGAATCGCGGCAGCGACGGCGGGAATGGATTCAAGCGGCCGCTTCTCGCGCACCTTGACATTCACGATGACCTGCGGAAAGACCTTTAGATCCGCAGTCAGTTCGTCGATGGATTTGCCACGGCGCGCAATCAGATCGAGCACAACCAAAGCTGTCAGAAGGCCATCGCCCGTGGTAGCCAGATGCGGCAGCAGAATGTGGCCGGATTGTTCGCCGCCGAGCGCCGCGTGGTGCTTTTGCATCTTTTCAAGCACATAGCGGTCGCCCACCGGAGCGCGCAGCATGCGAATGCCGCTGCGCTTGAGCGCCGCTTCGAGGCCCATGTTCGACATGGTGGTGGCCACGACCAGATCGCCTGTGAGCAGGCCTCGCGACTTCAAATCGCGGGCTACCATCAATAGAATCGCGTCGCCATTGATGACGTTGTTATGCGAGCCGGCCAACATGCAGCGATCGGCATCGCCGTCGAAAGTGAGTCCCAACCGCGCCCCGCGCGCCGCCGTTTCGGCAGCGACGACAGCGGGATGAAGCGCGCCGCACTTCAGGTTGATGTTGCGGCCGTCGGGCGAGATATTGAGCAGGGTGACCGCATTGGACACCGGGCCACTCAGCCTGCGGAAGAGCTCCGGCGCAACAGCCGCCGCTGCTCCATTGGCGCAGTCGGCCACGATGTGCAGGCCGGTCAGCGAGAGTGCCGGCACGCAATCGATGAGGAATTGAATGTAATCGGCCTGAAACGCGGGGTTATCCTCAACCAGCGGCAGCGTTGCCGGATTGGGAGCCTCGGCGCCCTGTTTTTCAATCTCTGCCGCATGATGCAGGATCTCGTCTTCCATTGCCAGTTCGACCGCGTCGGCCAGCTTGAAGCCGTCGCTGCCAAAGAGCTTGATGCCATTGTCCTGCCAGGGATTGTGCGAGGCGGAAATGACCACACCCGCCTGAAAGCCATGCCGACGCGCCAGAAAGGCCACGGCCGGGGTGGGCACAACACCCGCGCTCTCCACGCGCACTCCCGTCTCGCGCACTCCGGCGGCAAGCGTGGCGGCGATCCAGGGGCCGGACTCGCGCGTGTCGCGGCCCAGGATCACTCTGGGGTCCGCGGCAAGCTTGCGCAAGGAGTGACCCAGCGCCAACCCGCAAGCGTAGATGGTGTTTGCATCGAGGGGAGTTTCGCCCGCGACGGCGCGGATGCCGTCGGTGCCGAAGAGTCTGCGTGCGGTTGCTGTGCTCATAGTCTCATTTCTTGTTTGGAAGATTGGACGCCGCGGATTCCACGCGGCTGATCAATGTGCCATCGGAGAGGCGCGTTGTCACCACATCTCCGCGCGCAACTTGCGATGTCGAACGTATCAATGCGCCATAGATGTCGATTACCAGCGCGTAGCCGCGATCGAGAACTGCGAGCGGCGAAAGCGAATGCAGGCGCGCGTCGAGGGCGCTGAGGCGGGCAACGGAGCGATGAAGCGTTCTCTCGAGGGAGCGGTCTATACGCGTTCGGCAGGCGGCGAGACTCTCGCGGGCCTCGGCTAGCCCCTGGCGCGGATCGTGGCGCAGGACGGCGGCTGTCAGTTCCGAGGTCTCACTCTGACGTTGACGGAGTTGGCCAGTCACCGCTGCTTCCATGCGGAAGCCGAGATCGTCGAGACGCTGCTCCTGCCGATGAAGCAGCGCACTCACGCGCCCCTCGGCACGGCTGACGGGCACGCGCGTGAGCCGCTGGCGGGCCAGCAGCAGTTGAAAGCACGCCGCGCGTTCCAGACGGTGCGATTGCGTAGCCAGATGCTCGGCGATCTTGTGCTGTGCCTCGGTGATCAGTTCGGCGGCGGCCGAAGGCGTGGGCGCGCGCAGGTCGGCGACAAAGTCGGCGATGGTGAAGTCGGTTTCGTGTCCTACTGCCGAAACAACCGGAAGGCGGCTCGATGCAATCGCGCGGGCCACGCGTTCGCTGTTGAAAGCCGCCAGGTCTTCGAGCGATCCTCCGCCTCGCGCAAGCACGATGACGTCCACCAGACCCGAAGCGTTGAGTTCAGCCAGCGCAGCTTCGATCTCGGCCGGAGCGGAATCGCCCTGCACCGAGACCGGGCAAACGAGCACGCTCAGGCCTGAGTGACGCCGGGCGGCGATGTTTAAGAAATCGCGAATCACCGAACCCGTTGGTGAAGTGACGATGCCGACCGTTCGCGGAAAGGCGGGCAGAGGGCGCTTGCGCTCCGCGTCGAAGAGGCCCTCGGCCTTGAGCCGGGCCTTCAGTTGCTCGAAGGCCAGTTGCAGCGATCCGGCGCCGACTGGCTCCATGGTCTCGGCCACCAGTTGCATCTGGCCGCGCTGCTCGTAGACGCTGACCCGGCCGCGAACCAGCACGTGCAAGCCGTCCTCGGGGCGGAAGCGCAGCAGCATGGCCTGCCGCCGGAAGAGCACCACCGGGAGCTGAGCGTCGGCATCCTTGAGCGTGAAATAGACGTGGCCGGAGGGTGCTGGACGGAAGTTCGAGATCTCGCCCTCCACCCAGACATCGCCATACTCCTGCTCGACCAGTTCGCGCACCTGGGCGACCAACTCGCGCACCGGCAAGATGCGGCGGGAGGGTCGCGGCTCGGCGAAGTTGAGGCCGAGCTGGGGGCTGAGGTCGAGCTGAGGCGCGAATGGATCGTCTCGGGTCACATGTAAAAGTGTAATTGCGCGGGCCTGTACCGGGAGCCGCCCAAAGGAAACTGGCGCGCGATTGGACGCGCATCCTGGTGTTGCGTGCAGAGCGTCAGGGATGCAAACCGGCTGCGGCCAGCATCTGGAGGAACTGACGACGGGACCGTTGATCGATGGCTATGGCCACCAGCTTGCCTTTTCGGTTGAAGACGAAGCTCCTGGGTAGGTTCTCGACGTGGAACCGGCTGGCAGCCTCGGAGTCGGGGTCGAGCAGTACTGGCGCACGATAGCCAATCCCATTTACAAATGCGGTGACCTTTGTTCTTTCCTCATTGCTAATGGAGAGGACGACCAATCCCCTGGACCTGAATCGGGAGAAAAAGCCATTCAGATCTGGCATTTCCAGGCGGCAGGGACCGCACCATGTTGCCCAGAAGTTGACCAGTACTACCTTGCCGCGAAGTTTCGAGAGGGTGACATCCCGGCCCTGGAGATCCTTGAGGGTAAAGTCTGCCCTTTCGACGTCGGCGTCTTGGGCAATCAGCGCCAAAGCTGCCTTGGCGAGAAAGGGATCATCGAGTGTTGCCTTAACGTGCTCGTAGCGGACCAGCTTGGCCAGGTCCACGTAGGGAATTGGTGGCTGGTCGTCTGCGCCTGGCAAGGGAAACTCGGCCAGCGACCGGGACAGCGTGTCGGTTACAGCTTGAAGGGCTGGCATGCCCACGTCGTCGCGGGTGACCAGGTGGGCGAGACCGTCCGCGAGTTCGAGTTTATGCCGACCGGCAGGCAAGGCACGGATCTCGGCGGCGATCTTGATGACTAACGCTGGGGATTGGGGCGTGGCAGCAGTCGCGAAGCTCCTCAGCTCGCTCATGAGGGGAGAGTCGTTAACCTGCGCATGAAGAAGAGGCGCCGCGATAAGAATTGCTGCAATGAGAAGAGCGCGATGGACAGGGATCATTCGATCTCGCTGACGTTTTGGATTGGGCCAAATGCTGATTTGGCGAGATTATAACCCATTGTCGAATGGACGAGCGATCAGGCGGACGCCGAGACTGCCAACACCGCCAGCCGCTCGGCGACAGCCTCTACGATCTGTTCGTGAACTTCGTCGATGGTCAGGTCGCCCTCGATCAGGACCACCCGCTCCGGCTCGCGGACTGCGATTTCACGGTACTTTTGCCAGACCCGGCTGTAAAAGCCGTCCTGCTCCTGCTCGAAGCGGCCTTCATCGGGACCGCTGGCTTCGGCGGTCCTCTTGTTGCGGCGGCGAGCGCGGTCGAGCGAAGCATCGAGGGACGGCAGCAGCAGCAGCGTCAAGTCGGGCTGAAGGCTTGAGCAGACCAGGCGATGCAACTCGAGCACGACAGCGGAGCCCAACTGACGGCCGCCGCCCTGATATGCTTCCGTTGAGTCCGTGAAGCGGTCGCAAAGAACGAGCTTTCCCGCATCCAATGCGGGCTGGATGACCTCGGCGATGGCCTGGGCACGATCGGCAAACATCAAGGCCATCTCGGCCATGGGCGCAAGGTTTGCAGCGCGCGAGTCGAGCACCAGCTCGCGAATGCGGTCGCCGGTCGCGGTGCCGCCGGGCTGACGGGTCACGACGGGGGTGTGGCCGCGCTTCTTCAGCCAGGCAGCCAGGCGGTTGATCTGCGTGGTTTTCCCGGAACCATCCAGGCCTTCGAGGGTGATGAAGAGGCCGCGCGCCATGGCCTGAGTCTACCACTCTGCACAAAGTTAAAGACGAGCCAGCATCTGTTGTGTTACAAGGAGTTGAATTGCGAACGTTACCGGAGGCAGGCGACTGCGCTCCATCGGAGACGAATCAAAGTGAATTCTCGAGCTTTCCAGAAACTCGCTGTTTGCGGCCTCCTCGCGGTTGGCCTACTCGCCTCCCGGCAACTCAACGCCCAGTATCTGACGCTGGAAGGCCAAACCGGCGGCTTTCTTACCCCGACCGCCTATGTCGTCTACATGGAAAAGGGCGAGAAGTTTTCCCACCCCGCCGTCGGCTTCCATTTCATCGATGCCAGCGCGGTGATCGGCAACATTGAAACGCTCAGCATCACCGAAGCCTTCTTTGGCCGGGCCGAGGCTGGCTACACGCGCAGCATCCATCAGTTTGGCAACAGCGGGCCGAACACCCCGGTGCCAGCCAATGCAGTATTGGGATCCACCTCATCGGCGAGTACAGTGCCAGTCACGCCAGATTTCAGCCAGCTTTGGCACTACAACGGCATGAACGTCTTTCACGGCAAGGTGGTGGCGATCAACGACGGCCAGTTCGGCCCCTGGACGCCGGGGATCGCGGTGGGCGGCGTGGTGCGAACCAACGACCGATTTGTCTCGGGCGCGGCTTACCAGCAAGCTGTCGAACTCTACGATCAGTTCTGCCTTGAGACCAGCTCGTGTACCCCTGTGGCTGTCCCGGCCGCCAAGTCGTACAACAACGGAGACATCTATGTAGCCTTCACCAAGACCTGGGCCAAGAAGCCGGTTCCCTTCCTGGCGAACATCGGCTGGAAGGCCACCAACGCCTCCATCTACGGCATCGGCGGACAGAGCAACCGGTTCATCGGACGGTTCTTTGGCGGCCTGGGTATTCCGTTGCCCATCGCCCACGGAGTTGTGGCTGTGCCTTCGGCGGGATTTACCCAGCAACCGCCGACGGTCAAGGGCTTGGGCATTGCCCCTCCCAACGGTGTTCCCCTGGTGGCCGGCAAGGCCGATCTGCCGACAACTTTGGACTATGCAGTGCGCATCACCCAGAGAGAGAAGCCGCACTTTGCATTCGATATCGGTGTCGGGCAGGTGGCAAACAATATCGGAACGATCCCTTCGCCAACTTACTTGCCAGCGCCCGCGCCGCCGGTGGTTTACATCCCAGTGAATCTCAATGCGCGCCACGTCGTCGGCATGGGAATAAGCTATCGCTACTGACTTGCCATTCAAGAGGACAGATGCAGAGCAATCTGCTTGTGCTGATTTGACCAGAACGGAGAGAGGGCTCGGCGTACGCTGGCAGGGATGTGCCGAAGCCTTCGCCTCGCATAGGTCTGCTTCCCGTTCACAAAGGCCCACGGTTTGCCGTGGGTCTTTGTGCGCCAGGGAGGCTGGACCGAGCCTCGAACATGGGGGTGGGGTCGAGCATTGCGAGGCAGCTCAAAAACGGAAAGAGCCGCCCGGCAACAGGGCAGCTCCTTCCTCAGGGAGAATAGTTCCAACGGAGGCAAAACCATCAGAACTTTCTGGCTGCATAGTAGGGGCGGGAGAAGGGAGTGTCAAGGAGAAATCTAGATAGAAATAAGTTGTTTATATTCATTGACATGCAGGAGATCCTCTGGAAAAATCATTGGCGAAGTATTCGACGCGTCTTCGCCTTTTTTCTTCCATAATTCCCCATATTTTCAGGGTGTTCTAGGGGGTTTGTTAGGGTTTTCAACAGGTTTTCTTCTGCCGTTAACCTTTTGGATGCTGCCCTCGATTCCCCGGAGGGTTTTCCCCCTCAGTCCCGCAGATTGAGACTTGTGAACTCGACGTCGTAAACCGAGGAGGCCGGTTTGCCGCGCGCCACACGATAGAGGACCCGGAAGCCGCCCAGGAAGAACCCCAGCAGAATCGCGGCACTGGCCCCGATGATCACAAAGACGGCGATCCCCATCAGCAGCTTTCCGGTCTTCAACACTTCTGACACCGTCGGCTGCGGGATCGACATCAACTCCGACTCATAATGGACCAGCCCCAGCAGCTTGTGACTCTCTTCTGGAATGGCGTCGCCGCTCACCAGCGCCACCAGCGGTCCGCTGCGCCGCACTTCGAGCGAAGCCATGTCGGAGTCGGCCAGCGGCTTGGGCCAGGCCGGCTGGGCCTGCTTGCCGGCTTTGATGTAGTCGCGAATCCTCGTCTCCTGCGCAGCGGCCATCTGGGGCGTGGGATAGTCGATGAGGGTCAGCGTGGCCACACCCGAGCGCAGCGTGTAGTTGGCGGTCACGGCCTCCGCGCCGCGATCGAAGCCCACCAGTTCCGCAGGAAGCATGCCGCCGGAGCCGGCATAGCTCACCGGTCCCAGCGCATAGTGGGTTGTTTGCCCGTCCAGCTTCACCTGCGGCAGGTTGGACTGAGGCAGATTACCCAGAATCGGGGGCGCCAGCGCCTCGCCGCCTTCCGGCAGCGGCAACTGGCCAGCCAGCTCGCGCAACTCTGCGCCACTCATCGGCGAGATGTGCGAAAAGTTCGCATCGACCACGGTGTTGCCCACCCAGAAGAGCACACGGTTGTGATTCGATGTGGCGCCTGTGCCGATCTCCTCTTTGGGCCAGCCGTTCTGGCGGTAGAACGAGTATGCGCCGAAGGCTCCGCTCGCGTCGTGGAAGCGCAGCGCGCGCAGGCTCAACGTCTCGCCGTCCCGCTTGTAGTCGGCCAAGGCGGCGTCTGTGAAGTCAAATTCCTTGAGGGCCGCGGCGTTGGCCGGGTCGGCCTGTGCCGCGTCCGTTACCTTCTTCGGCGCCTCGGCGGTCATCCATCCGGCAAACGACTCGGGCAAAAGCGCCTTGGGCACGGGTGGAAGCACCAGGTGCGCCGCGCCCGAAGGAGTCTTAGGTGTGGCACCCTGAGCTTGTGAGTCGGCACAACCACCTGCCAGCGCTGCCGAAAGAACCAATGTAAACATCCAACGCATCAAGAGGCTCCAGTCTTCAGGGTACACGCTGCCGTCTCAGCCTTGGCCAATGGCATCCCTGTCTACTTGGACACTGAAGACCTGGGAAATGTTCCTGGTCATCATTTGCAATAGGGTTGGACTAATCCAATCCCTTCTTCAAAGGCGAGAGCTGGAACGCACGGCGATGATGTTATCGACTCTCAACGGCATTCGTTCCTCAATCATCCGGCTTCACTAACTCACGCCGCTACGACCTCGATGCGTTCGTCGCCGGCCTCGGTCTCCGGTCCCACTACGATCTTGACGGCGCGTCCCAGCTTGAGCAGGCAGTCCATCATTTTCATCTCGCTGATGCCGCGAAACTGCCCTCGCAGCATCTTGGAAAGCTTCGGCTGAGTCAGGCCAAGCACCTTCGCCGCTTTCTGCTGGCTCCATTCCCGTTCGCGCAGAATCTGGGCGATCTGTGAGACAAGTTGCGCTTTGACCAGCATCTGTTCAGCATCGGGAAAGCCCAGCTGCTCATACACATTCAGACTCTCTTGCTTATCGTTCATCGCTCAACTCCTTTCGCCAGTGCTTCGGCTTCTTTCAGTCGTGCGCGAATCAGGTTCATATCCGCCGCAGGAGTTTCGATTCCGCGTTTCGACTTCTTCTGGAAGCAGTGCAAAACATAAACAGCTTGTACAAAGCGCACTGTATAGACGTCACGATAGGCATCGCCGCGCCAATCTTCGACGACCTCCAGAATCCCCGCAGAACCGAAACCCTTGAGCGGCTTTGCGTCGGGGTGAAGCAAACCGATCTGCGCTTGATACAAGGCAAATCCGAAGCCCTGCTGCACCTCGTCCGGCATGGCTAGAAGATCCTTCTTCGTCGAACCACTCCAGCGCAACGCCCTGGGCGCTTGCCTCATCCCTTAATTATGCCCACTTTGGTATAGGCTGTCCAGAGGGATAGGGTCACTCTTTTTTCATTTCCGCCTACGAGATGTCGGCTAATGTCTGGGCCTTCTACCTTCTCAGGTTGCCCGGAGAGACCCCGCAACGGCCGCCTATGGATTCATCGCGGCTCCAGTTGCAGGCGGCGGGTAAAGTATTTCTCCCAGCGCCTGGTAGCGCCCGCCGTAAAAGATCAGCGCATACTCCCTGACCCCGGTGCCCAAGGGCCCTCCAAGGCAGATGCTCGCCAACAACGCGAAGCCGAATGCGACGACCCAGAAGAAGATTTCGAGTAGAACGCCGACCAGCGCGGAAGCACCCGTCGAATCGGCAAAGGCCGAATGAATTCCATACACAATTGCCGCAACTGAGCCGGCCACCATGATCCCCGGAAGGAGCAGCACGACGAACAGGGCGATCAGGGCAATCGCCGGCAGAATCAAACGCAGCACTGCGTAAACCGAAAACTCCCGCTTCTCTGCCTGGATTCGATCCCAAACCTCATCCCATGCTTCGCCAGCTGTTGCATCCTCCAGCGCGAAGTGCGGCAGCATGCAATCGCGCAAGACTACGTCGCTCAGGATGCCAATCAGTACCAGCAGAAGAATGACCGGAATCAAAGGCAACGCGAGTGAGAGCAACAGCCCCAAATCGGGATGGGCGCCCTGCGGAGTCTCGCGAACCAGCCGCATAAACCCAGCCACGAACGGAAG
>Ga0181535_10006944_pt1 | contig 11536 bp, 4 predicted proteins | sample PEATcosm2014_Bin_44_FD_119774 | JGI IMG/M metagenome (GOLD analysis project Ga0181535, IMG submission 119774) | Peatland microbial communities from MTU Mesocosm Facility, Houghton, MI, USA - PEATcosm2014_Bin17_30_metaG | ecosystem: Environmental > Terrestrial > Soil > Wetlands > Peat | place...
AACTCCAGCTTCAACCATTCTTAGATGCGGCGTGTCACATCTCTGTTGTCCGAGCCAATTTTGTTCACTGCCGACAGCCATTTATACAACTCCTAGAGTGTGTAACATATACAAAAGATTGCTATTGGGCATCTGATGCGTCGTTACTATAACCAAACCCAGTCCAACTAAGGGTGCCAATCAAATACGCTTTAGGTTGGAAAGACCATTGCTGCCCTGTTACACAAAAATTGTCTACTTCAATAATGACGGAATCGGTTAGCCTGTCTAGAACCATTAGAGAACAATACTTTTCCCTCAAAGCCGATGTCCAGGTTGCTATCATACCAGCGGCTTCTGCAGCACCATCTAAATGCAGACGGTAGATCTGGAGAGTGCCTGAGGCGGAAAGGGAAGTAGTGATTAGCTCAACAGGTTCTAGGGTATCTACGCAGTGTACGGCTTTTCTGGGGGAGTCAATGTTGCAGGTTAACCCACATGTACGTGCAAGTGGGACGGTGTTAATGTAAGCGATGCAGTGCGCAGAAGTGATGAGATTCGAGATAGCCACTTACTTAAGATTGTTCTTGACAGATTTTTGAAAAGGAGTAAGATGGCTTTAATGACATGAATTAAGGTCTAGCTAAAATTCATGACGGGTGCCAGAAATCCTAGAACGTGGTGCTGGCGACTTTTATTACAAGGAACATAACACATGGCAGAAAAGACAATTTTAGAAGAGCTAGGAGCCGTTCTCAATAAGGGCTTTATTAGGGGAGTTCGTTAATCGTTTCCGCCGCCCAATTAATCCGTAGTCCCTCTGTCTACCGCTAATTCATCATCTAAATCGTCACCCTCAAAACACTCAACAATATCAGACAGCTTGTAGTTGTTGAGTGTAGGGAATCCTTCTGCGCCCAAACCACGATCATTTGGGTAACGTGTAGTGATGTCTAGTTCTATGCCGGCTGCAGAAATGTCTTGTAGTAACGCAATGCAAGTAACGCGCCCAGCATTAGACGCAGTACTCCAAAAACTGCCTTGAATGGGGCCAGACCAAGCAGCCCTTTGATACAATACGTTAAACACGTCCCCTACATCCAAATCGTAAGGGAATTTGAACGATGAGTCAATTAGCAAAGTCTGGTCATCCGTAACATTCAAAAGCTTTACAGGTCCACATTGGTTAGCATACCCGTAATTAAACAATAGCCACCCAGGAGTTAAATCAAACGCCCCAGATACCACCTTTAAACTGCTGTAGGCCATTCCTGCGTTGATTTGTTGGTTTAAGGTGAGCTGAGTACGACTAACCGCAAAAGGCTGTCCTAAATCGAAGCTGAAGGGTCCTATGATGTCTGTAGCAGAACTCAACACCGACTTAGCCAAGGTAAATGTAGCTGTCTGTCTATCGCCTAATGCCGCATCAGACCATCTGACACTGGTGTTGGTGTAATCGCCTATTGCGTTAGAGGTTAAGGTGGCGGCGTCTGTCACTGTATTGTATTGCGTTACTACCCATTCTGTGTTTAACGCATCGTATTTAACGTATTCCGGCACGTTTGTAACAATTGAATTCCACCAGCTAGGAGTATGTGTGACCAACCCTGAACTGCTGTAAATCCCTCCTCCAACTAATGCCAAAAACCCACCATTCATCGCTACAGGGCTTCCAAGGGCTGTAACAGCCCCCAAAGAGTAAGTAGAGTAATGCCATTGCATGGTGCTTAAATCTAAGTATTCAATAGCTGTACTGGTATATCCTCCATACACATACACTTTATTGGTATTGGCGACGTAAGCACAAACACAATAACTATGTGGGTCATGCATACTCTGAATAGGAGTCCATGAACCTGTATTGGGGTCGAATATTTCACAGCTGCTTAATTCAAAGGCATTTTCGTTAACTGTATTGGAAACAGGGGGGTACCCAGGATCGTAGCCAATTCCGCCACAAACCAAAACTCTACCGTCGGGTAACTGGGTCATTCCAAAAGCATATCTGGCATGAGACATACTGCCCGTTGCTACATATGGGTTAGATGTAGGCAAATTGTTCACACCTGTACTAGTAACGTTTAGTATTTCACACTGATTAAGAGGCGTACCTAAAGGCCTTACATCCGGCCCAGTTTGCCCACCATTTGAAATTACCCCTGTTTTGCCCCCAACGACCAAAACAAAAGGAGCCGTGGTCCCCTTATAAGAGTTTAGCAATACCATTTGGTGTTGACGTCTTGCAGTAATCAAAAAAGATTCTGTGATATACCAAGTCTCATTGTAAGGATTGAAAATGTAGCTTAAGTTTTGGGAACTGGTAAAACCACTATTTATACCCCCATTGAGCAATACGGCTTTACAACTTGGTAAATTAATGCAGGCCGCTAACGACATGTTCTCTGGGGCGTTTGCTGTTGTGTGGCTCCCCCCTGTAGGCGAAAACATCTTAGTAGCCAGTACGCCAGACGAAGAACTAAAGGCCGTCAGCCCTCCTGTGTAAAACAAATTATCTAGATAGGGGTCTGATTGTAATACACAACAAGTAGGCCACAAATTACCGCCCAAAGAATAATTAGTCGAAGTAGCAGTAAATGTGCCATTGGTGTTAGTCACCTGGACAAAATCTATACTGCTCTTGGGAGAAAATCCTACAGCAGAACCCAATCCAGAATTCCCTCCTACTAGCCACAGGTTTTGTATGTTGCTATAGGTAATTCTACCTGGTATAGCTTGGCCAAATGGCCCTACAAAGGGTGTACCGCTACTAAGGGGGTTCTGGGCAGCTATATTGGTTTGAGGGCCGGTAGTATTGAAAGAGTCGCTCACTAATATGTAGTCTCCAACAGCAATTCCTTCAGGGGCAGGAGAGGGGTTACCACCAGAAGTAATAACTATATGTGACGCGGCATTGATAACAGCGGTCCTAGTAGCTGGCACCCCATTTGTCGGATATCCTTGTTGTAGGTTCGTTGTCACCCCTTCATAAGCACTAGGCTGAAAATAGAAAGGATACCTCAAATAGGCAGCGTATCCATTGCTCCGCTGTACTGCAATAGAGGTAGCGGGAATAGACACTAAAGCTTTCCCGTCTATTTGAGTAGCAGAAGCCCAGATAGGGTTGTTATAGGGGCGTTTAGCGTTTGGGCGCCAGAAGGTAAGGTCTTTGGCGTATGTTTGATTGACTGTAATAGTAGCCATTATGTCACCACGTAATTACATTGAATATCGACGTAGCCAACAACATTGGAGTAAGTGGAATTCCAGGAGGTCACGATATTAGTAATGGGCCAGCTACCTCTGAGGCCTGTAGGGAAATTGCTACCGATAATAGTCACATAGTCACCTACTCGTAAGTAAAAAATGGGGAACCAATAAACAGCCATATTGGGAGTCAACCTAACTGTTCCTGGGATTGGATTTGTAATGGTCCACTGTTGCTGCAAAATATCGTCGGTACTGGAATAGAGCCCATATATCGGTGTGTCAAATTGCAAATAAGGCTGTAATGTGCCCCCTGTAATTGTAACACTTGATCTGACACCTTTTGTATTGGAATAGATTTTAATTGTGTTCGTATTTGTTACAATTGCGTAGGCGTTGATTCCTTGCTTGTCTAGCGCAAAGTTCAAAGCGGCCACAACTTCTTCTGGTTGGGCTTGCAAGGGGTTCTGATAGTCTACCCAGTTAGCTACAAAATGAAACACGTATTGCCCATCAAACAGAATATCCAAATCGGCTTGGTCAAATATCTCAAATGGCCCAGGGACAGCACTCTCTACACAGCCCCTAATAGCATCTGACCCATACATTGTTTCCAGGATGGACAAAAACGCATCGTTGGTAAGTTTGTTGTTGACTAAGCTAATTGCCAGGCCCCTGAACACATTGTCTGAGATCCCTAGATTTTCTGGTCTGTCTACTCCTTTATCCCCAGCTCGTTTATTCAAATACTCACCGCTTGCAGAAGACATGAAGTATTGGTCAAAGGCTAAACGAGCTTGGGTAGCTACTAAATCATCTCCTGTTTCAATAGCGGCAACAATGGCAGACCAAACTGTTTTATTACGGAATTCTTTGGGAATGAATTTAGAGACGGGGCCTTCTACAAGATTCGTGCCAAGAGTACCTTGAGGAGACAAATCCACCAAATCAAAGACAACCTGGGTGTTTGTGGGTAAGTATAGGGCGTCTGGGTCATTTGATACTAAATTGTGGCTGAAGCTAATTGTCCACTGTCCAGCTACCAAAGGCGCACTGAAATATAGATTAACCGCTTTGGTGTTTGTTTGATACTGGGCTAACGCAACGCTTAATGTACTTGGACCAGAAATTGTGTAATTTGTCGCAGTGGCCCCATTCGATACAGGCCTGGTAAACCAAACCGTTAAACTCTGGTTGTCAATCAAATTAACTGCAGCCACCAGAAAATCTGTACCTAATCCCGGAACTCCGCTGGTGCTTGCAAAATCCGCAATGGACAGCATTAATTACCTACAACAAGAACTGTAATGTCAGTATCCAAATCTACTATCATGGCCTTTTCTTGACCAGATAGCGGGATTTGGTCATTGACTGGGCTGTAGTTAGGAGTAACCACCGAGACAGCCAAAACACCGTTTACGTTTTGAACTGCGTCAATGATTTCCGAAATCGCAATAGGTGTTCCAATGGTGCTGGCGTTTATGATGCTTGCTGCAGCGGATTGAATAGCCCCAATAGTATCGGCGCTAGGGGCATTGGTTTGTAGTCTAACCTGTAGCGTTAGTTGAATCCTCTTAACCGTTGGTCCCTGGATTACAATTTGCGCACCTTCCGCTACGTACCCAGAATAATTGTCCACATCTGCGCTATCCCCGTAAATTACCCGCTTTGCCTCTGCAATTAGACCTGTATCGTAATCATAAGCGTCTGTACCCAAAACTACGTTGTTGCTGAAGTTGAGCTTGTCTAGTGCTGTTATGATTGTTCCAGCCGATTGTTGCCAGAGATATAGACTACTGTCGCTTCCTACGTCATCTAGTAAAATATCTGTATCGCTTGGATTAATTGGATTGGGAGAGATAGCCAAAACTCTCTTAGCTCCCGTATTAGGAGTGCCTTCGATAATAGAAATATCGGAAGTTAGGGTTTGGGCTGTAGGCCCTGTAAATGGAATCAGAGTGGTACCATTTGGCAAAGCAACCGTAATTGTTAATGCTCCGCCGTAACCACCACCTATATCAATGATTTTGTATTGCCCTATGTTAGCACCCCCAAACAGATTGCTATTAATAGATAGAATGTCTCCAGGAATTGGGCTTAGTTCTGGAATGTTTGACACATTGGCAATCTGGTTCTGAACCTCAATCACGTTTGGATTGTTAATCCAATAAGTCCAACTTGTTTCTGTCTGGGAGAACCTGAGGATCTTGTAGTATCCACAGTTAGAAGGAGGCACCGTACCTTCAGCAGGGTTCCCAATCCAAACCCAAGCTCCTGAAACAGCATAGCTTATAGTCGGAACGGGGTTACAGGTTTTATCAAGAGAAATGGCTACATAATTACCGATCTTTTCAAAGCTGACTAAAGCGGTTCCGCCAGTGTATGCAGTAAGGGGTTGGACTTGATATGGAGCATTAGTGAAAGTAAAGACGCCTCCAGCGGTAATAGAAGTTAAGCTATTCCCTCCCCCCCATTGAACATTATTGTTTTTGATCATAGGGAAGGTATTGTTTATAGCCGCCCAAGATGAACCGCACAAGGATTGGGCCTCGCTTTGGGAAACAGTCAAAACCATTCCGCTATCTATATCGTAGTTAAAATTAGAAAGCGTCGCTGTACCAATAACGGCTGCTGTAGCGGAATTAGCTAAACCGCCTTCTACCAGAACCGACCCAACTCTTCCAGGAGTGTTAGAGGATATTTGGACCTTTGTGTTGTTTTCACTAGTGGTAACAGAAGCAACAGACCACAATCCAGTGACGCAAGGGGTATTAAGCCATTGGACAACTGATTGGGTTAATTGTGGAACTAAATAGAATACCTCGTTGGCGAAATCGTTGTCGGTGGTTAATGCACCGTTTACAGGAATCTTGAGGTTGAATGTAGTTGGTAGAGTGGTGTTTGCTGGATTGTTAGTAGAAGCCACATAATTGATACCGTCTGACAACAGGTACCTAAAATCGGCAGTCCCGTCTGTATTAGTAGACGAATTATCCCAGTCGGCAGTATCAATTATTCCTGACCCAGACCCTGTGGCTACCCCTGTAATTGGAGTGTTGGGAATAGCATTAACTGCAGCTACAATAGTAGAAGCGGTATTATTAGCCGCCGCAAAAATTTGGATGTCTGTAGCGGTTGGTAGAGTGGAATAAAGAGGAGAAGTAAGAGCAGGAACGTTGGCAAAATTTACTGTATTACACTGTATCCATTGTCTATTCACCGTGTCGATGGCGCGAATCTGCATCGTGTCAGTGGTAACAACTCCTGTAGAGCTGTTTATAGACACAAAGTCTCCCACCACTACGCTACTATCAAATGCCGCTTTTTGAGTTGGATCGGTGCTTATGGTACCCAAATTTGCCCCAGAGCCAGACCAAATAGTGCCATCGTTCAAAACGTCTGGGGCAATTGTAATAGACCATGTTCCTACCCCCCCACTCACTGTTTGAATTTGAAATTGCCCATTTTGTAATGTAGACGATGATGCAGTAGAGCTATTGTACCAAACCACGTCGCCCGCATTTAGACCTGGACCTGTAATAACTCCAGCTGTGTAAGGTACTGTAATAACTAAGGTGGTGGTCCCATTAGTGCCAGGCCTGCTACCGCTAGTTACTGTAAATCCAGTAAAAATGTAGGTAGTGTAGATATTGGTGGTTGAGCCTGTTGTAGAGCCTCTAGAAATACCATATCTGGTGTTGGGTGAAGTGTTCCGGTTTTGTCTTAGTGCTCCAGAACCAATGTTAATATCTACGGTTGCTTCAGGATATCCTTGGTAATACGATTGGTCTACTGGGTACGCTTGCTGTACAGAGTTGCAAGTGACTCCTATACTCTGATTTGGGGCAGTTGGGTAAACGTATCTCAGCGCAGCGTTGTTACCAGTTTCTCCATATTGATACCACCGCCACAGAACCGTTCTAGTGGAATCTGATGGACTTGTAATTACTCTAGCTCTAGAAACAATTGCAAAGTCGTTGAAGTTATAGGAAGTCCCAAAAGCAGTAGAAAGCGTTGCGTTAGAGTTGTTTGCGTCGTTTAGTGATAGTGGGTTTTGATAACTTCCGTTTGTCCCACACTTACGAGCCATTGGAATTACAAATCTTTGTGTATCAGTGTTTCCATCAATTGTAACAACCAACGTGTCATTGACATCAAACTTGAAGGGGTTCATAACACAAACAGGATTCCCAGGAAATACAGGGATAGATTGCCTTAGTCCCACGATATTGTCTAAAGCTGGGTTGGTATCAGAAAAAGATTCGGTCGTTGTCCCAGGACTAGAGTAGCTTCCTATAACGCCCCTAACCCCTTTGACGTTTCCACAAGGGCCAGGAATGTTGTAAGAGTTTGATGCACCGCCTGAAGAATACAGATTTAACCCAACGACTGTACCATTAGGGTCTAGTGGAATAGGTAAATTTAAGTAATTGCTGTAATCGGGAACCTGGATTGTTTGGGGTAGGCCCGTTGCGTTTGTGGTTGTCGAACCCACAGTTCTAATCTGGAATCCTTGGGGAGTACCTACACCACTTGCAGAATAAATAGAAGGATATTGACTCAGTTGACTTACAGTAATATCTGTTGGGAATATAGGAAGGCCGTTTTGTTGGTCTTGGTCTACAACTAACAATGCTCCATCATCAGACAACGTGGAAACCCTGACTCTAGTGGTTTGGTACTTTTGAGCTACTGTGTCAACCGCTGAACTATTGAAAGCAGAAACAAACGTGTCGGCTGTGTAAACCCCTGTAGGAATGGTTACAACATCTGGAGCGTATTTACTACGCACTACAAACAATTTCCCGTTAGCCAACGCCAGATTGCTAAATACAGGGAAGGGATGCGACCAAGTGGAAGTAGACGTATTCAATATATCTACGTTAGAAATTCCTCGTAGGCTTTCTACAACGTGAGTCGAAGTGCTACCCCCAAACCAAGCTATAGAATCTTGTCCAGAACCAGTTAATGCAACTCCTTTAGCAGCTTCCCTGTTGTCAATTATATTATTTATAGAATAAAACCCAGTACTAGTACCGGGTAAATCACTCCAAACATTAGTTGTGGTGTTGTACTGCAATGGGCTTAAGAAAGAATTCCCACCACTGCTAATACAATTAACGTATCCAGCAATTATGTTCCCGGAAGTATAAGAGGTAACCAAGCTGTTTTGTATAAATTGAACCGTAGTCCCAGAAGTAAGGCTGGCGTTCATCTGTACTTCTGAAGCCCAAGTATTAGTAGAAGGGGTGTAGACTTGTGAAGTACCAAGTCCAACCAAAGTGTAGGTGCCTGTATTGTCCCAACCTAAACGAGCACAATTGCCTGCAACAATAAGGATATTTGGGGTAGAGATTATGTTAGTGGCTCCAAAGAAAGCCCTAGGGCTAGTCATGGATGCCCCATTGGTCCATGACGGAACGCTCCAAGCATAAGCCTCTACGGCAGAAATGGGAGTGGCATTATTACCAACGGTCGGAACAATAGATATTCCTCCTAAAGCAACAACTGTGGTATTGCTCCAAACAGCATGGTGCCCGTACCTAGCCGTATTCATGTTGGTGGTAGTGGCAAAGGTATTATTGCTAGTGTTGTAAATTTCCGCTGTGTTTAATACAATAGGCGAGGAGCTTCCCGTGTTCCCATATCCACCAGCAATCAAAACATTCCCATTACCCCCACTACTTCCTGTAGGCATTAGGGTAGCGGTATGATGTGCTCTGGTGTAAGACATATTAGGACCAGAGGTAATTGTATTTGCTGTTGGGTTGTAAATTTCAGTAGAGGAAAGCGGAACCCCTACAGCATTGAATCCGCCAGCAATCAAGACGTTGCCATTAGGAAGTAGTGTAGCAGTGTGGTAAGCTCTGGGGGTTAGTAGATTGAGTAGTTGGGTCCAAGCTCCGGTGCTGTAATTATAAGACTGACAATTCCCGGTTACGCCTCTACCCTTTAACGCACCTGGTAATCCAATTCCATCTTGAACAGAAGTACAACCACCTGCCACAAAAACCAAATTCTCCCCGGCTTCGAGCGCTGTAACAGTATGGCCTATTCTAGTAGCCCCGTCCGCCTTTTGCGTTATTTCAATTCCATTAGTTTGCCCACCTTCGTTTCTATATATCCCAGGCCAAGGTGCAGTAAATGCCGAATCGTTCAACAACACCCAGTCTCCTGCTTCTATCCCCGGAACAGGTACATATCCAGCAACATTGGAAACAAGAAAAGAGGTGTAGTTGGGGTCAGAAATGTAAACACTAGCGGTATAATTGCCGCCAGTGAACATCCCTGTTGGAATGATAGTGGCGTTAATGTCGTCTACAACCAGAGAGTACTTAGAATTGGCAGAAACATTGACTACATCTCCCCCTAAAGTGGTTTGCACAAATGCCGCAGCCCATTCCGTTCCTAAGGTTAGTTTGTCGTATTGAGCCAACGGGTTGTTCAATACAATAGACCCAACCGCCCTATCCAAAGAGTAGTCAAAAGAAATCCCCTGACTATTAACAATTCCAAACATCCCTGAACTAACCAACGAACCTCCAACAACCGACACATAGGCAGAACTAGAACGCCCCTTGTTAGAAGTCAAAATTATGGTGTCGTTTTCTGCTGTAGCGGTAATTCCAGGTAGCTTGTTAGTTAAAACAGTCGCCCAAACAGCCGTAGTAACATTGCTGAGTAATGAATACCCCAGGTTTTGAAAGTCTATATCAGCAATTGTGTAGGTGTAATTCCCAGTGAAGTCTACATTTATCTCAATAGTTTGTGGACCAGCTAATGGAGCCCAAGTCAAAAATGGATTAGATGTCACCTCTGCTAATGCCCCATCTTTTGACAGCAAAATATCATTCAAATAAAGCGAAGTTGTATATACGTGTGTGGTACTTAACCCTAGTATTACTGCAGCATCGCTTGTTGGGTCTGGAGCTAGAACAACCTGAATATCGTCGTTGGTTTCCGATCTAGAATAGAACGTAACAGTCTCACCGCTGGAAGTCACTCTAGCCTGGAACAGCAAATTGGGATTAGAATTGATAGCAGACACCACATCATAAGCAGATGCGGCTAAGGGGCTGGTAAATTGGTCTTGATTGAAATAGTGGGTGCTAGAAACTCCTCCAACTCTAATGGTTAAACTGGCTCCATCAGGAATAGTCCAGGGGGCAAAATTAGCAGAAGTAACGGAGGCCTGCGCAATGGGGCTAAACACAGTAGCTAAATCAGTTTCACCACCAGTAGCAGAGTCGATTACGCTTTCATAACCTACGCCAGCGGTTTTTTCTTCATAACCGTTGCCGTCGTCAATGTAAAGAACTGTGGGTCTATTCGTATGTCTAACCACATTTGCCGAAAGAACCGAAGAGGCCTCGTCTGGACTTGAAATATCTATGACCGCATTCTTGATGGCTTGGTCTGTTCCACGTTGCTTGTTGGCCCTGTTTTGCCTGATTCTGTCCCTGTAGTCATTATCTGTCTCAATATCTCTTCCATACTGGATAGGGAGTGGATTTATCACCGTTGCGGTTGAAAATGGCAAGGAAGCCCCAAATGACACAACACTTCCTGCAGGCACATTCCCGGCTATTCCATCTACGGTACAAGTAATAGGAATAGAATCAGCAAAGGTTTCACCGTCTGGAATATCAGCTGCTTGACTAACTGTAAAAGTAATTGGAGCAGTAGAAGCACCTTGAGCGGTAGAGGCAATTTGGTTTACCTGGATTGGTCTATCTCCACCTTGGGCCAGAATAACTGATTCGCCTTGGTTGTGGAATTTGGTGGTTGGGCTAATTGTAAGAGTCCAGAAAGTACCTGAATTTACTTTGGCGGTGTAATTTAGTGGGCCTTCATAATCTTGGGTACCACGGCCTAAATAGACTTGGCCAGTAGAAGGGGCGGTATCAAATGTGTTGCCTTTGGTGACGTAGATAGTAACGGAGCCGATGATGGGGGCAGGGAGGCCGTGGTATAGAGTGGAGTAGAGTTTTTGAAATGCTGTGTCAGTAATAGTAACAAAACCTATGGAGGCCTTGGGCGGTCTGCGGGGTAGGTCTTCGTCTGCGCCAATTCTGTCTAATACTTGGCCTACAGCGTTGTCTAGGTCTTGGGTTTGTAACGCAGTGAATATATCTGCTGCGTTGCGTGCATCTACTTGGCTTGATGCCTCGTGTATCGTAAGCAGAGGTCCCCCAGGACGGAATTTTTGTAGTCCTAATCTAGAGCGCAATGTGTTAAGTTGCTGCCCCAAAATAGACTGGTATGATAGAGGCGTCGGTACCGATGATGTGGCCATGCTTGTTTAAGATTGTTGTCGAAATTTCTTGACTCCTTTTGTAATTCTGGTAATATT
>Ga0181535_10006945_pt1 | contig 11535 bp, 4 predicted proteins | sample PEATcosm2014_Bin_44_FD_119774 | JGI IMG/M metagenome (GOLD analysis project Ga0181535, IMG submission 119774) | Peatland microbial communities from MTU Mesocosm Facility, Houghton, MI, USA - PEATcosm2014_Bin17_30_metaG | ecosystem: Environmental > Terrestrial > Soil > Wetlands > Peat | place...
CCCTATTTGTCCGAGCGCGTCCGCGTGAATTACACCGTGGACTTCGACAACTGGGGCGGGACCATCAAGCCCGAGGACATGAGCGGTTCCATGCGCCTGCGCGTGTTGCCACCCATGCTGAACGTGCCGTGCAAGAACCTCTTCAACTTCGCCGTCCGTCACGACGGCCGGGTGCGGCTCTGCGGCTGCCGCCTGACCACCAACGACAACGACGACCTCGTGGTGGGCAACATCAAGGACCGGACGCTGGCGGAGATTTCCCGGGGCGACGAGGCGTGGGGCATCATCAAGGGCTTTTACGAGGGCAAACGCCCGCACACCTGTCTGGAATGCACCTTCTACCAGCCCATCAACCAAGGCTGGTTCGAGCAGCGCGCGAAGGACAACGGTGCGACGAAGTCTGTTGCCAAAGTCTGATTCCTGCCCAACTGGTCATTTCAGGCACGCGTAGATTTGTTTCCAAGCGTTCAGAAACACAGTGAAGTCCCGATTCGCATCCGTGAACCGATCAAGGGCGATAAGCTCCATATCCGCATCGGGTAATCCTCTGGCTTCCCAACACTGTTTTGTCTTCGTCACGCGCAAATAGGAATCAATCCGCTGCTTGGCTGTGGCAGGGATAGCTTTGTAACGGCGCAGGAGTTCGTCTGGAGGCACAACGATGAAGCTGATTTCATTTTCAACAAACGACGGGAGCACGAAAATCCAGAAGTCGGCATTCGATTTCTGGATTTTGCGCGCATCGAGACTCCACCATCCACCGGCGATCATTCGGCTCTGGAGAAGGGGCGACCTGTTAAATGAGTAGTCCTTGGAGAACTTGACTTGAAGGGACACTGCCTTTCTGTTCCTCGTATTTGTCACGAGCAGATCAACGCCGGTGTCCTTGGATGGAAGCCATACATTCCAGTCTGGAAAGTTGCGCTCAATGTATTCTCCGACCAGATATTCGCCAGCATGGACCGTGAATAGCGGTTTCATGTCTTGACCTTATTCCCGTCCCGGCGGGGTGGCAACTGGAAAAATCAGAGGCTGGCAGATGGCGGAAGGCAGGAATTCCAGCGCCGTAGGCGCGGCATCTTTGTAGTTTGCCGCCCAAAACAAATCCAAGCTCCGTCAGGAGCGACATCTTCTGAATATGCCGCCCCTGACGGGGCTTCGTCGTTTGTCGGATGAAATTCTACAATTATGCCGCGCCTACGGCGTTTGCCAATGTAGGGCACGTCACTCCGCGCCCAATTTGGAGTTATCGCTTGTAGTGGCAGAGGTAGGCCACGTCGCCCGCGGCCTCGACTTCAAACTTCACCTTCGGCGGCACGACGAAGAACTGGCCCTGGCCGTAACTTTTCCAGTCGCCGCCGGGCAGCCTGGCCTTGAGCGTTCCGGCCACGACGCGCATGTGTTCCTCGCAATCGGTGCCGAAGCTGTATTTGCCAGGCTCAATCACGCCGACCGTGGCCGGCCCATCGGGCGTGCTGACGGCCAGGCTTTGAACTTTTCCTTCAAAATATGAATTGTGTTTCATGCGCCATTTAATGCCGGTTTTCGGCGCCGTTGACAACACAAACCGCAATCCCCGCCGGAACAACGTCGCCTGGCGCGGGGAAAGCATCACGGGTCAAATCAATTCCGGCGGATTCGGACGTTTGTTCAGGGTGAATGGTATGGGATGCCGGCTTGATAGAGATTGATCTGCATTTGAAGCTCGTCGGCGAGCGGCTGGTTGGATTGCGACCGGGCCAATTGCAGGGCGCGCTGCGCGGTTGCCGCCGCTTCAGGAAACCGGCCGGCCTCGGCGCAGGCCGCAGCCAGCGTGCAGAGAATGACGGCGTTTCCACCGCCAGTGATCTGGTTTGCCCGTTGCGCCAGTTCAACCGCCCTTCCGCCGTTGCGCAACGCCGCCTGCGGACAGGTTGCCTGCAACCAGGCGAGGTTGTTCTGGACTTCCACATAGTCCGGCTGGACGGCGAGCGCCTTCTGGTATTGCGCGATGGCTTCGTCCAGCCGGCCCTGCTGGGAAAAGGCCAGGCCGAGGTTGTTGCGGACTTTTGCGTAGTCCGGCTGGAGGTTCAATGCCTTTTGGTATTGCGCAATCGCGTCATCCAGCCGGCCCTGCTGGGAATAGGCCAGGCCAAGGTTATAAGAGGCCTCGACAAAATCCGGCTGGATGGCCAGTGCGTTTCGGAAATGCGCGATGGCCTCGTCCGGCCGCCGCTGTTGAAGCAGGGCGCTGCCGAAATTGTTTTCGGCGTCCGCAAAATCCGGATGGATGGCCAGCGCTTTCTGGTATTGCGTGATGGCGTCGTCCAAGCGGCCTTGTTGGAACAGGACGCTGCCGAGATTGTTGCGGGTCTTCGCGTCATCCGGCTGGATGGCCAGCGCTTTTTGGTATTGCGTAATGGCATCGTCCAGCCGCCGCTGCTGGAGATAAACGTTGCCGAGGTTGTTGCGGGCGTCGGCAAAGTCCTGCTTGATGGCGAGCGCGCTTTGGTATTGCGCGATCGCTTCATCAAAATGCCCCTGCTTGAAATAGTCCAGGCCGAGATTGTTGCAGGCCATCCAGCAACCGGGATTCAGGCGGAGGGTTTCCCGCCAGAGAGATTCATCACTCTGATAAACCCGCGCCTGCCGCCAGGTCAGCGTCGCCAGCGTCAGGAGCAATCCAGCGCAAACCGCCGCCCCCAGCCAGGGTCTGCTTTGCCTGGCAAAATCAAACAGCGCCGCCATGCCCGCGCCCGCCAGCACCAGCGGCCCCATCGTGGCGAGATATTGCAGATGATCACCCACAAACGAAAAGCGGAAGAAATAAACATTGAAAAATCCGAGCACGGGAAAAAGCGAGACGACAAAATACGCGGCGGCGAAAAACACGGGTCGCAGAATGCCGTTGCGTTTCAACCATAAAACCAGCAGCCCGGCTGCCGCCGCAATTCCCGGCAGAAAGGATGCCGGGCCGGAGGCATTGATTGTCCAGCGCGGATAAATGAAAATCAACGGGTGCGGCCAGAACAGTTTGCCGAGATAAAACCACACGTCCCTGCCGGCGATCACCAGGCGTTCCATCCAGGTTTGCGTCCATTCCTGTCCCACCGCCCCGGAATGAAATTTCTGTTCCCAGATGGTCCAGCCGCCGGCCGCCAGGGAAACTAAAAAAAACGGGGCCAGCCACACGGCGTTGCGCCAGCGCCAGCGGCCCTCCATCCACCACGCGCACAGGCCGAGAACCACCGGCAGCATCACCGTGGAAGATTTGCTTAAGATCGCCATCGCCGCGCAAAGCAGCACCAACGGGTAATCCCAGCGGCGACGGCCCGCCATTTCCGTTTTCCCCGCGGCCAGCCACTTCAAAAAAAAGAAAATCGCCAGCAGGTAGAACAAGCAGGATTGAGTATTTTTCAATTCGGTGATCCACGACACCGTTTCCACCTGCACCGGATGCCATGCCCAGAGCGCCGCGCCCAGCCATGCGCCGCGAATCCGAAGGTTCAGCAGCACCCGCCAGAGCAGCAACGCGCATGCGCTGTGCATCAGGACGTTGACGACGTGATACGGAACCGGGTTCAGCCCCCACAACGCGTGTTCCACCCAGAATGTGGTCAACACCAGCGGATAATAAACCGCCGCGCTCGACGTCCAGATTCCCTTGAAACCAAGTGTCCCGACGATGCACGGATTTTCCGTCAAATGCGCATCGTCATCCCACATGAATCCCGCGTGCCACACCGGCTGGTAGGCGATGATCGTGCCGGCAATCAGGATGAGGCCGAGAATCCAGTCACGATTCCACCAAGACCGGGTTTGCCCGGTCGCGGCGCCCGGATGTTGAGACGAAGCACGCGCGGATAAAGATGCGGCATCGTCCATTTGCCGCCGGGCTTTTCTCTTTGATCTCCGACTCATGCAATGGCGTTGGCTGAAGGTGTTTGCTCGTATCAGAAAATAAAGTGATAAATCATGCGCCAACAGTAGAAAACGATTCCGCGCAGGTCAATGTGGCTTTTCCCACGCACCTGCAATTGAAATGCCGATAATTTAAACGGGGTGCAAAAGTCAGGACGATGTGGCGGACTTACTGCGTCAGCACTGTAACCGGAAGAATAAGCTCACAGGGTTATCACTTCGAAACTCCAAACTTCGTCAACCCGCTCCTGCCTGACGGTTGGCTTTGAAATGGAAATCGTTGGACCATAGCAGGCGTCCACTTCGATTTTGGGAAAGCGGGCGATTATGATGTGAGTTTGATAAATTGTGGCGATACTGCGTATTAGAAGATGATCAACCACCTTCAACCAACTGCCGACAGCCATTCAAATTCCAGTCAACTTGCGCGTGACACCTGAATCCACCGATCCAAGGAACAGCCTGCCCGGCAGCCCGCAGGCTCATCTCACCATTTCAGAAGCCGGCTTTAACCGCGATCACTTCCGCCGACGCATCATCAAAACCACTCCCGCCAGCCCCACTCCCGTCAACACCAGCACCGTCGGCTCCGGCACCGTCGTGATCGCCAGACTCCAGCTCACCACCGTGCTCTGCCCCCCCGGCGACAAGTCCGCCAGAAACAATTCCCACTGCCCGTTCGGGTTGGTCCCGTCCAAACTCGCCAGCATCGCCGTCTGCCCCGCCGTCAGAAACGCCGCCGGCGCCGATTGCGGATCTATGTTCGCTCCGTCCGGCTGCCACACTCCCGTCAACGCGCCCCCGCCGGGATTGCTCACGTTCTGGTAATAGTGGATGTTCCCGTTCGCCGCCGCGTCGCTGAAGGTCACGTTGAATCCCGCGTCGCCATAGCCAAACGCGCTCGCCGAGTTGCTCACTCCCACGCGGTTCAACAGCACCGCAAATCCACCGTTCGGCCCCACCAAGTAGGCGTAGAGATCGCCGTTATATCCCCCGCTGATGACCAGGCCCACCGTCACCGCGCTGATCGAACTGCCCTGCATCGTCAGGTTCGTCGCCAGCGCCAGCCCGTTCGGGTCATTGTCCGGGATCGCCTGGTTCACGCTGAACGTGAAGTTGGTGTTGAAGGGCTGCGCCCGCACCGCGCCGGCCCACAGCATCGTTCCCGCCACCAGCGCCGCCATCATCAGTTTTGTTTTCATAGTTGTTTATTAAAGTGTGTTTCCTGGGTGATAAAGCATTCCCGCATTACGGATGCGAAACAAACCGCGTCCGATAAAAGTCATTGCCGCCCGACGGCGTGTTGGTAAAGAGCAGTATTCCATTCGCCGCCGCCGTGTTCGTGATCAAGGGCACCCAAACTACCGGCGGCGTCAGGCTTTGTGTCCAGTCCAGCGCATAATTGTCTCCGGGGATGCCCGCGAAACTCATGGTTACCTGGCCGCTTCCATTGGGAACCGGCGGGGTGAGACTGTTGTAACTCTGGCCGGTCGGATTGATGTTCACCGTGACCGTCCCGGTGGCAGCCACGCCTTTAGCAGCATCAGTCGCGGTGTAGGTGAAGCTGTCGCTCGTGCCGCTGGCCGCCGTGTAGATGATGTTCGAGCCGGTGCCATCAACTGTCGCAGTGTTCCCGGCAGCCGGAGCGCTTGCGATCGCGAGGGTCAGCGGGTTGCCATCCGTATCCCACGCAAATTTGGGATTCACCGGCAGCGTCACCGGCGTGCCAATGATCGCCGACACCGTGAAGCTGCTGGCCACTGGATTAACCGACAGGTAAAGTTCGCCGCCAGAAATGTTCAATGTGGTCGTTCCGGAGACAACCCCCGCCCCGCCAACCGTGACCGCCGGCAACGCGCCGCTGGCCGCCACCGTGCCGCCGGTCGAGGAAATGAGCTTGTAATTCCCCGTCGTCAGCGCCGTGCCGGTGTTGTTGACCTTGAAGACCGTGCCGGAATTCAGCGTCAAGGTGCCGCTCGACACCGTCAACGACGGCGTGCCCGAAACGAAGGACAACGAGATGATGCTGCCCGAACTGGTGGTCACACTGCCCTTGATGATACCGGTGGCCGAAGCGTTGTTGGACAACGTCTGACCGGAGCCGGGCGCAAAGGCGGAACTCAAGGCGCTGACATCAAAGGTGGCGCCACCGGCCACGCTGATGGGCGAACTGGCCAGCGAACCGCCGGCGCTCAATGCCAGCGTGCCAGAACTGATGGTGGTGGCACCGCTGTAGGTGTTCGCAGCACCCACGGGGTTCAATGTGATCGTGCCGCTGCCGATCATATTGACCGCGCCGGAACCGGTGATGGGATTGGTTACCGTGTAAGTGTCCGACCGGTCAAAGGCCAGCATGCCGGGCAAAGTAACGGTTACGCCGCCGGATGTCAGTGTCCCATCCGCATTGCCGTCGCCGATTTGCAATGTGCCCGCGAGAACCACAATGGGTCCGGTGGGACCATTGGTGGTGGTGCTGGCGTTGCCATCGGTGTTCGTGCCGGTCAATATCAGCGTGCCCGTGCCGAACTTCGTCAGTGCCGAAATGTTGGCAGCCGCGTAATTGGAAATGGATCCGGCGAAGGTGGTGGAGGTGTTAAGACCGCCAACCCTCCAGATGGTGGTGCCCGTAGTGGATCGCGAGCCAAGCAGGACGGTTGACTGGCCGCCGACCAACTCTCCAAGATCAATTGTCCCTCCATCACGGCTGGTCAAAGTGACCACCCCCGTGCCGAGGTTGAAGCTCGCGTTGGAACTGCCGAAGTTAAACGCTGTAGTCCCGTTGTTAAAACGCAACGAGCCTTGAGAGATAAGACCGTCGGCGTTCATTCCCTGAACGACAATGTGGCCGCTGAAAGCATTCATCGTTGAGCTGGCGCTGGCAGCTCCCAATGTCAGTGTCTCCAGAGTAGCAGCGGTGACATTATCCATATTGGTGACAATCACAGTGCCGCTCCCCGACAACGCGCCACTAAATACCTGACTGGCCGTCGAGTGATTCATGTCTATCAATGATGTGTTGGTGAAGAAAAATGCGTTCGCGATGGTGTAAGCGGTAAATCCGTTGGAGGAAAGCATCACGGCTCCACCATTGACAATGACGCTTCCGGTGCCAAGGCTCGCGGAATTCTGCACCACCGCCACCCCGCTGTTGTTCGTCGTGCCGCCGGAATAGGTATTCGCAACCGACAGCGTCAAAGAGCCGGTGCCGTTTTGCGTCAAGGCGCCGGTTCCTGAAATGATCCCGGACAGCGTCTGCGCGGCGGAACCGTTATAATTCAAGATGCCGGTGTCGGCAATGGTCTGTGAATATGTGCCGCCACCCAACTGGCCCGAACCGCCTATTGTCAGCACGCCAGAACTGATGGTAGTCGCCCCGGTGAAGGAATTGTTCCCATTCAGGGTGAGAGTGCCGGCGCCGCTCTTCGTCAATCCGCCGCCGCCGGAGATGGCGCCGCCCACCGTGGTGTTAAACCCGCTGTCGGCGACTGTCAACAGGTTGCCGCTGTTGTTGATGGTCTGGCCCAGCGTCAGGTTGCCGGAAGCCGCGTTCAGGGAATCTGTCGCTGTCCCGTTGAAAACCACCGGCACGTTCAAGGTTTCCGCATTGGCCGAGTTGTTGGCCACGTTGACCACGGTGCCGGCGAGCGTCAGGGTGCTTCCGCCCGAATTGGCGATGGTAAAGCTGCCCGCGCCGCCGTTGAATGTCAGCGAGGCATTGGTGTAAGAATTGTTCATCACCGGTGACAGGCCAACCGTGCCGGCAAAGGCCAGGGTGTCGCCGTATCCCGGCGCAAACCCGCTGGTCCAGTTCCCGTTGTCGCTCCAATTGCTGCTGTTCCCCACATCCCCGCCGTTCCACACCTGTGAACCGGTCGTGACCGTCAGGGTGAGATTCGTCGAGGTGAAACCGCCACCGCTATCCGCAACCGAGACGGGCAATGAATAGGCCCCGGCATAAAGGTTGTAAGCGGCGGCGACGGTGTTGGTGTAATCACCGAGTCCGTCTGCAATCAGCGGTAGTGAAGCCGATCCGTTGATGGAAGTCAAATTCACGGTCACCCCCGTGTTGGGATTGATGGAACTGGCCCCCGGCGTCACGGTCACGCTGACAACCACGGGTTGATTATGCTCCGCCGAGGCTGGAGTGACGCTGCCGGCCGTGATGGTGGGCGGAGCCGGCCCGGAGTAGACAAGCAGCACTTGAGTGCCAATGCTTTGCACCTGATAGTCGCTGGCGAGAGCAGGTGTCGTGCCCAGCCAGACCGGCGTGGCATTGAAACCACTCAATATGTTGGCTGAAGTGGCCCCGCTGCCGGTCAAATTGAACAGCACATAACTATGCACCTGATCCAAGTATGGCCCGCAGTTGATACCCACATTGACACTGTTTCCAGTCAGGTTGCCGCCGGTGCCGCTCAAAACGATCTGGTCATTGCCGCCGTTGGCGGCGCTGCTGGACAGGTCAAAGTTTGCCTGGGCGCCGCCACTGTAGGTGAGATTTCCGCCGATGGTGTTGGTCAGCCCGGTGGCGCCGGGAAGCGTGGCACCGGCCACATACACATTGCCCGCAATGGTCCCGCTGCCGCCCAATGTCGCCCCGCTGTTGACCGACACAGTGCCGGAGCCGGTGCCGCTGCCGGTCGTGTTGTTGACCTGCAATGTGCCGTAGGCAACGGTGGTGCCGCCGCCGTAAGTATTCGCGCCAAGGAACTTGACGGTGCCGGTATGCGCCGCGTCACCCACGGTCACACCCGCCGTTGTATCGCTGCCATTCTGCCAGATATTGGCAAAGTCCACCTCGCCGCCGGGTGCCGCCACCAGCGTCACGCTCTTGACCGTATTGCTCCAGCCCAGAACGATGGGATTGGCATAGGTGTTGATACCGCTGGTGTTTTGGCCGCCAATGGTGAACGTCCCGCTGTTCACAATGCCGGTATCACCACCCGACACGTTATTGGTGTTCTTCGCGTTGAACGTCAGCCCGCCACTTGATCCGGGGTCGCCCAGATAGACCGCCGCGTTGAAACTGTTGTTGGCCGTCACCAGCACTCCCGCCTCGTGCGAGTAACCCGATCCGAGGAAGATGTTCGTCGCCGCGCCCAGAATAAACACAGACTGGCTCAATCCGGCGGCGGACGTGTTGTTCGTCAGCGCATTGTTGTTGTCCAGCACCAGCGTCCCGTTCACCACTTCATATTTGAAAGCATCACCGGAATTTGACTTCACTGACAGGCCTTTCAGCGTGACCGTCGTGCCATTGTTGACAAACACGTTGAGACTTCCGTTGGAGGTGTTGCCCAGGTTGCCCGTGACGGTCACCTTGCCGCCGCCATTGAAATTCAGGTCGTTGCCCCAATTGCCCACCGTGATCGAGGCGATCGTCACGGCCGGCCCGGACGACAGTGTGTTGAGATTGAAGCTGGCAAATGGGGTGTGCTGACTGTCAGCCCGCAGGTTGACGGCTCCCAATGACAGCGTGTAGGTGCTACTGCCCGTTATATTATAGGTCTGATCCGAACTGCTCGCCGAGGCCAGCGCGTTGGTAAATGTCAACGTGTTGCCCGATCCACTGGTCGCCGGACTCGCGTCAATCGTGAATGTGTTCGCCGCATTCTGCAATGTCAGGCTCGACGGGGCGAAAATGGTGCTGGCATCCGCGCGCAGTAGCAGCGTGGCGCCGCTGTTCAAGGTCAGCGCGCCCGTCAGCGCGCCGGCACCCACCAGTTGCAGGGTGGCGTTGTCGGTCACGGCACTCGCGGAGTTGTTGCCGGAGAGCACGAGCGTGCCGGCGTTGATGGTCGTCGCGCCGGTGTAGGTATTGTTCGGGGCCAGGGTCAGCGTGCCCGCCCCCGCTTTGGTCAAACTGCCGCCGCTGCTGGTCAACGCCGTGGCGAAGGTCACAGTCTGCACGCCGGTGTCAATGATGACGGGCTGATTCGCCGCCGTGCTGAACCGGCCGGAATAATCGAACTGGTTTGCGGCCGAGTATTGCAAAGTGCCGCCACCGAAAATAATCGTGCCCGCCGCGTTGGCCAGTTGTTTGCCGAACGGACCGGAGACATTTGCCGATTCAGCGACGCCCGCGTTCGCGATGCCCGCATTGAGCGTGGTGCTGCCGGTGTAGGTGTTCGGGCCGGTTATTGTCAGCGTGCCCGCGCCCGTCTGGGTCAATGCGCCGGTTCCGGAAATGATCCCCGACAACGTTTGGCCGGCCGAGCTGCCGTAAGTGAAGGTTCCCGCGTTGGCAATGTTGCCCGCGTAACTGCCGCTGTTCAACTGGCCCGCGCCACTGATGACCAGGCTGCCTGCATTGATGGTGGTGTTCCCGGTGTAAGTGTTCACGCCCGAAAGTGTCAGCGTGCCGGCGCCGTCCTGGGTGAGCGCGCCGCCGCCGGAGATGATGCCCGACAAGGTCTGCGCTGCGGAACTGTTATAGTCGAACGTGCCGGAATTGGCAATGTTCGCGGCATACGCGCCGCCGCCCAATTGACCGGCTCCGCCAATCTTCAGCTTGGCGCCGGAGTTGATGGTGGTGCCGCCGCCGTAAGTTTCCACCGCGTTGAGTGATAACGTGCCGGAACCCATTTCCGTCAAACTGCCGGTGGCGCCACTGACCACGCCGCCGAGCGCAAGGGTGTTCCCATTATTATCCACCGTCGCCGTAACACTCGGTTGCACCTTGATATTATTGGCAAGGGTCAAGCTGGCCGCGCCTGATTGCAGCGTGCTGCTGGCCGTCACACTCACGTCGCCCGCGCCGAGCGCGGTGTTGTTGCCCACTTGGAGAGTGCCGCCGCCGCTCAATGTCGTGCCCACCGTGCCCGTCGCCGGGCCATAGGTGTTGGCCGCTGAAAGAACCGTCGTGCCCGCGCCATTGACCGTCAGCGTTTCGGGAGTAATGGAGGCGTTGGCGACGCTGGCGGAAAGCGTCAATTGATCGCTCGCGCCCACCGTGGCCGTCAGGTTGTCATTCAGGGAAATCGGGGTTGAAATCGCGTTGCCCGTGCCGGCGGTCGCCGCCAGCTTGGCTCCGTGCGCCGTGTTGTCCAGGGTCAACGTGGTGCCGGACCCGGAGATCACATCCGAACTGCTGTTGTTAAAATTGATTCCGGCCACCGTTTCGGAGGCATCCAAAGTCACCGCGCTGCCCCCGGCGCTGTTAAAGGTGGCTGAATCTCCCGCGACATGAGGCACGCCCACGTCCCAGTTGCCCGCTTCAGACCAATTTTGATCGCTGTTGCCATCCGTCCAGGTTGCCACCAAACCGGCTGGATAAACTTTCAATTGAAGCAGATTGGGCGTATCAACTGTGTCCAACAAAATGCTGGCGAGATCCGCCGCATTGATTCCGGCACCGGTCAGCACGGGCACACCGTTGACCGTGGATGCGCCCAAACCGCCCGTGGCGGTCACCAAAGTGTAAGTGCCAACCCCCAGCGGCGTGCCGCCGGGAACAAAGACCGTGATCGTGTTGCCGTTCAAAGTGACCGTGCCGGAAACCGTCAGCGGCGAACCTTGGGTGAACGAACCATTCGCGCCGGATTGCAACGTGGCATTTCCTGAAATCGTGCCGGTGCCGCCCAAGGTTCCGCCACTGGCCACGGTCACGTTGCCGGAACCCGTGCCGGAGCCGGA